>Ga0315297_10001905_pt1 | contig 13092 bp, 14 predicted proteins | sample YL17G15_0_MG_FD_203628 | JGI IMG/M metagenome (GOLD analysis project Ga0315297, IMG submission 203628) | Sediment microbial communities from Yellowstone Lake, YNP, Wyoming, USA - YL17G15_0 | ecosystem: Environmental > Aquatic > Freshwater > Lake > Sediment | place: USA: Wyoming | collected... | reverse complement strand
CCTCCGCCAAGGAGACGATCATGAAGGGCTACGCCGACGCCTGCCTGGTGGCAGGCAACATCGATCCGCAGGCCTTCGTGCGCTTCTCCACCGAGAAGATCGAGAGGACCACCATGAACCTGCTGCAGGAGGTCAAGACCGCGCTCTGCGCCAAGGGCTTGCACTCCCGCTACATCGTAGCCTCGGGCTGCGAAGTGCCTCCGTCGCTGTCGACCAAGATGGAGAACATCAAGGCGGTCGTGGACACGACGAAGAAGTACGGCCAGATAACCTGCTGAGCGTGCATTCAAACCCCTTTTTCCTTTTCATTTTTTTCTTCCTCATTCTGTTCAAAGGTGGTCACATCAACGATCTATGGAAGGATCATCCCCTCGTTATCAGTTATATCTGAAATATCAGAATATTCAAATAGAGGGAATTGCATCCTCCGGCAGATCAAGATGACTACAAAGAGAGCGGGCAAGTGCTGCGCCCCTTCGGCGACGGAGAACGGTTACCGGGTGGAATCGGTGGTGGGCATCGACGAGCGAGGACAGATGGTCCTTCCCAAGGACGTGCGATCCAAAATGGGAATCGAGGCGGACGACAAACTAGCTATCGCTCTTTCCTACAAAGAGGGGAAGGTGTGCTGTATCCATATCTTCAAGGCGGACAAGCTCGAGGACCGTGTCAAGGAAGTGGCTGGGCAGATGCCCGGGACGACTAGCAGGTGAACCGTTGTCAGCAACAATACGGATAGAGACGCGGCTGGGCTCCAAGGAGAAATGGGACCACTTCCTCTTTCGCTGGGGGTACAAGCGCTCCGAGCACTTGGTTGCTCCTGGCCTCTATTCGGTGGGAGCGCCTTCGCCCGAGTCCTCGGTCTTCGTTTCCGCGAATCTCACGCTCAGCTTCGATGCTTTGCGCTCCTCCCTCGATGGAATGAGCGCCTACGTCCTAGTTCTGGACACGAAAGGCATCAACGTATGGTGCGCAGCTGGCAAGGGCACCTTCGGTACCGAGGAAGTGATCAAGCGCATCAAGGACCGTGAACTCGATAAGGTCGTTAGTCACAGAAAGGTCATTCTCCCTCAGCTAGCTGCTCCTGGAGTGAACGCTCTGGAAGTTAAGAAGAGCACGGGCTTCCAGGTCCAATGGGGACCGGTGCGCACGAAGGACATTCCGGAATTCATGCGCCAAGGCAAGGCCACGCCAGAGATGCGCAAGGTGACGTTCACGCTCAGGGAGAGGGCGGTGCTGGTGCCGGTGGAGATCGTGCACACCTTCCTGTACATGGCCTTCTTCTCGCTCCTGGCCTTTCTGCTGGGGGGCCTGGTCCTAGCTCTGGCGGCGGTCGCCGTGATCTTGGGCGGCGTGGCTCTATTCCCCCTCCTCCTGCCTTTCCTGCCCACCCACGAGTTCAGCTCGAAAGGCATGATACTGGGCATTCTACTCTCCTTGCCATTCTCTCTATATTCCCTGACCTTGGGAGATGCGGTGGACCTGGAGCTGGTGGTCAGGGTCTTGGCCTTCGCTTTGCTGATGGCCCCCTGGGTCTCATTCCTGGCGCTCAACTTCACCGGATGCTCGACCTACACCTCCAGAACGGGCGTGCGCAAGGAGATATTCCGTTGGATACCGGTCATGGCGATCACGTTCGTCGCCGGAATCGTGCTTGGGGTCGTTTCCCATTTTGCTGGAATGGGTGGTGTGCTATGAGCTTCATAGAGATCGGGGATGAGGAAATAGTATTCGAGCCATTGAACGGTGAGAAGAACACCCTTCGCTACGCGGAGAAGAGATGCATCGGATGCGGAGTCTGCAGCTCGGTGTGCCCGCACGGGGTGTTCGTGCAGAACGGGAAGAAAGCGGTCATGCGGCGGTACGAGGCGTGCATGGAATGCGGCGCCTGCGCTCGCAACTGCCCGACGGCAGCTATCATGGTCAACAGCAGCGTGGGCTGCGCCGCTGCCATGATACGGGCCGCTCTCACCGGCAAAGGGGTGGATTGCGAGGACCTGGAGTGCTGCTGACGCCACCAGTCGTGTCGAGGGGACCGGTCCAAGTTACCGAAACATTGACATCCTATCGATGGATTCTAGCGGCGGAAGTGAACCGGCATGAAGCTAGCGCAGATCGCGGGCTTTCTGGGTAGCGGCAAGACGACGCTGCTCATCGACGTCTCCAAGGAACTGGTCCTGCGAGGGCACCGCATAGCCATCATCGTGAACGATGTGGGCGAGATCAACGTGGACGCGAAGTTCATCGAGACCTACGGCCTCAAGGCCCGGGAGATCTCGGGCGGATGCATCTGCTGCCAGATCGCCGGCTCCTTCGCCAGCACCATCGCCGTTCTGCACAACACCTTCAAGCCGGACATCGTCATCGTCGAGCCTTCGGGAGTGGCCATACCCTGGGGATTGAAGCGAGCGGCCGAGTACTCGGAGGCGGAGAGCGACGTCATCATTGAGCATGCGCCGGTCATCACCTTGGTGGATGCGATCCGAGTGGACCTGCTCATGAACGCGGTGAGGCGCCTGGTGGAAACGCAGATACGCGAGGCGGACGTGGTGCTCATTAACAAGGTGGATGCCGCCAACGAGGAGCAGATCGAGAAATCGCGCAAGCTCATCAGGGGCATCAACGAGAAAGCCGAGATAATGCTCGTCTCCGGTCGCACCGGCAAAGGGCTGAAGGAGGTGGCGGACGTGATCGAGAAGAGGGTCTCGCCCCGCTACGATGAAGCGGTGGAGAAGGAATTGCTCAGGAAGCAGTACGGGGGCGACGGGGCTTGAGCCAAGGTCATCACTCCAAAGAGGAAGATGAGGAGCTGCACCTGGAAATGCATCGCGCGGCCGACGAGCTGGGAAAGTTCGCGGCCAAGATGCGCATCCGCGATCCTAAGGGCATCTCTCCAGCGAAAGCAAAGAAGTTCATGGGCTCGCTGCTCGTCACCGTCACCAAGGAATGCTTCTCGGTGGGTGCGGACCTCATCGGCCATGTGAAGGCGTTCATGCACACGCCCGATGGAACGTTGATGGGTAGTCTGGTGGACCTCGAAGTGGGAGTGCAGCTCACCTCCGGGCTGAGCGAGAACAAGTTCAAAGAGGCGGAGGTCATTCTCCACGTCATCGTACATGGCATCTGGGACGACAAGGTGCGCGATGCCACCAGGGCCGGGATCCAGAAGGTCATCAAGCAGTATGGGCTGGAGCTGGAAGTGCTTCAGGATTACTTCGAGACAGAGAAGGGCATCGAACACCACATCAAGAAGTGAGGGAGCACAATGCCAGGGATGGACGGATACTGGGAAGCGATGAAGTCGAAGGGGTTCACCCCCAACACCATGCGATCGATCCGCCGGATGAAGTGCCCCAACTGCGGCTTCATTTTCTCTCTGACCTATGCCCGGACGTTCGCCTGCCGGGGCTGTTCCATGTCCGTGAGCGGCTGTCCCAAGGTGCGCTGCGCCAAGTGCGACCACGAGTTCTTCCTGCGGGAGATGCCTGAGGTCGGTGACGAGTATCGGGAGCGCTCCCTGGCAGACCACATGGGCGATATAGTGGACGATTACTACAAAGAGCAGGGCATCAAGAAGAGCCGTTGAGCTCTCCTTTCTCCGGTTGGCTCAATCCAAAGCCTTGGTGCAAATGGCCACGAAGCGCTTGATCTCGTCTTCCGGGGGATTGTCGAACGAGTAATCGCAGGTGATCCTGCACGGCCCCACCTCCCGCTGCAACGCATCGTCCAGTACGCAGGAACGGCTGCTCTTCTGCCCGCTCTTCTCCAGGATGCGGTCCGCGCAGCGATTGCGACAGCCGTTGATGGTGACCAGCTGGTTCATGTCCACCCCGCTCATGGAGAGCATCAAAGGAGAGACGGCGATGGAGCAGACGGAGAACTGCACGATGCGGCTCTGGTTCTTCTTGGCGAACTCCTCGATCACTTTTTCCAGCACGAAGCCTCGCTCGCCGTTGGCGCCGCAGACGCATACCCCTTTTCTCATCGGGAACTCATCTCCCGAAGGAACTTGGCTATGCAGGCCTCGGCCTCCTTGATGTTCTTCTCGCTCACCATGGGATACTTGTTCAGAAAGATGACCGCCCTGGGCTGCACTCCGAAGCGTATGAGGCCCTGGTTGCCGCACCCTCCCTCGCAGGCGTCCACGACCACGGTGCTCTGCGGGTCCAGCGCACGGATCTCCTCTATCGGTCGCTCGAGATCCGCCAGCGCCGGACCGAGCGTCACCACTCTGATCTCAGAGCACTTGGCCAGGTTACGCACCGCCGCTCGCAGCACCCTTGCGCCCGGGCTGTAACCGCCGCAGATGACCACATTGAGCATCTAGCGCTTCACCTCATGGAACTGCCGGGGCTTGCCCACGGCGGTGATGAGGAGCCTGGTCTCCAGCAGAACGTCCCCGCCCCACTCCGCGCCCATGCTCGCCCGCATGTCATCGCGCTCTAGCACCACCTCGATGTTCTCCGCTCCAGCGAGCTCAGCGCGCTTTCGCACCATCTCCCCGCCGTCCTGGCGGGCGTATTCGATGGCATCGGTGAGCGATTCGAACTCCCTCTTCTCCGTAGGAGAGAAGTACAGGCAGGCGGGGTTCTCCATCACGCCCAGTCCGGGCTTCGGCCGCACCAGTATCTCGACCGTCTCGATGATGCTGCCGGTGATCGCTCCCACGGCATTGCCGACCTCCATGTGCGTTGGCAGCACGAGCTCGGTCTGGAATTTATCCGCGACCTGTGGAAGATACGCTTCCACTGGAGCGCCGATTCCGATGATCTTCTTGTTGAGCTTGAGCCTACATGAATAATCGATCCCGTCCGCCAGGTTCACGAACTTGTCGAAGAAGTCTCCTGCGACCTCGCAGTAGGTGGTCTTGGTGGTCTCCTCGTACACCAGCTTCTTCAGCAGTTCGGTGGCGATCTTCTCGATGACCATGCGCTTGACATCGGCGCAGAACTCCTCCGGTGTCGTCTCCAGCGCCTTGGCCTGGATCTCCACCGCAATCTTCGAAGGCTCTGGATCGTACTCAACGTAGCTGCCCATGGTGTGCAGTATGTCCGTGGGCGTGAGGCCGATCCTCTGCACCAGGCCGAGCTCTTCCAGCCGGCGGATATTGTATGAGAAGGGATGCACGCCCGTGATTTCGCTGACCTCGTTGATGGAGCGTGGTTCCTGCTTCACCAGCTCCACCAGCCTCTGCTCTTCCAGGCTGAGCTCGAAGCCTTTGATCTCCCGGGAGAAGATGAAGAACTCCGTGATCTGGTTCACCGCCCCCAGCTCGGTGTGCGCCGCTTGCGGCCTCTGCTTCAACTCCCGAGCTTGCAGCAGCTTGGGCTTGATCATGGGATACATGGACTGGGCGATGCACAATGGCACGACCCGCAAGGGAGAGAGATAAGTCTTCATGTTGTGCACGACGATCCGGCTGTCCCCTCCTATTCCAGAGGTGGAGATGTCCGCCGCCCTCACCCTGGTCCTCCAGCCACCGATCATGGCGCCTTCGGGGTCCAGGCGGGGACGTCCGTTGCGCAATATGCCAATGTCGGTGGTCGTGCCTCCAACGTCGATCACCACCGCGTTCTCTTCCTTGGTCAGGTACTTGGCCCCAGTGAGACTGGCGGCCGGACCGGAGAGGATGGTCTCCACCGGTCTTTCCTTGGCCACCACCTCGCCCATGAGCGAACCGTCACCCTTGACGATCATCAATGGAGCATCGATCTTGTGCTCTGCCAGGACCTTCTTCACCGAAAGTACCAGGTCCGAGATGATGGGGATGAGTTTGGCGTTGAGGACCGCGGTCAGAGTGCGCTCGTGGAAGCCCAGTCGGGAAGAGAGCTCGTGACCGCAGACCACGGGGTGCTCGGTCACGGATTGCATCATCTCCTTGAGGGCGATCTCGTGCTCGGGGTTGCGCACGCTCAGGTAGCTCGACACGGCGTAGCCGTCCACCTTGTCCCTGGTCTTCTCCACGAACTCCCTGGCCGCGTCGGTATCCAAGGGGTCCTTCTCGTCCCCCATGAGGTTGTGGCCCCCGACGATCTCCACCAGTTCGTCCACCGGGATGGCCCGGTTGAACTCATGTCCTACAACGATCAGACCGACCCGGCAGCCTTTGCCCTCCACCACGGAGTTCGTGGCCAGAGTAGAGGAAACGGACACCAGCTGTACGTGTTCGAACGTGCTTCGATCCAGTTTGTCTATGGAATTCAGAATTCCTATCGCCAGATCGTTGCGCGTGGTAAGCGCCTTGGCCTTGCTGAGGATATTGCCGCTGGAAAGGTCGATGATGACTGAGTCGGTGTAGGTGCCCCCGGTGTCTATCCCTAGTCCCAAGTTCATGTGCAGACCTCTCGTGAGCCCTTGGTCAATAGTCCAGAGCTGCGCGATTTTCACCTGAAACGCGTTCTCATTCATTAAGGGTTTGCACAATCGTTTATGAGGTTCTGGGAGGACTGCTGGAATCGCATCGAGAGCGAAGATCAGCCTACACTTTCGACAGCCTCGCCATTGATCGTCCGGCGGAACCGGGTGCTACGAGAAATGAGGTCCTCCAGATTCCTTGTCGTAACCCTCTCCACCTTCGGCAAGCCATCAGGGAAGGTGCGCTCCAGTTCTTTGATCAGGTAATCATGGACCACCCCGGAACGCTTGATGCCAACGGCGTCCCAGTGGTCCACCAGTTCCATGGAGGCATCCTTTCCCCCGCGGAAGAAGGTCTCGGCGAGCACGGACGTGACCACCGCGTTCTCCGAGAGCACGGCCAGATCTGCCTCTCTGACCGCGTGGGAGTTGCCGTTGAAGGCCACCGCCAGACCGCCTCCCCGCTTGACCATGCGCAGCGCCTGCACGTCGGTGACGCTATCTCCAACATACATCGTATCCTCGATGCCGATGCCGGTCTTCTTGCAGATGTCCACGATGGCGGCCGCCTTCTCCTCCCCACCTATGGGGTTCACTTCCATCACCAGACGGAAGGAGGGCAGGTCGGTGATCTCGGTCCAGAATATCTCGTCCAGGCGGAGGATGGTCTTCTGGTCCCTCGAAGTGAAATCCTTGAGCGTCTTCGCCCCGGCCGGTATCTCGATCAAAGGCATGGCGGCGATCTCCTCCGCCATGGTCTGGATGCTCTTCCCCTCCCAGTCCTCCATGCGCGTCTGGTCCAGGGAGACCCTGGTGCAGAAAACGTTCTCGAAGGGAAAACCGAGGCGGTCGCAGACCGCGCTCACGTAGTGCTCGTAGCTCGTGGACACGATGAAGGAGGCCATGAGCTCAGGGATGAAACGCATGGCCTTGTCCGCGCCTGGGAGGATGGCTATGTGCTGCTTCGAGAACTCCAACACGGCGTGGTCCGTAGCGCCATGGGACTTGAGGAAAGGGAGCACGAGGCGAAGCTTGTCATCCGCCTTGTAGCCAGAGCGGTGCAGCACGTCCGCCAGTACATCGTCGTACCGGCTGATGAGGGCGAAGAACCTCGCTCCTCGTTCCAGGTACTTCTCGCACAGCTCCAAGGCGTTGTCGTTCCGGGTGATCGGCCCCTCTAGGTCGGTGACGAACTGCTTGCCCTCGTAGGCGATGACTTCCTCCAACCCCTCGAAGTCCACGCGCGCACCTCAGAACTCGCCCCGGGCGATCGCCTCATCCACCGCCGGGGTCAGGTCGTATGGCCCGCTCAAGGGACGGCCTTCCTCGTAAAGTTTTCCGTTGCGGACCGTCACGCTTCCGTCCGCGAAGAGCTTGATGGTGAAGGTGACCAACGGCAGCTCCCGCTTCTCTCCGTCCGCCCGCATCCTTCTGAACAAGGGACCCGCCTCGATCTCGTCCTTGGGCAGAAGGTCAACTGTCAGTTTGCCGATCTTCGCGTCCTGCTCCTGCCAGAGCTTCTTGTATTCGGGGGTGCTCAGGGAGAAGGAACAGAAGGTCAGGGCCGGTCCCTCCTCCCGGTCCGGCTTGCGCAGGTGCATCATCGCTCCATGCCGGTCGGACCCGGTGGCGATGATCCTATGGATGACCTCCTGCTTGGAACCGCTCGGTCCTCCTGGCAGAGCAGGATGCAGGTTCAGGAGGTCGAAGCGGGCGCAGGTATCGCTGTCCACCCAGAGATTGTATCCGGCCAGGATGCCCAGGTCGAAGAAGTTGCTGTTGATCAGGGTGCGCATCTTCTTGCCGTACGCCGCCCGCCATTCGTCCTTTTTTCCTGATGTGAGAGTATCACGGAATCGCTTCCACGACAAGGTGATGAGGGGGATGCCGAGCTCGCGGACCAGCTGGAAGAACTTCTGTCTCTGCCCATAATCCGGGTGCTGCGGCTCCTCGTCCTCCTCCCAGTTGCAGAAGACGAACTTGATCGAGATGTCCAGCATCCCCTCTTCCTTCTTACTTAGGATGCGTGAGAGGAGAACGCGCGCTGACTCGTCCCGACCGCTGGAGAACCAGCCCAGATTTAGCGTCATCGTTTCATTCCTCGAGTCATCCCAAGACCTCAGCTCAGAATAAATGTTCGGATGTGAAATATTGAACACGAACGGTAGCCAGGAAGAAGCGTATAATTATTCGGTTGCATGGTCCCACAAACCCGTTCAACTTTTCTTACTTTGTCTTCTTCAGGCATAGCACGGCGAGGTTCGGCATTGAGCGATGGCAATAGCAAGAAGGTTAAGTGTAGAAACCCAGTTTATACACTTAAGAGGTCGAGGCATGGTCCTCCGCCTTGCCGACCATGACCGATCAAGAGGGGGCAATCTGCCGAGACCAAGGACAATGGGATGTGTGATGGGCTACTGATGGTTCATTCGATCAGCGCATGGATTCTCACCGATCATGCCGGGAGCGCTCCTGGCTAATCCAGCTCCCCCAATTCACTTTCTGACTAAGCGATACTTGCTGCCCTTGGTCTGTCCGCTCCGCTCCAGTAGGCCTTTTTCGATCAATTCACTGATGTCTGCCAAGGACGCCGTTCTGGAAATGCCGTTCGCCTCGGCATACTGCGCGGTCGATATGCTACCGCTCTTCTCCAGCAGCAAGAGCCCTCTCTTCTGTCTAGGACTGATCCAATCCGGCAGCGCCCCTTCCCGGTTGCGTATGGTCAGGCGGAAGAACTTGCCTCCCAACTCCTCGAAGATGGGGGCGGGGAAACCTTGCTCGCCCAGCGTCTCACGGATCTTCGGAATACCGGTGGCGAGACCTTCGACCTTGCGCACGTCCCTGAGCAATTTGTAGACGACCGGATTCCTCTGCACGGAATAGGATCCCAACGACTCCAGGCTGAGTCCCTCGGGCAAGGCGCCAGGATTAAGCACTTCGATGCGGTCGTCGAAGATGTTGACCTGGATGGCGTTCGGATCGAAGTAATTACGATGCGCCACGGCGTTGACCAGGGCCTCCCGGAGCACGTTGCGCGGATACTCAGGTACCTCCTTGCGGTCCAAGCCATCGTAGGCGAAAGCGTTCCTGGTATTGCGGACCAGGAAGGCCTCCGCTTCAGCAAGGAGACGAAGCATGGGGCGGGACAGGAAATTGGCATCCACTATGTGCACTGGGGTCGTCCCTTTGAAACGCGCCAGCTTGCATTCTGGAAATTGTCCTGAGGGCAATGCTACGGCAGGGGCACCGTCGAAACGCTCACGTTGACGATGCCGCAGAGATCTGCTCCGAGATCAATGCGATATGTCTTGACCTCGGCTGGATCACAGCCAGTGCCATTCATGAAGAACCTTCATCGACCGTCGAATGCCACGGCGAATGGCCAATGGGATGATCAAGCGAATTGGAGAGGATCCTCCCCAATGAAGTCTCCAACTGGATCGGCACCTCGCTGCAAGTGATGCAGGTGACATCATCTTGATTCGGCGTCTGGCCGGGATCTCTTCCTGGAAGATGACACTAGCGAATACGATCTGCGATCGCAGAGCGGATGCCAAGGTCCCGGCAGGAGAGATCGACGGTGGGTCGTAGCAATGAGACACCGAGATCATCAAACCGTCCAGCGCAGGGATAGCAGTACGTGTCGTCCGCAGGTTCGCTCGCCATCCGGGAAGAGTACGAGATGACTCCTTGGCCATTTGATACCCCGGTTCGCTCACTCGACCTGGAGGCAACTGCTTTGAGCTTCTCCTGCATCGCTGGAGTCAGCTGCTTTCTCAGTTCCGCGTTGTAGGAAAACGAACCGGTGGGTTGCTCCGGAAGTGTGGCATTGAAGATCTGGTAAGCTGCGAGGGCGTAGGAACGCGACTTCCCCGCCAGCATATTGCCTTCTACGCTTGGATCGACATCGGTGACGAAAAGCGAGATCGTGTCGTCGCTGTTGAAGGCTACCTCAAAAGTGCGGAACTGCTGCGGGTATTCCCTCAGCGATGGCGATTCGACGACCCAGAATCCAAGCTCTGGATGCTCTGGATCGGGAGAATACTGCGCCGTAACATTGTTCAGATGGCGGTGTCCAGAGGCCCACATGAGAAGATTCGGATAGGTGTGCAGTTTGGCTAGCAGATCCCCTTCTGAGACTGCCGCCTGGGTGCTCCAGCCGATGTATGACCCTAGGCCGCCGTTCATCTCCTCACCGATGGGTATGTGTGCTGCCACGATCAACAGCTTATCCTCTGCCTGGCCTTTGTCGAGCTCGCTGACGAGCCAGTCATAGCGTTTCTGATCCAGGGTACCATGTCCGTAACCATCGACATCCAGGTCATCCGCGGATTGTGTGTCATCAAGGACGATGATGCGTATGGGTACATTCGGGTCCGGCTCGAAGGTGTAGCAGGCAAATCCCGGTTCAACGCCGCTGAATCCATGCCCAGAGGGCGACGAGGTTGTGTTGGAGAATTCGTTCATCCATTCCGCTACGGAAATGAAACGCCGGTTTAGATCCGAGGATACGGTGATCGGAACCGTGCTGTTGACCGGCCCAGCGCCTATCGGAGTGCCATCGGGTGTGGAGCCGTCGATCGTTCCCACATAGAAATCCGAGCGGTAGAAGCCGCCCGGCGTGAAGATATCTCCGATCTTGAGGATATCAGGACCGGTGTACGTTCTAGTCATATTATCAGTCGGAGGGTTCGTTCCCACCCAGAAATGATCGTGGTTGCCCAGGGCAGTGTACCAGGGAATAGAACTGTCAAGTCCTGCTGCCTTGAATTCATCCTGATAGTCGTTGTTCGGTCCCGGGACAGGATCGTCTTTGATGCCTGAATCGGGGTTTATCATCTTGCCATCAAGGGTGTCAATGAACCAGCGGAGTTCGTTGTACTGCCCGCTGTTCCCGAGATCTCCCAAGAAGAGGCCAAAATCGAGGCTGTCTTTCTTGTTGATCTCATTCACCGTCTGCACGGCCGCATTCAGCATTTGCGTTGAATAGGACATCGCAGGAGAATATCCTGAGACAATTCCATTTTCCCTGATGCCGAAATAGACCGCTTGCGCAGGTGACTCCTCATCCGTGAGGTGGACGTCGGTCATGGCGAAGAATCTCAGCAAACTGGAAACCTTGGTGACGTTGGCATTTGAATAATCGGCGGACATGAGGTCCAATCGTTCATCATACCCTAGCCCTGCCCCATATTGGTATAGGCCATAGCCATATTCCGAAAACTTCGAGACATCATAGGGATGGATCGTCGATGAGATCGGAGTAGATGGAACAATCATCCGGTCAAGAGTCGTATAGAAGGTTGCGGCTTGATTTCCCCTTTGCCCAATGGCGACGCTGTAGCAGACCACAACAAGCAGAACAGCAAGCGCGAGGGCAACCATTCGATGAATCCTGATCTTGTTCTTCATCGGTTCATCTTCAGGTCACCACCATCTTCTGGAACTTAATTGTTCTGGGCAAAATACCCCCTTTAGGAATATGGCTGATTCGAGATATCGGGAACTTGATGGAAAATGTCTGGTCGAAATGCGCACTTCGTTTCTCATCGAAAGCCTCGACGCCGCTAGGTGTCTTTGAATTCGACTGCTCCGATAGGGCCAAGAAGACTCGTGTGTTATAAATATAATATTATACAAATAATAAGTGACGAAAGACAAGGAAAGGGAGGCGGGAGGGACATTTCTGGGAGATGTCTATAACAACAGGCCCAGGGATAAGGCCCTGGAGGGGCAGGCTGCCCTCCTCCCGAATGGTGCCCTTGGTACTCTCGAAGAAAAGGAGATGCCCAAGGCTCAGGATGAGCTGCCCAATGACTTCAAGGTCTTATGCACTCAGCTCTATAACCAGGAGATAGGCATCACCAGGTTCGGTCTGCTCTTTGAAGAATGGCAGATGAAGGCTGCCAAGGTCCAAATCCAGGCCCAGCAGACAGGGCCTGGGATGTAGGAGTGTTCTGTATCAAAATCTTAGCTCAGAATAAATGTTCGTTCACGACCTTCGCTTCCCCGCCGACGCTGCATTCGATCGTCCCGATACCCAATGCCTCGAGGCGCGACCGGACCTCTTTCCTCGCTTCCAGCGCACAATTGACGTACACGGTCGCCCCGGTGTCGATGGAGAAATAGGCCATCAATCCGTCGGCGCGCATGCTCTTGACCTCGAGGATAACCTTCACCGTCTCCGGGCGCCAGAGGAAGTGCTCATCGATGCCCGTCATCGTTATCCCGTGCAGCAGCAGGGTATCGGTCTCGGCCAGGGTGCAGACGCGGTCTATGTCGCGAGCGTAGATGGCCTTCTCCATCTTGTCGAGCGCCTCGACCACGTACTCCAATCTTGCCCTGAAGAATGGCGAGGTGACGACGTCCTTGTGCGCATTGTCGGTGAACTTCTTGGCCGGGATCAGAGCGCAGATGATCCCCATGTCCAGCTGCTCCGGGGAAGCCAGTTGTCGGGAGCGGCTGTCCTCGTCCCCCGTGCCTGCGGACCAGCGCGAGAAGCCGCCCGTGACGGCCCGAGATGCCGAACCAGCGCCCCTCCGCGCAAAGCGCGAGATCTCTTCCAGGTCCATTTCCAGGTCCAACGCCGCTACCGTGGCCACCGCCAAAGCCGCGAACCCCGACGCGCTCGCCCCCAGACCGATGTTGGAAGGGAAGCTGTTCTCCGAGATCATGCGGAAGCCGCTCTTCTCCTTGGCCATGGTCCTCAGTGGATCGACCACGGCCTTGATCCGTTCA
>Ga0315297_10001904_pt1 | contig 13094 bp, 8 predicted proteins | sample YL17G15_0_MG_FD_203628 | JGI IMG/M metagenome (GOLD analysis project Ga0315297, IMG submission 203628) | Sediment microbial communities from Yellowstone Lake, YNP, Wyoming, USA - YL17G15_0 | ecosystem: Environmental > Aquatic > Freshwater > Lake > Sediment | place: USA: Wyoming | collected... | reverse complement strand
CGTTCGGTTAGTCCTTCGTAGAGCGCAGAAACCACTTCCCCCTGACCGCCGCTCTTGCCGGAGATGAACCGGGCGAGCCCTCCCATGTCTTCCGGCAGGCGTCCCGTCTCCGGGGAGATGATCAGGATAGCCGTTTTTTCTTTCTTCTTGAGGACCTCGAAACGTTTGACGGCCACCTCCATCTGATCGATCTTCCGCGTCAAAATATGAGCCGGCTGGGCGATGGAGCCGCCGTAGGGATTGAAGTAGGCGTGGACTGCGTGATCCTCCCCGATCCGCTCGTGCAGGAAATAGACATGATCCGAGGTCGTCAGGTGCCTCCAGCGGGTGAGGAGTTCGCCCTCGGCGCGTCTTGCCTCCTTTTCCAGCTGCTCGATATCGCGGAACAGTTCGTACTGCGTGGGGTTCCCCAGCCAGCCGAAGGTGTTCCTGCCGGCATCCGCCCAGGATGATGTGGCCAGGCCGTGAATATCGAGAATGGGACAATCGGCGTCATAGAAATTATGAGCGATCTCGGTCGGCGTCGAAACGACCACATTCTGGTGTTTATTCAGCGCCTCCGGAAGCCCCCGCCAGAATTCGAAGATTCCCCGTTCGCTCCAGATGTGCTCTCCGATGTGCTCAAAGTCATAGCCCAGCATGACCGCCTCGCCGTCAATCAGGGCGATGTACTTGGCGTATTCCTGCGGCGTGATGGGGTTGTGGGGAAACCTGAAGGCGATGTCGTCGCTCAATTCCCGATTTCTGGGAATCACGGTGAGGTTCGTATTCCGCGCGCGAAAGACCGCATTCGGCGATATGCTCTCCCCTTCGCGGGTATACATGTCATCCCGCTTTTCGCAGAGGATCGACTTGTAGCCCATATCGGCCACGACCTTCGCGATGTGGCTGTTGTACATCAGTTCGGTGTTCCGGAACGAGGTGGGGAAGATGCCGAACAGCCTTTTGATCATCTCCCGGTGGAGGGTGACCTGCGCCCGGAATTCCTTTTTCTTGGGGTCTTTGAAGAGGCTGGTCAGGGAGTGGTAGTAGGTCTCATCGAGAAGCTCGACCTGGCCGTTTTTCTCGCCGGCCGCCATGAGGCCCTGAAGCGCACGGATGACCTCGGGTTGGTAGAGATCGGCCTGTTCCAGGAAACATCCGGACATCCCGAGGGTGATCTTGAAGGCGGGGTTGGCCGCGACGAGCTCCGTAAACATCTGTGTAGCCGGCAGATAGCATTTCTCCGCGACCTTGAGGAAGATCTCCCTGTTCTTTTCCTCCCAGAGAAACTTGTCCCGGTCCGGATGGAGCCGGAAAGGCTGGTGGAGCTGAAAATAAAACGTGACAAGCGGCATTTCCACCTCGCGGGAAGAAAAAATGGATGATTTACCGGTTTATTGCGAGGACATTAACAAACAGTTTAATCGTTCGATATATAGAGGAAAGTGCAGGAAAAATCAACCTTAAAACTTCGGAACCTTTGACATCCTGTCCCGGTAAAGATATTATCCTGCCCGCGCCGGCCCGTCGATGCCGACCTGGGAAACGCTGCATACGCACTCAGGGCTGGGCTTTCCGGCAAGGAAACGATTATCATTGCGTCCCTCATCCCCGCTTCCAAGGCGGGCTTAGGAGTTAGGAAGTTTTCACGCTTCACGCCTCACATTTTTAAAAGGCGGGTTGCGCACACATTTATGCGAGGTTGAGTATTGGTTAGCACGGCCGAGTTGATGAAAAAAATGGCCGCCCGCCGCGCTCGTCTCCCCCGGATCGTCTATCCCCCGGCCCTGCCGATCATGGAGCGCAGGGAGGAGATAGTAGCGGCGATCCGGAAAAATCCCGTGGTCGTTATCACCGGCGAGACCGGCTCTGGGAAGACGACCCAGATCCCGAAGATGTGCCTGGAGGCGGGTCGCGGGCTCGCCGGTCTAATCGGCTGCACTCAGCCGCGGCGGATCGCGGCGACCACCGTCGCCCGGCGGATTGCCGAAGAGATGGGAGAGGAGATCGGCCATTCGGTCGGCTATAAGATCCGCTTCGACGACCGTGCCCCCCGCGACGCCTTCTTTAAGATCATGACCGACGGGATCCTCCTCATGGAGACGCAGCACGATCCCCTGCTTCGCGCCTACGATACGATCATCGTCGACGAGGCACACGAGCGGAGCCTCAACATCGATTTCATTCTCGGCCTCCTGAAGACCATCCTCTCCCGTCGTTGCGACCTCCGCGTCGTCATCACCTCCGCGACCATCGACACGGAGAAGTTCTCGAAGGCTTTCGGAGACTCCCCCATCATCGAGGTGTCGGGGCGGCTTTACCCCGTCGAGGTTCGCTATCAGCCTCTCGATCCTCAGTTGGAAGAAAAAGGGGAAATCACCCCCGTCGAGGCGGCGGTCCGGGCGGTCGATGAACTTATAGAGAGGCGCGAGCGCGGCGACATCCTGATCTTCATGCCGACGGAGCAGGACATCCGGGAAACCTGCGACCTCATTGCCGGGCGTTTCCGGGAAGGGGTGGTCATCCTGCCCCTCTTCTCGCGCCTCACCAACGCAGAACAGCAGCGGGTCTTTGGCCCCTTGGCCGCCCGGAAGATAGTAGTCGCGACCAACGTTGCAGAGACCTCGATCACCATCCCCGGAATCCGGTATGTGATCGATACGGGACTGGCCCGGATCGCCCAGTACAACCCCCGCTCGCGGACGGCCGGCCTTCCCGTCCGATCCATATCGAAAAGCAGCTCCGATCAGCGGAAAGGCCGCTGCGGCCGCGTCCAGAACGGCATCTGCATCCGCCTTTACAGCGAAGAGGACTATCTCGGCCGCCCCCTCTACACGCCGCCGGAAATCCTCCGCTCCAACCTGGCGGGCGTCATCCTCCGGATGCTCGCCCTCAATCTCGGCGACGTCGACGCCTTTCCATTCATCGACCGTCCTGCCCAGAAGAGCATCCGGGACGGGATCGAGATCCTCCTCGAACTCGGCGCGATCGAAACGGAGAACAAGGAAGAGCGCGGGCCCGTCCATCCCCACCGCCTGACGGAGCGGGGCCGGCTGATGGCGAAGCTCCCGCTCGATCCGCGGATCTCCCGGATGATTATCGAAGCCGGGAAAGAGGGGTGTCTCAGGGAGATAGTCGTCATCGCCGCAGCCCTCAGCATCCAGGACCCGCGGGAGAGACCGGCAGAGAAAGAGGCGCAGGCAGACCAGATGCATGCGGCATTCAAAGATCCCGCTTCCGATTTTTCCTCCCTCCTCGCTCTCTGGCGGCGCTGTCTGGATCGCGCCAAGTCTCCGCAGATGCAGAACCGCCTGCGCCGCTTCTGCCGGGAGCACTTTCTCTCCTATCGGCGGGTGAGGGAGTGGCGGGACATCCATGACCAGATCCTGACCATCCTTGCCGAACAGAAGTTCCTCCCGAAAGGGGAAGCGACGCCCCGCAAGGAAGGGGGCGAGCTTTACGGCGCCCTGCACCGTTCCATCCTGAGCGGCTACCTCGGCCATATCGCCGTGAAGAAGGAAAAGAACCTCTACACCGCGACCCAGGGGCGGCAGGCGATGATATTCCCCGGCTCCGGTCTCTTCAACCGGGGCGGAAACTGGATCGTCGCCGCGGAAATGGTCGAAACCTCCCGCCTCTTCGCCAGAACTGTGGCGAATATCGAAACCGGCTGGCTGGAGGAGCTGGGAGGCGCTCTCTGCCGCCGCACCTACTCCTCCCCGCGCTGGGAAAAGGATCGGGGCGAGGTAGTCGCTGCCGAACAGGTGACCCTCTTCGGCCTCGTCATCGTGGCGGGCAGGCCCGTCTCATTCGGCCGGATCGATCCCGACGAGGCCTCCCGGATCTTCATCCGCAGCGCCCTCGTCGAGGGGGAGGTCAAAAGGCCCCTCCCCTTCCTCCTCCATAACCAGGCGCTGATCGAGAAGATCGCCGGCCTGGAGGAGAAGATCCGGCGCCGCGATCTCCTCGTCGATGAGGAGGCGAGGGCGCAGTTCTATGAAAAGCGTCTCACCGGCATCTTCGACATCCGGACGCTGCTGCGCCTCGTCCGCGACCGGGGCAACGACGCTTTTCTCCGGATGCGCGAAGAGGACCTGCTTGTTAAAATCCCGGATGCGGAAGAGATCGCCCTTTTTCCCGAAGCGGTTTCCGCCGGCGGCTGGCGGCTGGACTGCGTTTACCGCTTCTCTCCAGGGAAGCCTGAGGATGGCGTGACCCTGAAGATCCCCGTTCACGCCGTCCCCTCCCTCCCTGCCTCATCTCTGGATTGGGCGGTGCCCGGCCTTCTTAAGGAAAAAGTGATCGCCCTCCTCCGGGGGCTTCCCAAGGAATGCCGGAAAAGGCTCCAGCCTCTCGCCCAGACCTGCGATCTCATCCTGAAGGAGATGGAGCGGGGAGACCCTCTGCCCACAGCCCTCGGGCGCTTCATCTACCAGAAATTCGGGGTCGATATTCCTGCCGATCGCTGGCCCCTGGACGAGCTGGATGAGCATCTGAAGCTCCGTTTTGCCGTCGTGGACGGGAAGGACCGTGAACTGGCCGTGGGAAGGGACATCTCGATCCTGCAAAAGGGTTTTGTCGACAAGGAGGAATCACAGGCCTTTGCGAAGGCCCGCCGGAGATGGGAGAAGTCCGGTCTGACCGCGTGGGACTTCGGTGATTTGCCGGAGAGCATCCCCCTTTCCGGCGGGGGCATTCACGACGGGGTTGCCTATCCGGCCCTGGAGGCGGCGGAGGGCGGCATCCGCATCCGTCTTTTCCGTTCCGCCTCCGAGGCGCGCCGCGTCCACCCCTTGGGAGTGCGGGCGCTCTTAGCCCTACGCTTGCGTGAAGAATTGCGCTACCTGCGCAAGAGTCTCGCCCCTTCCGGCGATCTGAAGCTCTGGGCGGCCGCCTTCGGAGGCGCCAAGGCCCTGGAGAGCGCCCTCTACGAAAAGGTCGTGCATGACCTGCTGGAGGCGGATATCCGCACCGAGGCGGCCTTCAACAGCCATGCCGAAAGAATCCGCCCGCAGCTCCTCCCCCGCGGCCAGGAGTTGCTCCAGAAGATCGGACCGCTGATCAAGATCCTTTATGATGTTTCAACCCTGCTCAGGACACTCGAAACCTCCAGCTACGGGAACGTGCCGGTCCTCGCTTTTCTCGCCGATCTCCGTGATGAGCTCTCCCGGCTCTTCCCGGCCGATTTCCTCATCCGTTACGACAATGAACGCCTCAGCCATATCGGCCGGTATCTCCGCGCCCTGGCCATCAGGGCGGAAAGGGGCGCCGTCCATCTGGAAAAAGCCCTCGCCCGGGGAGAGGAGATCCATGAGTTTGTCAAGCGGCATCTGGATCTGGTTGGGAACTTGCCCCCCTTCGCCTCGGAGGAGAAGCGTCAGGCGATCGATGATCTAAGATGGATGATCGAGGAGTACAAGGTCTCCCTCTTTGCGCAGGAGCTCAAGACGGCCTTTCCTGTTTCCCGGAAGCGCCTCGATGCGAGGCTGAAAGAGATCGAGAGGATGCTGTAAGTACGGTCTCCGGCGGATATTAGAAGCGACCTTAGCCAATTCTTTCAACCCGGAGAATAACGAAAAGCAAAAATTCCTTTTCCCAGAGATTTGCCGTGTTGAATGAAGTCGTATTAGAACTGGATGTCTATCTTCCAGAAGGATACTTTTCAAGAGGAGGTGAAACACTAATTGGAAAATTTATAAAGTCAGTGTTTCAGTGGTGAAATCCCATCCTACAGGTTTTTTTGATCTTCTCGGCGGCCACCTACCTCCATTACCTTTAATAAATGACATCTTTTCTCTCGAACATCATCCGTAAATAAAAAAATTTTCTCAATGTTTCGATCGTCGGAATCCCCGACCGTCCGCCCAGCTGCAGACTGACCTGCGCCGCCGCCCAGGCGCCCAGATCCAGACTTTTTTCCGCGTCCCACCCGCTTATCAAACCATAGACAAAACCGGCGTGAAAAACATCCCCGCAGCCGGTGGTATCGACCGCCTTCACAGGGTAGGCCTGTTTTTCAATGAATTTCCCTCCGGCCATAGCGACATAACCCGCCTCCCCCAGGGTGACGCCGACTACCCGTGGACACAGATCCGACAAAATTTGACAGGCCCGCAAGGGGTCATTATCGCCCGTCAGTGCATGAGCAAAGGGTTCTGAGGCTATAAAACAATCGCTGAGCCGGGCCAGATCGAGCATTCCCTCCCGGAGCGTCCCCGCATCCACGACCACGGGCACGCCCAACTGCCGGGCCTTGCTGGCTGCAAACAGAGCGGCTTCCATGCAAAGGCCGTCGGTGTGGAGCACCCGGGCCTGCTGGAGCATCGTCAGGTCGATTTCGTCGGGCTGGATTTCTTGTCCGGTCGGTCGCTGCCAAAAAATGGTCCGCCGTCCCAGGACCGGTTCCGCAGCGATGAAGGCAAACTGAGAGGCACCCCCTTTCCGGATGACCAGGCCTGTCGTATTGACTCCCTCTTCACGCAGTGAAGTTTCAATCACCCTGCCAAAGAGGTCGTCGCCGATGACACCGGCCATATAACAGGAAAGCCCCCACCGGGTGAGAGCCACCAGGGCCGTCGCCGCAGGCCCGCCTCCCTGGATGACCGTCTCCTGGAGTTCACATTTAACGTCAGGCGGCGGATAGGCGTCAATCTTCCCGATATAGTCGAGGGAACACTGACCCAGACCAAAGACCTGCAAAGCACCTTTTGACATCATTCCCCAGATTCATTCATTGAAATCTTTTCTCATAATCATCATCAGGCGTTCCAGCGCAGATACCTTTGGATGTATTGTTCCGCGCGGGAGTGAGGCTGAAAGATCCCGTTAAAATGGATAACAAAAGATGTGGCGTCCTCAGCGTGAGAAATTTCCGATCCGCTAACCTGGAAGACGCCCCTGGCGATGATCTCAGCCGATCCTATCTTCTTCATCCCTCCCCCGCCTGATTTGTGTTCAACGATCCGATCAGTTCCGTGATGTCTCCGATCCCATGGCGGATCATATAATCGACTATGCCGTCGAGGATCTCCATCGTCGCGGCAGGGCGGATAAAATTGGCCGTTCCGATCTGGACGGCCCTTGCCCCTGTGATGAGAAATTCGAGGGCGTCGTTGGCGTTCATGATGCCGCCGATCCCGATGACCGGGATCTTCACCGCGTTTACGACCTGCCAGACCATCCGGAGGGCGATCGGCCGGATGGCCGGTCCGGAGAGGCCGCCGGTGATATTGGCGAGATGGGGCCGCCGCAGTTCGATGTCCACCGACATCCCCGTGAGCGTGTTGATCAGAGAGACGGCATCGGCGCCTGCCGCTTCCACCGCCAGGGCGACTTCGGTGATATCGGTTACGTTCGGCGTCAGCTTGACGAGCAGAGGAAGATCGGTTTCACCCCGGACCTTTTCCGTGACCTCGGCGGCGGCATCGGGACGGGCGCCGAAGGCGAGCCCCCCTTTATTGACGTTCGGACAGGAGATATTGATCTCGATACCGTGGATCCCTTTGGCCCCGCTCAGGATCTCAGCTACCCGCTGATACTCTTCAACGGTCTCCCCGAAGATGTTGGCTATCACCGCGACGTCATACTGCCTGAGAAAGGGCAGTTTCTCCGCGATGAAGGCCCGGGCGCCGACGTTCTGGAGTCCGACGGCATTGAGCATCCCGGAGGGGGTTTCCATGATCCGCGGGGGCTGGTTCCCGGACCGCGGTTCAAGGGAAAGCCCTTTGACGACCACCGCCCCCAGGCGGTTCAGAGCGACGAAGGGGGCATACTCCTCGCCGTACCCGAATGTGCCCGAGGCCGTCATGAGGGGGTTCTTTAACTCAAGACCGCCGATTGCGACCGCCAGGGAGGGGTTGGGGTTATTGTGAGATTCCTGTTTGTTTTTTGCACCCATTTTCGGCTCCTCTATGGGCCGGCGGGAGAGGTAAAAACGATATCCCGCAGATCAAACACCGGACCGTCCTGGCAGACTCGCCGATAATCGGTCTTTCCTTCTCCGGTGCGGACCGCCACCACGCATCCCAGGCAGGCGCCGAGACCGCATGCCATCCGCTCTTCGAGTGAGACCTGACAGTAGATGGGCGCGTCCTGAAGCAAATTTCCCATCGCCCGGACCATCGGTTTCGGACCGCAGGCATAGATGACCGTATCCCCGGCGTCAAATCCTCCGATATCGTGCTTCAGTAATCCGGTCACGGGGCCGTGATACCCCCGGCTTCCATCATCCGTACAGATTTTGAGGTCGCAGAATCCGCACAACCGCTCCAGACCGGTCAGGAGTTCCGCGGTTCGGGCCCCCAGATAGAAGATCGTCTCCATTATCCCGATGCCGTCCGCCGGCAGGAGTCCTTTGTGGAGGAGGAAAATCAGAGGAGCTACGCCGACGCCGCCTGCGACGAGGAGGACCCTCTTTACGCCGGTAGGGACTGAAAAGCCCTTCCCTAAGGGACCGAAAAAGCGGAGCTCTTCCCCCGGCATCATCCGGGAAAAGAGCGAAGTGCCCCGCCCGACAACCCGGTACAGCAGCTCCACTACAGCGTGATCCTGTTGCCGCTGAAATCCGTAGACACTGAAGGGCCGGGCTAAAAGGGGCCCGTAGCATTCGTCGTTCCGGATCATGACGAACTGACCAGGAAACGGGGTTGCAAAGGAAAGGGGGAGACGGACGGTCATCAGGAAATGGGCGGAGGCAACCCTTCGGTTATCGATAATCTGTGCCGTCAGCAGGGTCCCTTTTTCAGACATCGCCGCCACCACTCTTCCCGACGGTTGCGTCCGCCCCCAAAGGGATCAGCTGCAGATCCGCCCACATGATCAGGGCGTCCTCGCGCGTATCCGAGTAGTATCCCGGCCGGACGCCCTTTACGGAAAAACCGAATTTTTCGTACATCCTCTGCGCCGGGAGATTGGAGCGACGGACCTCAAGGGTCACCCGGCGCGCGTCTTCCCGGCGTGATCGCCGCAACGCCTCTTCCAGCATCCTCGTAGCGATGCCGTTTCTCCTCAGCTCAGGACGGACGGCGATGTTGTGGATGTGGATCTCGTCTTCCACGCTCCAGTAAACGAGATAAGCCGCCACCAATCTCTTTTGCAAATGATAAGACCTGCCGACAAGCATCCTGGAGATGGGACAGGTCATCTCGTTGCGAAAAATATTTTCAGACCAGGGAGTCAAGAAGGAATCCCTTTCGATGGCGACGATTTCTCGCAGATCCCCCTCTTCGTACTCCCCTATTTCAAGTCTGCTCTCTTCCATGATTCAGAGGCTCCGGAAAAAACCGAGGATGATCGTTTTTCGAACCGGAAGCCGTGACGGTAGGCCGTCATAGCATCCGAGAGACGGCTGAAAAGAACGACGACAATGATGCAGGAGGCCCTGAGAAAGGGGACCCAGGCCTCCAGGATCTGACCATGGACCAGCCTGTTGTCGACCCGAACGAGCGCACTATCAAGAGAAGATTGCAATGGCCTATCCGACGACTTTCTTGCTTAGAATCTCGCTGGCGAGGGAAATGTTCTTGATGCCGTAGTCCTTGATGTAGTGGGCAAACTCCTTCAGGGACATGTCTTCCCGGATGTCGGGCAGTTTCAAAAGCATGGGGAGATTCACGCCGGTGATCACTTCCACTTTCCCCTCCTTCAGAAAGGAGAGGGAGATGTTCGATGGCGTTCCGCCGAAGAGGTCGGTCAGAATCAACACGCCCTGCCCGCGATCCAGCTTCTTGATCGCGGTGCTGATCTCCTTCTGCAACTCGTCAACCCCCTTGGTCTGATCGACGGAGACATGAATAATCCCCTTCAGGCTGCCCCGGATCAGCTCCGCCGCCTTGATCAATTCGCTTCCCAAGTTGCCGTGGGTTGTGATCAGCACGCCTATCATGACATTTCTCCTCTGTGATTCGATGCGTTGGGGGTAAGCTAATTGATTAGGTTTTAATTGTCAAGGTGAATCGACCCGGCGAATTGCGGCACGGGTCCGCTTTCCCGAGGCCAGAGGGCGTCGCGCAGACCGGAGGATCGTTCGCTGCGCCTCGCGACAGCCCGGCTGAAGAGCTCCTCGTCTCCCCAGATCTCAACCCGCTTCCTGGCGCGGGTGATGGCGGTATAGATCAGCTCGCCCGTCAGGACGGGGGTGTCGCGGTCGGGCAAAAGCAACAGGACCGCTTCGAATTCCGATCCCTGACTCTTATGGACCGTCAGGGCATAGACGGTTTCGTGTTCGGGAAGACGGACCGGCGCGAAACGGCGAATGCCGCCCCCGTTGGCGCGAAAAAATGCACCCAATTCTCCGCGCCGCTCAGGATCGGGCAGGATGAGACCGACATCGCCGTTGAAGAGCCTCAGGCCATAATCGTTTTTCGTGATCATCACCGGGCGGCCGGCGTACCAGGGGCCGTCTGCGCGGATGAGACCCGCCTCGCGGAGGATGCGTTCGCAAAGGACGTTGATTTCCCCAGCCCCGTAGGGACCCTGCCGAAGGGCGCAGAGGATCCGGAAGCGGTCGAACAGATTGAGTAATTTCATATAATCACTTGAACAATCAATATGATCAAGAGATATCCTGAAGTGATTGGTTACTATTTCCTTCAGATGAAGCGACAGTGCGTGGGGGGCGGGGACCCTCATCCATCGGCACTCCCCTCCGGTTTCCTCCTTCAGAATCTCCAGGGCGGCGTTTCCCTCTCCCCGGTTTACGCAGAGACTGAGGCGGTGGATGCCGCTCTCCTCTGCGAAACGATAATTTGTTTGCAGTTCGATCAGGCAGTCGCTGAGCGCTCCTGTCTCTTCCGGCGCCGGCGATATGAGCGGCTTATCCCCGGTGAATGTAGAGATGAAATTCGCAAAATCAAACGAGAAACCGTTTAAGGGCTTCCCGCCGCCGATGTCGCTGAGAACCGCACCTGCTTCCACGGAGGCCAACTGATTTCGATCCCCGACGAGAATCAGCCGGGCCTCCTCCGGAAGCGCCAGAACGAGCTTGGCCAGGAGCGGCAGATCGACCATGGAGGCCTCGTCGACCACGACCACGTCCATGGAGAGGGTATTGCCGCTATGATGTCTAAAATAAGGCGAATTGGGAAGACTGCCCAGGAGCCGGTGGATCGTCAGCGCCCTCTCCGGCATCGCATCGCGGATCTGCCGGTCTGGACACCACTCATCTCTCGCCTTGGCTATCACCTCCTGAAGTCTCGCGGCGGCCTTCCCGGTAGGCGCAGTCAGGGCGATCCGGAGCCGCCTCCCTCTGAACTGCTCCAGAAGCAGAATGATCGCCTTGGCAACGGTGGCCGTTTTGCCCGTTCCGGGAGAGCCGCTTATGACCGTCAGCTCCCGGACAACCGCCGCAAATGCTGCAATCTTCTGCCAGTCCGGCCCCCTCTTTTCTTTGCCGCCCGCCTTGCCGGCTAAGACCGGAAAAAGACGATTCAGCCCCTCCCGGAGAAGTTTCGGATCGATCCCCCCTTGCCGGAGGCGCTTGTGCCACGATGATGTCGCAACGGCCTTCCCGATGAGAAAGCGGGCCAGCTCCGCCTCATACTCCCAGTAACGGTATAGATAGAGGCGTGATTGCCCGTCGAGGATCAACGGCCGGTAATCCCCGGGTTTCCCGACCACCGGACTGGTTTCCAGCATCCGCCGCCAGGCCGGCAGTTCCGGACATTGCCGAACGGGCAGACCCGAGCCGCCCGGCAGCGGTTTCCCGGCGACATCGGACAGATTCAGACAGATGTTCCCCTCCCCCACGCTGCTGCTGACGAGCGCCGCCGCAACGAAGAGCCACGGCGCCGATGCCCCGCCCAGCCTCTCGAGAAATCGACCGAAATGGATGTCTATCGCCTCCAGGAAGTCCGGAATAGGCGGATCCTTGCTGAAATCATCCGCCACGCCGGTCATCCGCTCCTCGCTTGCGTTCATCCTTTCTTACCCCGTTTCTATCATTTCGCTGCAAAGGCGCTCCACCAGTTCCCTTTCCGGACGGTCGCAGTAGACGCCGTAATCGGCGCCCCAGGCGGGTTCCATTCCCCGGAGGAAAAGATAGTAGACGCCCCCGAAATGGGAGTGATAATCATAGCCCGGTTGTCTCAAAAGCAGGTAGCGGTGGAGAGCCATCACATAGAGGTGATACTGAAGAAGATAGTGATGCTCCAACATTGCCTCCGTCAGGCGGTCGCGGTGATAATGCTCTTTTCTGTTGCCGAGGAAATTCGACTTCCAATCCGCGAGGTAAAAGCGGCCGTCATGCTCAAATACCATGTCGATGAAACCCTTCATAAACCCCCGGACCGGATCGAACTGGAGGCGTTTCAGAAATTCCCCGGATTGCACCGGGGGGTCCGATTCCCTGTGCTCATTGCGTTTTACAGAAGGATTCGCGTACCTATCGATTCCGGCCTCACGGAAAAGGCCGCTCAACCTTTCCGGGGTGATCCGCTTCAGAGGAAAGTAGAACTCCAGCTCGTTGAGGCGGTTGCCGAAACCGATATCGGACAGGAAGATAGCGCCTCTGCCTGCCGCTGCGGAAATTTCCGGCGGAGGGCGATCCCCGGCGCGGTTTTCCGACGAGGCGGTATTCTTTTCCTTGGCGAGGGGGTGGCGGACAACCCGGTGAATCATCTTTCGCAGAAGGTTTTCCCACTTCTGATCGAAGCCGTTTTCGCGAAGCTTTGCGGCGATCATGGCGGCCCACAGGGTTTCATCCTTTTCGGTAAAATCGGTTTTTTCCAGGATATCGTGGAGCAGAGTGCCCGAACGTCTTCCCCCCGGGAAAGAGAGGAGGGGATCCGGCTCTGTTTCCGACCCTGTTTCCGGATGGCTGGTGTCGTATCCGGCGACGTCGTCCCGGTCGGGAAGGTCGACATTCCGGAACATGCCGGAGGTGAGCATGCTGAAACTGGCAATTCGCCAGGAGAGATCCACCGTGCCGGCGAATTCACGGCAGCTTAGCCCAGCAATCTCCTCTCGCCGTACCGGAACCACTGCTTCTCCCCCCACCGGCATCTCGCAGAGTTCAATATTGCCGTCCGCCTTCCCGGCGATGATTTCAAGATCGCTGAAAATATCTGCGTCGGAGAGACTCCGGAAATGGGCATCGGTCGAAGAGGCGATCTCCT
>Ga0315297_10001903_pt1 | contig 13095 bp, 12 predicted proteins | sample YL17G15_0_MG_FD_203628 | JGI IMG/M metagenome (GOLD analysis project Ga0315297, IMG submission 203628) | Sediment microbial communities from Yellowstone Lake, YNP, Wyoming, USA - YL17G15_0 | ecosystem: Environmental > Aquatic > Freshwater > Lake > Sediment | place: USA: Wyoming | collected... | reverse complement strand
CTGCGGACGCCGGCCTCGTCCCCACGGGCGTGCCGTGCATCGCGGTCGGCGGGACGGGAAGGGGTGCCGACACGGCCGTCCTCCTGAGACCGGCCAACGCCCAGACTTTCTTTGACCTCAGGGTGATGGAAATCATAGCGAAGCCTCGGAACGGCTGAGGAGGAATTTCATGAAGAAAACGATCGCGGGATGTGTCCTCATCGCGACGCTCGCCGTCGCGGCCCCCGGCGCCCGGGCGGGAATCGTCTACCTGGGACTGCAGGGCGGCGTTTCGCAGCAGAAGGCCAGCCTCTCGGGCACAACCTTCGACGCCGACACCTCGTTCCTGTACGGCGTCCGGGCCGGTGTGAGGGTCCTGTCGCTTGCCGTGGAGCTGAACTACTTCCAGGTCGCCCATAACCTGACGACCGGCGGGCTGATGGTGCCGACGTGGAGCGACCGGGAGGTCGATTACAGCTACCTGGGGGTCAACGTGCGATGGATCATCCTGCCCCTGCCCATCGTCAACCCCTACCTGACCGCCGGCTATGGATATTACACCGCGGACATCCATAACATCGACAAGGACAAGAACGGCGGGTTCAACATCGGGGCGGGCGTGGAGCTCATGCTGGGGAAGCGCTTCTCGCTCCTGGCCGAGGGGAAATACCACCACGTCAGCCTGGACATCGACGCCCAAAAGATGAAGCTCGGCAACTTCACCTTGAGCGGCGGGCTGAACGTCTATTTCTAAAGGCCGCCCCCCATGCTCGTCCGCCTCAACAAGTTCCTGTCCCAGGCCGGCGCGGCCTCCCGGCGCGAAGCCGACCGGCTCATCGCGGGCGGGCGGGTCAAGGTCAACGGCCGCGTGGAGTCCGAGCTCGGCACGAAGATCGAGGACGCGAAGGACCGGGTCGAGCTCGACGGGAGGGCCGTCCGGAAGGACGAGCGCCTCGTCCACGTCCTCATGAACAAGCCCGTCGGGGCCGTCGTCTCCCTCCGGGACCCCTTCGGGCGGACCACGGTCCGCGACCTCCTCATCGGGCTGAAGGTCCGCGTCTTCCCCGTGGGGCGGCTGGACACGGATTCGAGCGGGGCGCTCCTCCTCACCAACGACGGCGATCTCGCCTTCCGTCTGGCCCACCCCCGGTTCGAGATCCCGAAGGTCTATCTGGCCAAGGTCGAAGGCGTTCCCTCGGCCGAGAGCGTCGAAAAGCTCCGGAAGGGGATCTTCCTCGAAGGGAAGAAGACCTCCCCGGCCAAGGCCTCCCTGATGTCGCGTTCGGGACCGAACGGGCTGGTCAAGGTCACCATCCACGAGGGGCGGAAGCGCGAGGTCCGGAAGATGTTCGAGGCCCTCGGCCACCCGGTCAAGGATCTCAGGAGGATCGAATTCGCCGGGCTCACACTCGAGGGACTGAGGCCCGGAGCCTGGCGACTCCTCGACGCCGGCGAGGTCCGCAGGCTCAGGAAGCGCGCGGGCCTCGATTAGGCGGTCAGGACCCCTTCTCGGTCTCCGCCTGGAACTTCTTCCATCCCGAGGCCAGGCGGCGGAGCTCGGCGTCGACGAGGGCGTTCACGGTCCCCTCCTCGAACGTTCCGTCCTCCCGGGGTGCGCCGGCCTCGATCCCGGTCAGGATCTCGATCCCCTCGTCGATGGCTGAGACCGGGTAGACGTGGAACTTTCCCGCGGCGACGGCCTCGACGACTTCCCTCCTGAGCATGAGGTCCTGGACGTTCCGTCGAGGGATGATCACGCCCTGGCTCCCCGTGAGCCCGCGGGACCGGCAGACGTCGAAGAAGCCCTCGATCTTCTCGTTGACGCCCCCGATGGGCTGGATTTCTCCCTTCTGGTTGAGGGAGCCGGTCACGGCAAGGTCCTGGCGGAGGGGAACCCGGGACAGGGAGGACAGGATGGCGTAGACCTCGGTGGAGGAGGCGCTGTCTCCGTCGATGCCCGAATAGGATTGCTCGAAGGCCAGCGAGGCGGACAGGGCGAACGGCCTTTCCTGGGCGTATTTCCCCCTCAGGTAGCCGCCCAGGATGAGGACTCCCTTGTTGTGGGTGCTCCCGCTCATGTCCGCTTCGCGCTCGATGTTGATGACCCCGGCCCGGCCCATGGCCGTCCGGGCGGTGATCCGGGTAGGTTTTCCGAACATGAACTGACCCATGTCGTAGACCGAGAGGCCGTTGACCTGGCCGACGACCGCCCCGGCGGTGTCGATCATCATCGTCCCTTCCTCGATCATCTCCTGGATCCTGCGCTCGATGAGGCTGACCCGCTCGAAGCGCTCCCGCACGGCCTTCTCGACGTCGTCCCGCCCGACGGCCGCCCGGCCTTCCTTTCCGGCCCAGTAGCTCGCCTCGCGGACGACGTCGGCGATGATGTGGAACCGGGTCGAGACCTTCTTCCGCCTGCCGGCGACGCGGGTCCCATACTCGATGACCGCCGCGATCCCCTCCCGGCCGTAAGGGACGAGCTTATCGTCGTCGCAGATCTTCTTGATGAACCTGGCGTACTCGGCGGCGGTCCCCTCCGTCCGGGTCATTTCCGAGTCGAACTCGGCCTTGATCTTGAAGATCTTCTTGAAGTCCTCGTCGGCGGAATAGAGGAGATTGAAGACATAGGCGTCGCCGATCATGACGACCTTGACGTTGCAGGGGACAGGCTCGGGCTTGAGGCGCGAGGTCGCGAAAAGGAACATCGCGGCGAAGTTCTGGATCTCGAAGATCTGGTTCCGGAGGGTCCTCTTCAGGGTCGGCCAGACGCCCGGCTCGACGAGGGCATCGAGGGCGTTGAGGACCAGGTAGCCGCCGTTGGCCTTGAGGAAGGAGCCGGCCTTGATCCGGGAGAAGTCGGTCTGGCCGACGCCGTACGGGCGGCTGAGGACGGATTCGATCGAGCCGAAGAGGTTCATGTAGCTCGGGTTCGTCTCGATGACGACGGGGGCGCCCTTCCGGTCGGAGTTGTCGACGAGGAGGTTGATCCTGTATTCGACGAAGAGGTTCCCGGGCTCCTTCTCCGCCTCGTCCTTCTTCTGGTTCTTGAAGAGCTCGATCGACCGGACCAGGTTTTCCTCGACCTGGCCGAGGTAGTCGTCGATCCGGGGGGACGCGAACGACGCCCGGATCTCGTCGACGCCCCCCTTGATGACGGGCGTGATCGCCTCGATATCCCAGTCCCGGAGCAGGGTCCGGGTCTCCTCGTCCGTCTCCTTGAGGAACTCGAAGACGGTCTCGAGCTTGCCGGTGAGCTTCTCGTAGCCCGCCCGGAGCTCGTCCACGGTCTTCTTGTCCAGCTTCTTCTCCTTGACGAGCGCGTCCAGCTTGGCGAAGGGCACCGGGACCCCGTCCATCACGGGGATAAGGTCCGGCCGGGTGAACGGGCCCATCTGGACCTGGATAACGGAGAAGCCATGCCCGGTGGCCTCTTCCTCGAATGCCTGGAGCCGGTCCTTTTGCTTCTTCTGTTGCCGCTCGACGATCTGGTCCCTTTTCTCCGAATAATACTTGCTCTTCAGGAGGGTGGGGATGTTCGCCCGGAGCATCTCGATGAGCCGGTCCATGGCCTTCCCGAACAGCTTCCCCCGCCCGGCGGGAAGCTCCAGGAGGAGCGGCTCGTCGGGGACCTTGAAATTGTTGACGTAAAGGATGTCGTCCGGGGTCGTTTCGCCCTTCTCCAGCTTTTCGAGCAGGCGCTTGATGGTCGTCGTCCGCCCGGTCCCCACCATGCCCGTGATGAAGATGTTGTAGCCCAGGCTCTTGATGTCGAGGCCGGTCTGGATGGCCTTGAGGGCCCTCTCCTGCCCGATGATCTCGTCGCAATAGGGGCAATCGGAGGTCGTCCGGAAGGGAACGTCTTCGGGGGGGCAGGTCCAGCGCAGGTCGTCGGGGGACAGTTCCGGGAAACCGCTCTTCGTCTTCATGGGCGTCTCCTCAAGAAAAGGCTTGTTCAGGGTTCCCACATTATTATCACAAACCTCCGGCCCCGGCAAGTCGCGCCCGCCTTCGGTCCCCGAGAAACTGCCGCATGAAAAACCCGGGTGGACATCCGCCCCAAAACCGGATAAGATAAGGGCCGGATCGGAGGATTCGCGGAGGAGGACCCATGAAGAGCTATCAAGGAACACTTCAGGCCAAGGGGCTGAAGATCGCCATCGTGGTGAGCCGGTTCAACCAATTCATCTCGGAGCGTCTGCTCGAGGGGGCGCTGGACGCCTTCCGCAAGCTCGGGGCCGTCGAGACCGACCTCTCAGTCTATAAGGTCCCCGGCGCGTTCGAGGTCCCGTTCGTCGTTAAGAAGATCGCCGCGGCCCGCAAGGTGGACGGCATCCTCAGCCTGGGCGCCCTCATCCGCGGGGACACGGCCCATTTCGACTTCCTGGGCGCCGAGGTCACCAAGGGGCTCGCCCAGGTCGCCCTGGACGAGGGGATCCCGGTCTCGTTCGGCATCCTGACCGTGGACACGATCGAGCAGGGCATCGAGCGGGCGGGGACCAAGGCGGGCAACAAAGGCTACGACGCCGCGTTCGCCCTTGTCGAGACCCTGACTCTCCTCAAGGATTCCGGGCTCAAGTGACGGGGGGCCGGAGCCCCGACAATGGGAAAGCGAAGGAAGGCCCGGGAGGCCGCTCTCCGGCTCCTGTTCCAGCTGGAGTTCAACACGACGGACCCCGAGGACCTTATCCTCGGATACTGGGAGCACCAGAAGGCCGCTGACGACGTCAGGGAATACGCCACGTGGCTCGTCAGGGGCATCCGGGCCGGGCAGGAGGAGGTCGACGGGGCTATTCAAGCGGCCTCCGAGCACTGGCGCATCGCCCGCATGGCCGTCGTCGACCGGAACATCCTGAGGATCGCCGTCTTCGAGATGCTCACCGCGAAGACCCTGGTCCCGGCGATCGTCATCAACGAGGCCCTCGAGATCGCTAAGAGATACAGCGGAGAGGAAGCCTCCGTGTTTATCAACGGGATCCTGGACGCCGTCCGGAAGACGCTCGGGGCCGGGAAGAAACCGCCCGGCGATGCCGAAGCTGAAACAGACAAAGAAGGGACTCATGGACGAAAAAGAAGAAAAGCCGGATCGCCCGGCGTCCGAGACGTCGAAGGAAGTTAAGCTCGGCGACCAGGACCTCGCCCGGCGCGATAAGCTCCGCAAGCTTGCCGAGGCGGGGGTGGAACTCTTCCCGCACAGGGCCGACTGGACCCACTTCGTCGCGGGAATCGTCGCGGAATACACGATGCTCCCCAAGGAGGAGCTTGAGGAGAAGAAGCCCGCCGTAAGGGTCCCGGGGAGGATCCTGACCGTGAGGAAGATGGGGCGGGCCACCTTTTTCCACATCTCGGACGGCCGTTCCCGGCTCCAGGTCTACATCCGGGAGGACGTCGCGGGGCCGGAAGCCTACGAAAGGTTCGCGCTCCTCGACATCGGGGACGTCATCCTCGTCGCCGGGACGCTTTTCAAGACGAGGACGGGCGAGCTTACGGTCCTCTGCGCGTCCTGGACGTTCCTTGCAAAATCCCTCCATCCGCTCCCGGAGAAATGGCATGGGCTTCAAGACGTCGAGATCCGCTACCGCAAGCGCTACCTCGACCTCATCATGAATCCCGAGGTCGGCCAGGTCTTCCGGCTGAGGAGCGCCCTCGTAGCCCACATGCGGAGGTTCTTCGACGAACGTGGCTACATCGAGGTCGAAACCCCCATGATGCACGTCGTTCCCGGGGGGGCGATCGCCCGGCCGTTCAAGACCTTCCACAACGCCTTGGGCATGGATCTCTATCTCAGGATCGCCCCCGAGCTCTACTTGAAACGCCTCACCGTCGGCGGGTTCGACCGCGTCTATGAAATCAACCGGAACTTCCGGAACGAGGGCCTTGACTCGGAGCACAACCCCGAGTTCACGATGATCGAGTGGTATCAGGCCTACAGCGATTATGAGGACATGATGGAGCTCACCGAAGTGCTCCTGAACCACCTGAGCCTGACCATCCTGGGAAAGGACGAGCTCCCGTTCGGCGAGCACCTGATCTCCTTCAAGAGGCCCTGGCAGCGGCTGAAGTTCAAGGACGCCGTCGTCCAATACAGCGGCTTGGCCCCCTCCCGCTTCGCGGACGAGAAGGGGCTCATCGAGACAGCGGCGGCCGTGGCGCCGGACAAGAAGCCGGAGACCTACGCCAAGGCCCTGGACATCATCTTCGATAAGCTCGTCAAGCCGAAGATCGTCCAGCCGACCTTCATCATCAACCCGCCGAAGGAGGTCTCGCCCCTGGCCAAGTCGGTCCCGGGCGCCCCGGACGAGGCCGCCCGTTTCGAGCTGATGATCGCAGGGATGGAGATCGCCAACGCCTTCTCCGAGCTCACCGACCCCGCCGAGCAGAGGGCCCGGTTCGAACAGCAGGCGGGAGAGAGGAAGAAGGGGGACGAGGAGTCCCACCGGATCGATATGGACTACGTCGAGGCCCTCGAGTACGGCCTTCCGCCCACAGGAGGGGAGGGGATCGGCATCGACCGGCTGACCATGATCTTCGCGAACAGGACGTCCATCCGGGACGTCATCCTGTTCCCGCTGCTCAAGCCGAAAGCCTGAGACCGTGAGGGACCGGGATGCGTTTTGAGCTGTTCGTCGCCAAGAGATACCTGACCGCGAAGCGCAAGCAGGCGTTCATTTCCGTCATCACCCTCATCTCCGTCCTCGGCATCGCCATCGGGGTCATGGCCCTTGTCATCGCTATCGCCCTCATCACCGGGTTCCAGGAGGACGTCCAGGACAAGATCCTGGGGGCGACGTCGCACATCATGGTCTCCGACCTGTCGGGCGACGGCCTCCGGGATTACGGGGAGGTCGCCGCCAAGATCTCCGGGATCAAGGGCGTCATCTCGGTCACGCCCGTCGTCTACAGCCAGGTCCTGGTCAACGGCCCGTCCCGAAGCTCGGGTGCCCTGCTTAAAGGCATCGATCTCGGGAGGGAGACGGAGGGTTCCGCCTGGCTGCGCAAGCTGGAATCCGGCCGCCTGCCGGAGCCCGGGCCCCAGGAGGGCCTCCTCCTTGGCCGGGAGCTCGCCTTTGCGATCGGGGCCGGCACCGGGGACTCCGTCACCGTCCTGACGACGGCATCGCGGCTATCGCCCATGGGGCTGTTCCCCAAGACCCGGAGGTTCAGGGTCGCCGGGATCTTCAACACGGGGTTGTACGAGTTCGATTCGTCGACAGCCCTGGCCCCCCTCGAAACCGCCCAGAAGTTCCTGGGCTCCGAGGGGAGGATCACCTACCTCCAGATCAAGCTCTCGGACATCTTCGAGGCCGGCCGTATTGCCGACCGGATCAAGGAGATCATCCCCCCCGTGGCCTATGTGACGACCTGGATGGAGCTCAACAAGTCGCTCTTCTCGGCCCTTAAGCTCGAGAAGAACATCATGTTCCTGACCATCACGCTGATCGTCTTCGTGGCGGCCCTCAACATCATCGCCACCCTCATCCTGATGGTCATGGAGAAGACCCGCGACATCGGCATCCTCATGGCCATGGGAGCCACCGCCGGGAACATCCGGCGCATCTTCTTCTTCCAGGGGGCCCTGATCGGGGTCGTGGGAACCTCCCTGGGTGTCGCCCTCGGCCTCGGCTGGTGTTGGCTGGCCAACACGTTCCGCCTGATCCGGATCCCGGTGGACATCTACCAGATCTCCTTCGTCCCCTTCCGGCTGAGGGGGCTGGACCTGGCCCTGATTGTCGGGGTCAGCCTGGCCATCAGCTTCGTCTCGACGCTCTTCCCCTCCCGGAGGGCGGCCAAGACCGACCCTGTCGTCGCCTTGAAATATGAGTGACATCATTCTGAAGACCGAAGGATTGGCCAAGGCCTACGCCCTGTCGAAAGGCGAGCTCCGCGTCTTCGAAAACATCGACCTCGAGCTGGAGAGGGGGGACCTGGTCGCCATCATGGGGGTCTCAGGGGTCGGAAAGACCACCCTGCTCAACCTTCTGGGCGCCCTCGACCGGCCGACCTCCGGCCGGATCTGGCTCGACGGCCAGGACCTCCGGACGCTCTCGGAAGCCGGCCTCTCGGCCCTGAGGAACGCGAAGATCGGCTTCGTCTTCCAGTTCTTCCACCTTCTGCCGGAGTTCACCGCCCTGGAGAACGTGGCCTTCCCCCTCCTCATCCGCGGGACCGGGAGGAAGGAAGCGGCGGCCCGGTCCCGGGAGATGCTCGGCGAGGTCTCGCTCGGGGACAAGGCCGATTTCCGCCCGGGCCAGCTTTCGGGCGGGGAACAGCAAAGGGTGGCCGTGGCCCGGGCCCTGATCAACGAGCCCAGGCTGCTCCTGGCCGACGAGCCGACGGGCAACCTGGACGCGAAGACCGGGGAGATGATCCTCGGGATCATCCTGGACCTCCACCGGAAGAGGGGGCTGTCCTCGATCATCGTCACTCATAACGAAAAGATCGCCGCCCGCTGTCATAAGGTTTTCGTCATGGAAGCAGGCGCCCTGAAACCGATTCCCTCCCCAGGGCGTTAGATGATCTGGTGCCCCCGTCCGTTCCGGGCGGCGGTCCGATGGACACACGAGACTCGGATATGGTATAAGGATATGATCATGAAGAAGATGCTGCCGCTCCTCCTGTTGGCCCTCCTTCCCCTGGCCGCGTTCGCCCAGGAGACGGTGGAGCGGATCGAGATCGTCGGGAACGACCGGGTGACCAAGGAGACCGTCCTTTACTACATTTCGGCCCGGGAAGGCGATGATTTCAACGAGGACCTCCTCAAGAAGGACTTCCGCGTCCTCTGGTCGACCGGATTCTTCGCCAACGTCCGGATCGAACGGGCGGACGGGACCAAGGGAAAGATCATCCGGATCGTCGTCGAGGAGAACCCGGTCATCAAGGCCGTGGTCTATAAAACGGGGAAGAAGGTCAAGGAAGACGATATCGTCAACAAACTCAAGGAGAAGGACGAGTATATCCTCCCGTATTCCTACTACAGCCCGGCCAAGGTCCAGAAGATCAAGAGGACCATCGGCGACCTCCTCGCCGAGAAGGGGCTCCAGGCCGCCAAGATCGACGCCGAAGTCGCCCGGAAGGGCAAGAACGAGGTCGATCTGACGTTCCGGGTCGACGAGGGGCCCAAGGTCCGCGTCGGCGAGGTCGTCTTCGAGGGCCGGTCCAAGATCCCGGAGAGCGCCCTCCGGGAGGCCATGAAGGACAACAAGGCCCACAATGTGCTGTCCTGGATCGGCGGCAAGGACGTCTTCAAGCAGAACAAGATCCCCGACGACGTTGATCTCATCAAGAAGAAGTTCCAGGAGAACGGCTACATGGAGGCCACCGTCGGCGAGCCCCGGACCGAGACGATCGAGAAACGGACGATCTTCTTCCGGAAGCAGAAGATGATGCGGCTCATCATCCCGGTCCACGCCGGCTACCTCTACCGGGTCGGCGAGATCAAGATCGAAGGCAACAAGGCCGTCAATGGGAAATACCTGAGGAGCCTGGTCAAGCTCGATAAGGGCCAGGTCTACAGCACCCAGGTCCGCGAAAAGGCCATCGAGAAGATGGGGGAAACCTACCGCGACGGGGGCTATCTCTACGCCCAGGTCGCCCCGGTCGAGAGCCTCGACCCCAAACACAAGGTCATCAACGTCACCTTCAACGTCTACGAAGGGGAGGTCGCCTTCCTCCACCGGCTGGAGTTTCGGGGCAACAATTACACCAAGGACAAGGTCATCCGCCGGGAGATGCTCCTTCGGGAAGGGGACCGTTTCAGCCTGGCCTACTTCAAGGACAGCATCCTCCGGATCAAGCAGCTCGGCCTGGTCGACCTCGAGAAAGAGCCCGACATCAAGCCCGATCCCGCGGACCCCACCAAGATCGACGTCCAGGTCAATGTCAAGGAGCTCCAGAGGAACAACATCCAGTTCACGGCGGGCTACAGCGGCTACGAGGGGACCTTCGTGGCCCTGAGCTATTCGACCGTCAACTTCCTCGGGGCGGGGGAGACCCTGGAATTCATGGTCCAGACCGGGAAGCGGGTCAAGAACTATTCGTTCGGGTTCACCGAGCCCTATCTCTTGGATCAGCCGATCACGCTGGGCTTCAATCTTTTCGACCGCAGGATCGACTATCCATATCTTTACAATCAGAAGAGCCGGGGCCTCGACCTGGTCCTGGGCGCCCGCCTCTTCGCATACTGGCGGGCCAACCTGACCTACAGCTATCAGAACATCCATGTCTCGCTCCCCAACAACTCGACCGGGGGCACATCCCCGTACTACGACCCCATCTACCAGTCCATGTTCGGTCTCGGCAGCTACAACATGAGCTCGCTGGAGCCGCTCCTCTACCGGTCGACGGTCGACAGCCCGCTGACCCCGTCGCGCGGGACGATGTATTCCCTGTCGTTCAAGTTCGCCGGTTCGTTCCTCGGGGGCGAGATCAGCCTCTACCGGCCGAGGATCGAGCTCGCCCATTTCCAGCCGTTCATCGCCAACCACGTGATCGGGCTCCATATGGAATTCCAGTATGTCAGGGCGATGAAGGGGTCTTCCCTGCCGTTCTGGGAGAAGTTCTACCTCGGAGGCGAGCGTTCCGTCCGGGGCTACGAGATCTATACCATCGGCCCCCGGAGTTCGACCGGGACGATCCTCGGCGGCGAAAAATCCCTGGTCGTCAACGCGGAATATATCATCCCCATCGGCGGGCCGCTCTGGGCGATCCTGTTCTACGACATGGGAAATTCCCTCGCGTCCGGCCAGAAGTTCAGCTTCAAAAGCATGTACACGTCGACGGGCCTGGAGGCGCGGGTCTTTGTTCCGGCCCTGAGGGTTCCGTTCCGGCTGATTTTCGCGTATAATAGCCCAAAGATAATTAGCGAAGAATCGAATTTCGCGTTCCGCTTTGCGGTCGGCACCACGTTTTAAGGTGCCGGGCGATAGAAAAAAACAGAGGAGGCTTTTGCGATGTCAAGACGCACCGTTCATCTTTTGATCCTGGCCGTCTTCGCCCTGTCCTTCGTGTCTGCGGGCTTCGCCCAGCAGACGGGGAAGATCGGCGTCATCAATTCTCAGATGGTCCTCGAGAAGTCCGCGGAAGGCAAAAGGGTCATCACCCAGCTCCAGGACCGGGACAAGAAGAGCCAGGCCGACCTCGGCCGGCTGGACAACGAGATCAAGTCCCTCGAGACCAAGCTGAGCACCCAGAGGCTCACCCTGACCGAGGAAGCGGCCCTCCAGATCAACTCGGACCTCGAGAAGAAGAAGACCGACCAGAAGAGGCTTTCCGAGGACGCCGTCCGCGAGCTCCAGGAGCTCCAGTACCGGCTGTTCAACAAGGTCCAGGGCGAGCTCATCCCCATCATCGAGGGTTTGGGCAAGGAAAAAGGGATGGACGTCATCTTCGACCTGGCCAAGAGCGGCGCCGTCTACGTCAATCCGGTCATCGACCTGACCGACGAGGTCATCCGCCGTTACGACGCCTCCAAAGCGGTCCCGGCCAAGTGACGCCCCCTTGATCTCCATTGAAGGGATCCTGAAGCATCTCCCCCACCGGTTCCCGTTCCTTCTCGTGGACCGGGTGAAGGAGCTCCAACCGGGCCGGTCCATTGTCGCCCTCAAGAACGTCAGCATCAATGAGCCGTTCTTCCAGGGGCACTTCCCCCACCGGAAGATCATGCCCGGGGTCCTGATCGTCGAGGCCATCGCCCAGGCGGGAGGGATCCTGCTGTTCCATTCGATCCCGGATCCCGAACACAAGTTCGTCGTGCTCAGCAAGATCATCAACGCCAAGTTCCGGAGGCCCGTGGTCCCCGGGGACCAGCTGATGCTCGAGGCCGAGATCCTGAAGCTCAAGTCCAGGTTCTGTCACCTGAAGGGTCGGGCGACCGTCGAAGGGGAGGTGGCCGCCGAGGGGGAGCTGATCGCCGCTCTCCTCGACCTCGAGGACGTGAATGGGCGCCCCTGACGTCATTATCCACCCCGCCGCGAACGTCCACCCGAAGGCCGAACTCGAGGCCGGCGTCCGCGTCGGCCCCGGCTGCGTCGTCGGTCCCGACGTCCGTCTGGGGAAGAATACATTTTTGGAATCCCACGTTTCGATCATCGGGACGACCGAGGTCGGGGCCGATTGCCGGTTCGCGCCCTTCGTCTCCATCGGCACCGAACCCCAGGACCTCGGCTACACGGGCGACCCGACGGTCGTCCGGATCGGCGACGGCAACATCTTCAAGGAATTCGTCACTGTCAACAGAGGCACGGTCAAGGGCGGCGGGGTGACCCGGATCGGCGACCGCAACTTCCTCATGGCCTATACCCACATCGCCCACGACTGCCAGGTCGGCAACGAGATCGTCTTCATTAACAACTCCACTTTGGCCGGCCACGTCGTCGTCCAGGATTACGCCATGCTCTCCGCCTTCACCGGGGTCCATCAGTTCTGCAGGATCGGCCGGTACGCGTTCACCGGAGGGTTCACGGTCATCACCCAGGACCTCCCTCCCTTCTGCAAAGTCGCCGGCATGCGCCCGGTCCGGGTCTACGGCCTGAACGGCGTCGGCCTAAGGCGCCGGGGATTCTCCGCCGAGAGGGTCCGCGCCCTGAGGGACATGATCAAAGTCCTTTTCTTTTCCGACCTCAACACGGCCCAGGCGCTGGAAAAGATCGAGGCGTCCTTCCCCCCCGGAGAGGATCGGGACGAGCTCCTCGGCTTCGTCCGGTCCTCCCGTCGGGGGATCATCAAGAAGGCGTCCGAGAAATGGGACAGCGAATCGGAATAATCGCGGGCTCCGGAGAATTCCCCCTCCTTGCCGTCGCCGAAGCGCGGCGGCGGGGTCTCGAGGCGACCGTCGCGGCGGTCCGCGGCGAAGCTGAGGAAACGCTCGGGGAAGCGGTTCCCGACGCCGTTTGGTTTGGGCCCGGCGAGCTCGGCGGCCTTCTCGGGTTCCTGAAAAGCCGGGGGATCGCTGATGTCCTCATCGCGGGCAAGGTCCGCCCGGAGTCCGTACTCCGGCCCGGGGCCGCCGACCCTGTCGCCCTCCGCGTCCTCGACTTAGCCGGGGGGAGGAGCCCGTCCCTGTTGATCGGGAGCCTGATCGCGTTCCTTGAGGAGCAGGGGATCCGCGTCCTGGATCCCGCT
>Ga0315297_10001902_pt1 | contig 13098 bp, 9 predicted proteins | sample YL17G15_0_MG_FD_203628 | JGI IMG/M metagenome (GOLD analysis project Ga0315297, IMG submission 203628) | Sediment microbial communities from Yellowstone Lake, YNP, Wyoming, USA - YL17G15_0 | ecosystem: Environmental > Aquatic > Freshwater > Lake > Sediment | place: USA: Wyoming | collected... | reverse complement strand
CCACAGCACACCTTGAAGGTATCCCTCCATACAGCAACTTGTCAAGATCTGCATACCCCGTCGAGACATGATCTATGGGCTTAGGTTTCGGAACTACTTTCCCTGTTTCTATGAAAGCTATTCTTGCTTCCACTCTTTCAATGTCCAGCTTGGCACCCATTTTCTGGAACATCTCCAAGGCTCGGTTGAGAAGGTTGAGAGCTTTCTCTTTATCACCCTCTTGATCTCTTTCCAAGTATGCCCGAGCGTTTTCGCAGAGAACCCATCTAGCGAAATAGTAGGCATTCCAAATATTCGCTTTTGTGGACTCCCACTCTCTCAAAGCTTTCTCGAAGAGCTCAATGGATCCATCATGTAGTTTCTGAGCGCGAAGCAGCATGGCTCTCAATACCAGCTCGCTAATGATGTCGAGTTTCTCTTCGATCTCGAGAGCAGACTTTCGCACAGCGTCAAGTAGATTTCGGGCTTTCTCGATCTTGCCAAGCTCTATGTAAGTCATAACGAGATGGACATAAAGGAGGGTGTCCTGCTCAATTCTGGCCCCAGCTTTTTCGTCTAATCTGGCTCCTTCTTCAAGAAATTCCCTTGCTTTTGTGTATTCTTCTTTGTCAAAATACAGTAGGCCATTGTAGTATGCATTCCATCCTTTTATGTTCCATTCGTCTTGATTCAGCCCAGCGATTGAGGCCTCATCATAGTATTTTTCACTTTTTTCTTGTTTCCCAAGCAATCGATAGACCCACCCCAGGCCCAGTAGAGAGCCAGGAATGAAAGTCACCATACCAGCTTTCTTCTGCAGTTCAAGCGATTCTTCTCCCAGAGTTACTGCTTTCAGCAACTCACCCATTCGTTCATATCTGAATGCCAGACCACCGAGAGAATAGGATTGCATGCTGATGTTTCCCGTCTTTTTCGCTAGTGCGAATCCCTTCTCATAGTAATCAAAGCGCTTTTCATTCTCTTCAGGTTGCGTTAAATCTGCGACTCTGCTGTATGCCCAAACTGCAGTCTCCGAATAGTTGTTGTCAAGGGCGATTTCCAATGCTCTGTTCGCGTATTCCCTAGCTTTCTTCATGTCTCCGAAAATTGCGAACTCCATTGACAGTTCAATGCATGAAACAGCGATAGCTTCATCAGCCTTCAATTTCTCCGCCAACATAAGTGCCTTTTCAGCCCATGGGAGAGCCTTCAACGCATCTCCTCTCCGTCGAGTCATGTGTGCAATATCCTCGTAGAGGCGTGCCAACTCAACGCCTTCAGGTTCAGCCTCCAAGATCTTCAAAGCAGCTTCATGGTGCCTCTTGGCTTCTTCCTTGTCGCCTATCGTTTCCCAAAGAAGATTCGCCATCTTTCTATGCAGTGTTGCGGTCTTTTCTTTCTCTTGCAGCTTGGTCAACACTGATATCGCCTCATCCCAGTGCTTCATGCAGGCCTCGTTCTCTCCACCTAGCTTCTCGATATTTCCCAGCTGTTCGAGAACACGCTCTTTTTCCTGTAGCTCGCCCTCCTTCTCCTCTAGCAGTCTAAGTGCAGACCGGAAGTACGAAGCAGCTTCAGCATTGGCATATATTCCTGCTGCCTTTTCCCCAGCTTTCAAGAAATAACCAAGCGCCTTCTCTTTGTCTCCACTCTCAAGAAAGTGAGAAGCGAGCTCCCCAAGATGCTCATCAATCGTCTTAGCATAGATTTTCTCCAGAACACTTCCTACAACTCCGTGAAGTTTCTTGCGTTTGAAAGGGCCAACTTCTTCGTACACGACATCTCTCACGATGATATCGGCAAAGGAGCAAATATCTTCTCCTCGGATAACTGTGTGCTTGATAAAACCTGCCTTAAGCAGTCCATCCATTATCTCAAGAAGCTTATCCTCTTCAATACCCGTAAGCGCGCACATTGCTTCCAAAGTGAAATCGTTTCCAACAAATGAGGCAAAGGTCAAAACACTCTGGTATTCATCGTCCAGCCTACTGAATCTCGCCTTCACAATATTCTTGACACTCTTCGGGAACTCGATCGCTGAAACCTCTTTGAACTTCCACCTGCCCTCTTCCACATAGATTGCTCCCTCCTCCTTCAGAGACTTCACCACTTCCTCGGCAAAGAACGGGTTGCCCCTCGTCTTTTCATAGACTAGTTTGCAGAACTCTTCTGGAACATCCTCCTGCTCCAAGATGTTCTTGATCATTTCTGAAACATCGCTGAAGGACATTCGCTTCAGTTGGATTTCCTGAGGCAAGCGTTCCCTGTTCAATTCAGCTAAGACCGGAGTCAGAGGATGCTTATCGTCAATGTCAGTGTTGCGGTAAGCTCCCAAAAGAAGTAATGGTGTTTTCTGCACGCCTCGAGCCAGATAGTGCAATAGCAGAAGCGATGACGGATCGGTCCACTGCAGATCGTCAAGAACCACTAGCAAGGGAGTCTCTCTGGAAATGTTCGTGATAAACTGCGAAACTGCTTCAAAAAGCCGGTTTTGCTCCTGCTCGGGACTTATCGGAAAAGACTGTGGAATTGATCTGAGCTTCTGGCTGAGCTCTGGAACCAGCTTGGCAACTTCAGCAGGATAATAGCCGATGACCCTGTACAATTGCTCGGGAATGCATGTTTCCAAATAGTCTTTGATGACTTCCTTCCAGATAATGTAAGGGGGAACACCATCCATTCTAAATAGTGCTGGGCATCTTCCATACAGAACTTGTACTCCACGTGATCGTGCATAGGCACCGAGCTCTCTGACAAGTCTTGTCTTTCCAATGCCTGCTTCACCGTGAACGAAGACGAGACCCCCCTCACCATGGACTGTCCTGTAAACAGCTTCCTTCAGAACGTTCATCTCCTCGGTTCTGTCGACAAGCGGAACCTCTTTCGCAGCGATAGGACGAGCACTCGGAACAACTTTTGATTCATGAGATGACATAAGAACTACTCCTCGTGATTCCTATTCCTTCTTCTGCAATTCTCCTTTCTTCAGAAGCAGCTCGTCCTCTAGAAACTCCTGACCGCTCATTCTCCTGATTTTCAGGAACCGTGCTGTGCCTTTCTCCGTTTCCCTTTCGCGGATGTCGATCTCTCCTTCGAACAACCCCAGAATCGCGTAGAGCTCCTCTGGAGGATGCATCCTCGGATCAACCACTGCAAGGGTGGTGAAGCCCATCGACTTCAACTCTGCAGTGAGAGCGGCCAGCCATTTCCTAGTTTGAACTGCATGATGCTGAAGCAGGGCATCCGAGACTATGTCGATACAGGCTCTTCTTGGGCCTTTCACCGACGGGTCAAGTTTGCGCATCGCCGAGGTCAAAGCAATGCTGATGTCGGTTAGGTTTTCAACTCCCTTCAATTTGACCACGTTGGGTGAGTCCTCAATGATTGCGTCCGCCTGAGGATTGCACACGAAAAGGCAAAAGCTGGACTGAAACTCTGCGAGAGGTTTAGCCATTCCAGGGTCCGTGGTGACATAGAACGTGACTTCACCCTTCTTTGCTCCAGTCTCAAGAAAACTCTTTACGAGCGAGTCTCTCTCGTTACATGAAGGCGAGGTCAAGACTACAGCGCTGCCTGAGCGTAGGCCTCCGCACAGCAGCTTGTCAAGGTCTACGTGTCCAGTGGCAACTCGGCTTGAAAGGACACCCTCCACTAGCTCAGTTCCAGCGATCTCACGTCGCGTTTGCGCTCCAATTATCGATTTGATCTCTTCGATTTTCCTTTGCGCACCTACTCTCTCGTAGATTTCTAATGCCTGACTTAGAAGTGAGTGAGCTTCTTCTCTGGCACTCTTTTCATTTCTGGCCAGATAAGTCAAACCATATTCGTAGAGAAGGTATGCGAAATCGATCAGTTGCCACTTTTGTCCGTCCAGAGATGTCAGTCCCGCAAGGCTTCTTTTGAAGTATTCTATTGATTGTTCCCAGTTTTTCTGTTCTCTAGAAAGCATTGCTTTGAACATTTCAGCGTAGGCGATCAGATATGTGCTTTTCGTTCTGGTTGCATATTCATGGGTTTCTGCAATTAGCACCTCTGCCTTCTCAATCTCCCTCTTCTTGAGGTATAGTGCCGAAAGCCACGGAGATGAAAGCAAGTGTCGCTTAAGCTCGTCTCCTGCTTCTTCATACGCACTGTCACAGTCAATGAGGTGTTTCTCGGCCTTCGCGTAGTCTCCCTTTTCCAAGAATATCCGGCCAATCATCAGGTTAACGTATGGGAGAGCTTGGTAATTGACAACATTCTTGAAGATCTCGCCAGTTTCTGTCAGAAGCTGAAGGCTCTTATCCCATTCACCCAAAACAAAATAGTATCCTCCTAAAGCGATCAATGCATCCGCTAGATTTGAGGGATTCTTGTTTCTCTTTGCCAGCGTCAGGTTGTCCTCATACATTGATTTTGCCTTCTGCATTTCTCCCATATTTATATAATCTTGCGCAAGTGAATCACGGAAATAGATGATGGGATATTGGTTGCCGACTTTTCTGGCGAGTTCATATCCTTCATTGTTTGTTTCATGCGCCTTCTGGAACTTTCCCATGTTGCTCCAGGAACCTGCGACATGCATGTAAAGCATAAGAGCCTGTTCGATGCAGTTGTTCTCGAGTGCGATCTTTAGGCCTTTTTCATTGAGTCTTAGGGCGCTCTCCAAGTCTGCTGACGTAACTTCGGTTATGAATCCGAGGTTGTTGTAGCAGCGTGCTACTACTTCTGGGACCTTCAGTCTTTCTGCTAGTTCTAGGGCCTTTTTAGCCAGAGGATAGGCTTTAGCGAGTTCACCAGTTCGCCAAAGCATGTACGAAATGTCCTCATATAGGTTGGCCAGTTCTGCGCTTTCGGGTTCATTTTCAAGTATTTCCAATGCCATCTTGTGGTGTTCCGAAGCTTTTTGTTTGTCGCCGATGTCATCCCAGAGCACGTGCGCTATTCGAACGTGAAGTTTTGCAGTGTTTTTCTTGTTCTTGAGTTGATTCCACAAAGCCAGCGATCTGTTCCAGTAATCGACACTCGCTTCGGCTTCGCCAGTCCATTCTTTTATGTGTCCAAGCTTTTCTGTTACGCGAGCCTTTTCTTCGACATCACCGTTCTTCTCTTCGAGCAGCTCCAATGCATGTTGAAGGTAGGAGAAAGCTTCATCGTGAGCATACACGTTCTGGGCTCTTTCGCTTGCCTTCAGAAAATAGCCCAACGCTTTCTCTCTGTTACCACTTTCTAGGAAGTGATGGGCGAGTTCACCAAAATGCTCGTCGATTTTCTCAGCATAAACCTTTTCCAGCGCATCTCCCACGGTTCCATGGAGCTTCTCTCGCTTTAACAGACTGACTTCTTCATACACAACGTCTCTGACTAGTATGTCGGCAAAAGAGCAGACTCCTTCTCCACGGATCTTCCTTTCCTTGATTAATCCGGTTTTGAGCATCTTGTCCATCAATTCAAGAAGTTTATTCTCTTCAATGCCTGTGAGTGCACACATTGCTTCCAAGGTAAAATCGTTTCCAACAAACGAAGCTAAAGTCAAAACTTCCTGGCATTCCTCATCCAGTCGACTAAGCCGTGCCTTCACCACGTTCCTGACGCTATCCGGAAACTCGATATTAGAAATCTCTTTGAATACCCATTTGTTCCCCTCTCGATAGATGGCTTCCTCTTCCGTCAGAGATCTGATCACTTCCTCGGCAAAGAATGGATTGCCCTTTGTCTTCTCGTACACTAGTTCGCAGAACTTTGTCGGAACATCGTCCTGCTCCAGAATATTCCTGATGATCTCTGAGACATCGCTTAGGGTCATTCTCTTCAGCTGCATTGACTGTGGCAGCCGTTCCCTGTTCAATTCTGCCAGAACTGGCGTTAGAGGATGCTTGGCATCGATGTCAGTGCTGCGGTAAGCCCCCAAAAGAAGCAAAGGCGTCTTTTGTACGCCACAAGCTAGATAGTGCAAGAGCAAGAGTGAGGATGGGTCTGTCCATTGCAGGTCGTCGAGAACAACTAGCAAGGGAGTCTCTCTGGAGATGTTAGTGATAAGCTGCGAGACTGCTTCAAAGAGCCTGTTTTGCTCCTGTTCAGGACTTATCGGAAAAGACTGTGGAATTGACCTGAGCTTCTGGCTAATCTCTGGCACTAGCTTAGCGACTTCCGCCGGATAATAGCCAACAACCCTGTACAGTTGCTCAGGAGTGCACGTTTCCAAATAGTCTTTGATCACCTCTTTCCAGAGGATGTAGGGAGGAACACCGTCCATTCTGAACAGTGCTGGGCATCTGCCGTACAGAACCTGCACTCCGCGTGATCGTGCGTAGGCGCCGAGCTCTCTGACAAGTCTTGTTTTTCCAATTCCAGCTTCGCCATGAATGAAAACAAGACCCCCCTCGCCGTGGACTGTCCTGTAAACAGCTTCCTTCAGAACGTTCATTTCTTCAGTTCTATTGACCAGCGGGATCTCTTTCGCAGCGATAGGACGAGCACTTGGAACATGGTCACGTTGAAGAGATGTCAAGCAGACTTCTCCACATTACCCTATCACTGGAACACTATTGGATTCTACGTTCTTATTGCTTGTGGAGTTTCGCACTCTGCCAAGCCTCGCTTGATTCAGTTTTAATACCAACTTGGTGCAATACAATAAGGCTGGGCGCCATTAATGGTTGATGTACAGACTGTATCTATAATGTTAGCCTCTGCTAGTGTGATAGCAGGAGTCATTTACTATGCTTTCCAGATTAGACAGCAAACCAAGATTAGACAAATGGATTTCATCATGAGAATGCCATCTACGGTCTCTAGCAAAGAAGTGATGCAAGCAGATGTGACTCTCAGGAAGACGAAGTTCGAAAACTTTGACGAATTTGAAGAGAAATGCTACGTGGAAGCACGACAAGCAGCTGACTTCTATGAGAATCTCGGAGTTCTTGTCAAAAGAAAACTCGTAGACATTAGTCTAGTTGCTGACATATATAGTGTGGATTCATGGGAAAGGCTGAAGCCTTGGATAGAGGAAACTAGAAGGAGAGCCAACAACCCGAAAGTCTATGAATGGTTCGAATATCTCTACAATGAAATGAAGAAGAGAGAAAGAACGGGTGCCAAGAATGGTTGACATACAGACGATTTCTATTGCAGTTGCTTCTGCAAGTGTTGTATTGGCAGCCATCTATTATGTTTGGCAGATAAGGCATCAGACTAGGCTTAGACAAACAGACCTTGCTTGGAGAATGGAACAAACCATGTACGCTGATGATTATAGGGATGCAATACTGAAGGTTCTGAACCTAGACTTTAAAGACTATGACGATTTTGTGAAGAAGTACGGCCCTTACCTTTCTGACAGTCCTACAATGAAAGCACTAACCAAAATCAATGCATTGTATGGTGGACTGGGCAGCCTTGTAAGGCAGAAACTCATTGACGCAAAGCTGGTTTACATGGTCTTCGGAGTTGCAGCTCGTAGAAACTGGGGGAAAATAAAGCCTATTATTGAAGGCTACAGAAAGGCATCAAATCAACCAGGGTATTTGGGTAGCTTTGAATACTTGTACAATGAAATGACGAAACTGGAGCAGAAATATCAAGCAGAGAAGGTTTAGGAATGGTTGACATTCAGACTGCTTCTGTTGTTATTGCTTCTGCGAGTGTTGTAGCTGGGATAGTCTACTATGCTTTTCAAGTTAGGCATCAAACTAAACTGAGGGAGACAGACCTCATCATGAGGGTATATTCAGCTTTAAGCACTGAAGAACTTGAAGAAGCATGGTACAAGGTCCTCAATCTAGGATGCAAGGACTACACTGAGTTTGTGAAGAAGTATGGAGATATTATGTCTGAGACTCCTGAAAATGTGGCCCTTTCAATTATCGCCTACTTCTTTGAAGGAATAGGTGTTCTCTTTCACAGGAAACTGGTAAGCATTGATTTGATAGATGATTTGATGAGTGAGCAGATAGTTTTCACCTGGGAAAAGATGGGACCAATAGTGGAAGGATACAGGAAACAGTATGGCTTCAAGAAAGACCTAGTGTGGTTTGAGAATCTATACAACGAGATAAAGAAAAGAGAACAAGAAGGTGCAAATGATGGTTGACATACAGATATTGCAGACAATATCGATAGCTATTGCCTCGGGTGGCGTATTCCTTGCAGCTATCTACTACATTATTCAGATTAGGCACCAAACGAGAATCAGAAGAACAGATCTCATTACGAGGCTAGTTTCGACTGCTGGCACCAAAGAATACACTGAAGCGTTGTTCAGAGTCATGGCTTTAGAATTTAGAGACTACGACGACTTCGTGAAAAAGTATGGTTCCATACCTTCTTTAAACCCGGACCAAATGGCATTCCGTATGATCTGTGTGTTCCATGAGGAAGTAGGCATGCTTCTGAGAAGAAAGCTTGTAGAGCCTGACTTGATTTACGACCTCTTTTTAGTCGCACCGTTGTGGGAAAAAGTGAAGCCTATTGTTGAAGGTTTGAGGAAGCAGCTTAATGAAGCACGAGCGTATGGGTGGTTTGAATACCTTCATAATGAAATGAAGAAAAGAGAGCAGCAGCTTCAGCAAGATGGTGTCAAGAATGGTTGACATTCAGACTGTTTCTGCAGCTTCTCCTAGATAATCTCAGCGCAAAATCTTGTCTGACCCTAGCTTTCACCTACCCCTACCCCCCTACCTTTTTTTCCCGAGGACCCCAGAAACTACTGCAGAAAAGGCTCCAGACAGATGCCACGTGGCATATTCTTTGGGTTTTTGACACGAGCAACTGCGTAAGTCTTAAGGCTTAAGAAAGCCCATTCTTTATTGGGATATGGGTTTTGCCTGCCTTTTTCCAAATCACACTTGACAAGTCGCGCCATAAGAACATTCATTGTTTCAAGTGTGGCCGAAGGTTGGGGCCTGGAACGCGGTGTTGGCGCCACCAGACCGGGCATGAAACAAGATACTATTGCGAAGGATGCTACGAGAAATTGTGGCGTTGAAGGGGGGGTTGGCTCATGAAATATTTATGGACTGCCAGTTTTTCGGCGGAAACCTCACCGCTGAAGACCATGAATTTTTGGTTAAGCTCCTTCGCAGCTATCATGCTGAGCTGATGCTGAATAGTTGGGTGAAACTGGGACAAATCAAAAAGCCAAGCGGAAAAAGCGTGGATCCAGACAAGGCCAAGGCAGCTAAAATTCTTAAACGCAGCAGGGACTTATGCAAGAAAGAGCATGTTCGCATTTTCGCTTTGGAACAAGGCTGCGTTTTCTGGCAGCCCTGCGACCTTTAATGTTTTCTTTTTAGAGGTTTCATTGAGTATTATTGAACAGTCAATTTCTTTATTTTCTCTATTATCGCTTGTGCGTCTTTTGCATCTTTCACTTCTGGGTATAATTGGACAAAACCTTTCCAAAGCGCCTCATCTTCCTTCAGAGTCTTCAGGATCTCCAAGGGCGTCTTACTCGTTTCCAGTAATTGCACAACTCGTTTTGCAAAATCAACCAAACCTTTCACTTCGTTATACTTCTTAAGTGCATCTTCAAAGCTTTTCTGGGCAGAGCGGTGCGCGTCAATCATCCATTGGAATGTGCCAACATACAATTTTTCCGCTCTTTCATCCGTTAGTATAACGCTGAGAAAAGCTACTGCTTCCTTTTCCGTCAGAATTTGTTCGACTTGTGCTTGCCAAGGGTAGATGGCCATTCTAACGAGCCAATCGTGTAGAGTGGGATTTCTGCCTTCAATCTTATCGGGAAATGAGGGGATGCCTCGCTGAAGTTTCGTTACTGCATAGGTGAAAAGCTTGACTGCGATATCGTCCTTTTTCATTTCTTTGAATTTTTTCCAGAGTCCAAAATATTCAGGCAAGAGCTGCTCATTTTTCTCCGCAATTTCATCAATGGCTCCCCACAACTTGTCATCTTTCAATGCTTCTAAGAGTCCTTCTATCGTTATCTGGTAGGTTTTCACGGTTCTATTTTTTCCATACCATGCTGTGGTTTTGTTGATTCTCACGTAACCCTCTTTCATTAGTGAGTTGATCGCTTTTTGGTAAGCTGATCGCTTCGGACTTTTCGGCACTCTGGAGGTTTCTTTAAGTGAGTTCCAGATCTGGTACACATTCATAGGTCCTTTCACTGCTAATAGTTGAAGAGCCTCATTTTTTCGTCGTGTTTTCTTCAATGCTATGGCACCTCGTAGTAGTCTACTTCAATAGACCACAAAGTCGTGTACTATCTTATATGCAAGCAATATATATGTATTATTAATAGAACCCTAAGAGGTGTACTATCTGGAAAACAAAAGAAAGTTTGAGAGAAAGTTGCCGATCGGCATCAGCATGCCACAATCTCTGCTTGACAAAATAGACGTAAAACGCGGCCAGCAAAGCCGCAGCGAATTTGTCGTTGAGTTAATTGAGAAAACACTGAAGGCTAAAAAATGACAACGCCCGCAGAGGCAACGGAACATGAGTAAGCAAGTTGAGTTTTTGGTGAAGCTACGCGACGGTGCTCAGATGATAGCTGACGCAGCAAACGAGTATCTGGAAACTCTGGCGCCGGCGGGAGTAAAAGAAAACCAGGAACCTGCAGCCGTCCAGGAGACGGCGTTAGATGTCTCGAAATTATTTTGGGAAAAGAAGCAGGGCGAAAAGGGCGAATACGAGCAGACAAGCGAGAAGGCAAATCAGAACTGCGACGTGTGGAAACAACTGAAAGCTAAAGTCAAGGAACATGAGGGCTTTTGCCAGAACAGCGGCTACAAATTCTGGTTCCATCAGCAAGACGAGAACGTTATTGATAGGCGAAAGGCGTAGGAGCTACCCTACATGGTTGAAACAAGAACTTGCGGTCAATGTTCACGGTTCAAACTTTTGAATGGTGGATGCCCACACTACGATTCCTTTTTTGAATATGTGGGTGGAAGGCCCCTGATGGATGTGCGCTGCGCAGCCTGCAGTGATTTTCATCCAGCAAGAAAGACAGCAGACAAAAAGACAAGGAAGCAATTGAAGGATTCAGGCGTCACGGTTGACGGCCCCTTTGAAGCCATCTGCCACAATGGAAAACCAGCCTTCTTAGTCAAGAACAGTGAAACCTTCAGTATTGTTGAATCACTTGAAATTAATGGGGAAACAATCTATCCGAAAGACGTGAAACACATTCCCTACGAGCCCTACGGATACTATGAAGGAGCAGTTCCGAATCAGGAAGACCTGTTCTGGAAAGTCAACCAAGAATTCCAAACATTCATTGATGTTGAACCTGTCTGGAAAGACGTTCTGAGCACGGGTGTTCTCCTGAGCCACCATCAGGAGAAGCTTCAGACAGTTCCATACCTTTTCCTCTATGGAGATAATGAATCTGGAAAATCTACCGTTCTTCAGTTGATGAAGTATCTGTGCTATCGGCCTATGTATGGAGTGACCATTCCTTCAGCCGATCTCTATGGTTACTTGGAAGACTCAGATTCCATAGGGACCATCTTGGAGGACGAGATTCAGGGAATCCACAAGGACACGGATAAGATTAAGATTTACAAAGCAGGATATAAGCAGGGAGCAGTCGTTCCGAGAACCATAATCACCCAGCACGACCGCATCATAAAATATTATCGAACCTTCTGTTTCAAGGCGTGCGCAAGCGAACAGATCCCGCAGGTCAAGGGATTCAACGAAAGATTTCTGTTCATTTCTATGGTTGAAGGCTCTCCAGAGAAGGAGTGGGCCGACATAACCAGGGAAGACTTGGATAGGCTCCACGACCTGCGGGACATGCTTCTGAAATGGCGTTTGCAGAGCAGAGCGTGGCAGCTTCCAGAGTTTCAGCTTCCCATGAAAGGCCGAGTAAAGGAGCTGTGGAAACCCCTCCTGCAGATTACCCACGGCTTGACGGTTTATGATGGCTTGTTCAGGTTTGTGGAAGACCAGAAGAACGAGCGATTAAGCGCCAGACAGAACACCTTAGAAGGCCACGTCGTCAAGGTAGTTTCAAGTCTCTACAATCAGGGAAACGAGACAATTCCGTTCTCGGACGTTTGGCGAGAGTTAGTTTCTGATTTAGATGGCAAGCTGGACGACAAGAAGCCTCACGTTATGGATACCAGTGAGTTCTTCCAAGTGACAAAGAACAAGGTGGGCTATCGGCTCAGAGAGGTTCTAAGCGGCAAGACTACTGTTTTGAAAGAAAGAGATTCAGAAGGAGACAGAGTTTCGGTTAAGGCCTATGTTTTTGATTCAGCCAAGCTCAGGAAGGTCGCTAAAAAGTACGGTTACGAAGTGTCTACTAAGTTACCGAGTCTACCGAGTTCCGAGGGTGTGCAAGCACCTAAAACTATGGAAAAGGTAGGGGAAAACAATGTTGAAAACACTACTCACGCACATCTGAAACTCGGTAGACTTAGTAACTTGGTAGACAGCCAAAAGGAGTCTTCAGGCCTTGGGGTAGAGTCTTCTTCTATATCTGAAAATTCTGTAGAGAAAAGTGTCACTAGGAATAAAGACCCTAACTCAGTAGACAGCAGGGGTTCGGAGTTTGACTTAAACTCCAGCGTCACCGAGGACAACGTCCTGGGCTGGCTGCGGCTCGACTGGAAGGGCGGGACTGAGGCGGCGTTTGACGAGCTCCTCAAATCACAGGGATATAGCGAAGAGCAGGCCGTGCGCCTGCGCCAAAGGTGGCTCGATCAGGGGGTGCTCAGGCAAGACTCGGGATCTTTAGTCTTGACCGACGGTGAAGATGAAAAGGCTGCGGGAACAATCGCTACAAAAGTTAGGCATATCCCCCCGGGCGAGCCTTGCGAGCTGTGTCATGGAAGCGCGGCTGAATGGCAGATTATGGAAGACAATGATAATACTCGTATGTGTAACGGCTGCTTTAATCGGCTGAGAGCTAACGGCCAGCAATTCACGTTTTTGGAAGGCGGCGAGGCTGAGAGTGAAAAGCTGAGGAGGACTGGGTATGAGTGAAGATCTTAGAGATAAAAGGTCTACACCGACGAATAACGCTACACCATATCGTTCGCTACGTTCTGTAGACAAGGAGACTTTGACTCCTGAGGCTGTAGCGGACAACATCATTAACGCTGCGGAAGTCGAACGTGTGGAAAAATCGTCAAACTGCAATGTTGGAAGACTGCAAAACATGGGGGT
>Ga0315297_10001901_pt1 | contig 13098 bp, 15 predicted proteins | sample YL17G15_0_MG_FD_203628 | JGI IMG/M metagenome (GOLD analysis project Ga0315297, IMG submission 203628) | Sediment microbial communities from Yellowstone Lake, YNP, Wyoming, USA - YL17G15_0 | ecosystem: Environmental > Aquatic > Freshwater > Lake > Sediment | place: USA: Wyoming | collected... | reverse complement strand
ACGTATTACTGCCTCACGGGCGGGCCGCGTGACCCGGGGCGCTACTACTCGAACCTCACGGGTTGCGGGAACACCCTGAATCTCACGAATCCCGCGGTGATCCGCCTGGTCCTGGACTCGCTGCGCTACTGGACCCTGACGATGCACGTGGACGGCTTCCGCTTCGACCTCGCCTCGGTGCTGGGGCGTGACGCGAGCGGGTTTGTCGGCTCGGCCGCCTTCTTCCACGCCGTGGCCCAGGATCCCGTGCTGCAAAGGGTGAAGCTCATCGCCGAGCCGTGGGACCTCGGCACCTATCAGGTGGGCAACTTCCCGGTGGACTGGTCAGAGTGGAACGGGCGCTTCCGCGACACCGTGCGGCGGTTCGTGAAAGGGGACCGCGAGTGCGTGCGCGACCTGGGCGCGCGCCTAACCGGCTCGGCCGACCTCTACGGCGACGACGGCCGCTCGGCGTTCAACAGCGTCAACTTCGTCACGTGCCACGACGGGTTCACGCTGTGGGATCTGGTCTCGTACGACGGCAAGCACAACGAGGCCAATCTCGAGGGCAACCGCGACGGGAGCGACGACAACAACTCCTGGAACTGCGGCGTGGAGGGCCAGACCGACGACCCGGCGGTGAACCGCCTGCGGCGGCAGCTGGCCAAGAACCACATGTGCATCCTGCTGTTCTCGGCCGGCACGCCGATGCTCCTCGGCGGAGACGAGTTCCTGCGCACCCAGCGCGGCAACAACAACGCCTACTGCCAGGACAACGACCTGGGCTGGTTCGACTGGGACCGCGTGGCCGCCAATCGCGACATGGTGACGTTCGTGAAGAAGGCGATCGCGCTGACGCGGCGCTGCACCATCCTCCAGCGGCGCAAGTTCCTGCTCGGCCAGGATCTGGACAGCGACGAGGTGCGCGACATCACCTGGTACGGCCCGGACCTGGGGAAGCCCAACTGGGACGACCCGGAGCTTCGGACGCTGTGCTACCAGCTCGACGGCAGCGAGGAGCCCTCGGACCTCGGCGAGTACCGCCTGTTCGTCATCCTCAACGCCGACTACCGCGTGCAGGGTGTGAAGCTCCCGCCGTTGCCGGAGCCGCGGTGCTGGCGGCGCACCCTGGACACCAGTCTGGAACCGGGGCAGGAGTGGTGCGATCCGGGGAAGGAGGTCGCGGTCGAGCCCGCGGATCAATACGCGGTGCAGCCGCGGAGCGTGGTGGTGCTGCTCGGGAACTGACGGAGGTCCACCGATGAAGACGTTCCTGACCGCCCTGCTCGCCGCCGGCGCCCTGGCCTCACACCTCGAGGCCCAGAACGCCCACGTCGCCGCCGTGGAGAACGGCCTGCTGCCCTCCGTCCGCATCCGCGGCCAGACGCAGCCGCTGCGCCTCGCGGAGCGGATGGCGTTCCACAAGGTGCCGGGCGTGAGCATCGCGGTGATCAACGACGGCCGCATCGAGTGGGCCAAGGGCTACGGCGTGCTCGAGGCGGGCGGGACTACTCCGGTAGACACGGCGACCCTGTTCCAGGCCGCGTCCATCAGCAAGCCCGTCGCCACGACCGCCGCGCTCCAGCTGGTGCGGAGCGGCAGGCTCGACCTGGACCGCGACGTCAACACGTGGCTGACTTCCTGGCGCGTCCCGGCGAACGAGTTCACCCGCCAGCACGCCGTGGACCTCCAGGGCATCATGAGCCATACGGCGGGGTTCACGGTCCACGGGTTCCCGGGCTACGACGCGGACAGCGCCATCCCGGCGCTTGCGCAGATCCTCGACGGGGCACGCCCGGCGAACACCGACTCGATCCGCGTGGCGGATGTTCCGGGGCGGACCTACAGCTACAGCGGCGGCGGCTACACCGTGATGCAGCAGCTCCTGGTGGACGTGTCGCGGCGCCCCTTCCCCGACTTCCTGCGGCGCACGGTGCTGGAACCGCTGGGGATGCGGCGCAGCACCTACGAGCAACCTCTACCAGAGCGGCTTGCCCGGAACGCCGCCACGGCGCACGGCCCCGACGGCCGGCCGCTGCACGGGAAGTGGCACGTCTATCCGGAGATGGCGGCCGCCGGCCTGTGGACGACGCCGAGCGACCTGGCGCGCTTCGCGCTCGCCGTGCAGGAGGCGGCGGGCGGGCGCGCCAACCGCCTCTTCACACCGACCCTCGTGGCCGACATGCTGACACCCCGCGCCGGAGGGTCGTACGGCCTCGGGCTCGGTGTCTCCGGCGACGGGCCGGCCCAGCGGTTCGGGCACGGGGGCTCGAACGAGGGCTTCCGCTGCGAGTTCGTCGCGTTCACGCACCGCGGCCAGGGCGCGGTCGTGATGACCAACTCCGACAACGGCAGCCGCCTGATCGGCGAGATCCTGCGGGGGATCGCGGCCGAGTACGGGTGGCCGGGCTACCTCCCGCCCGAGCGCGACGTCGTCACCGTGGACCCGCGGGGGTACGACGCCTACGTGGGCGCGTATCGGATGGCCGATGGGACGGAGATCACGGTGGTTCGGGACGGCGACGCGCTGTACGGCCGGGCCGGAAGCGAGCCGCGCAGCCGGCTGTGGCCGACGTCGGACTCGACCTTCGTCGTGGAAGACCAGGGAACGGACGTGCGTTTCGAGCGCGACGCTTCGCGCCGCGTCACCGCGCTGGTGATCGTGCGGCCCGGGCGGGAGAGCCGCGCGCCGAGGGTTCACTAGGGGGTTCCCGCGGTCGCCCACGCCGTGCGCCCGACGCCCCGCCCGAGGTCACAACCTCCGGCGGGGCGTTGCTGTCAGAGAAGTGACCGGGTCAGCGCGCCTTGAGCACCGCGAAGAGCGTCCCGAGCAGGACCAGCATCATGGTGGACCACGACGCCAGCATCCAGCGCAGCACCTCGTGCTTGACGTCGCCGATCCGGGATTCGAGCCGCTGGACTAGCCTCGCCTCGAGGGTCTCGAACCGGGCGTCCACCTGCGCGAAGCGACGCTCCAGCTCCATCCGCAGGTCGGCACCGAACTCCGCCAGCCGCTGCTCGAGCTTGGCTTCAAGCATGCCGATGCGCTGATCGAGCCTGGCTCCGAGCATACCGATGCGTTGATCCAGCGCACCGATGCGCTGGTCCACCTTCGCGTCGAACCGCGCGAAGTTGAGCTCGTTCAGCTCCCGCAGATCGGCCCGGTACGTGGCATCCACGCTGTTGAACCACTCCACCAATTCGTTGGCGACATCCTCGCCGAGCTTCTCGTAGAACCTCAGCGACAGCCTCGCGGTCACCGGCATCGGCCCTCCCGGCCTCGGTCCGGTGCCACGGTAAGCCTACGCTCGGCGGGGGGCATAGGCAATTCGCCGCCGGGCCGGCGCATTTCCGCGCGGCCCGGTCGACGCCGCGGATTGACACCATTCGCAGGCGATGGATCGACCGTCGGAGCCGTAGGAGCGCTCGGGTGGCCACGGGAAGGGCGGTGGGGAGTAGGCTGACGCGCACAACGGTCCGACGCGTGACGCGGCGCCTAGCGCGGCCGTTGCGGCGATGGCATGTTTGGCCCCTTACCTGGGCGGAGGTCCTGATGAGACCAGCCCCCCGTTTAGCATCGATCGCGCTGCCGTATGCGATGCTGTCGGCACGCCTGGAAGTCGCCGGTGCCCAAGTCCTATCACCTAAGCCGGACAGCGCAGCGCCGTCCCGCCAGATCGGACCCACGTTCACCCAGCTCACTGCGGGGCTTTCTCACACGTGCGCTCTGACGACCGGCGGCGTGGCATACTGCTGGGGATGGGGTTCCCGCGGCCAGCTCGGCGACGGAACAACGGACCACCGCGCCTCGCCGGTGGCCGTCAGCGACGGGCTCACCTTCACCCAACTGGCGGCCGGCGGCTATCACACCTGCGGCCTCGTGAGCGCCAGCCCTGCGTACTGCTTGGGGAATAACGACTACGGGGAGCTGAGCGACGGATCGACCACCAGCCGTTCCTCGCCGGTGCGGGTGGTGGGGTTCTCGTGAGCGCTGTCAGGGCGTCCGCTGCGAGGCGGCGGGCGGGCATCTTCGGCGTCCGACCTTGGTGGGAGTCCCTATGAAGCCGTCTCGGCTCTTGGCATCGGTTGCGCTGTCTATTGTGGTGGCGTCCGGCTGCCGTGATCGAACCCGGGCACCGGCGACTTCCAGGCCCGCGGACAGCAGCACGATCGAAATCACATCCACCCGGCTCGCTTCTGGCGTGTTCCACACGTGCAGGCTGGCGCCCGGCGGCCTTGCGTACTGCTGGGGCGACAACCGCTCCGGCCAGCTCGGCGACGGAACGAGGGCCAGGCGCGCCTCGCCGGTGGCCGTCAGCGGCGGGCTCACGTTCACCCACCTCACCGCGGGGTACGGTCACACCTGCGGCCTTGTGAGCGGCGGCCGAGCGTACTGCTGGGGGTCCAACATCTACGGCCAGCTCGGCGACGGAACGAGGGCCGATCGTTCCTCGCCAGTGGCTGTCGGCGGCGACCTCACGTTCACCCAACTCGCTGTCGGCGGCGGGCACACCTGCGGCCTGGCGAGCGGCGGCCTCGCGTATTGCTGGGGCGACAACCGCTCCGGCCAGCTCGGCGACGGAACGAGGTCCGATCGCGCCTCTCCAGTTGCTGTCGGCGGCGACCTCACGTTCACCCAGCTCAGCGCCCGCGCCCTGTACACTTGCGGCCTCGTGAGCAGCGGCCGTGCTTACTGCTGGGGCGAGAACGACCACGGCCAGCTCGGCGACAGCACGAGGTCCACGCGCGCCTTGCCGGTTGCCGTCAGCGGCCGCCTCCCGTTCACCCAGCTCAGCGCTGGTTGCGGGCTCGTGAGCGGCGGCCGCGCGTACTGCTGGGGCGACAACCGAGGGGGCCAGCTGGGCGACAGCTCGAGGACCGATCGCCTGACTCCGGTCGCCGTTTTGGGGGGGATCACGTTTACTCGGCTCGCCACGGGGGTCGTGCACACCTGTGGGCTGGCGAGCAGCGGCGTAGCGTACTGCTGGGGCGAGAACGACCACGGCCAGCTTGGCGACGGAACGACGACCAACCGCTCGTCGCCGGTGGCCGTCAGCGGCGGGCTCGCGATCGCCCAACTCGCTGGCGGCTGGTGGCACACGTGCGGCTTGGCAAGCAGCGGCCTCGCGTACTGCTGGGGCCGGAACCTCTATGGCGTGCTGGGCGATGGCTCGACGACCAGCTCCACCATCCCGGTGGCCGTGGCGAGCCCATAGTGGGGAAAGCTACGCGCCTCGCCCGATGCGCTGGCATCAAGCGAGGCGCTGCGTTGGAAGCGGATGGGCCTGGGTAGAGTTGAACTACCGACCTCACGCTTATCAGGGACGACAACGTGTTGTGAGAATCAGCCTCCACACACATTCCCGAGGGCGGAGTGTGCGGGTCAGCACCGTCGTAGCACGACGAGCAGGGGCCACCACACGGGGACTGTAGCCAGTAGCGGGTACAGCCACAGCGACCGCCATGGGCACCCCGGACCCACCCGCGAGAGTGAGAATCCGCTGACCGAGCAGCACATCGCTCATATGCGCCGACTCACTGCTGCACGAGCCCAGCCTCACGAGCTGGTCCAGCACCCTCCAGGCGCTCTCGCGGCAGGCGGTTAGGCCGCTCGGCTCCAAGAAACCGAGCCGGCAGGCCCGCCGGGTCTGCAGCGAAGGTCACTCGCAGGGGCCGGCCCGCAGCAGCGCCAGCACCTCGCGGCGCAATTCACGGTCCTCAGCGTAGACGCCCCGCATCGCGGTCGTCACCATCTGCGCGTCCGACTTCTTGGCACCCCTCACCCGCATGCACATGTGCTCACCCTCGATGAGCACCGCCACGCCGCGCGGCTCGAGATGCTCGACCAGCGCGTCCGCGACTTGCGCGGTCAGGCGCTCCTGGAGTTGAGGCCGCCGGGCGAACACATCCACCGTGCGCGCCAGCTTGCTGAGGCCGGTCACCTTGCCGCCTGAGGGCAGGTACGCGACGTGGGCGCGGCCGAGGAACGGCGCCAAGTGGTGCTCGCACAGCGAGGCGAACTCGATACTGCGCAGCATCACCACGTCGTCCCCGCTGGCCTCGTGCTCGAAGGTGCGCGCGAGATGCGTCCCGGCGTCCTCGCGCAGCCCCGCGAGGGTCTCGGCATAGGCACGGGCGACGCGCGAGGGCGTGCCGAGTAGCCCCTCACGATCCGGGTCCTCGCCGACCGCGATGAGGATCTCGCGCACCGCACGCGCGATGCGGTCGTGGTCCACCCCCATCACCGCAGGATTGCGCGGGAGGGCGAATCGGCGCGGCTGCGGGGAGCGCCGCTGAACAGGACGGATCATCGTTGTCATGGACTGCTCCAGTCACGTCGTCGGGCCGTTCAACCCGCCCTAGGCGGCGAGGCGCTTCAGGTGCTCGAGGAGCGACGCCTTCGGTGCCGCGCCCACATGGATGTCGACCACCTTCCCATCGCGGTAGAACACCAGCGTCGGAATGGACCGAATCCCGAGCGACTGTGGGACGATCTCGTTCGCCTCCACATCCAGCTTGGCGACCTTCACCTGGCCGGCCACTTCCTGCGCGACGTCGTCGAGCACCGGCGCGAACGCCCGGCACGGACCGCACCAAGGTGCCCAGAAGTCCACGAGTGCCAGGCCCTTGTGACCCGTGATCTCGCTGGAGTAGGTCGCATCGGTGAGTTGGGTGATGTTGGGGGAAGCCATGATCACTGCTCCTTTCGCCGGCTGTTCCTGCGGTCTCCGTCCGTCGTGAGCACTGGGGCGCTGGAGCGGAGCCCTTCCGCGCCACCGCTGACACCCGACAAGAGAATCCGCTCAGGGTCCAGAAGGTTCCCGACATAGGGCGACCGCCGAGGGCTTGGCGCTCGTGGCGCCCGGCTGGTACTGTGAGGGCTCCTCGCCGCCGGCTCGCGCGGCGCCCATCGCCCCAACCGCGCAGGAGTTGAGATGCCCTGGATCCCGTTCGTCCCCGACGACGCGCTGAGCCCCGCCGATCGCGTGCCTGACTCAGATCTCATCCTGCGGGTGCACGGCGTCCATCCGCGCGTGATGCGTCTGCACTACGACCTCTACGTCGAGCTGATGCGCGGGCCCGGCCCCCTCTCCCGCGTCCAACGCGAGATGCTGGCCGTGGTGGTCTCTGCGACCAACGGGTGCCATTACTGAACCGTGCATCACGGGGCGGGCCTGCAGGCTCTCCTCACCCAGTCCGGTCGGACTGCTGCCGAAGCGGATGCCTTCATCGCCGCAGTCGCACGGGGCAGCACGGATGCGCTCGGGCCGGCCGAGCAGGCGATGCTGGGGTACGCGCGCAAGCTGACGCTGACGCCGCGTGAGATGACGCCGGGCGACGTCGCGGTGCTACGCACGTACGGGCTCGACGACCTCGCGATCCACGACGTCTGCACCATCGTGGCCTACTTCGCGTTCGTGAATCGGATTGCGGACGGACTCGGCGTGGAGCTGGAGGAGCGCTTCGAGGGGTGACGTTGCAGGCGGGTGCACGGGCCATCCCCGCGCACCCGCGTCAACCTCGGCTAGGCAGGAACCGCCCGTCGGGCCGGCAGCCAGCCGTACACCACACCGACGAATGCTCCGTAGACCAGATGGCCCATCAGGCTGCCCATGATCATCTTGACGTCGCCGCCCGAGAAGATGGGGCCGCCCATCATCGGCGTGACCGCTACCTGCGCCATCAGGAACGGAATCAGGCTGAACACCATCCCCCGCGCCGCAGCCCGCCCGGGCAGCCAATCAGCGAACACCAGCGCGTAGCCGACGGCGAGCCCGACGCCGATCATGAAGTGCATCGCCCAGCCTAGGGCAGCGCCAATGTGCAGGAAGTTGCCGAGCATCTGGCCGATGGGCATGGGCGGCAGCCCCATCTTCGGCGCCACCAACATCAACATCGTCATCACTGCCGTGCCGGCCAGACCGGCCTCTACCGCGCGTCCGAGTCTCACTGGAATCTCCTAGCCAGAGGTCTTGGTGCCGGCCCCTTCGGTTCGGGCCGCTACCGCACCAAAGCCCGGAGTCGCGCGGAATGTTCCCGCCGGGTCGGCGCCGGCACCGGACCGCCTCCACATTGGCGGCGTCACGCCAAGCGGGGTACCTCTCACCAGCCCAACCATGACGGAGCAACCTCTCCCGGATCGGGAACCTGGCGGCCTGTCCATGCGTTGTTGAGGAGAGGGCCCACTCATCCGGGAGTGCATATGACCGTGTGGCATCGCATCGGCACGCGTGACGACCTCGCTGCACGCGTCCCCGTTTGCGTCACCCTCGAGCGGCACCGCATCGCCCTCTTCTTGCATGAGGGGCGCTTCCGGGCAATCTCCGACGTGTGCAATCACCGGGGTGGACCGCTCTGTGAGGGGCGTTTGAAGGGCGAGTTCGTCGGCTGTCCGTGGCACGGCTGGGAGTACAGCGTGGTGACAGGCCGGGGGCCGGCAGGCTATGAGGAGGAGACGGTTCCCGCCTACGAGGTCGAGGAACGGGCCGATGGCGTGTACGTCGCCATGCCGCCCGCCGTGGCCCGGCGGGTGGTCAAGCACCGACCGCACGCCCTCACGCAGCCCGCCCCGAAGCCCGACGGCGCCCCTCCGAGAGTGCTGGGCCTCTCGACCACCGCGATGAACGAGGCCAACCCGCGCTTCTCGACGTCAGATGCGCTGCTCGAACACGCCCTTGCCCGCGCCGTCGAGCGCGGTGCGGAGACACGGCTCCTACGCCTGCGCGACCTGACGTTCGCCGCCTGTGAAGGGAATTACTCCAAGGCCTCCCGCGCCTGCACCTGGCCATGCGCCATCACGGAACGCGACCCGGCCGACCAACTCACGGCGGTCTATGACGGCCTGGTCAACTGGGCCGACGTGGTGCTGCTGGCAACGCCGATCCGCTGGGGCGCGGCCGGAAGCCTCTACTTCCGGATGGCCGAGCGGCTGAACTGCATCCAGAACCAGATCACGACCCACAACCGGGTGCTGATTCGGAACAAGGTGGCGGCGTTCGTCATCACCGGAGGTCAGGACAACATCCAGTCGGTTGCCGGCGGGCTCTTCACGTTCTGGGCCGAGCTCGGCTTCGTCTTCCCACCCTTCCCGTTCATTGCACACTCGCGCGGATGGGACGCCGAGGACATGGAGGCCAACGTGCGACAGGTGAAGAAGAGCGACGCCCTGCGCGGCGCGGTACGGGAGCTACTGGACCGCTCGCTCGGCTTCTGGTCAGTCCTCGATCACCACCGCCCCGAACTGGAGCAGCCGATGGAGCGGGCGGGCCGGAAGGCGAGCCCCTTGGTGGTGGAAACCTCGGAGAGTCCCTCGGCATGAGCGTGACAAGCACCCCTGGCAGGAGCCGATGCGTCCGGCGATGTTAGAGGCGACATGGCCGACACTGAGTCCGTCGCCGACTTCGAGCGAGAGGCCCTTCCCCACCTCGACGCCGTGTACGGGTTTGCGCGTGTGCTGACCCGCGACGACCACGCCGCCGAGGATCTCGCCCAGGAGACATTCGTCCGGGCGCTAGAGCACTGGTCGCAGTTCCAGCCGGGCACGAATTGTCGCGCCTGGTTGTTCACCATCTGCCGCAATCACTGGTACCGGGCCGGCGCACGCGCCCGTCGCGAAGCACCGACGGACACGCCGGAACTCGAGGAGTACGCGAGCGCCGCCCTGACGGCGGGGCGCTTGCAGGATTTCGGCGGGGAGACGTTCTTCGACGCTCCGGATCTGCCGGACGTGCTGCGGCGCGAGATGCTGGCACTTCCGGAGGAATTCCGCGAGGCGGTCGCGCTGGTGGATCTCCAGGACCAATCGTACGAGTCGGCGGCGGCGGTGCTCGGGGTCAAGGTCGGCACCGTGAAGTCCCGCCTGTTCCGGGGGCGCCGGATGCTGCAGGAACGGCTGATTGCCTGGGCAGAGGACGCGGGACTGAGGCCGGTCAGGGGGACGCCATGATGGAATGCCACGACGTCCTGCGGCGCCTCTGGGAGTACCTGGACGGCGCGCTGGATCCGGCCACGTCGCAGGAAGTGGCCGACCACCTGTCGATGTGCGCGCGCTGCTTCCCGGAGTACCAGACGCAGATGAAGTTCCTGGAGGCCACGGCCAAGAGTTGGCGGGAGGACCCGGCCGCCGCCGCTCCGGAGGAGTTCAAGGCCCGGCTGCGCGCCTCGCTCAACGCGATCCGACAGCGGCCGCGCGACCCAAAGTAGGCCCGCCGCTGAGTTCACCGCAGGAATCAGACGCCCCGCCCGAGATCGGAACCTCAAGCGGGGCGTTGCGTTGTCCTTCAGTGGGCCTGGGTAGAGTTGAACTACCGACCTCACGCTTATCAGGCGTGCGCTCTAACCACCTGAGCTACAGGCCCCTGTCACTGAGCCGTCAGCCGTCAGCCGTCGGCCGTCAGAAACACCCCATCACCCATTACCCCTCACCGCGCGCCCCGCCCCGCCTACTCCCCCCCCCCACTCCACTCGCGCCGGGGGCGACCCGCGCCGCGCCGAGGCCCCATACCGTCCTCGTCCTCGAACTCCTCGTCGTAGTCGCCGAAGTCGTCGTAGTCGTCCTCGTCCGAGGCGTCCTCGTCTTCGACCTCGTCCTCGTCCTCGTATTCCTCGTCGAACTCCTCGTCCTCCTCGAAGTCCTCCTCGAGGTCGAACGGCTCCTCATCGTCGTCGCGGCGCCGCCCACGCAACTCGTCACGCCCCTCCGACGCCCTCCGCGCGTTCATCGCTCCCTCCAATAGAGGTTCATTCCGTCAATCCACCATCGCCCGCGAGGCCCGCGCCAGCTTCTTCCGGTCGGAGTGCGCGAGGGCGCGCTTGCGGAGACGCACCGAGTGGGGCGTCACCTCGATCAACTCGTCGTCCTCGATGTACTCCAGAGCGAATTCGAGGGTAATGGTCCGCGGCGGTTCTAGCAAGACGGCATCGTCCGAGCCCGACGCCCGCATGTTCGTCAGCCGCTTCCCCTTGGCCGGGTTCACGTCCAGGTCACCCCCCCGGCAGTGCTCGCCGATCACCATCCCCTCGTACACCGGCTCCTGCGGCGCGATGAAGATGGTCCCGCGCTCCTGCAGGTTGAAGAGCGCGAACCCGACCGCAACCCCCTCGAGCATCGACACCATCACCCCGCGGCTCCGGCCCGCCAGCGGCCCCGCCCAGGGCCCGTACTCCAGGAACTGGTGGTGCATCACCCCGGTGCCCCGCGTGTCGGTCAGGAACTCCGACCGGTAGCCGAACAGGCCGCGCGAGGGGATCCGGAAGCTCATCCGGACGAGCCCGTGCCCCGGGTTACGCATCTCGAGCATCTCGGCCCGCCGCGGGCCGAGCTTCTCCATCACCGTGCCGACGTGATCCTCCGCGATGTCCACCATGAGCTCCTCGTACGGCTCGAGCATCTCACCCTTCGGCCCTTCCCGGGTGATGACACGCGGCCGCGACACCAGGAACTCGTAGCCCTCCCGCCGCATCGTCTCCATCAGGATGGCGAGGTGCAGCTCGCCGCGGCCGGAGACATAGAAGGTGTCGGGTGCGTCGGTCTCCTCGACCCGGAGCGCCACGTTCCGCTCCACCTCGCGGAACAGCCGCTCGCGGATCTGGCGGCTCGTCACGTAGCGGCCGTCCCGCCCCGCGAAGGGGCCGTTGTTCACGGAGAAGTCCACCGAGATGGTGGGCTCCTCGACCGCGATGCCGAGCAGGCGCTCGGGAGTGTCGGGGTCCGTGAGCGTCTGCCCGATCTCCACCCCCTCGATGCCGGAGAGGGCCACTATCTCGCCGGCCGAGGCCTCTTCCACCGACACGCGCTCGATGCCGTGGAAGCCGTGCAGCTGGGCGACCTTGGCCCGCACGAAGGTCCCCTCCGGCAGCAGCTCCGGCTTGCCGAGCGGCAGGAGCGCCACCGTCTGCCCCAGCTTCACCGTCCCCCGCTCGACCCGGCCGATGGCGATGCGGCCCACGTACGGCGAGTGGTCGATGGTGGAGACCAGCATCTGGAACGGCCCCTCCAGCGCCCGCGGCGCCGGCACGTGCGCGAGGATCGCCTCGAACAGCGGCACGAGATCGGCCTGCTGCTTCGCCACCTCGGCCGGCGGCACCGCCGGCAGCTCTCGCCACGCCATCCCGAACCGGCTGGTGGCGTAGAGAAACGGTGCGTCGAGCTGCTCGTGCGAGGCCTCGAGATCCATGAAGAGCTCGAGCACCTCGTCGTGGACCCGCAGCGGCTCCGCGTCGCCGCGGTCGATCTTGTTGATCACCACGATGGGGTGCAGGCCGAGCCCGAGCGCCTTGCGCGTCACGAACCGCGTCTGTGGCATCGGCCCTTCGGCGGCGTCCACGAGGAGGAGGACCCCCTCCACCATCCGCAGGATCCGCTCCACCTCGCCGCCGAAGTCCGAGTGCCCAGGGGTGTCGACGATGTTGATCTTCACGTCGCCCCAGTGCACGGCCGTGTTCTTCGCCAGGATGGTGATGCCCCGCTCGCGCTCGAGCGGGTCGGAGTCCATCACCCGCTCCCGGACGTGCTGGCCGACACGGAAGACTCCCGCCTGGCGGAGCATCTGGTCCACCAGGGTGGTCTTGCCGTGGTCCACGTGGGCGATGATGGCGATGTTGCGGATGAGCACGATTGCGCCGGCTGCGGGCCTTGGACTCCTCTATGCTGGACGGGCTTGCGAGGCGGCAAGGTAGAGGCGCCGCCGGGGTGGCGCAAGTGATGGGCGCAAGGGGGCCGCGCTACAGGGCCAGGCGCATCATCACCGAAGAACCGGGGCAGAGGCTGGCGAACTCGCGAGACCCACGGATGCCCTCTGGCGCTTCGGCGCGCGCGGCCGGCACGAAGCCCAGGGCGGCGAAGAAGCCGGGAGCCGTGGTGGTGAGCAGGTAGAGCGCCGCCAGGCCCTCCCGCCGGGCCCACGCGAGACGGTCCGCCACGAGAGACTTGCCAAGGCCAGTGCCACGGTGGGACGGGGCCACGACCACCGAGCGGAGCAGTCCGTCTCCGCCGTACACCTCGACCCCGGCCGCGCCGGCCAACTCGCCCCCCACCTCGGCCACCACGTAACAGGGCCCGAACTGCTCCTCGACGCCATCGACCGGCAGATCCGCAGCCCGCAGCAGCGCCCGCACCGC
>Ga0315297_10001900_pt1 | contig 13099 bp, 12 predicted proteins | sample YL17G15_0_MG_FD_203628 | JGI IMG/M metagenome (GOLD analysis project Ga0315297, IMG submission 203628) | Sediment microbial communities from Yellowstone Lake, YNP, Wyoming, USA - YL17G15_0 | ecosystem: Environmental > Aquatic > Freshwater > Lake > Sediment | place: USA: Wyoming | collected... | reverse complement strand
TATGTATCTGGGAACAATGAGCCTGAATTCCCTTAACCTGCCGAAAGGTGCCTTCCTGGTTACAGCCATAGCAGCACTCGTAAACATCATTCTTGACATTGCACTTATTCCCATTATGGGGATTACCGGGGCTGCTTTGGCAACACTCATCGCAATGACCCTGAATGCACTCATCGCACTCTTCCTACTTTCCCGGGTCATATCAGTAAAGATTGAACACGATCCGGTAAAACATATTCTCTATGCTTCAGGAATGATGGGTATTTTCCTGATTGCAATTCATTTTCTTCTGCCTCTCACTCATGTGGCCATGGTATTTGGAACAGTCCTGATAGGGGCATGCATTTATTCACTCGTTCTCCTCAAGGTTGACTTGGGAATCCATGATGAAATTCGGAAATTTTGTATAGATATTGGACTCCCGTGGCCGAGGGGGTTATAAGTAATACAGATTATGATCCTGCTACCTTTAGTAAAATCAAAGTCAATATAATTTCAATTAGATCCAGAAATAATTCTATTTCATCGTTGTGAAGCCTCTGAACCATTTCTTTGATCGATGTGGGATTAGCCTTGATCAGAATGAACCCTTTACAGGTTCATTATTATGACAATTGTTAATTTTTTATTACTATACATTATGATCCAATTGAAGAAATCCTTATATGAGGAGGGACATATTTCAGACCTATTAAAATCCGATACAATCCTGGTTAGAGTGGGATTTAATCTGGTTCACATACCATACACTATGAGGTCAACATAATGGTAAAGCAGATCCCAACGATCATTCTCTGTGGAGGACTTGGAACCCGCCTGCGCGAAGAGACTGAATATCGCCCTAAACCCATGGTCCCGATCGGTGGAAAGCCTATCCTCTGGCATATCATGAAAATTTTTTCCCATTTCGGGCACAAGGATTTCATTTTGCCGCTTGGCTACAAAGGAAATATGATTAAGGAGTTTTTCTATCATTACCATCTGATGAGCCAAGACGTCAGAATCCGACTCGGAAATCATCATTCAGTATCTTTTCTACCAAGTGATTCTCATGAAAATGATGACTGGACCATCACGCTTGTTGATACCGGTGAAAGTACCTTAAAGGGCGGAAGGTTGAAGCGAGTTGAAAAATATGTCTCCGGTAAAGAAGTCATGGTAACCTATGGTGACGGAGTTGCGGATATTGATCTCAATAAACTCCTCGCGTTCCACCGATCTCATGGAAAAATTGCAACCGTAACAGGAGTATCCACGGCATCCCAGTTTGGAGAATTGCAAATTAGCAACAATCGGGTTGATCACTTTAGGGAGAAACCATCAGTATCAGATCATTATGTAAGCGGAGGTTTTTATGTATTCAACCGTTCTTTCTTCACTCATCTCAACGAGAATGAGAATTGTGATCTGGAATTGGGTCCACTTGAGGCACTAGCTGCAGAGGGAGAACTGATGATATATAAACATCCTGGAAGGTGGGCGTGCATGGATACTATCCGTGATATGGAATACCTGAATCGATTATGGGATAGTGATGAAGCGTTCTGGAAAATCTGGTGAGCAAAGTACATGGATCTTTCAGAAGTCTACAAAGGTAGGAATATTCTCATCACCGGGGATACCGGTTTTAAAGGATCCTGGCTTGCCCTCTGGCTGAATAAACTTGGCGCTGACGTTACAGGAATCGGACTTGAGCCAAAAACCTCACGGGATAATTATGTTATTTGTGAACTTGGATCTTTTATAAGCCATCATACTTGCGATATTCGTCAATACAGTAAAATTCAAAAAATTTTTTCTGCAACAAATCCTGATATGGCGTTCCATCTTGCAGCCCAACCATTAGTATCCGACTCTTATACTTCTCCTCGTGAAACTTTTGAGATTAATACCCAGGGTACTGCCAATGTTCTGGAATCCATTCGTCACACACCATCTGTTCAGGCTGGGGTGATGGTGACCAGTGATAAATGTTATGAGAACCGGGAATGGATCTTTGGGTACCGGGAAACCGACCCTCTCGGGGGGCATGATCCTTATAGTGCTTCGAAGGGCGCAGCAGAGATTGTTATTTCATCATATATCCGGTCTTTTTTTTCCAAAAACGGTACACCGGTAATTTCCTCTGCACGAGCGGGAAATGTTATCGGAGGGGGGGATTGGTCAGAAAATCGTATTATCCCGGATTTCATGCGATCGCTTGAAGAAAGAAAATCCATTATGCTCAGAAATCCCGGGGCGGTAAGACCATGGCAACATGTTCTTGATCCTCTTTACGGGTATCTTCTACTAGGCGCAACGATGATCACCGAAGGGCATTCATTCAGCGGTGCCTGGAATTTTGGACCATTGTACCGGAATAGTCTGACTGTTGAGGAGCTGATCCGGAGATTTATTGAACATAGTAAAGAGGGTGAGATAAAAATTCCAGATCGGCGTGAAATTTTCCATGAATCCGGGTTTCTTTGCCTCGATATTTCCAAAGCAGTCCATCAACTTGGATGGCATCCGGTTCTGGATATCGAAACAACGATTCAGTTTACTTTAGATGAATACAGAGTTGATGGCTTATCTACAGAAGCAGTCTTCAACCAGCGGTGTGCCCATATTGATGAATATATGAACCTGCAAAAAAGGGTGCAATAAATGGAATTCTGTCGATCCTGTGGTTCACCTCTACCAAAGCCTTTTTTGGATTTGGGAAATTCTCCCCTGTCAAACAGATATCTCTCAGAAAAAAACATTCATGTGATGGAACCGTATTATCCCCTTGAAATCTATTACTGTCCGAATTGTTCCCTGGTTCAACTGGATGAGTTTGAAGCACCCGGACAGATCTTTTCGTCAGACTATGCATATTTTTCTTCCTACTCATCGAGCTGGTTAGCGCACTGCAAAACATATGCAGAGATGATGGTGAGGAGGTTTGGATATAACAAAGACTCTTTTGTGATGGAGATTGCAAGCAACGATGGGTATCTACTTCAGTATTTCAAAGAGCATCACATTCCCGTAAAAGGTGTGGAGCCTGCAAAAAATACAGCAGATATTGCCATCGCGAAGGGCATCCCGACCGATATCACTTTTTTTAATACCGGTTATGCAAAGGGTATGGTTTCACGGAATTGCTCGGCGGATCTCATCATTGGTAATAATGTTCTCGCTCATAACCCGAACCTGAATGATTTTGTTAAAGGATTACGCATCGCTCTGAATCCTCATGGAGTTATTACGATGGAATTTCCCCACTGTCTCCAACTAATGGAGAATAACCAGTTTGACACCATTTACCAGGAACATTACTCCTATCTTTCTCTGTACGCAGTCCGGCATCTATTCAATGAACACCATCTCGAAATTTTCGATGTTGATGAACTACCCACGCACGGTGGATCACTGCGGATTTATGCAAAACATCAGGCTGATCAGACAAATTCGCTGTCACCCCGCGTTGCAGGGATGCTGGACAAAGAAAAACAAGCGGGATTACTCGATCCAGCTGCTTATGAACAATTTAGCAAGAAGGTCGAGGAAACAAAAAGAGCATTGCTCGGGTGCCTCATCTCTTTAAAAAATGAAGGAAAAACGATTGTGGGCTACGGAGCACCTGCCAAAGGAAACACGCTCCTGAATTATTGCGGTATCAGGACAGATTTCCTCGATTATACGGTTGACGCTAATCCCCACAAGCAGAACCTATTCCTGCCGGGTACGCACATCCCCATCAAACACCCGGACCAAATACGAATCGATAAACCGGATTACATTCTTATCCTGCCATGGAATATTAAGGAAGAGATTATGGATCAACTCTCATTTGTCAAGACGTGGGGAGGAAAATTTATTATCCCCATCCCCCGTGTTGAGGTGATCGATGCATGATCTTTACCGAAACAAAGATCAAGGGTGTGTATATCATCGAACCAGAACTTCTCACAGATGAAAGGGGATTTTTTGCACGGTCATTCTGCAAAGAGGAATTTAAGAAACATGGACTTGAAACAGATATTGTCCAGTGCAATATTTCCTATAACAAAAAAAAAGGGACACTTAGGGGTATGCATTACCAGGTCCCCCCATTTGAAGAGGCAAAGATTGTTTCCTGTACCAAAGGATCGATCTATGATGTTGTAGTAGATCTAAGGGGAGATTCGCCAACCTACTGCCAATGGGTTGCATCAGAATTAAGTGAAAAAAATTTCAAAATGATGTATATACCAAGAGTGTGTGCTCATGGGTTTCAGACGTTGGAAGATGAGGCTATTGTGTATTATCAGATGACCGAGTTTTTTCATCCGGAATGTGCAAGAGGGGTACGGTGGGATGATCCGCAATTTAAAATTAAGTGGCCAAACGTTCAAAATAGGATAGTATCAGACAAGGACAAAAATATAAAATATTCACAATCGAATACGGAGATTCTGCATGAGTGAAAAAATTCAAAATTATTGGGAAGAGCGAGCAAAAGAGAACTACAATAAAAATACTGCAACTACGGATGATATCCATTTGAGGGATCTGGAGATTTATACATTAATAGACACAATTAACCAGATTAAATCGGAAAATATCAATAAAATATTGGATATCGGTTGCGGAGACGGTCGCTCGACGCTCGATATTGCATCACAATTTCCAGATTGGCATTTCACTGGAATCGATTTTAGCGAGACCATGGTAAAAATTGCCAATAAAAATCTTTTATTGAAAAATAAATTGAAAAAACGGGTTAATTTTATTGTCGGAGATGTCACAAAATTACGTGAGGTTATAGATGATAAAAAATTCGATATAATTATCAGCGATAGATGTCTCATTAATCTTGACTCATCGGTTATTCAATATAAAACTATTTTTGATCTTTCCAATCATTTGACCCCTACAGGCTATTTTATCGCGATTGAAAATTTCATTGAAGGCCATAATATGATGAATGATTCACGAAAAGCAATGGGATTGTCTGAAATTCCTATAAGATGGCACAATAAATATTTTAATGAAGAGGAGGTTCTCAGTTTTTCAAAAAAATACTTTAAGCAAACGGTTGTTAAGGATTTTTCCAGTTCATATTATTTTGCGACCCGAATTATTTATTCAAAAATGTGTCAGATACGAGGGGAGATTCCAGATTATAATCATGAAATTCATCAATTGGCAACAAAATTACCCTGGACCGGCAAATTCAGTCCGATTAAACTACTTATAATGAAAAAATAAATTGAATGGCGCGTGTTTGAGGTTTTGCTATGAAAACATCTTTTGAAATCGAAAAAAAGGAAAATATATCCCTATTGGGAATGAACGAGGAGATTCATTTCTTATCAAGGAAATGGATTGAACATGTGTCAAGAATGAAATATTCTTATAATTTCACATGGTTAGGTCGTCCTATAATCCAGTTTCCTCAAGATGTTATTGCAATGCAGGAATTGATCTGGCAAGTTAAACCCGATTTAATAATAGAAACCGGCATTGCTCATGGAGGTTCCCTGATTTTTTCCGCGTCTATGTTAGAATTAATAGGGGGTAACGGACAGGTTTTGGGGATAGATATTGATATCCGAGAACATAACCGGGTAGAGATTGAAATCCACCCAATATCCAAGCGTATTACTATGATACAGGGATCTTCAACAGATCCTGAAATTGCAAAAAAGGTGTATGCATTTGTTAAAGAAAAGAAAAAAATTCTTGTTGTGCTTGATTCTCTTCACACTCATGACCATGTGGCTAAGGAATTAGAATTGTATTCACCTTTAGTCTCTTCAGGAAGTTATCTGATTGTCTTTGATACTATCATCGAGGATATGCCGGTTGATTATTTCCCGGATCGTCCCTGGGGAAAAGGAAACAATCCAAAAACTGCGGTTTGGGAATTTCTCAAAAAAAATCATCGGTTTATCATAGACAAAGAAATTGAGAATAAACTTTTAATCACCGTAGCTCCCGATGGCTACTTGAAATGTGTAAAGGATTGAAGAATATGGATTATATCCCAGTCGCGGGCCCGTGGATCACCCAGAAGGAAATTGATTACGTTACAGATGCAGCAACGCACGCATGGTATGGAAATGCCAATATGTATCATGAGCGGTTCGAAAAGGCGTTTTCGCACTATATTAACACAAAATATGCTATGGCTCTGCCATCCTGCACTTCTGCAATCCACCTTTCACTTCTTTCATTAGGAATTGGCAGAGGGGATGAAGTGATTGTCCCGGACCTTACCTGGATCGCAACTGCGGCACCAATAACCTATGTTGGTGCTACTCCGGTCTTCGCAGACTGTGATGAAAAGACCTGGTGTATTTCTTCTGACGCATTTCAAGATTGCATAACGCCAAGAACCAAAACGGTTATCCCCGTAGATTTGTATGGGAATATGCCAGAAATGGATGCAATCCGGGATATCGCACATGATCATGGTATTGCGATCATCGAAGATGCAGCAGAAGCGATTGGATCAGAATACCATGGGAAACTTTCCGGTAGTTTCGGGGACACCGGCGTATTCAGTTTCCATGGGTCCAAAACGATGACAACCGGTGAAGGCGGAATGCTTGTCACTGACAGAAAGGATCTCTATGAGTGTTGTCTCGCACTCCGTGACCATGGGAGAGCACCTGGCGAAAAAATGTTCTGGAATGCGGAAGTCGGATATAAATATAAGATGAGCAGCATGCAAGCAGCACTAGGTCTTGCACAACTTGAACGTATTGATGAACTGGTTGATAAAAAGCGACAAATATTCGCGTTATACAGGAAAAACCTGCAATCCGTTGATGGCATTACCCTTAACTATGAAGCACCGGGCACAAAGAACTCCTACTGGATGGTTACCGCCATTTTTGATCCAAAATACAGGTTGCAGAAAGAAGATATCATGCATAAACTCAAAGAGAATGGTATCGATTCACGGCCTTTCTTCTATCCACTAAGTTCGCAACCTGCATATGAACATACCGTCCAAGCAAAAAAAGCCCAGGCAAAAAATATGGTTTCCTACAGAATCTCTCCCTTGGGGATTAATTTACCCTCTGGCATGAGTACTGACCATGAAATTGTTGCTCATGTATGTCATGTCCTGAAACAGGTGCTTGGTATTGAATAACCACAGACCTCATTCAAGTGACCTAACTTCCACGGGCCCGCTTGTCAGTGTGGGAATTCCCACCTATAACCGACCAGAGGGGTTGAGGAGGACCTTGGAATGCATAACCGGTCAAACTTACCGCAATCTGGAAATTATCATTTCGGATAACTGCTCGCAGGGAGACCAGACCCGAACGGTTGCAGCGGATTTCATCAAGAACGATTCACGGATACGCTACTACCGGCAGGAGATGAACATGGGCCCGACCTTCAATTTCCAGTTTGTCTTCGGGCAGGCAACAGGCGAGTATTTCATGTGGGCTGCCGATGATGACGAGTGGGAACCGTTATTTGTCGACACGTTACTATTACGTTTAGAAAAGTATTCAGAAGTTTCTGTCGCAATGTCTGGCGTCAAAAGAATTGACGAATCAGGCAATCTATATGATATAATACGATTTCCTGAACTAACGGATATCAAGTATCACCAGTTTAAATTTTTATTATTTGCAGTTTGTCACCGGGAAATTACACTTTATATGTATGGTTTATTTCGATCAAAATCATTAAAAAAATTCTATCAGAATCTTGATAATTCATTTGCCAGCGATCTCGTTGTTATCTGTGAAATGTTGTTCACTCTGCGATTTCATTATGTTGATTGTATTCTTCTTAATAATCGATATTATTTGAATTCGGGTGATACGGCAGCTCGTTATCCTGACGAAGAAATTGGGAAAAACTATGGAAACCGATTTAATTACCCAAAATTATTTTTCAGATTCGGGTTTTATCTATGTCGTTCCAAAAATATACCTGTGAATCGTAAACTGTGGATCCCTTTTTTAGTCTTCCGACATGGGATATGGGTATCTGAAAATATCGCTTACATGTTGTTTCTTATTGCAAAAAAAAATCCAGTTCTTTGTCCCCTTGCAGTACGATTCAGAAATTTTGTTAGAGGAAAAGGGTCAACATAACCACTAACTTTCACTCAACAACTAAATAAGTCGTATCAAAGATATTTTTTGATTAATTATTCTTCATTTATGCATTTATTTATCAAAGATGTTTTAAAAATAATTCAAACCTAATTTATTGGATTTCTGATCAGCATGAAACCAGTGCATCGCCGCTTCAAGGGTTATGTTGTCGATGACAATGATCTCGATTCCCCGCAAGCTCTACTCGCAGGCACTGCGAAGCGCCCGACTCCAGATATGCCGGCTTGTCCGCAGGTTGGTATGAGAGTTCCCCCCAAAGGGGCTATTGGTTGTCTGTATTATCGTAAGACAACTATGACTGCAAGATAAATGTGTATTTCGCCGGAGGAGATAATCCTCTTAAGGGCAATACCGCTGCGGGTCAATCTGTTCGAATACCTCAAGGATATTTTTATAGAACGATCGTTCTTTTGGGGATCAAGCTGGGGTGTCTTGCTTATTATGACGAGAATCGTGCGAATCAGCATCAGCTTGTAGCGAAGGCCACGAGGAACTAAACGCGTTCCAAGGGCCGCGATCCGAAGCATCGTGAGATAGACCATTTTTTCCCACAAGGTGACCTTCGATGCAAGTTCATCAAATTCGACACGCAGAAAGATCAAGCCACAGGAGATACATCGATAATAGGGAAACGAAGCGCGGCTGATGTGTCTGTTCCGATCGTGAGCAATAAAAAGCGAAGAGGCGCTCTTTGCGCAATAGGGACATGGTGTCATAGTCATCTCACCAGCACATTGCGGAACAATTCTCGACTTGCCGAGGCTGGTATTTTCATCAGGATTCTCCTTTCCGCATTATTTCCTCGTACACGTTCCAGGTCTCCTTCCCCGTCCGGTTCCAGGAAAACATACCCGAACGTGCAATCCCTTTCTTCGATAATTCTGCACGGTATCCTTCATCAAGGATCAATGCTTCGAGCGCATCTTCAAACTCTTTGGAGTTGCAGGGATTTATCAGTTTTCCGGCATCACCAACCACTTCGGGAATGGATGAAATATTTGAGGCAATTACCGGTGTGCCGCAAGCCATCGCTTCCAAGGGTGGGATCCCAAATCCCTCATACATTGAAGGATAGACAAAAACCTGAGCTGCGTTATAAAAATCCACAAGTTCCTGTTCGGGAAGATAGCCTGTAAAAATAATCTCTCCGGTCATCCCTAATCTCGCTGTCGCTTCAAAAAGTTCACGAGAATAGGGGTTCCATGTCCCGCCGATCACGAGCTTGTGCCGGTATCCTTTCGCTTTCAGTTTACTGAATACTTCTATCAGGAGCTGGATATTTTTCCTTTGAATCAGCGATCCGGTATAGAAGATGAAGGGGACGCTAATACCAAGTTTTGCCCAAACCTTGCAGGTGACTGCTTCTTTGTTCGGCGCCGGCCTGAAGATATTATTTGCCGCAAGAGGGATGACACGAATCTTTTCTTGCGGGAAATTGAGATATCTGATACAATCGTTCTTCGTGTTTTCCGAATCAGCGATAATAAATGAAATTTCCCTGGCGATGAGCTTCAATGAAGTTGTCCATAAATATCTCGTCTGAAAATCCTGCTCTCTCGGATAGATGAAAGGGATAAGATCATGCACAGTCAGAATTTTTTTTATCTGGGCATTCAAATAATAGGAGAAAAAATCGTCGCAGCGGTGAACCGGAAAATGCACGAGATCCATATCACATTTTTTTATTGCAAGGGGAATCCCAATGACTTTTGAAAGATGCAGGGGAAGAACTGGAACGATCGCCTCATTTCTCACATTTTGGATCCCGGGCCTTAACCGCGGGTAGTGTATTTCGCAGATCTGATCGCTTTTATTCATCGCAGCATAACTAAGCAGTAAATTCTTCGCATAGGTGCCGAGACCGGTCAGATTGTCATCAACTATACAGGATTGGAACCCGATTTTCATGATTTTTTCCTCAGTCATTTTTCCATAATTGCTTGAATCGCGGAGCGTCGATTCGATTCTTGAGAGATATTTATCATTAGGTCTTAACTCATATATTCACCCGTTCAATTTTTTCTCTTCTTTAATTAGTGAGTCATAGATTGCAAGGGTTTCCCAAATCGCATTGATGATATGCAATTGGATCAATAACCTGATTCGGAAGGTGAATGAAATCCCATGTAGGTTTTGTTCTGCTCACTCCATAAATGATAAAATCCGGTTGTTCATTCGTGAGGGATTGGGTGAAATGCCCCCCAACAAAACCACTGATTTCGGTGATGAGTATTGACTTCATGATACACTAATTATTATTCCATCCTTCGATATACTATTGAGAAATCTTGAGGCAGTGTCATAATTTAATAATGTTGCATTTTGTGCGCATAGATATTATTTTCCATTCTGTTGATATATTTCGGGTTGCCACAACCGATTCCTGCCAATTGTTTTCCGGGAAAAAGACATGGGATTGATAGCCAGCCCTGCTTGAACTCATGTTTTCTGTGAGAGAACCTCCTGGTATATTGAGTGTATGATTTGAGCTACATTATCCCCCCGGTATTTCCCGGAAAACTTCGCAATTTTTTCAGGATCCCAGCTGCGTGAGAGTCCGTGCAGGATCCCCCGGGCAAAATCCGCCGAATCAGCACGTTCGCACAGAATTCCGACATCCGTGTCTGTGAGAATCTCCATACTCCCGCTGTTCTTTGTGGCAATCACCGGTTTTCCGCAGGCAAGCGCCTCAATCTGTGCAATACCAAAACCTTCTTCCAGGCTTGGGAGCACAAAAAGATCGCAGGCATTTATCCAGGTGGGGATGTCAGGTCCATGCATAAATCCGAGGAAATGAACCCGGTCTTCAAGATTTAATTCAGTCACACGTTTTCTGATGAAGGTCTCATACGATCTCTCGTATTCTGCTTTTCCCCCAATATAACACTGAACGTCATCCCTTGTTCTCTGTATGATCTCCATGGCCTCAATGAGGTATTCCAGCCCTTTCCTCTTCTGCAGGATTCCAAACGTGAATAATATTTTTACATCCTGAGGCACGTTCAAAACGTTCCTGCAGGCATGCATATCAAGCGGGGAATATTTCTGGATAAATCCATAAGGGACTGAAATCGTGCGAACGTTGTATTGTATCAGTTTTGGGATCTCCCGTCTGTTAATAGTCATGATCCGGTCCGCATGGACCCATGCATTCTCAATTCGCGGATCCGCCAGATCGATCTCTTCCTGAAGCCATCCGGAATCCTCATTTGCAGTGATTACGTAGGGGACGTGGTATTTTTCTCTGAGTATATCCGCGCAATGAGCTGAGGGTAGCGTAAAATGTGCATGGATCAAATCAAAACCAATCTCATGTTTCTGGATACATTTCATAACTGCATGGAGCCGTAAATCAAAATCCAGTTTCCTTTTGTATCCAATTCCCGGGACTATCCTTGGGATAAAGAAGCAACGGGGATAATATACAGATACGTTATCGTACTGGTAATCTATGCAGTACCGATCGTTTGGCATGATTTTGAATGAAAACAGCACAGGACAAATAACGATAATTTTTTTGAAAAACAATTTGAGATTTTCGACTTGATCTTTTACATAGATTGATCCAATATATCGGTTTTTTTCGTCAGGAAAGTCCGGAGTAATAATTAACAATGTCTTATCATTGGTATCACCCGTGAATTTGTGATCTGCTTCCTGATTGATAATCTTCACCTTTCCGCTGTGATTTTATTAGATATCAGTATTTTTGTTATTACCATATAAGATTGCTAAGAACATCACGTATTTCTTAAAAAAAATTCCCCGTCAGATCAATGACATTTCCTTTTCAGTCAGGTACATTTGCTTTATGTGAAATGACAACATCGTAATGCCAGTCCGGTATATACTATTCCAACGCTACCATAAGAAACTGAAACATTTCTTCAAAACATACTTGTCCAAATAACACCCCCGGTACTCTTGCTATCCTATATTATCCCCATCTCACTCAACCGAGCCGGCAAATATGTCTTCGTCACAAAGTCAAGCCCTCGCGCCGCAAATGCCTGCTGTTCTGACTTCAGCCCCAGACTTATCTGCAGGTTGATCTGCTTCTTCCAGTATTCCGTTGCAAACCGGGGATCGGTCAGCTCCGCATTCAAAGCCTCCACATCCTTATCCGTCAGTTTATCGGATGGCAGGTTGTAATCCCGGATATCGCTGGGTTGCAGGCCCAGAAACTGCGCTCGGGGCGTAGCCAGCAGCTCCGACATGTGTGCACTCTTTATCGCACCGTAGGCAACCGATGCAAAGATGCGGTATGACCATGGATCACCATCAGTAAAAACGAGGACGGGAAGGTTCCACGTAGAACTGATCTTGTTCAGCATTCTCCGGGTGGAGCGCGCCGGCTGTCCTTTCAGGTGAACAAGGATTGCGTTGTGCTCCTCATCAAACCCATTCTCAATCAGCCGGTCATACATACCCCCAGTCTCCAGGGCGATCACAAACTTTGCATCATGGTCGACAAACTCGATATTTTCAACATTGTTGGGGATTGTATACCCTGCCTGGCCCACATCATCCTGGCAGTGAAGGGTCCGCATCCCCCTGCGGGTCTCTTCCCGGATCCGCATCGGACCATAAATGGATGCACCGTTCTCTTCAGGGTGTAAATGAAACCCCTCGCGAGGGACTTCGGAAATAATCTCGAGGTCTTCTATCAGAAAATTGCTCTCTTCCTGCGCACCAAACTTCGCCCGCTTCCATCCTTCAGAGATATAGTACATTTCTCTCAGCGTTGATGAGCGGTTTTCAAGGAGTTGCTGCTTTACAAACCCGATCACATACGCCATCTTAAGCAGGTGTGTGGCACTCTTTGCAGAGGCAGCGGTGCGCATGCTCTCCTTGTCGCCATATTTCCAGACTTCGCTTGCATCATCATATTCAATGTTATATTTCGTCCGTGTGGGCAGCGAGATTGAGGGGATCTCCCCTGCCTTCATCTGGTCATACCATGCACTCGCGATCCTGAGCAGCGCCGTCATCGACTTCTTTTC
>Ga0315297_10001898_pt1 | contig 13114 bp, 8 predicted proteins | sample YL17G15_0_MG_FD_203628 | JGI IMG/M metagenome (GOLD analysis project Ga0315297, IMG submission 203628) | Sediment microbial communities from Yellowstone Lake, YNP, Wyoming, USA - YL17G15_0 | ecosystem: Environmental > Aquatic > Freshwater > Lake > Sediment | place: USA: Wyoming | collected... | reverse complement strand
ACCAAATTGCATCGTCCCCAGGCAAAGGGACGAGACCTTTAAACCAGTTAATCCAAGGGTTCGGTACTCCATAATAGTTCTCCTCAGACATCCAAGATTATTGCCGCAAGACGCTTGTGAAGCAGGTGATAATTTTACCCCTGTAAGCAAGACATTGCTCTCTTCGTGACTACGCGCTATAATCTTTCTTCAATAAGGAGTGATCATATGGCTGAACAATCCTCTCGCAGGACAAACCCGTTTGAAGGTAAATTTTCCGAAGAAACCCTTACGCATTTTCGCACAGCCCGGGAAGAATTCCGGAAAAGCGTGGCAGGAATGCTGCCTCCCGGGTTCGAAGAACACCACCGGAACGCTCGCAAAGAATTACTGTTGGCATGGCGAAGCATGATAGACGCATCATTGGAACGTATGGAGAAACCCAAGAAAAAAGCCTGACATCCAATCATAAGCCGCCCGGAAATATACCGGGCGGCTTTTTATATTACGGGTGAAACCGCCGGGATCCTGTCCGGTTAAAAAATGTTATCCAGATCAGGACCAGACCTGCACACGAGAACAGAATAGTGGCAACCAAATCATATCCATCAATATAGAAGAGGACACCACCAATTATGAATGCTGTTAAAATGACACTTCCGGTCAACCGGTTAATCGACCTTTCCAGGTGACTCAACTGGCGGTTGACGCCGGGAACCTGGACTGTTATATCCCCTCGTTCTACCTGGCTCATAACCCGCCCCAGTTTCGTCGGGATGGTTATCAATTCTTTTAGAACATTCCCCAGTTCGTCAATCCAAACCCGCCAATTGGAACCCACTTCTTGCGAAACCAACTTGGTTGCGTATGGCGCAAGTTGATTCCAAAGGTTAAACTCCTTTTCAAGACCAGTGCACATTCCAGAAAGAATGGCAACCGTCCGTCCCAACATCAGCAAGTTTTGCGGGAGCTGGAAGGGCATGTTGTACATCAGATCGCGAAAACGATCTGCAAAACGGAACATTTCTTCGGGATTAAGTTGACGGAGTTGGTCCATGGATTTTCCCCAGAACATGTCAAACATCGATGCACTCATCTGTTCAAGCTGATCTAGATCAGATCCGGGCAGGAGGACGTGCAAGGTTTGAAACGCGCGGATAAGACGGGCGGCATCCTGCATCCCAATGGCAATCAGCATTTCACGCAGACCAACCCTCAGGTTTTCGGGTACCCTCCCCACCATGCCGAAATCAACAAATGTTAGGCGCCATGCTGGTTTATCATTTTCTTTTTTTTCGGGTACCGGTGTGACAAACAAATTACCGGGATGCGGATCTGCATGAAAAAAGCCATCGTCAAAAATCTGTTTTAAATAGATGTCCAGCAATTCATTTGCAACTTCGTTCCGGCTGATACCCGCTGCGGTGATTGCATCATAATCGGTGATTTTTATGGCATAGACATCTTCCAGGGTAAGCACCCGACGGGAGGTGTGACTCCACACAACCCGTGGCACGTGGACACGATTTACATCCTTAAAGTTTTCTGCAAAAATCTCTGCGTTACGACCTTCGGCAAGGTAGTCCACTTCTTCGCGAATTGTGCCGGAGAATTCTTCAACGAGGGCGGGCACATCTGCCCGTTTGGAAATGGTGGGGTATTTTTCCAACCAACCTCCCACCTGTCGTAAAGCTTTTAAATCCACCTCGATTAACTGGTCAATGAAGGGACGCTGGATTTTTACTACCACGTCACAAAAACCCCCTTTAATATCTTCAACACACAGTCGGGCACGATGCACCTGGCCCAGAGAAGCAGCTGCCAATGGCGTTTCGTCAAATGAATCATATTTCTCACTCAGTGGAGCACCGAGATCTGCCTCCGCCTCATGTCGAATATCTTCAAATTTCTCTGGTGGCACCTCGTCCTGCAGGTCGGACAGTTCAGCAGTTATTTCCGGTGGCAAAACATCCAACCTGGAAGATAAAAATTGACCCACCTTGATCATCACCCCCCCCATTTGGATGGCGAGATGGCGAAATTGGGATGCAACCCGGCGGTAGCGGTCAGCGCGTGTCCTGCGTGCCATTCCCCGCAAACCAATGCGTGATAACATCACTTCCCAAATAATAAAACCAAGGGCGGCACGGGCAAAAAAAACCATGATGCGCCAGTAACGGAGACGGAGCTGCGAAGCTTTCATTAATCCTCCAAATAGATCATTTGATTGTATCATCAAGCGAAACACCAATTAATTGAAAGTAATATGATGCCATAATAACAGTTTCATATTATGCATATATTATTTACAATAACCTTTAATTCAAAGTGTTCCATCAACATATACCTTGCATTTTACAGTTATCCGCCTTATACTCAGTTTTGCATTATTCTTGGAATTTTCGTTCACCACGTTATTATTTTCAAAAATAAAAGGAGATGAAAATGAAAATAGCTGATATTGAAGGAATTGGACCCGTTTATGCCCGCAAGTTATCCAAAGCTGGCATTCGGTCAGTGGAGTCCCTGTTGAAAAAGGGCGCTTCTAATAAGGGTCGCAAGGAAATTGCCGCAGCCGCCGGGATCACACACACCTCTATCCTGGAATGGGTCAATCGGGCGGACTTATTTCGGATCAAAGGAATCGGGAGTCAGTACTCTGACCTGCTGGAAAAAGCAGGAGTCGATACAGTGGTGGAGCTGTCCAACCGGGTGGCTGAAAACTTGTATGCCAGGATGGTTGAGGTGAATAAGGCCAAGAACCTGGTCAATGAGATGCCTGGCGTCAAGAATGTGAAGAAGTGGATCACTCAAGCAAAAAAACTCCCCAGAATCGTCACATATTAATGCTTTACTTATTCCCAAGCGTCAGTAACGAATGAGCCACTCTTAATCTCCCCTCAAAATTTGGAGGGGAGATTTTTCCATTCCTTAGGCTGCAAGACACTTTGACAAATCTCCCTGCACCTGCTATACTGACGCCGCTTTTAAAGATTGTTTCGATCGGTTGTTTTATACTTGCAAATTATACATTTACTGCCTCCGGGCAGTTGCAAAACTGATAATTTACCTGTTCCCCCAATCCCCGCAAAATTAATGCGGTGTTTTGTGTTTCACATTTTTATTGGGTGGGCAGAATACATAAGGAAACCTGATGAATAAAGAAAAAACGCTTCGCATCATACCCATTGGTGGTCTTGGAGAAGTCGGCAAGAACATGATGGCCTATGAATATAACGATCGCATCCTCGTCGTGGATGCCGGGTTGATGTTCCCTGATAACGATATGCTCGGGGTGGATTACATCATCCCTGACTTTCAATATTTACGCGAGAACGCAAGACGCGTGGATGGAATTTTTATCACCCATGGGCATGAAGACCACATTGGTGCCATTCAACATTTACTGGCTGCCGTACCAGCCCCGGTTTATGCCACACCCTTGACCAGGGGGTTGATCGAAGTCAAATTGGCGCGCAACGGGCTTTCGGGGAAAACTGAGCTTCGGGAGGTTCAGGCAGGGGAAAAAATCCAGATCGGTCCTTTCCAGGTGGAAACTTTCCATGTTTGTCATTCCATTCCGGATGCAGTCGGGCTGGGTATCACAACCCCGGCAGGATTGATCGTTCACACCGGTGATTATAAATTCGACCAGACCCCGGTGGATAACTGGCCGACAGATTTTGCAAAACTTGCCGAGTTTTCCGCTCGTGGAGTGGCTGTCCTCCTCGGTGATTCCACTAATGCAGAGCGCCCCGGGTGGACACCCTCAGAACGAGTTATCGGACCAGCCTTCGATGAGGTTTTTCGCACCGCTCCCGGTCGGGTGATCATTGCCACGTTTGCCTCCCTTATAGCCCGCATGCAGCAGGTGGCAGAAGCCGCGGTTCGACATAAACGTAAAATGGCTTTCGTGGGAACAAGCATGGTGGATAACGCCAAGATCGCCCAGAAAATGGGTTACCTTGAGGTGCCCGATAAAACCCTGGTAAGCCTTGAAGAAGCGCTGCACCTCCCTGAAAAAGAAGTGGTGTTGATGTGCACCGGTTCTCAGGGGGAACCATCCTCCATTATTGGGCGCCTGGCTACGGGCACCAATCGTCAATTCGATGTGGAAGCTGGCGATACGATCGTACTATCGTCTCATCCCATTCCCGGAAACGAGGAGGCCATTAGTAAAACGATCAATCGCCTAATGAGACGCGGCGCGGAGGTGATCCATGAGGCAATCTCTCCCGTGCATGTTTCTGGTCACGCCAGCTCAGAGGAACAGAAACTGCTGCTCAACCTGGTGCGACCAAAATTCTTTATGCCCATTCATGGTGAACTTCATCAATTGAGACGGCATGCATCCCTGGCAAGACTGGTGGGAATTCCCGCTGAAAACATTGTGGTTGTCGAAAACGGGCAGGTGGTGGAATTGACCGAAGATAAGTTTTCGCTGGCCGAACGCATGCCCGGCGGATACATTTTCGTGGAAGGCGATAGCGTGGGTGAAATTGACCTGGTCGTGATGCGGGAGCGCGAGCAGCTGGCGCGTTCCGGTATTGTCCTGATTACCGCGATCGTGGACAAATACTCCAATCGCTTGCTGAAAGACCCGGAGGTCATCACGCGGGGATTCATTTCCCCCGAAGAGGCTGAAACCCTTGTCCCGGCGGTTCAAAAAAAGGTCACTGACCTGGTCAACAGTGGAGGGATGGACGACGAAAAAACCATCACTAACTCGGTTCGGGGTCTGCTCCGCAACCAGACCGGTCGCCGCCCCATGATATTTGTTGCAGTGACTAAGGCTTAATTCTTCCTTAAGTGCAGTAAATGGAACCAGATTATGGCAGGCTTGACCCCGATGAGCGTTTTCGCCAACTGCTGGCGTTGGGTTCGGTTTCCTTGGGGGTGATCAGCCTGTTTGCAGGTTTAATCCCGATCTGCGGTATTTTCATAGGTCTTGCAGGAATTGGAATGGGTTTTTCGAGCAGAAAGTCTGAACACCGGAAAATGGCGCTTGTTGGTATTTGTCTGTCAATATTGGGGATCATGATCGCAGTCACTTACCAGTTTCTGGTATATATCAAAAAGTCCTAATCATCATAAAAGTTGCACCCAAAAATGGGAATCCTCTCATAAAGCATGATAACTAATTATGAGAGGTCGAATTATTTCATGTTTAATTTAACCTAAGCGGTGTTTTTTCTAATGATGAAGACAACCAATCCAATTACCGCAAGAATGGCAAATAATATGGCGGTGACCACCAGCGGAGGCATTCCTTTTGCAGCAGATGTGGTTTTCTGACCAGCAGGGATTATTTGAACAAAAACGGCAGTGGTGCGACCGGGGACATCGAACCTTCCACTTGCCGGGTCAAACACCGCTGTGCGCACAAGTAGGTCAACCGATTCTTGCTGAACGGGATGCAGGGTATATTCCTGGCCAATGAAATCACGGTCGACGAAAGAAAGGGCATCCTTATTGGCATTAAACAGGACTACGACATCCCTGAAATTCTGATCAAGGTCATTCACATTGGTCAAGTGCATAACTATCAAACCGGGGATCTGGGACGATCCAGTGTTAAGAAAAGTCAAGGAGTGCTCAACATTATCTGCGGTCTGCAGGTGAAAGAGCGGTGAGCTTTTCCGAATCTGTAGATACTCGCGGAAAATATCTGATGCTTTTTGGATTTCTGCCTTGGAAGGAATAAGTCTTGGATCAGCAAGCAGTGGGCGGAATATTTCCCAGCGGTCCCGCCCCTCTCCAGGGAGACCCACCGCCCAGTTATTTGTTTGATAGGTGAAATCAAGTTTATTGAACCAATCACCGGAATCATATGAATTGCGGTCAAGCGACTTGGAACGCAGGATATCATCTCCTGCATGGAAGAAAGGAATCCCCTGGCTGAACATGGGGATGCTTAACGCGAGATTATTCATTCTTATCCGATCGCCTGGGGTAGTGCCTGCGGGAGCCTTGAGTTGGATCGCGTCGAACACGGTTTCATTATCATGCGCAGAAACGTAAATAATGTTTTCCTGGGGGTCAGTTGTATAACCAGCGGGTTTTCCATTATAGAATATATGCGCACCATCAACGGTATCACCATTTCGGCGAATAAGCTTGTAATCTCGCAAGTTTCCTGCCAATCCGAGTTTAATCCAATCGGTATAGTCGCTAAGTTTATCTTCCTGGTCAGGGAAGGTGCGGCTTTCGGATGAATTGGGGTCAATGAAAAGCCCTGTACTAAAGCCTTGCTCGCGCGGGTCGCTAAAGGGATTACCGCCTCTAACTGCATCGCGCAGCCGATCATTGAAAACACCGATGCCTGTTCCAGCGATATTCACTTGGGAGGCATTCACGCCGCGCGCATTGTTGGCAACTTCTCCAAAATCCCACCCCTCACCGTAGATATAGATCGATTTTCCATCCACCCCATCCTTGCGAATCGTCAGCGCGTTCAGTGCAGAACGTACCGCTTGCATGTTACTGAGCATATGATGACCCATGAGATCGAACCGGAAGCCGTCCACTTTGTATTCCCGTGCCCAAGTGACGATCGAGTCCACCATCAGTTTTTCCATCATATTGTGTTCGGTGGCAGTGTTCTCGCAGCAGGTGCTTTTTTCCACCTTTCCATTTGGGTCCAGGCGGTAATAATAACCGGGGACGATTTTATCAAGCACGGATTTTGGGTTTTGCCCGCTTTCAGAGGTATGGTTGTAGACCACGTCCATCACTACACGCAAGCCGGTATGGTTCAACGCCATAATCATCTTCCGGAATTCGACAATGCGTGGATTTCCATTTGGATCGGTGGCATAACTGCCTTCAGGCACGGTGAAATGGTACGGGTCATAACCCCAGTTGAAACCATCCTGCCCCTTGATCGCATCTACGGCATTAATCTGCCGGTCTGAGGCTGGGGGAAAAGCGGCCAGCAAGGTTTCATCGACGGTTTGCCATGTGGATTTATCTTCATTAATACTGGCAAAATCAAAGCAGGGTAAAAGATGGATATGAGTTAACCCCGCCTGAGCCAAAGCTGAAAGGTGTTTCATACCATCTGAATTGTTTTCCGTGAATGCCAGGAAGGTGCCCCGCAACCCTACAGGCACCGATTGATCATGAATGCTGAAATCGCGTATATGCAATTCATAAATGACAATATCTTCCGGTGCTGCCAAGGAAGGTTTCTTGAGTTTATCCCAGCCTTGGGGCTTTAGTGCCGTGGTTTTTAAATCCACGATCTGGCTTCGCAGGCTGTTCATCGAAAGACTGAAGGAATACGGGTCTGTCACCAGGTTTGTTTCTATTCTTCCTGTTGAAGGGACAAATACTTTAATCTCATATAAATAGAATTTGTTTTGCCAACTGGCCTTTCCAGTCGCTGCCCAAACCCCAGTCTGATCGTCAAAGGTCATTGGAACCGTGATACTGGTTGGCGATGTAGCATCCTCAAATAAATGTACCACCACCGATTTAGCTATAGGTGCCCATAAACGAAGAGTGGGGGTGGATCGTTTAAAGGATACGCCCAGTGAACCGGTATATGTATACAGGGCATCCAAGACACCCGAAATCTGGACTCCGGTCGCATCTACAACCCTGCCATTTTCATCACGTGAAATGACCGCCACTTGCCCTTTGAGAGCTTCAGGAATTTTACCGAAGTCAGCTCGATTGATTTTAAATGCAGTATATCCAGCAAGGGATGGATTACGCTGAAACACGTCTCCCCCAGGACCGGATTGACTGTAAGACAGGGGAATTTCAACGCCTCCTTGAACGCCATCTGACGTGAGAGTAATAGTTGCATCTGGCGAGTAATATAGCGAATATTTATATCTTGGTGACCCGGTAATGTTCCACAACAAAGTATCCTGGTTCACCCAATGAGCCTGGAGTTTGGCCAGGCTGCCCTTTGGAGCTCCGGTTGTGCTGATGACGAGTTCTTTTTTCACTGTATCATATCCAATGAAGATTTCGTCACCATCGGTATTAACAATGAAGGATTGTGGTGATCCAACAACGTTTTGGTTTGTTTCGTTGAGTGCCAAGTTGACATTATATATTCCTTTTTTGAGAGCTTTGGTCACGAAAGTATAAGAACCGTCGCCTTCCGGATCTTCCAGCCATGAGCGCAGGCATCCGGAATCATTATTCTGCTTACATCCAAGCTGGACCTGAAAATCACCAACTGCCACAACAATAGGATTATAGAAATTTTCTGTGACCCAATGTGTTTTATGATCATAATAGAATTTAACCTGGATTGAAGTCGATACAACAAGGGGAATATCCGCACCTCCGCCAGCAGCGTTCATTCCATAATTTTCATCCCAGGAACCGTTGAGCGCTGCCTTATAACGCGGACCTTTTTTATCCTGATCATTATCAGGGGTAATTTCAAACGTTCCCTGCCAAATATCATCTTCAGCGTCATAGCTCAGGAAGGTTTTATCGCAAGATGGCATCCAGTCTGCAGGACAACCCAATTCAGACTGCATGGTACCAGCGATGGTGACGGAATTTGGATTTGGAGCAATGGCAACGACGGTAGGGGTCGTGATGAGTGAGAAGGAAGCTGACAGCAATATCGCCAAGATCATCAGGTCGGTCGAAATATGATGGATTATTTTCACCCGTTCACTCCCGGAGAAAAGAAGGCTCATTCTCCAATATTCCCAAACACCATGCGCTCGAATAAGCTGGTCTGAAGGATCAAGAAAACGACCACGACAGGGATGGACATGATCAGCGCCAATGAACCCAAATAACTCCAAGGTTGGGCGCCGCCCAGGTATTGATTTTGAACCATGGCATAAATGGCCATGGACAAGGTTACCGTGGTGGGTTTTTCAACAAACAACCACCCAATCGCGAATTCAGAATAAGACATTAAGAAGGCGATCAATCCTGCAACAGCGACTGATGGAACCGCGAGCGGAAAGGTAATGTTCCAGAAGCTGGTAAAATTCCCCGCGCCATCAAGAAAAGCAGCTTCCTCCAATTCTTTGGGAATAGACTGGAATGCAACTCGCATATTCCAGATGCAAAAAGGCATGGAAAATGCGGCGTATACAATGATTAGACCCAGAAGAGTCGCCCGAATGCCCAGCAAACTCAAAAGGATGTATAAAGGTGTGGCAAAGCCGATGGCAGGCAGGATAGAGGTAAGCACAATAATAAATAGTCCAGGCTGGCGGCCTGGGAATCGAAATCGTGCAAATGCATAAGCCATGCTGGCACCCAACACAATGGCGATCAAGGCTGCGCTAATCGAAACAAGAAGGCTGTTCCTGAGAAGAAGTATAAATTCCACCGATTGATAAGGCCGGTTGAGCACCTTTAGAAATATATCAAATGAAAATAGTTTGGGAAAGAGATGAAATTCGGTGGGTCTCCCTTTCAGAGACCCATCAAAGGCCAGCCTGGCTATTCCCCAAATCGGCACAATGACAAATATACTGATGAATAAAAGTAAAATTTGGGTCAGGACCTGTCTCCAAAAGGGGATTTTACGCATAAGTCACTCCCTCGCCAGCGCTGCTTTTCCGATATAAAATCGCCACGAAGCCGATCAGGAAGATAACGGTAATTATGTTTATCACCGCTGAAATGGCAAATTGCCCGTTTTCCTTGAAGACATTATAAGAAAGTGTAGCCAGGGTGCCATTGGAAATCCCAAATGCCTGGAAAAGATAAAATTGATTGAAGGAATAAATACACCGAATAACCAGGGCTGGAACAATTAATGGCATTAGTAATGGCCAGGTTACAAATCGGAAAGTTTGCCAGGAATTGCTCCCATCGATTGCAGAGGCATCGTATACGTCCGGGGAGATCATTTTTAAACCGGCGCTTACAGCCAACATCATGAAGGGAAATCCATACCATACAGCAGGAATCAACAATACAGCCAGCCAAAGGTTGGGACTTTGATGCCAACCCACAAAGAAACCAAAGGGTATATTTTGACCATAGGTTTTCACCGCCAGGCTCAGCCACCCCCAATCCGGTTCGAAAACATTCCACCACATCAAGGCACCAATCATTTCGGGGATGGCCCAGGGCAGGATGAATACTGCCTGCCAAAATCTTCCAAACCGGATCCCTCTCTGCCATAGGAGGAGTGCGGTGCCCAGTCCCAACCCGGCTTGCAAAAATACCGAAAGCACGGTCCAAATCAGGTTAAATATCAGTACGCCATTCCCGGTAATATTGTTGACCACCGGCAGGTAGGCAGCCAGTCCCATATAATTGACCTGGTTGCCCGTCCCAAGCATTGATAGAGGTGCTTTTGGAATTTGACCGCTCAACCCGCCCCAGATTGCGCGCCAGAGTCCGCCATGGAATCCATCTCGAATGGACGTGGTGCTGAAATTGGTAAGAGAAACACCAAATTGGAAAATTAACGGAAAAATAGTCAGGATACTGAAGGCAAGCAACCCGGTCATCAGCCATGGTAGCGCCCTGCGCAGCTCTGCAAAATTGCTCCGGCTTCGCGGGTTTAATTCTGTTTTTGGCCGTGTCAATAAGTTACGGATGAGGCTGGAAAATGAAAAGGGCTGGTCAATTGTATGGCTGGTTTGCTCTCGAAGGATTTTTTCTTTTCGCCTTGCCACCCAATCTTGAACGGGTCGAAAAACAAGATTAATCAATCCCTCGGCAGCCACCAGCGAAAGAGGTGCTGTAACAACCAGAACATATTGCGCCCACTTGGCTGGCCAAAGAAACAAGAACAGGAACCCGATACCCAGCCATAGCACATAAACTCTTTGTTTTCTCCACTGTGTCACAAGACCAAACGTAGCCAGAAATAAAATCGGGGTATCAAGCGCCACACGGAATGCGGGGGGCTGCCAACCCAGGGCAGCAGGTGAGGTGCTTAAATAGACCAGGGACTGGAAGAACGGGAAATTAGCATTTTTAACCTCGGAAGCTCCCGTGGAATACCCGAAGTGGTAGAAGATTGATTCTTTTAATCGTAATATTGGGCTTGGCCAAAGATATGGATCGGCAGCAAAAAACACAAAAAGTGCCAGAAATCCCCACAATAAAGCAATGGGGAAGAAATCCTTTAGATTATTTTTCTCCCTGCATGTCATGCACCAGTCAATTAAAACTGCAATTCCTATGACACAATATATATATTTCGATGCCGCGGTTAAACCAAGGAAAATAGCTGATAATATGATCCAGGGATTAACCTTTTTTAGACCTCTTTTTTTCCATTGGAGATAGCAAATCACCATGGCGAGACTGGTGAATGCAGGCAGCGCTTCCAACATGCCCTGGGCAGTATATTTGATGGTAAAAGCATGCGCTGAAAGGAGAAACCCTGCCAATGGATTGACAAGTGAAACCAACGCCACGGTCAATGTGCCGAGGACTGCGCTGGATGTACGGGCATCGAGCAATTGCTGCCTGGGCAGGGTCTGGTTGGGTTCCGCTGAAGTTGGTCTGTCGGGGAGGAGCGGTGCCGATGGAGCAGGAAGAATACTGACTCCGAATACAATCTTTGACAAGGGTGGATGTTCCTGGCGGTAATTCGTATCCATAAACCCGTGCCAGTCGCCCGAGCGAATTAACGCTGCGAATTGCTGTGCAGCACGCAGGTAATCATCCTCGTCATAGTCTACTGAAAGAGTCTTAACTGCATACCAGCGCAGTGACCATGCAAAGGCAACCACCCCCAAGATTGAGATAACCCGGATAAATGGTTTAAGGGTTTTTAGAATCTTCATGGGATTAATCAGTTTTAATGGATAATATCTCCATGTATTGCGGTATTTTAATTATCCAGGAAAAAAACCGACTCAAAATTACTTGCGGGTGATCAAGGTGATGTATGTGCTGTAAGGAGATAGGTCTCCCAACCGCTGCGAACTATTAAATTGACCCGCATCAATCGTCAACGTGGTTCCCAGTGATGAGCCAAGAAGGGAATCCATCTGATACGTGCCATCAGGCAGTATGGTAGATTTTAGGCTTAATTTGTAATTGGATATCGGATTCTTTGTCAAGTTAACGATGACAAGGATTTTTTCATTGACGCCATCACGGAGCGAAGCGAATACACCCGTATTATCTGAAATGACTGTCGTAATGCTGCCGGAACGTAAAGCAGGATGCTGATTTCGGATCTTTAATAAATTATGATAGTGTGAAAGAAGGGATTCCGGATCTATTTCCTCGGCAGCAACATTAGCCTGTCGGTAATTATCTCCGGGTTCCCGCCATGGAACACCTGAAGTGAAACCGGCGTTCACTGCTCCACTCCATTGCATTGGTAGGCGGATATCCTCATCCGGCTTTTTACCTTGCATCCCGATTTCCTCACCATAATAGATGAAGGGTGTTCCGGGGGAGGTTAACATTAGGGTGGCCGCCACTTTCGCCTTCCCCAGGTTTCCATTAAGAGTGCTCATAATCCGGTTCTGGTCGTGATTCGCAAGGAATGACGCGTAATTGCCGTTGGGCATGTCCTTCAAAGCGAAGGAAATGGCACTGGTAATCCCAGTATTGGATCCTCCCAGAGCACTGTTCGAAAACCCACTTGCCATTTCAAAATTAAACACCTGGTCTAGCTGATTCCCGGTATAACCCTTGGCTCCAAACGCACCCGCTCCAAATATTTCACCGACCGTATATGCCTCCGGATTTTCAGCTTTATACATGGCATAGAAATTCTTTAGCCAGGCATGTGTGCTGGAGGTATCTTCAAGTTTCGGACCTTCTTCGATCAGGTCTTTGACTGCGTCAACACGGAAACCATCTATCCCGATATCTTTCAACCAGTATTTAACCACCTTATCGATCTCTGCAGTTACTGCCGGGTTTGTATAATTAAGGTCAGGCATGTCACCCCCGAAATAAGCATAATAATAACCCACCTTCCCTGAATACCAATGGTTCCCGGGGGAGGATTCATCCCAAATGTACCAATTACGGTAAGGAGATTGAGGGCTGCTGTTGGCGTCGATAAAAAATGGATGCCGGCTGGAGGTATGGTTCAAGACCAGGTCAATGATGATCCGTATCCCCCTGGCATGGGCTTGGGCCACCATATTCTTAAAATCATCCAGGGTTCCGTACTGCGGGTTTACAGCGTAATAATCCAGTACATCATAACCGT
>Ga0315297_10001897_pt1 | contig 13114 bp, 7 predicted proteins | sample YL17G15_0_MG_FD_203628 | JGI IMG/M metagenome (GOLD analysis project Ga0315297, IMG submission 203628) | Sediment microbial communities from Yellowstone Lake, YNP, Wyoming, USA - YL17G15_0 | ecosystem: Environmental > Aquatic > Freshwater > Lake > Sediment | place: USA: Wyoming | collected... | reverse complement strand
GAGCCTGTTGCACAAATCAGAAAAGTGTCACTCCTGCGGAAGCAGGAGTCCAGGAACTTATTGATATTACTGGATTCCGGCTTTCGCCGGAATGACGGTTTGTCCGGTTTTCACCGTTTGTGCAACAGGCTCTAATGCCGATTTTTAAATATTTATTGGTCATTGGTCATTGGAAATTGATTAGGAATTAGAAATTAGGCATTAGTTATCATTCACAACGTGTCTTTCAATTTTACAACCAAAGACACAAAAAAATGAATGAACGTGTCATCATTGTGGGGGCGGGACTGGCCGGCCTCAGCGCCGCCCGTGATCTTGGCTCCGGTTGTGAGGTCTTCGAACGGGAAAAGGAGCCGGGCGGCCTCTGCCGCTCCGAGCGGGTGGAGGGTTTCACCTTCGATTATGGCGGTCATCTCCTCCACTTCCGGGACCGGCGCGTCCGGGAACTGGTTTTCGGCCTCCTCGGCCCCGACCTGATCGAGCATAAGCGCTCGGCCTGGATTTATTCGAAAAACACCTTCACTCCCTTTCCCTTCCAGGTGCATCTTCACGGGCTGCCCCTGCCGGTGGTCTGGGAATGTTTGTGGGGATTCATAAAACAAAGGTCAAAGGTGAAAGGTCAAAGGTCAAAGGAAAAAGAAGAGAATTTTGAGGAGTGGATATACAGAAAATTCGGGAAGGGGATCGCCAAACATTTTATGATCCCTTTCAACCAGAAGTTCTGGAGGGTTCCCCTCACGGGGCTGACCCGGGAGTGGGCGGAATGGTCCATTCCCCAGCCGGGGCTCCTGGATGTGGTCGGGGGAGCCCTGGGCTTCAGAAGGGAAGGCCTGGGTTACAACCCGGTTTTTTATTATCCCCGGGGCGGAGGGATCGATCATCTGGCCAAGCGGCTGGCGGAGCAAGTCAAATCCATTAATTACGGCGTGGAGCTTCTCGAGGTTGATCTCGAGCAAAAGAAAATCAGTCTGACCGATGGCCGGGAGGTGGGTTACGATCGCCTGATTTCCACGATCCCGCTTCCTGGGCTCCTGAAAAAAGTCCGGCCGGACGGGGAGCTTTTCCCCGCCGGGGCGGAAAACCTGGCCTGCCTTTCGGTCGCGATCTTGAACCTGGGGGTCAAGGGGGAAATGCCTCCCTACCACTGGATTTATTTTCCGGAGAGCGATTTTCCTTTCTACCGGATAAATATTTCCTCCAATTTTTCCCCCCTGATGGCGCCCCGGGGGTGCGCTTCTCTCTGGGTGGAAACGACCCTCCGGGAGGGAGAGCCCTTCGACCGGGAGGGCTTCACCGAAGCTTCACTCGAGGCTCTCCTCCGGTGCGGCCTGCTCAAATCCCGGGACCAGGTGGTTCTGAAGCATCATCAAAAGATCGAATACGGATACGTGGTGTTCAACCGGTACCGCCATCTGCGCCTCCGGCAGATCCTGGCCGACCTGGAAAAGCGGGGAATCCATTCCATCGGGAGATACGGGGGATGGGATTACCTGACCATGGAAGGGGCGATCCGGGCCGGCCGGGAAGCGGCCGAGAAGATTCGCGCTCAGGCCTAAGATGAAAATCCGGGTGGTTCACATCATCGCCAAGCTGGAACTGGGCGGAGCCCAGGAAAACACCCTTTACACGGTGAGCCATCTAAACCCGGAGCGGTTTGAGCCCTGGCTGATCACCGGGGACGAGGGGATTCTCCTGCCCGAAGCCCGCCGGATCAAAAACCTGAACCTGGTCATCGTCCCGGAACTCAAGCGGGAGATCTCCCCCCTGAATGAGCTGGTCGCCCTGATTAAAATGACCGGGATTCTCCGGAGGTTGCGCCGGGAAAATCCCGCTATCCTGATTCATACCCACGGGTCCAAGGCCGGGATCCTGGGCCGCTGGGCGGGCTGGCTGGCCCGGACCCCGGAGCGGATTCACACCTTCCACGGATTCGGCTTCAACGATTACCAGAATTTTTTCATCCGGAATCTTTATATCCTGATCGAATGGCTGACCGCCCGGGTCACCACCCGGATGATCTTCGTCAGCCGGAACAATTTGGAAAAAGCCTGGCGTCTGGGGATCTTGAAGGGCGAAAAAGGGATAATTATCCGGAGCGGGGTATCGCTCGCGGTTTTCCGCGAAGCCCGGGTGGACCGGGGAGCGAAAAGGAAAGAGCTGGGATTTTCCCCGGAATCCCCCCTGGTGGGAATGGTGGCCTGCCTCAAGCCCCAGAAGGCCCCCCTGGATTTCGCCCGGGTGGCCCGCCTGGTCCGGGACAAGTTCCCGGATTGCGGGTTCATCCTGGTTGGGGACGGGGAACTTCGAACTCAACTGGAAAAGCTGGCGGCTGAACTGGATCTCGGGGATAGCTTTAAAGTCCTCGGCTGGCGCCGGGATATGCCGGAGATCATGAAAACCATCGATGTCCTGGTCTTAACCTCTCTCTGGGAGGGACTGCCCCGGGTTTTCCCGGAAGCCCTGGCGGCCGGGATCCCGATCGTTGCTACTCGGGTGGATGGCGCGGAGGAGATCGTTGAGGAGGAAGTCAACGGATCTCTGTGCGCTCCGCGTGATATTCAGGATCTGGCCCGGAAGGCAATTTACTGGTTGCAGGATGAAAACCGGAACAAGAAAGCCGAATCCCACAAACTCTGGGAATATGAAATTGAGCTAATGGTGAAAAAACACGAGGAGTTTTATGGGGGATTCCTTTTCCCTAATCGATCTGAATGTGGGTAACAGCTAGATTGTCGTTGATGCTCCAGATATCCAGGTCGGGGTCCAGGTCGATATTTCCGCTGACCTGAGCGGTAAAAGTCATGAAAGTGGGCCCGACAAAAATCGGTTGCGAGAAATAATTCTTGCCGGTCGTGCCGAAGCCCAGGGCGACGACATCGTCGGTATATACATCATGTTCCGCCCGGTAGGCCTCCTCCAGCACGGCTAGGGCCTTGAGCATGGTTTTGGCTTCGACGGTTTTGGCTCTTTTTCTGAACGAATCGTAATTGGGGATGGCAACCGCGGCGAGAATCCCGATGATCGCGACCACGATCATCAGCTCAATCAGGGTGAATCCGGATTCTTTTTTGATCGGCGAAATCATCACTGCTTCATAACTGAAAAAAATGCTGATATTCTTAACCGGTTAAAAACTAAATTGGTTTTTCGGTTTTGTCAATATTAATTCTGTTGGAGTTTCCCCATTTTAAAAAAGAATATTTAAAATCCCTCTTCATCCCCATTTTTTAAAGGGGGATGAGGGGGAGGGTGAATAGAAGGGTTTTTGTAGGGGCGGTTTTTTGTAGGGGCTTGATTTATCAAGCCCGACGGCTTGATATTTTTCATCCAGATGGTAAATTATCTTAAAATCAAGGGAAAGTTAATTTTAATCGATTAAGGATGATCCGATGAACGGAAACGAAGGCAACCAGGGAGACAAAAAATCCCGGGCGCGGGCTTTTTATGAGAAAGCCCTGAGCGACCTGAAAAAATCTAATTATCCCCTGGCGGAGTTCTACCTCCAGGCCGCGGTAAAAGAGGACCCGGAAACCCGGGAATACCGGGACAAGCTCGAGGAGGTTCAGAAAGCGCTGGCCCAGGAAAAAGAGGCGGCCGAAGCGGCGATCCCGGATTCCCCTCCCTCGAATCTCTTCGCTCCGGCCAAGCCAAAGTCCGTGAAAAAACCGGGTCAAAAAGAAAAAAAAGGGCCGAGCCTTTTCGGCATCCCCATTAAAAATTTAAATCCCCGGGTTGTTTACACTACTCTGGGGATCCTGCTGGGGATCGCGGTGGCCTACTCGGTATACGCTTCCCTTACCAAACAGAATGCCCACGTGGATATCGGCGATATCAACGAAACCTACGGGATCGAAATGAAAAGCTCGAGCCAGGGCGACAGGGAATTGCACGGGATCGTGGTCACCGAGTCCTGGAAGGCGATGACCCCGGAGGAAAAAGAAAAAAAGATCGGTCGGCTTTTCCAGGATTATCGAAAAATTAAGGGCATTAAACTCCTGGTTTTCTGGGACGATAGATTCTCGGAGGTGGCCCGGGCCTCCGAATCCGGTGTGAGTGTTTCACCATAGGCACGTCGGGGCTTGGGACCGGTACTTGTCTTTATTTTCGGGCTGATTGTCGGGAGTTTTCTGAATGTCTGCATCCACCGGATTCCCCGCTCGGAATCCATCCTTTTCCCTCCCTCGCACTGTCCCCGCTGCTCCCGCCGGATCACCTGGAAGGATAATATCCCGGTTATAAGCTTTCTTTTCCTCCGGGGACGCTGCCGGTTCTGCGGGGAAGGGATTTCCTTCCGTTATCCCCTGGTGGAATTGCTCACGGCTTGTTTTTCCCTCTATCTTTTCTCGGTCTCGTCTAGCCTGATTGAATATTTGATTTATTTTGTTTTTGCCGCGTCCCTGATCGCGATTTCTTTCATCGACCTCCAGCATCGGATCATCCCCAACCAGATCAGCATCCCGGGGATTTTCCTGGGGTTCCTGGCCTCTTTCCTCCTGCCCCGGATCACCTGGACCGATTCCCTCATGGGAATCCTGTTCGGAGGCGGGATCATATATCTCGTGATCGTGGTTTATTACCTTTTCACCCGGCGGGAGGGCATGGGGGGAGGCGATCTCAAGCTCCTGGCCATGATCGGGGCTTTCCTGGGCTGGAAGGGGGCGGTTTTTTCCCTGGTGGCCGGGGCCCTGGCGGGTTCGGTCCTGGGGCTCACCCTCATGCTGGTCAGGGGGTGGAGCCGGCGGGCCCAGATTCCCTTCGGGCCTTTTCTCTCGCTGGGGGCGGCGGGGTTTCTCTGCGGCGGGGAAAGGCTGGTAGACTGGTACCTGTCAATTTTACGACAAGGGTAAAATTGAAATCACAAATTCCAAATTCCAATGACCCAACAAAATCCAAGTCCTCTGAAAGATTTTAATTGCCGTGCTCATAGAGCCTGTTGCACAAATCAGAAAAGTGTCACTCCTGCGGAAGCAAGAGTCCAGGAACTTATTGATATTACTGGATTCCGGCTTTCGCCGGAATGACGGTTTGTCCGGTTTTCACCGTTTGTGCAACAGGCTCCTGAAAGATTTTAATTGCCGTGCTCATAGAGCCTGTTGCACAAATCAGAAAAGTGTCACTCCTGCGGAAGCAGGAGTCCAGGAACTTATTGATATTACTGGATTCCGGCTTTCGCCGGAATGACGGTTTGTCCGGTTTCCACCGTTTGTGCAACAGGCTCCATAAGCGCTGGGTATTTTGTAACCCTATTGATTTAAACAAAAAATCTTTTTGGATTATTTTGTCATTCCCGCGGAAGCGGGAATCCAGTAAAATTAAGAATATATGGATTCCTGTTTGCACAGGAATGACAGAACTCGATACTCTAAAGATCACAAAAATTAAAAATGAAACCCCTGAAGCTTAAGCTGGCCACCGAGGTAATCATCAACATCACCTTTTTGATGGTGGTGGCGGTTTTTTTAATCGCCCTCGTGGTTTTCAAAATCGTGGAACAGTCCGTGATCCTCGAGCGCTACCAGGCCGGGAAGAACCAGGCCCTGATTCTTTCCCGTTTGGCGGCTCCCCTCTGGAACGGCCAACCGGGAGAAGAGCTCCGGCGGGTGGCCGGCCTTTTCCTGGCCCCGGCCCCGACAGGGCAAAAACCCGGGGGGGCGAGGGAAAACGGGGCCGAACGGGTAGTGATGACGGACCTGAATCTGGACCCGGTGGTGATCTCCGGGTCAACCGATTCCGGCCCATTGCGCGACGTTGAACGATACCTGATTTTATCGGCGATAAATACCCGGAACATTTCGATGGATATGCGCGGGGGTGCTTCCCCCGGTTACCTGGCCCGCATTTTCCTGGCTCCCCCCGGGCCCTTGAGGGTCGCGGCCCCCATTATCTCCGGCGACCGGATGGTCGGGGGAGTGCTCCTGAGCTTCCCCCTGCAGGGTATTCAGGCTTCCATCGTCAGGTCCAAGCGGATTTTTCTTTTTTATTTGCTTCTGGATGTTGTCCTGATGCTGGGCTTGGGCATTTTCCTGATCAACCGCCTGGCGGTCCGGCCCGTCCGGAACCTGGCCCGGGCCACCGAGCGGGTGACGGAGGGGGACCTGTCCGCCCGGGTGAGAGTCACCGGCTCCAGCGAGATCAGCAGCCTGGTAATCTCCTTCAACCGGATGGTGGAAAGGCTCCGGGAAGCCCAGGAGAACCTGCTCAAGTCGCAGCAGCAGATGGTGCAATCGGAGAAACTGGCCTCGGTGGGACGGATGGCGGCCGGCCTGGCCCACGAGCTGGGCAATCCCCTGAGCGCGCTCCTCGGTTACGCCGATATTCTTCTCAAGAATCAGGGCCTGGGCCCGGAGGAAAGGGAGCTGGTCACCCGCCTCCGGAACGAGTGCCTGCGGATTGACCGCACCATCCGGGGCATGCTCGAGTTCGCGCGCCCGGCCGCCGTCGAGTTGAAGGAGCTGGCCGTCAACGAGGTTCTCTCCCAGGCCGTGGAACTCGTGCGGGGGAGAAAACTGGCCCGCGAGATCGATTTCCAGGTTTTCCTGGCCCCGGGGGAGCTCCGGGCCCAGGGTGATCCCGGCCGCCTGGAGCAGGTCCTCGTGAATCTCATTTTGAACGCGGTGGACGCCATCCACGAGAAAGCGGTTCCCGGGTGGATCAGGCTCGAGACCAGGGCGACGGCCGGCCCGGTGGAAATTTCGATTTCGGACAGCGGGGTGGGGATCGGCCCCGGCGATCTGAACAAGATTTTCGACCCGTTTTATACCACCAAGACCCAGGACAAGGGGACGGGGCTGGGATTGGCCGTCAGTCTCCAGCTGATCCGGTCCATGGGCGGGAATATCCGGGTGGAAAGCCGGCCGGGAGAGGGCTCGGTTTTTACGATTTCATTGCCTTCGCTTTAACTAACAATTTCCCATATCGTCATTCCGCACTCTGATGCGGAATCCAGTATTTATTGAATGACGACATCTGGATTCCCGCTTTCGCGGGAATGACAACCTAAATTCTGAAATCATTTCTAACAAAGCATCCGCTGATTTCTGTCGAGATAAAATTCTTTTCCAATTCAAAAATCTCCATATTTTTCCTTTAAAGTAAGGTCTCGGAGTGTAAACATTTCCCGCCCGGGAAAAATATGGTAAAATATTTCCCAGGTTCTCAAAATAAAAAATGGGGTTTGGGAAAAAAATAAACTGATCGCATATAGGAAAAGAGATTTTCCAGATTTTTAGAAGGGCGGCAATTCCCTGTCGGTAAGGAGTGAGAGGAACAGATGGTCAAAAGGAAAAGAGTATTAATCATTGACGACGAAGAATCCCTGTTGAACATGCTTTCCGTTCTGCTCCGCAAGGAGGGATACGAGGTCTCCGTTTCCGAAAATGGGGAGAAGGCCCTCAAAGCCCTGGAGAACGGCGAATACCAGGCGGCCGTCTGTGACATCCGGATGCCGGGAATGGACGGACTGGAGATCTTGAAGCGGGCCAAGGCCAAGGGAATCAAGACCCCGTTTATCATGATGTCGGCCTACGGCACCGTGGAAACCGCCCTCGAGGCGATGCGGATGGGCGCTTACGATTACCTGAACAAGCCGTTCCAGACCGAGGAGGTGCTGATCCGGCTGAAAATGGCGGAGGAACGGGAGAGCCTCAGAAAAGAAAACCAGATTTTAAATCAGGTGGTCCGGAGTGAAAGCAGTCTCAAGAATTTCGTGGCCAAGAGCAAGGAAATGATCAAAATCCTGGAGATGATTAGAAAGGTGGCCGACTACAAATCCACGATCTTGCTCACCGGGGAAAGCGGGACCGGCAAGGACCTGCTCGCCCGGATGATCCACTTCAACAGCTCCCGGGAGAAAATGCCTTTCCTACCGGTCAACTGCGGGGCGATTCCCGAAAACCTGCTCGAGAGCGAGCTCTTCGGGCACCAGAAGGGCTCCTTTACCGGGGCTTTCAGCGACCATGTCGGGCTCTTTGAGGCCGCCGACGGCGGGACGATCTTCTTGGATGAAATCGGGGAACTTCCCTTGAACCTCCAAGTGAAGCTCCTGCGGATCCTCCAGGACGGGGAGGTTTACCGGGTGGGGGATACCAAACCGATCAAGGTGGAGGTCCGGGTGATCGCCGCCACCGCCCGGGACCTCGAGGCCGAGGTGCGGGCCGGGCGGTTCCGCGAGGACCTTTTCTACCGGTTGAATGTGATCCGGATCAATGTTCCCCCCCTGCGCGAGCGGAGGGAGGACATCCCGTTCCTGGTGGATTTCTTGATTGACAAGTTCAACCGGAAACTGGCCAAGAGGGTCAAAGGCCTGACCCTGGCGGCTTACAAGCTGGTCCTGGAAAGCGAGTGGAGGGGAAACGTCCGGGAAATCGAGAACGTGCTGGAAAGAGCCATGATCATGGCGGAAGGCGACCGGATTGATCTGGAAGACCTTCCGGACCTGGTGGCCCGGGCGGCCCGGCCGGGCAAATCCCCGGCGAAGAAGATGGAGGCCGTTCCGGGAGTGGAGGGGGGGGCGCCCGAGGCGGATAAAGAGGGCAACGGGTTTTTAAAAGCCATGGTGGAGATCCTTAAAACCGGGGACATCTCGATTCCCCGCCTGGAGACGGAACTGGAAAAAGGCCTGATCCAGATCGCCCTGAAACAGTCGGGCTGGAACCGCTCCCGGGCGGCCGGGCTTCTGGGGATCAGCCGCCGGGCGCTTTTTTATAAAGTCAAACAATACGGTCTGGAATAAGAGCAAAGCGCAGAGGGCAAAGCGCAAAGCGAAAATGTAGTTGCCCGATTTATCGGGCGAAATTGGTAGGCGCAGGCTTCAGCCTGCGATATTAAAATGTGGAAAAATTTCCCAAATCGAATAAAAATTGTAAATCCAGGCGTTATTTATGCAGGATATGAGAATATTTTCTGTAAATTATGTTAAGTAAATCAAATAGTTGACTGTTTTAGCGATGATGGGAAGGGATTGGAACATTCCTTGCACCGGTTATACTATAAGGAAGGGAAGCAGTAACTGTTTATGATTAAAAAAATTATATTGCTTCTGGTTTCTTCAATTCTATTTGTAACCTCCTTTATATATTTAACCCGCTTTTTAACCGCCGGGGTTCCCGCCGGGATCCAGGAATATTATGTCCTGGGCCGGGAGGATCATATTTATCAAATGATGCATGCTGCAGGCTTCGCTAATCCCGGGACGATGATCTCCATAGTCACCTTAACGGCTACCCTGGATTCGCAAAAAATAATTTACGACCACTGGGAAGACGGTTACGAGGCCGACATCTTCCATCCCGTCCAGTCCTCCACGGAAATTTATTTTATGAATCGGGGGCAGGTACTCTCTTTGAAAAGCGACGATTGCACCGCGGGAAACGCCAAAACCAAATGCGTTCCGACCACGAGGGGGACCGACTTGCGATATGACGGCGGTGATCGCGTCGTCAGCATCGGGGGACCGGTCAGCCTGGTTCATGTGGTCTGGCCCAGCACCTCCACATTAATCGGCGAGGCGTGGGCCATCTTTTCCCGGACCGCCCTGGGCACGGGGACATTTTTTACCATCCCGATCGGGGAGGACCTTTACGACGATAACGGCGGGTCCGGCGGGGTCTATGCCCCCTTTCGGTATGTCTGGCTCGAAATTGAATCGTTCGATGATGGGAATAATATCAATGTAAAAAAAGGCCTCACGGAAGTGTCTTTCACCCTCAACCAGGGCGAAACCTATTCCAGCCAGGGCTACAAGAACTCGATCTCAATCCCGGCTGACGCCATCACCATCAATTCCGGGACGGAGGTCCGGAGCAGTAAGACAGTGCAGATTCTTATTTATACCGTGTCGGATGGAAACTGGCAGGACCGGGCTTTCAGCGTTATCCCCAACAAGGTCTGGGGGAACGATTATATCGTCCCGGTCAACGGCGGCTCCAGTCCCACGCAGGTTTACATGATGAATCCTAATGATTATCAAATCAGCGTGACCGCCTACGACTCCGGTCATACCGGGGGCGCGAGTTTCAACATCCCGGCCCAGGAGGTGGTGGCCTATTCCGACGTGGTTGACGATCTCCCCGCCAATTCGAGCGCCCGGATCACCTCCACCGACAAGTTCTGGGGCATCGTCGCGATGGACTATACCGCGGCCACCTATGACTGGGGGTTTTCCCTGATCCCGACCCGTTTCCTGAAATCGGAATATTTCATTTCCTGGTCCCCGGGTTCGGAACCTCCCCCGGCGCAGAACGGCTCCTGTGTCTGGGTTTCGCCGGTGGCGGACGGAACCCAGTTTTATATCGACCTGAATGGGGATGGGACTTATAACAACGCCCGGGTTTTCCGGAATAACGGGGGCACGAATCTGAACTGCGGGGCGCTCGGCAACCCCTGCACCGCCGACACCCTTGACGTTCTCCGGATCTACGATCAGGGAGACCGGGACAATACCGGAACCTACATCAAGGCCAACAATCCCTTTGCCGCCGCCTATGGGGAGGATCCCGACGTGGCCGGTTCCGGAGTTCCTTATCTTGACCTCGGGTATACCGTTTTCCCCCTGGAGCAGGCTTGGCTGGAGCCCACGCTTTCCATCGCCAAATCTTCGGATATACCCTCGGTGGGTTCGGGAGGCGGAACGGTGGAGTTTACCCTCCAGGTTGACGCGTATGCCGCCCCGGTTACGGGGGTCGATGTTCTCGACGTGATCCCCGCCGGGGTGAATTATGTTCCCGGGAGCACCGTGATCACCTACCCCAGCGGAGTGACCGATTGGCGGGACCCGGCGGGTTCGGGAGGGACCCGGCTTTTCTGGGATGCCAACGGGGCTCTAAATGAATATCAGCATTTAACGGTCAGCTTCCGGGCCAATTTCCCGAGCGAGCTCGAGATCGGCAATTACCCGGATGCCTGCACGGGCACGGGCTGGTATCAATCCCTGCTTTTAAATCCGACCGACTCCCTCTCGATTTTCAAAGGCGGGGTAACCCTGACCAAATTGGCCGATAATACCATCGTCAGCAAGGGGGATCACATCGTCTACACCTTGAACGCCAGCTACACGGTGGCGGTCAACAACGCTTACGTGGCGGATGTCCTTCCCGAGGGGGTCAGTAATGTGTCAGCGATTACCCCTCCTTCGGGGGTGTATGACCCCCCTTCCCGGACGATCACCTGGGGATCATTTAACCATATCGCGGGTTCGGAAACATTTTCCTTCCAGGTCCTGGTGGGGGAGCTTCCCGACGGCACGGTCATTTCCAACCAGGCCAGATTTACCTCTGATGAAGTTCCCGGGGGTTTTTACAGCAACCCCGTGACCACCTGGCTGATCGAGCCCATCCTGGGCATCGTGAAAAGCATGTCCGAGGCCGCGGTTTGCCCGGGCATGCCGGAGCAGGTAACGGAAACCGCCAGTCTGCATATATCCAATACCGGGCGGCGCACCGCCACCCAGGTCGAGATCTATGATCAAATTCCCGAATACACCCGGCACGTGACCGACACCATCACCCTCGATCAGGGGTCGGGACCAGTGGTCCTGACCGACATTAAGGATGGGGACGCGGGCGAGTATCGCTGCTATGGCCCGAATCCCCCCTGCTATTTCGCCGCTTCCAATACCGGGGCCGTATTTGTCAACAAATTTAATCTGTCTCCGGGGGGATCGGCGGTGATCAGTTTTAAAATCGAGATCAAATCCACGGCCTCCGGGCTGATAAACAATGTCGCCTGGTTTAAAAGCCGGGAATTGTCCTGGGATTCCTCCAACCTGGCATCCTTTAATGTTACCAATGACGATACCGACAGTGACGGAATTAAAGACTGCCTGGATAACTGCATTAATATTTCCAACTCGGGCCAGGAGGATGCCGATCTCGACGGGGTGGGTGATCTTTGCGACAACTGCCCGGTGGCCAACCCGGATCAGGCGGATGCGGATGGGGACAGCGTAGGGGATGTCTGTGACAACTGCCCGGCCGCGGCCAATACCAGTCAGACCGATCCTGATTTGGACGGCCGGGGTGACGCCTGCGATAACTGCCCGAACAATCCCAATCCGCTTCAGGAAGATGTTGACGGTGATGGGAAGGGCGATGCCTGCGACAACTGCCAGGCGATTTTCAATCCTTCCCAGGCCAACTCAGACCCCGACATATACGGGGACGCCTGCGACAATTGCCCGTCCTTATCCAACCCGAGCCAGGCCAATTCGGATCTCGATACTTACGGTGACGCCTGCGATAACTGCCCTACGGTAACCAACCAAACTCAAGCGGATCCCGACGGGGACGGGAAGGGGAGCGCCTGCGATAACTGCCCGGCGATTTCCAACCCTACCCAGGCGGATGCCGATGGTGATGGGAAGGGCGATGTTTGTGACAACTGCGTGTCGGTCTCGAACCCTCTCCAGACCAATTCGGATACCGATATTTACGGGAACGCCTGCGACAACTGCCCCCTGGTTTCCAATCCCAGCCAGGCGGATGGCGACGGGGACGGGGTGGGCAATGTCTGCGATAATTGTTCCTCCACCGCGAATCCGGATCAGGCGGATTCCGACGTGGATCTGGTGGGAAACGTCTGTGACAACTGTCCCACGGTGCCCAACACGAGCCAGGCGGACACGGACGCCGATGGGGTCGGGGATCTCTGCGACAACTGTCCCACGGTTACCAACGCCGACCAGCTGGACCGGGATCACGATGGTTTTGGCGACTCCTGCGACAACTGCCCCCTGGTTTCCAACGCCGACCAGCAGGACGGCGATAGCGACCAGGTCGGAAATGTCTGCGATAACTGCCCGATCGTGGCCAATACCAATCAGGCGGACACGGATGGCGACGGGCTGGGGAATTCCTGCGATTCCTGCCCGGGCGATCCGCTCAATGACATCGATGGAGACGGGATCTGCGGCAACGCGGACAACTGCCCCTTTATCGCCAATCCCACCCAAGCCGACGCGGACAACGATCACCGGGGCGACGCCTGCGACGCCTGCCCGAGCGATCCCAATAACGATATCGACCACGACGGGATCTGCGGCAACGTGGACAACTGCCCGGCGGCGGCCAACCCCAGCCAGGCGGACGCGGATCACGACGGGGTCGGGGACGTCTGCGAC
>Ga0315297_10001896_pt1 | contig 13115 bp, 12 predicted proteins | sample YL17G15_0_MG_FD_203628 | JGI IMG/M metagenome (GOLD analysis project Ga0315297, IMG submission 203628) | Sediment microbial communities from Yellowstone Lake, YNP, Wyoming, USA - YL17G15_0 | ecosystem: Environmental > Aquatic > Freshwater > Lake > Sediment | place: USA: Wyoming | collected... | reverse complement strand
GCCCCACCGAACTCGGCGTACTCTCCGGCCAGTGTCCAGGTCGCTGAGCCCCAGCTGGCATCGGAGAAGCTCTCGGCCCCGTCTCCGGAGAAGAACGCCACATCCTCGGCGCCCCCCGTGAAATCGAAGCCGGCGGACCCTGTCGAAGGCATCTGTGGCCAGTTGAGCGCGTTGCCGAAGTTGTCCCCAATGATCTCGAAGGACCAGTTGGGGTTGGGGTCGTCTGTAAGCCGGAAGATGTGACAGTCGCTCTCCGTCCAGTTGTAGTCTCCGGCGTAGACATCTGTTCCGTCGGAGGCCATGCTGTCGATCGAATGCCCACTTGGCGCACCGAGGCTGTGCCACGTCCCGTCATAGCTCAGCACATCGTTGAGCGGCGTGCCCGTGCCGTACGCCGCGTAGATCATTTCGGTGGTGGCTGTCAGCGTCTTGAGATAGAAATCTCCCCCGATGCCCATGGACCCAAGGTCTGTCCAGGTCGTGCCGCTAACATAACGAAGTAGGCGATAGTCGTCGCCAACCTCATCGAAGATCCCAGCATACATATTACCATCGAACACGAGCAGGCACCTGGTCGTCGCGTCGTTGCTGTAGTCACATACCGGCGTCCAGGTCGTTCCGCCGGCCCACTGCAACACATGTCCGTAGCCCACTCCTGCGTCTCGCCCGCCAGCATATAGGTTGCCGCTGAAGGAGCACAGGCAGAGACAGTCAGAGTAGAAGTAGGTGTCGCCCAGAGTCGTCCACGACGTGCCTCCCACCCAGACGAATACGTTTCCTGAGGCTCCCATCCCTGCATACAGGCTACCGCCGTGCGAGCAGATGCAAAGAACGTTCCAGGGCGTCTCGGGTTCTCCTAGATCTGTCCAGCTGGATCCACCGTCGTACCTCCAGACATGCGAGCCGCGCCCTGCGTAGAGTTTTCCGTCATGGACGGCCATGCAGGCACAAGCTCCAGTGCCAATACCAGAGCCGCCCGTGACATCGGTCCAGGTCGTTCCGCCATCCCAGCGGTAGACCCAGCTGTCCCAAGCACAGATTGCGTAGAGGTCGCCAGCGAACCAGCACAGGGCCAGTACGCGATCATTTCCCACATATGGATTCCCGAGATCCTGCCACATGGCTGACTACCTTACACCATCACTGCGGTCCAGGTGTCGCAGGACTCATACAGCACGACGCCGGTGAACAGTGCTGTTTCACTGGACGTCATGTTGTTCTCGCGCGTCGTGTTCCATCCAGACTCGAATCCCTCCGGGGTAAGACTTGTTGGGTTCACCAGGTCCTCGACGTGTTGCCCCCACTCGAACAGCTCCGTCAGACCAAGTTGCAGATCGTCTTCATCGAACTCCGTTCTTGCCTGAATGTACCAGTCGAACGAATCGGGGGCGGCCAGCGCGTCGGAGAGGTCCGTCGGGTCGAACGCCCAGAGGTAGCCGGTGTTGTCCCAGCCAGCGTCGAAGCCCTCATAGGGCGTGCCGTTGTCGAACGTCGCCGCGTCTTCGGCGCCACCGATCAGGTCGAGACCGGATGACCCCGTTGAGGGCTGCGTCGGCCAACTGTCGGCGTTACCGGCACTCGCCCCTGCGGTCTCAAACGATGGGTTGACGATGGCCAACGGAGGCTACTCCGTGATCTCGTTGCCCGTGTCGTAGTTGTAGACCCTGACCGTGCCGAGCTTCGGGAACTCTCCGGCCGGGACGGTCACGGAGGCCCGGGCTTCGTTTAGCAGCAGCGCGTCGTCGGTGTAGGGGATGCCGCGGACCCCTGGGGCGGCCAGGACGGTCTTCAGCACCTGGGACCAGTCCAGCAGGTAGGTGATGTCTCCGTCGGCGTCCTGAAACTCAAACCCGAAGCCCATCTCCGTGTTGGGCGTGTGATCAGCCAGGACCGGCGCGAAGAAATCAGCCAGGGCGTCCACGACGGCAGTGCGGGCCTCCGCGGCCGTGTGCGTCGAGGCTACCATGATCCACACCGAGACGTTCACGGCATAGAGCTGCGCGGCCGCAACCGACCACTCCAGGCTCATCATCGCCTCGTAGGTACCGCCCTCCTCCAGCAAGCCCTCGATGGCTGCAACCTGCGAGGCAAGCCCGGCCGGGTCCGCCGGCGCGTGCCGCCCACTGGCGAGCTCCTCACCAAGCCCGACGACGCGCAGCACCGCCTGGTTCTCCCCCATACCGGTCATCCGGTTCGAGGTGATCAGCGCGGCGCGGCACACGCCGGCCACGGTCAGCGCCGCGTGCTCGAAGTCAGCCTCGTTCACGCAACGCGACTGCGTGCGCATCGACTGCGGTCCGAGCACCTTGGCCTCCTCGACCGTCATCGCGTCCGTACCGGCCACGCCCTCAGCGGCGTTCGTCAGTTTCAGGAACACGGGCTCGCCGAACTCGTCGACGAGCGTGTCCTGAATGATCCACTTGGCGTTGGCTTCAACGGCCGACGTCGAGCCTCCCCCGGTCTTGTAGGTGCACGTGATGGTCCCCTGCGGGACGGCCCCACAGATCCCATTGCCGAAGCGTACGACTGGCTGGCCCTGGTCGTCGACGAGCAGCACCGCTACGCGGTCGTTCGCCGTGATGGTCGAGCCGTCGCCCTTCAACCCGACGAACGACCGCACGAGCTCGAAGGCGCCGATGCCATCGGTGATCGCCATCGTGTGCGAGCCGTCGGTGTTCTTGATGTACGGGCTCGTGCTCAGGATGTATTCCTGATTGGCCTCGCCGGTCGACGCGAACGTGTCCACCTGCTCCCGCGCGGCCTCCATGGCCACATCGACGGAGGCTGTTCCAGCCGGCTTCACCGCGAGCGCCGTCGTGCGGTAGTCCTGCGGCGCGGAGGGATCCTGCGTCCGCGCGCGCGTGCCGAGCGGGATGTCGATCTCCTTGGCGATCGTACCCGCATCGACCGCCGTGAACGTGCCGGTCGCCGTCGACGGGGTGGCTTCGCGGAGCTCGAAGCTCGACAGGCGCCCGAGCCGCATGGCCGCACGCCGCTCGGTCACGGTCGCCCAGTAGTTCTGCCGCGCGCGCTGCTCCATCACGATCCGGATCATGTCGATGAGCATGACCGCGCCCTCGAGCAGGAGGTTCTCCGGGTAGTTCGCGGAGAAGTCCTCATGCGAGGGGTTCACCTGGTTGTAGAGCTTGTACGCCCGCTCGAGCAGCCCCTCGCGCGTGATCTGCGTGTAGTCGAACGTCGTGGTCGGGAACAGTGGCAGCGGCATCTGCGGTCTCCTAGATCAGCACCGTGGTCTGCACGGGCCCCACGATGTACGTCACGCGGCCCCCGCGCTGCGCCGGGATGCCCCACCCTACGGTGAGCTTCCAGCGCTGAAGAGATGGTTCCATCTGCGCCTTCGTCCCGAGCAGCGTCACGTCGGGGAGCCATTGCTTGAAAGCCAGGGAGAGCTCGGCCTCCATTGCGGTGTTGCCCTCGACATAGGGCTCGCTCTGTGTCCTGTGCAAGTAGATGGTCGTCCCGTACGTGGGAGCCCATGGGTAGTGCCCGAGGGGCGTCCGCAGCAGGTTCTTGATCGCGGCCTCATAGCGTGCAGCCATGCTACCACGGATCCAGCCCTTGCCGCCGCGCGTGAGCGGCCAGAGGCAGTTCATTTTCTGTGCGGCGGTGGTGGTAGCCATCAGAAGTTCACCGTTCCGGGGCGCGCCCTCTGCTGCAGGGGGTCCAGGCCCAGCATCGGCCCGACGACGTTGTAGATGTCAACCAGCACTGTCTCCAGATCGCACAGGGTCGTCAAGACCTCCCCGAGCATCTCCAGCATGTCGTCGATTCCGGCCTCTGCATTCGCCTTCGTGACGGACTCACGTACGGTCGTGTCGAGGTCCGTCAGCTGCTTCTCGATGTCCACGAGCTGCGTCAGGGCGATCTTCAGGGGGTACGACGGGATGTTCTCGGTGATCGGCTCGAGAAGCACCCGGATGCCCGGGCTGACCAGCTTCATGATGTCGTTGGCGTTCAGCATGCACAGGCCGTACTCGGCGATCTCGCAATCCGCGACCGACAGCAGCGTCTTGTCGCCCAGCGTCTGCGCCTGCTGCACCAGGTCCCTCCAGGACGTGATCTGGCTGTCCAGCCAGACAAACATGTAGACGATCTCGTCGAGGAGCTTCACGCCTACGGCCAGGCAGTCGACGATCAGCCTGACATACGACATCGGCGGGAAGTAGCTGGCCAGGGTGGCGAGCTTCTTCATCACCTTCTTCAGGCACGCGAAGATGGGATCCGGGTTGAGCTGCGTCACCGCGTCGATGATGGAACCGAGGCAGTCCTTGTAGAGCGTCCCGAGCTCGAGCAGCTCGATGAACTGCCGGGCCGGCGCCATCGCCAGCTCCAGTGAGTCCATGAACCGCATCAGCATCTCGGAGCCATCGGGTAGCGCATAGAGGCTCTTGCGGGCCTGCTGCAGATCACCGATGAACGGCGCCTTGATCTTTGACGGTGCCGGGGGCAGCTGGGGCACCGCACACGTCCCGCCGAACTGTGAAAGCAGCACGCCCATCAGATGGACCCCCCTCCATGCATGACGGTGCGCCCGTTGATCTTCACGTTGTGCCCCTGGATTGAAACCAGCCCCTTCGTCGTGAGCACGATGCCCGTCTGCGAGTCGATGTGAATCGAGTGCGATTTGCTCTCGAGGCCGTCTCGGGCGTCGAATGTGATCGACGACCCGGACTCCTTGTCCATGAGCACCATCTTCCGCCCGTCGGTGTCACCGTCCAGTGTGGTGTAGATGGTGAACACGTCGTCGTCCCAGATCACCACCCGCTTGTTGCGGTCCGCGGGCGTCACGGCCTGGATCGCCGTCGGACCACCGGTCGACCCATCCTCCTTGCGCCCATAGGGCGCCGGCCAGAACACGGCGCCAGCCTCGGGGTTGCCGAACTCGAACACGACGACGACCTGCGCGCCCAGGGGCAGGGGATACCACGCGCCCTGTCCGTGCTGCCCCGCTCCGGGCCAACCACCGGGGACGCACCAGTAGGGCGTGCCGCCATCCCAGATCCCGTCGACGGAGATGATGCAACCACCCATGCCCATCGGGTCGTTGTTGTCGATCACCGTGCCAGGCACGAAGCCGGGGATCATCATGGGTCTATCTCCGCGCCGACGACGGCTGGAGCTGCTTCAGCAGCGCCGCCGGGGCATCGGTCAGCCAGAGCTCACCGCGGGTGGTCGTCGGCATGCCCTCGCTCCTGTGGTTCAGCCGCAGCGTGTTCCCCGCGGCGGCCACCTTTGGTGCCTGCTTCAGCGTCAGGGTCGTGACGTACGTCTGGCCGCCCGCGCCGGAGAACTGGTGTTTGACCTCCTCGACATACCACACGCCGTCGACGAGCGGCGTGCCCGTGCCCGCGAGGCGCACGAGGTTCGTCGCGCGCACAATGGGATCACCGACGATGTCCACGACGATCTTGTAGCTCTTGAGCTTGGCGTTGATGAAGTTGCGCATGGCCTTGTCGTCGGCCATGCGGCCAGCGTCGGAGATCGGCACGACGTAGTCGCGCTGCAGGTTCTTCCGCTGCTCCTCGGGCAGATCGGCGACACCGGGCGGCAGATCCGTGATATAGAGCTCGCCGCGCGTCACGGTCGGCATGCCCTCGCTGCGATGCCGCAGCCACAGGTTGCGCCCAACGGTCTTCATGCTGCTGGGCGACGGCAGACGGAAGTCACCGTCGATGGCCACCTTGATGATGTCCTGCCCACCGACGATGTAGTCTCGGATGATCTTCGCGCCCTTGCCGGCCGCCCACCTCGGGTGGTGGAAGTGGAAGCCGTCCTCATCGATCCGGTAGATGAAGCCCTTGTCGCGGGCCAGCTGCATCAGGTAGGCGCCATCGGGCACGTTCGACGGGATCCGCAGACCGTCGCGATTGTCGTTTGTGTCCTGCACGAGCTGCATGTGCTCGTGGAACCCGAGCGCCGCGGCCAGGTTTCGCACGCACTCCGCCGTGGAGCGCCCAGGGAAGATCCGGGGCCCCTTGGACATCGACACCGCATAGTCCTGAGAGGCGATGTCCGCCGTCGGTCCGTAGTACGTGGTCCCCTTCTTCTTGGTGGTCTTCTTGCCGCCCTTCGGCGCCTGTGCGTTTCTGTTCCTCCCGGTATACGTGACCGTGGCGGCCGTGTGCGAGCGCCCGTGGTGCACGTTGGCCATCACGCGCCCGGTGACCGGGTTCGTGGCGTTGTAGATGCCGGGATCGCCCCTGACCCGGTTGATCAGGAACGTGTGCCAGGGCGCCTCGCAGTTGGTGTAACCGAGGCGCACGCGGACGATGACCCCGAGCGCGAGGTACTCGGGTCTGAGCAGCATGCCATCGGTGTTGTTGAGCTGCCACTCGATGGTATCGTAGGCCTTGGCCCTGTCGACGTACTGGAACATGACCGTGCGGCGGCGGAGCTCGTCATCGAAGTCCTTCGGCCCGCCACGCAGCAGCTGGAAGTGCAGGATGGGGTTCCAGGTGTAGAAGTTCGTGCGGTCGACGAGCATCTGGAATCACATCTCCGGCAGCCACACGCTGTCGTCGGACATGGCCACGGACTCAATGAAATCGGTGGACGGCAGCTGCAGGGTGTAGTCCGCGGGCAGCGGCACCGAGACGTCGATGATCGGCGGCTGTTGAAACTGCGCGACGATCTCGACGACGAACAGGGGCTGCGTGTAGTAGCCCTTGTAGAACCCAACGACGATGTCGTGCAGGTACTCCTTCTCGGCGGTCCGGTAGAGCGCCGTGTCGTCGCGGAGCTCCCAGGACACGCGCTCTGGCAGCCCTGGATAGATGCGCCCCTCGTCGGTCTGCTCGACGGTGGAGTGCCGATACAGCCCGCGGAGCCTGATGTCTCGTACGTCGAGCACGGTCAGCGCCCTCCCTCGACCTTCCAGATGCGCCCGGTCGCCCCAGCCCCGGGGCCCTGAACGGTGTTGCCGCTCACCGACCACTGCCGGCCCGACGCCACCGTCCACTTGCGCCCGGTGCGCCCTGAGTTCCAGTTCAGCTGGCCACCCGCCGCGCTGTAGGCATCATCGTCGAGCTGCAGGAAGCCGGCGCGCAGGAACGAGCTGCGCTTCCTGAATGCAAAGCGCAGCTCGGAGAACTCCGCGCGAACCTCGACGATGCGCGCGTTCTGCATCTCGTCGAACAGCTTCACGGACGTCTGGACGCTGACCAGAACGGCCAGCACGAACAGGTTCCGCGGCCAGCAGACGAACAGCGGCGGCGGCGCGAGGCCTGGGGCCTCACTGTAGCAGAAGGACTCGAGCCAGCGCACCCGCGACTGGATGCCCGTGCCCTGCACGGCGCCAGCCCGCAGGGACTTGATGGCCGAGTACTCCGGTGGCCCACCAAGGGGCTTCTGCGTCGCCGAATGCTGCTCCTGAAAGGCGATCTCCGACAGCCACAAGGACAGAGTGAACTGCAGCGCGCCGGTGCTCGCGTACTCCTGCACGGGCGACGACCAGCCGATGGGCTCGAGCTTGCCGATGTTGACACCGAGCGATCTCTGCAGCTCCGTCGGGTTGAACTGCGCCTCGATCGCGTCGGACCGATCCTGGCTGTTGATCAGGAGCAGCTTCGCCGACGACGGCAGGAAGCGATTGAGCTGCGCGCGCGGGTCGGCCTTCAGGCTCGTGCCCGACGATGAGGCCCGTGTGGCCTGGTCGATGAGATACGGCTCTATGATCGTGTCAGCCAACAAGGCCTCCTGTGACTAATCCCCGGTCAGCGCGCCCCAGAACGAACCCTCGGTGCCGGCTGCGGCCAGCTTGTCGGGATGCAGGTCCTTCAGGGCCTCCGTCAGCCGCCGCAGCTCAGGCACATGCTCGCCCATGTGTGCATTGAGCTCGATGAACTGCTCGAGCCACATGCGGCTGCTGGCGCCCTTCGTCGAAGCCTCCTGCAGCGTATCGATGGCTGTTGGGGCAAAGTTGGTGCCCGTGCCCGGGCCATACCCCCTATCCTCGGCCCTCGACAGCCCCGTGATCATCTCCATGTTCTTGCGCTCACCGGCCCCCTGGATGCCCTTGTAGACCTTCTCCCTGAGCGCCTTGGCGGCACCCTTCGGGGCAAGGTGGGCCTCCTCCATCCGCTCCATCTCGCCGATGCTGATCAGCGCCGCCTTCAGCGTCGACTGGTAGAGTCCCGCAGGGGCGTCCTTGCCGGCCCTCTTCAGGGCCGCCCACTTGTCGATGTTGGAGAGCAGCTGGTCCATCTGCCCGGCGCCCGTGAGCGCCATCGTCTTCTCCTCGGGCGTGCGCGCCAAGGAGGCCGCCTTGAGGAACTGTCCGCGCGCGGCGGATGCAGCCGCGTAGCTCATCGACGCCGGCTTGAACGAGGCCAGGTCCTTGGCCTGCTGCATCACCTTGTCCCACGCCTCGGTGCCCTGCTGCAGGTACGCGTAGGACAGAAACGCCGTCGACCTTTCGAGCTCGGCCATTCGCTTGGCGTGTTCCTCCTCGATCCGGATCTTCTCCCTGGTCTGGTTACTGGAAGCCTCGAGGTAGTTCTCGACGTTCTTCCAGAACTCCTTGCCGCCGGCGAAGCCCCCGACGAATATCTGGCCGAGCTTGCTGGAGCGCTGCCAGAGCTGATTGATCGTCCCCATCTCGCGGCCGCGGAACGTGACCATCTTGTTGTAGTTCTCGACGGAGTACTGCAGGGCCTTCTTGCCGTACTTGATGAGCTCCGGGAGCAGCAGGATGACGGCCACTATCGCCGCGCCCACCAGATTCCACGCCAGGGCTGCCGCGGTCCCGGCGCTCGCCAGTGCAGCCCCGGCAGCAGGCGCGGCCGTCGCGGCCGCACTGGCAGCAGCCGCGGCGCTCCGCATCGCAGCGGGAGTTGCAGCAGCGGTGACCCGACCGCCTGCAATACCCGCGGGGCCCCCCGCCAGCGCCGTGCTGGCCAGTCCCAGCGCCGTGTTGCCCATTGGGGCCGCAGCGGCGGCCTGCTGCGCCACCGTGAGAGCAACCGTTGCGGTCTTGGCCGCCCGCAGGCCCTTGATCCAGTTCCACAGCGACGTGATGGGACCCGCCAGCGACGCGCCGACGCCCACAATGTTGGCGCGCGTCACGGCCAGAATGGACGTGAAGCCCCAGATTGCGGCCTTGCCCGCGAAGAGCACGGCACTGAGCGCCAGAAAGCGCGAGCCGAGGATCACCAAGAATTGCCCGGCCGACGATTTGGCCAGCCAGGTGAGACCCTCAGTGATCTTGCGCAGCAGCTCGGCCAGTGGCTGTATCGCCGGAAGCAGGGCCTCACCGAACACGCGCTTGAACTCCTCCCAGGAGTCGCCGAGCTGATCGAGGGTTCCCGCCGCTGACTTCTGCCAGGTCTTCGCCATCTCCTCCATCAGGCTACCGCCGGACCGATACTTCTTCTGCAGGTGCTCCCAAGCCTCCTCGGGGCGGACCCCCTTCTGCTGCGCGTAGGTGCGCATGCCGCCCAGCACGCCGAACAAGCCCATGCCCGCCGCCTGCCCGAACGTGTTGATCAGCGTACCGCGCAGCAGCGGCGCGTTCTCCTCGAACCGCAAGAGCATGCTGCGGAAGAACTCTTTGATCGCCATCGGCTTGCCGGTCACCGGGTCGACCGGCTGCATACCGAGCTTGACTAGATAAGCCGCCTTCTTCGTCGGCATGCTCTGCATCTCGGCCATGAAGCGCAGGAACTCGGAGGATCCCCTCGTCTCCTTGTCGAGGGTTCGCATCGCGAAGGTGTAACCGATGGCCATGCTCTCAAAGCCCTCGCCCGAGCGGATGCCGGCCTGCGCGAGCTTGTTCATGGCCCCCTTGGCGAAGATCTCGATCGTCGCGCCGGCGTTCCGCGTGATGTTGAACAGGCCCGTGAGGCGATACTTGAGTTGATCGACGGTGCCCCCGAACCCCTTGTACAGCGGACCGAGGATCTCCTTCGCCACGCGCGCCGGCATCATCTTCTTGGATAGTGCCTGCGAGGCAACCAGCGCGCTGTCGAGCGCCTTCGTCGCGGCCACATCGTCGCCCATGGCCTGCCGGAGCTCGATCAGCGCATCGAGTGCCTGTTGCGGCGAGAAGGCAGTCTTGAGCCCAGCCTGCTTCGCCGCCTCGGCCATTATGTTGAGCTGTTCCGTCGTCCCGCCGACGACGTTCTGCAGCTTGACGAGCGACTGCTGCCACGCGATGGCCGGGTCCGTGAAGCTCTTGATCACACCCCCGATCATTTTCGCAGTGACGATGGCTGAGAACGCCCCTGCCAGGTTGGCGAACTTCTGCCGCGCCGTTGAGGCCTGGTTCCCCGCGTTCTGCGTCGCGGCGGCCAGCCGGTTGGTCTTCTCGGTGGCGTTCTCGAAGCCGCGCGCGACGCAGTCTATGACAATGGGGACGACGTTGAACGCCACTAGAGACCCTCCTCGACGGTGCCGTCGCTGGAGAACACCTCCTCGAACTCGTCGTCGACGCCGCCGACCGAGCGCTTGCCCGAGTAGGCCTCCGCCGTCGCCCGGCGCACGCAGTGCAGCCTGGAAAGCAATCCCTGCGCCTCCCACTCCTCGAGCTCCTGCACCTCCTCGAGGGTCATCGCCAGGTGATCCGTCTTCGGCGGTCTATGTAGGAGCTCGAACAGCATGTTCAGATACCCCGCCCGGGTCAGCGGCGCGCCGTAGATCTCCTCGGCGAGTCTCTCTGGCGATACCGGACGATCGGCGTCTACCTCCGCGGCTCCATGCTGGGAACGAAAAAACCGATGTCCATCGGCAGCTGGAAGTTGAGCTCGGCGCGGCAGTTGTCGCTCAAGCACCGCTGCCGGATGCCAAGATCGATGCCGCCCTCGATGTTCTCGATGTCGCGGTCGATCTTCGTGAGGAGCTCCCAGTCGTCCAGGTTGTCGTACCACTGCCGGATGCGCTTGAGCTCCGTCAGCTGCACGACCTCGCTCGTGCCGGGGTACTGCACGTAGGCGAGGTGCATGATGGTGTTGGTGGTCAGCTGCTCCGCCAGCACCGTGGCCGACTCGAGCAGCGGCAGGTCGGCGCCGGTTGTCAAGCGGAAGCCGATCTCCACCTCGCCGTACTTCCGGACGATGGGCACGCCCGTCTTCAGGTGCGTCAGGGCATCCTCGGAGGGCTCCTTCCTGGGGAGCAACGACAGGTCCTGCTGCAGCTCGAGCTTCGCGCCGCAGCGCTCGCACCAGCGGTCGTAGAGGTACATCGGCTTGCTCTGCAGCCGCAGGTCGAACAGCGCGCCAACGATGTCGACGTTGGCGACGGCGAGGAAGTCGGGGTGCTTGCCGCGTGCGAACGTCGGATAGGGCCCCGGGTCCTCCACCGCACCGGCGACGAGCTCGAGCATGCGCCGTGCGACGGGCCGTGTGTCCTTGCGATCCAGAAGGGTCTTCCGATCCTCGACCTTCCAGCGCCGCGCCTCGAACGACAACCCCGATGGGCAAACGATGAGCATGTGGTGCCTCCTTTAACTGCAGGCGGGACTGCCCCACCTGAAATGGTGCTCCCGGGGACTGAATGCCAGCCCCCGGGAGCCTATGAGAACGCAGACGACGAAGAACCAGACCGACCTGACGCCCCTCGCCTGCTGATCCCTCGCTGCCCTCCTACACCGTCAGGCGGTGGTGGTGATGGTACGCGACGACCAGCGTCTCGATCGTCGGGTCGTTCGATGTGTTGTCGAACTCCCCCGGTGCCCACTCCTTGGGGAACCCCCAGAAGAGGTTCCAGATGATGGCCGCCTTGTCGTTGCGGTCCATCTGCCAGACCGAGAGGTCGCGGAAGAAGTCGGGCGACGGGAGCCCCGTGCCGCCCGGCAGCTTCTTCATCACGTTGGTCACGTCGAGGACCCAGTTGTAGAAGTCGACGTCCTTCGAGACGCCGCGCTCGAGGGTGCAGTCCTCGAACTCCATCAGGCCCGGCTCCTTCCACGCCACGACCGCGCCACCCTCGGAGTACTTCATCTCGCCGAAGGTGACCTTCATGCCGGACGCCTTCTGGAACGCCGCCGACAGGAACCCGTTCACCTTCACCTGGAACTTGAACCGGGGGTAGAGCTTCCGGTAGGTACCCTGGATAGGCATTTTCGGTCTCTCCTGCTCCTGCGCTAGGCCTCAGCCCAGGCGCGCCTGCCGGCTACAGCGCCAGCTGCTTCTGGATGTAGGACTCCACGCCCCGGTCGTCGCGCGTGAAGCCGACGTCGATGAACCGCTTCGGCTCCGCGATGGCCAGGCCGATGATCACGTGGTACTTCTGCGCGCGCTGCTCGACGGGGTTGTTGATGCCCGTCCCCTCGGGGTCGGTGTTGACGTAGAACGCCGCCGACGCGTCCCGCGAAGCGAAGACGCCGCGGCCGGTGAGGCCCACGAGGTGCGCTTCGATGCGGAACCTGTCGAGCCAGCGCGAGTCCTCGGTGTTGGGCTGCGTGCGCTGGAGCTCCATGTAGGCCGCCACCTGCTTGCGCAGCCGCGCCACGCCGCGCGTCGCGCCGACGGAGCGCCAGATGCCTGTCTTCGCGCCCGGCAGGACGTCGTTCACCCAGACCCCGTACGAGCCGGCCTCGGTGCGCCCCGCCACGATCGGGTTGATCAGGTGCGCCGCCAGGTAGGCCCTGACGTTGGGCTTGAACACGGTCTCGGTCTCGATGCCGACCGCGTTCTGGAGCAGGCCGTAGACCTGGTTGCCCGGCTGCGTCCACTCCGCGGTGGTGTTCGCGTACAGCCGGGTGTTCGCCGCCATGCGGGCCACGTAGAGCCCGGAGGCCGGCACGGTCAGCAGATCAGCCACCCCGTACACCGCCTTGTCGGGGTTGGGGATCTTGACCCGCGGCCAGACGTGCGCGAGGCGCCCCTCGGAGGCCGTGACGAGATCGGCCGCCGCCGCCGCGTCGGTGTACACGAGCCCGGCCCCGATGTCCGGCACGAAGACGCACATCATGTGCCAGTGATCCTGGCACACGAGCGTGGCCGCGTCCTGGAAGCCCTCGGCCACGCAGTCCGGACACACCAGGAGGTCCCCCTCATCGGGGCGCGTGTCGAAGGCATAGAGCCCGGTGTTGTAGCCCTCGTCGCCGACGAAGTCGCTGTAGGCGAGGCTGCCCAGCCCGTCGTTGCCGCCCGTCAGCG
>Ga0315297_10001895_pt1 | contig 13118 bp, 10 predicted proteins | sample YL17G15_0_MG_FD_203628 | JGI IMG/M metagenome (GOLD analysis project Ga0315297, IMG submission 203628) | Sediment microbial communities from Yellowstone Lake, YNP, Wyoming, USA - YL17G15_0 | ecosystem: Environmental > Aquatic > Freshwater > Lake > Sediment | place: USA: Wyoming | collected... | reverse complement strand
ATTGCGCTGCTTGCGATCGCGCTGGTCACGGCACTGCCCGGATGCGGTGGTGCCGCCGGAGAACGCGACCGTCCCGCCGCGCCGCCCGCGAAGCAGGAGCCAGCTGCCAAGCCTGTAGCGGTCTATGATCACGGCCTCACTGACTCGGCTCGCGTGCTCGCCGGGATGGATCCCGAAGATGTGCAGCGATTCGCGCCTGTCGTCAACCGGGCCAGCTGGAAGGCGCACAAGAAGGAGTTCGACACGAACTGGGCTCAGATCGAGCAGCAGCGGTTCACGCTGATGCGCGACTGGCGCGACAAGCAGTTCAAGGCGCTCGCTGACGCATGCGATACGCTCTTCTACCCGTTCGGGGGCCCCGACTTCCTCAACGCGTACCTCATCTATCCGTCGTGCAACACCTACCTGCTGTTCGGCCTCGAATCGCCCGGATCGGTTCCCGCCATCGAGAAGATGAAGGAAGACAAGATCGATGCCGGGCTGGCGCAGCTGTTCGAGGCGCTCTCCGACATCTTCAAGCGCGACTACTTCATCACCCGGACGATGCAGGCGGAACTGCGCACGCAGCAGGTGGACGGCACGCTGCCGATCATCCTCACATTCCTCGCGCGACTGGACGCAAAGGTGGTGAGCATCGAAACCGACGGCCCGTGGAATCCGCCGGCAGAGGCCGCGCCTGCGACTCCCCCACCCGCCAAGCCGGGCGAAGCCGAAGCCGCCAGGCCGCGCAGCAACAAGCTGCCGTCCGTGACGGTGTCGTTTGTCGGCCCGAACTCGGGTCGAATCCAGACCGTCGTCTACATCCGCGTCGACATGATGAATCCGGAGTACTCGAAGCGAACCCGACTGCTGAGCTACCTGAAAGGCCTGGGGCCTGTGACGACGTTCGTGAAATCCGCGTCGTACCTGATGCACGACGACCGGTTCTCCCTGGTTCGAGACATGGTGCTGGCTCAGTCGTCATCGCTGCTGCAGGATGACACCGGCGTGCCGTTCAAGTTCTTCGACAAGACCAGGTGGACGCTGACCTTCTACGGGAAGTACTCGGCCCCGATCAGCGACTTCAAATACGGATTCCAGAAGGATCTGGATGCGGTCTACGCCCAGCCGGGAGTCGCGCGCGAGCTGCCATTCTCGTTCGGCTACCACTGGCGCGAAGGCACGTCGAGCGTGATGCTGGCTGTCAGGAAGGCAGCAGCTCAGTAGCGATCCCCGCCAGCGCGCTCCACGTCGCCGGGTCCTGGCCGGCCAGGGTCCGAAGATAGAGCCGTACCGAGTCGGCCGGGAATTCTGCCGCGAGCGCTTTCGCGGCGTCGCGCAGCGCGGCAGGATCGGGCGCGGCGACGGGGGTGTCGGCAATCATGCCATTCTCGTGACTGATGCCGAGCCGGGTGAGAAACGCCTCGAGCATCACACGCTGGCTGCCGAGGTGGTAGACCACCAGCGCCCGGTTCGCCACACTCTCGGACACCGTATGCAGATTGGCCAGCTGGCGGATGCGCTTCTCGACAGGCTCGGCGAGCACGCTCTGCGGGCGGAATCGCAGTTGACGGGCAATCAATTGCACCGCTTCGACCTGCTGGGGCACCGACTCCTGATCCGCCCACAACGCGGCCGAGAGAGCCAGGCGCTGATCGATCGTCAGGTCGCGCCAGAGTCGCGCGGGGCCGAGCGGAGCGACCTCGGTGGTCACGGATGCCTCCAGGAATCAGGTGTGGCGCGTTGCGCGCTGCCCCCTATTCTATCCCGGCCCGCGACGCCTGCCACGTTGCTTGCCGGAGCACAGCCGAATAAGATGCGCACCAGAGGTGGGTCATGAGTCTGTCCCGTTGGTGGCGTGAGCAGTGGTTCGAACGCTCGTATCGCAAGGCAGTCAGGAGCGATCTTGAGCGGATCGGCGCGAGCTTCAGGGCGACATGGAAGACTGCCGCAACCGGCAACGACTTCGACGCCGCCATGGCGGCATATCTCAAGGAATGCCGGCTTCCCGATCTGCGTCTCGACACGCTCAAGAGCCGCCGGCTCCGCCGCAAGGCTGAGCGGTTCGGGATCGATACGCCCCGGGACTGGTGGATTCACGACGAGGAACACGACCTCTGGTACCTCACGCCGGACGGCACGCGCCAGATCAAGCGGCGCGTGACGCAGGAGCGGATCTGGACGCTCAAGCAGTGGTTCCACGCACTCACGCCGGTCGTGGCCCTTCTTGCCGGACTGATTGGCGTCATCATCGGCCTGGTCGGCATCTGGCGCTGGCCATAGTATGGAAATGGGGTCGGACCTGTTTTCTCAGGGTGACGTCGAAAACAGGTCCGACCCCATTTTCAACCGGAGGATGTGTGATGCGGAGCGTCGCGGGGATGGTCGCCGCAGTCGTGCTGGCGGTGGTCGCCATGCGCCTGGCACCTTCGGCCCAAGGCACTCGGCCGCGCGCCCGCGACCTCGGCATCGCCCCGGGCGTGCTGGCGCCAGGAACCCTCAATGCCATCACCGATGTCGCGGGCGTCCGCGTCGGTCACACGACGCTTCTCCAGGGCGACTCGATTCGGACGGGCGTGACGGCGATCCTGCCGCACGCCGGGAATCTGTTTCAGGACAAGGTGGCCGGCGCGGTGTTCGTCGGCAACGCGTTTGGCAAGCTCGCTGGTTCCACGCAGGTCGATGAACTGGGCACCATTGAAACGCCCATCGTGCTGACCAACACGCTCGCGGTCGGCGTCGCGGTTGACGCGGTGGTCGCGTGGACGCTCGCGCAGCCGGGCAATACGGATGTGCGCTCGGTCAATGCGCTGGTCGGCGAGACCAACGATGGCGGCCTCAACGACATCCGCGGCCGTCACGTGACGCGCGAGCACGTCGCGGCTGCGATCGCCAACGCACGCGACGGCGCGGTGGACGAAGGGTCCGTCGGCGCCGGCACCGGCACGCAGTGTTTCGGGTGGAAAGGCGGCATCGGCACCTCGTCCCGGATGGTGCCCGCCCCGGCTGGTCCGGGCGCACAGCACGGCGCCAGCTACACGGTCGGCGCGCTGGTGCAGACCAATTTCGGCGGCGTGCTGATGATTGATGGGCTGCCTGTCGGCAAGGCGCTCGGTCGCCATGCCTTTGCGCCAACCCCGCCCGGCGGGGCAACGCCCGATCCGGCTGATGGCTCCTGCATGATCGTGGTCGCCACGGATGCGCCGCTTGACGCGCGCGATCTCAAACGGCTCGCCGCCCGCGCCGTGTTCGGCCTCGCGCGCACGGGCTCGTCCTACAGCAACGGCAGCGGCGATTTCGCGATTGCGTTCACGACCGCGCCGGCGCAGCGGAGCCAATCTGGCGCACGTCTGCCTGTGACCCGGACGATTCTCCCGACCGATGGCGTGTCCGGGTTGTTCGAGGCCGCCCTCGAGGCGACCGAAGAAGCGGTGTACAACTCGCTGTTCCGCGCCACAACCGTGACGGCCGGCACGCGAACCGCCGAGGCCATCCCGATCGATCGGGTTCGTGACCTGCTGGCGAACTACCGGCATACCAAGTAGCAGTGGCCCGATCGCCACTCTGGACAGGGGAAGAGGGGTCGGACCTGTTTTCGGAAACCGGGTACACGTCGTACCGGGCTGCAACTGTCGAAAACAGGTCCGACCCCCCTGTCTACAGTTCCGGCTCCAACTCCGTCGGGATGAGCGGCTCGGTCGCGACCGTCTGCGGACCGGCTTCCGTGCACACGGCGTACGTCGACGGGTACATCGAGACGCCCGCGTACTCCCCCTTCGCATTCAGCATGTAGAAGTTGATCTGGAACTTCGGATTGCCGGTCCCGGTCAGCAGCCGCTTCTCCACCGTGTTCGCCTTGATGCGCTTGAGCGCCACCATCCCCGCGTCCTTGGGCGTGAGGCCCCGGCGCATTTCTTCGACGATCAAGTACGAGCACAAGTTGTAGATGTTCGCCTCGCCACGTCCGGTTGATCCGGCCGCCCCGACCTCGCCATCGACGTACAACCCCGCGCCCAGGATCGGTGAGTCGCCGACGCGCCCCGGGATCTTCCACGCCAGCCCGCTCGTGGTCGTCACGCCGCAGATCTCGCCTTTCGGGCTCAGCCCGTTGCAGTTGATGGTGCCCCAGAGATGATCCAGCTCGATGAGTCCGTCTTTCACCATCTGGAGTCCGCTCTGGTAGCAGGCCGCCGACCGCTTGATGGGATCGAGGTAGTGATCCGGATCGGTCCGGCGCTTCCACTCCAGCCACAGCTTGCGCGACTGGTCCGTGTTCAGGTCGTCCTCGATCGTGAACCCGAGACTGCGCGCAAACGCCTGCGCCCCCTTGCCGACGATCAGATGATGATCGGTCATCTCCATCACGGCCTTGGCCACCAGTGAGGGTGTGCGAACCCCTTCGATGCAGGCGACCGCGCCGGCGCGCTTCTTCGGACCGTGCATGACCGACGAATCCAGCTGGACGATGCCATCCGCGTTGGGCAGGCCGCCATACCCCACACTGGTGTCCGCCGGATCGAGTTCGCACAGATTGACGCCGGCAATCAGCGCATCGAGCACGTCCGTCCCGCCAGCGATCAGCTTGAACGCCTTTTCGACGCCGGTCACGTCCCCGCCGTTCTTGAAGCGATTACCGTTGGCGGACGAGATGACGACCGGCTTGACCGCCTTCTTCACGACCATCGTCGGGGCTTGCCCCAGCGCGGCCTCGGGCGCAACGGCCGCAGCCGCCGCGACTGCCGCGGCACCAGACAGGACGAATTCACGACGATTGACTTTGCGGCTCATGGTTGGCTCCTGCAGGTGTCGCCGGGTCTGGCCGCCTCCGCCAAGGCGACGGCGGTCCGCCGACGCTTAACGCGAAGGCGGAAGACCCGGCCTTCATTCTTGCTTCTTGCATCTGTGGGTCGGTGATGACTCACGCTGTGATGTCCGCCGCTGATTCTATCCGTGGCGGGGACCGCCGACAACCTGTTTGACGGCAGGCGCCGCCCCCCGTTACGATACTCACCTTCGCACTCTTTCCCATTGACGCGGGGTGTTGTGGCATGACGTCTTCGCTTCCGCGTTTTCCCGAACGAATCAAGGATATCGGCGAGCTGGCTTCGGACGTCTGGTGGAGCTGGAACGACCGCGCGAGGGAGTTGTTCAGGCGGCTCGACTACCAGCTGTGGCGATCAACCGCCCACAACCCGGTTCAGATTCTGCGCACGATCTCCCCGGAGCGTCTCGAGGAAGTCGCGCGCGACCGCACATTTCTTGCGCTCTACGACGACATGATTCGAGGCCTGCGCGAGGCGCGTACGGCCAAGGACAGCTGGTGGGCGCACACGAAGAACGGGCATCCGGCCGGCACGATCGCCTATTTCTCCGCCGAGTTCGCGCTCCACAAGTCGCTGCCGATCTACGCTGGCGGTCTTGGCGTGCTGGCTGGCGACATCTGCAAGGAGGCCAGCGACCTCGGTCTGCCGTTTGTCGGCGTGGGTTTCATGTATCCACAGGGGTACTTCCATCAGAAAGTGAGCGCTGACGGCTGGCAGCTCGAGGCCTACGAGCGGCTCGACTGGACTGACGCCCCGATCGAACCGGCCATGCAGGCAGACGGCCAGCGGTGCATCGTGGAGGTGCCGCTGGCGGATCGCACGCTGAAGGTGGCGGCCTGGTACGTCCGCGCCGGCCACGTGTCGCTCTACCTGCTCGACACGGATATCGAGGGTAATCCCGCCTGGGATCGCGAGCTGTCGGCGCGTCTCTACAGCGGCAACCAGGAAACGCGCATCCAGCAGGAAATCGTCCTTGGCCTCGGCGGCGTCCGCGTGCTCCAGGCCATGGGGATCACGCCCTCGCTCTACCACCTGAACGAGGGACACGCAGCATTCGTCGTGCTCCAGCGGCTCTGGGACCTGCAGGAACGCGGCGCCTCGTTCGACGAGGCAATGGCCGAGGTGCGCAGGACCACGGTCTTTACGACGCATACGCCCGTGCCAGCCGGGCACGACGCGTTCCCGTTCCACCTCATCGAGACCTACATCGGGCCGGCACGTTCCGACGCGCAGGGATGGCGGCAGCACTTTCTGGCCCTCGGCAGCTTCGACAACGGCCTCGGACCCCTGTTCAACATGACGGCACTGGCCATGCGCTCGTCGTCGGGCATCAACGCCGTGAGCAAACTTCACGGTGAGGTCACCAGGAACATGTGGGCCGGCCTGTGGCCGGGAACGCCTGCCGAGAAGCTTCCGATCCGGGCCGTCACCAACGGCATCCACGTCGGCACGTGGCTCGCCACGCCGATGGCGCAGTTGTTCGACCGGGCGCTTGGGTCCCACTGGCGGGATCGGATCGACGAGCCGGAGTTCTGGGATCGCGTCCTCGACATCCCCGACGACGAACTGATGAAGGTGCGGCGGCACCTCCGCGGCGAGATGTTCCGATTCATCAGGGACCGGGCCCGCGCCGGCTGGGGCACGTACTATGGCAGCGCCGCCCAGGTCGTGGCCGCCGGCACGCTGCTCGATCCGAGAGCGCTCACGATCGGCTTCGCCAGGCGCTTCACCGCCTACAAGCGTCCCGAACTCATCTTCCGCGACCCGCAGCGGCTCGCCTCAATCATGAACGCCTTCCGCCGGCCGGTGCAGCTGGTCTTCGCCGGCAAGGCACACCCGGCCGATGACACCGGCAAACACCACCTGCAGCAGGTCTACAGGAAAGCCGCCGATCCGGCCTTCGGAGGCCGCGTCGCGTTTGTCGACGACTACGACCTGCACGTGGCGCACTACCTGGTGCACGGCTGCGACGTGTGGCTGAACAACCCGCGCAAGCCACTCGAAGCCAGCGGCACCAGCGGCATGAAAGCCGCGATCAACGGCGTCCCCCATTTGAGCGTCGGCGACGGGTGGTGGGCGGAAGGCTTCAACGGCTCAAACGGGTGGCTCATCGACGGCCACACGACCGGGCACGACGCGGCGGCTCAGGACGCGGCCGATGCCGACGCGCTCTACACACTGCTTGAAACGAAGATCGTCCCCGCCTTCTACGAACTCGACTCGAACGACCTCCCGCGCGCGTGGGTCCAGGTGGTCAAGGAATCGATTCGCACGGCCATGCCGGCATTCACGACTCGACGGATGATGAAGCAGTATGTCGAGGAGATGTACGGCCCGGTGCTGGGACTCGGACTCGGGAAGGGCGACGGGCCCGGCTAGCGCAGCGAGCCAGCGCCCAGGGTCGGCCTAGATCGCGCCGCTGATTGACGGATGATGGATGACCTGCACCCGGTTGCCTTCCGGGTCGCGGAAATAACACGATCGGGCGCCGTCGCGATGCGCTTTCGGACGCATGTCGAGCGCGACACCGCGCGACTCGAGAAACGCCGCCCACGCGTCCACCTGATCGGGTCCGGCCACGATGACGCCGAGATGATCCAGCGCGCCCACCCCGGCTGGCGCCATCTCAGCCACCCGGTGCAGCGCCAGGTTGTCCTGCCCCGACGTGAGGTACACGTTGTCTGGATCGGGCTCCCACTCCACGCCGAAGCCCATCACCTCAACGTAGAACGCCTTCATGCGCACGACGTCCCGGACGTTCAGCGCGAGATGCCGCAGTCCCAGATGTGGCGGACGATCCATCGGCCGATCCTACCCGGAAACGGCGCCCGCGGCATCGTCAGCAGACCGCTCGACGTGATTCTGGGATAAGATTTCGTCGATGGCGCGAAAATCGGCGGAAAAGGTCCGGTGTGCGCTCTGCGGCGCCAAAGAAGTGTCGGAGCCCCGGGGTGACGAGCGCTACTGCGCCGACTGCTGGGACAAAAAGATCGCCGTTGAGGAAATCGTCGCGAAGGAATTCGCCGTCAAGCGCTACATCAGGGCACACAGCGCCGAGAAGTACCTGGTCTACCACTCCACGCTCAAACGGCCGTGCGGGCAGTTGATCGTGATTGACGACGGGTACGACCTGTTTCTGACGCTCGTGCTCTATCCGTCCTTCCTCTGGGACGACCCGGCGTACCATCTCGAAGGCGACCCGGAGGCGCGGACGTTTGGCGAAATCGTGGTCGACGTCGTGGTCACAGAAGTCATCGAGCCGTGGGGCGGCGGGAAGTGGCACCTCGAGGTGTATCGTTCCGCCAGTCCGGAGCCCGAGGACTGGAACGGCGAGATGTAGGCGGCGCCCCTGCCCCGTCTTGTCCCCATTTGAGCTTTCGGGCGGGGCGTCCTATAATCGCGCCGATTGCTATCGGTGACGGAAGGCCTCAATCTGCCCCCTGGAGGGAATATGATTCGTCTCGTTTACGCCGCCGCCGCGGTGCTCGTCATCCTCGCCCTGTCGGTCGGACTCGTCATTGCCCAGGCAAAGAATGTCTCGCCCATCAAGGGAGAAGCCGAAATCCAGCTGATCCCGATCAAGCCTGAGCCCGATTACAAGGCCAAGGTCGTCCGCACGACCATCCAGGTAAAGAACGTCTCGCCGACCGGGTCGATTGCCGGCCTCAAGGTCATCCAGTACTGGTGGGACAAGGCCAACAGCCCTCAGCCGGTGTCGGCGATACCCCAACGGCTCAAGAAGCCGCTGCAGCCTGGCGAAACGGCGACCATGACCCTGGAGCTGCCGCTCGATCCGAAGATGTTCAGGGACAGCTACCAGTTCGAGCACGCCAACGGGAAGATCAAGATCAAGCAGGTGAAGAAGTTCTAAAGAGGGATGACGCGGAACTGCACTTCGCGGGCGACGCTCAGGGGTTTGCCCAGGCTCGACCGCGCCTCCACCTTCAGCACGTACAGTCCAGGCGCCAGATCCGTCAACGGCACCCTTGAGGTGTATCCGTAGCCGCCCCGCGCCCCAGCCAACTCTGAACTTTGACGCCGCTCGGTGTTGCTGAAGACGGTCTTTCCATCGTCGGAGCGCAGCGTGGTCGTGATCTCGACCGTATGCGATTGCGCGCCGAGATTGTCGTAGACCTCGGCCAGCACGGCGAGCTGGTCCTTCGACGTGAACTCGCGCGCCGTCGTGGGTGGCGCCGGCAGCAGGGCGCTCAAGTTCAACGCCCCGGCGGTCGGCACCTGCCCGGCTGTTGCCGATGTCACGGCAAGCCCGCTCATCGTCAGCGGCTCCTTGAGAAAATCAGGCACCACCAGGTCCGTAAACACCGATCCGACGCGCCCGCCGCCCTCGTGCACGGCCAGCCTCAGCGAGTAGCGCCCGGGCGGCACGTCGATCTTGGCCTGCAACCGGAAGCCCAGCTGCATGACCCGCTTGTAGGTCTCAGGCTTGAGGCCCATGTTGATGGTGTCCTTGTTCCCGGCGACGACCTTTCCCTGCGGGTTGACCAGGATGTAGGACATGTCGACAAGGTTGGTGAACTTGCCATCCCTCTCGACAAAGGCGAGATCCTTGCCACTGAACTGGGCGACGATGGCCAGCGTCGCGTTGGGTGCCGGTCCCTTGAACGGCGCGGCAAACATCGACAGGGTCAGTCCCGTCGTCTGCAGCGGACTGTTGAGGGCATCCCGCACGGCAGGAGAGGTCGTATTGGAGGCGTTGGCCTTCTTGGCCGCCGGCACCTTCCCCGACGGGGCGACATAGCCCTTGCGGGCATGCACGATCAGCCCCGGCCGCGTCAGCCGAACCTCAATCTTCCTGTAGCGGCCGTCGCGCTTCTCGTTGGTCGGGTAGTAGCCGAGCACGTAGTACGAGCTGTTGTCGTCGACAATCTTCTGCAGTTTACTGGCCGAGTTGTTCGTGTTCGTGATGGCGAACCCGCCGGTCTCTTCGGCCAGCGTGTCGAGGCTGGCTTGCGACAGGTATATCTCTTCGCGGAGCGCCGCCACACCGAGCGCATTCACGTTGGGATCGTCAGGCGGCAGTCCAATCAGATTGATGTCGTCGTCGCCCGCGTTGGTCAGGCCGCGTGGATCGAGCGCGTAGATGTTGATATTGGCCCGGGTCGCGGCGCCAATCGCGTCAGCGGTTTCCTGCCTGATCGTGGACGCCTCGGACATCTCCATCGGCCGGTTGATGTCGTAGTCGATGCCTTCGCTGAACATCACGATCGCTTTGCGCCGGCCATGGATCCCCGTCAGGTAATCGGCCAGGCTGGTAATCGTCGACAGGAGCGAGCGCGCATTGTAGGCGCGCTCCTGTTCCTCGGTGTCGACCGGCGGCCCGTCCCCTCTCATCGGGTTGTTCCGCTTGAACAGGGCGTCGTCGATCTTGTTGAGCGTGGCAGAGCGGAGCTTCCGCCCCGAGAACCGATCAATCGCCTGATTGAGCAGAAGCTTGTTGTTCGTGAAGTCCTGGCTGGCGTCCGCGCGCCCGCTGGAATGGACGACTGCCGCGAGGTCGTTGGCGCCGAGGAACTTGTCCACGAACTGCTTCGCTGTCCGCCTCACCTGCCCGGTCCTCCGCAGGTCGGTGTGGATGTCATCGAGGACGAGGACGTACAGCCGGCCGTCTGGGGTCTTCGCGTTCGATTGGACGTCGGGTTCCACGGCGCGGCCGAGAAACGCGGGCTGCTCGGTGCGCTCGACCGGGATGTCTACCAGCGAGAACGCCGACACCTTCTGGGGTTTGCCGTCCTCGAAGACCTGAAAATCTCCCTGGTTGAGCTTCCGGACGAAGTTCCCCTGCGCATCGACGACGACGGCGTCGACTTCGACGTAACTGACTTCCGATCGGAACGTAATCGGCGGAACCTGCTGACGTGGCGTGGCCTGCGCCCCCGCGGGCCGCGGCTGCTGACCGGCCAGGGTGGCGGAGACGAGGGCAATAGCGAGGACAGTTGTCGCTGTTCTGAACACGGTCTCTCTTTTCGGCAGCCGTTTGGACGACAGGCAGTGGTCGCCGCGGATGGCCGCAGGATGTCACATGTGACGCTGGGTAAGGGCAGGGCCCTCCATCTGATTATAGACGTGTCCGGACCGCCGGCGGCCGCGCCGGTCAAACTTCCCGGCCTGACCAAGCGTCAAACAGACACAGGCTCGGCGTATACTTTCTGGAGGCCCCCTCCGTCATCCGACGAAGTCGTTTGGGCAGAGCAGAGGTCGGGCCGCCGGGACCAGATTGTTCTTGGGAGGGTTGGTATGTCCAGTCGTAAGACTACGTTCTTCTACGCCGTGCTCATTGCCGTGGCGTCGGTGGCAGTGGGGATGGTGATTGCCTCACGTCTCGATTTGTCGCCCCGGTCGGACGCGCAGACGCTTGTCCCTCAGGTTGGCGCGAGCACACCGGCGGCCGGCCCGGTGGACGCGCAGACGTTCCGGACCATTGCCAAGGCGGTGACGCCCACGGTGGTGAATATCCGGACCACGTCCAAGCGGCAGGCCCAGGATCTGACCGACATGTTCGGCGGGAACGAAGATCAGCTCCGCCGGTTCTTCCAGCAGCCGCGCAACCGTCAACCGCGTGAGGAAGTGACGCAGGCGGCCGGCACGGGCTTCATCATCAGCAAGGACGGGTACATCCTGACCAACAATCACGTGGTCGAGGGTGCGACCAAGATCGAAGTCGGCTTGTACGGCGACGAGGACCAGGTCTACCAGGCCAGGATCGTCGGGCGCGATCAGTTGACCGACTCGGCGCTGATCCAATTGACCGACAAGGTGGGCCATGCGCTCCCCGAGGCCCGGCTCGGCGATTCCACGCAGATGCAGCCCGGCGACTGGGTGATGGCGATTGGCAATCCGTTCAACTTGAGCCATACGGTGAGCGTGGGTGTCATCAGCGCCCTCGGGCGGCCGATGCAGGTGGCGGACGGCCGTTTCGAGGATGTGCTGCAGACCGATGCGGCGATCAATCCGGGCAATTCGGGCGGGCCGCTGCTCAACCTGCGCGGAGAGGTGATCGGTATCAACAGCGCGATCTATACCGACAGCGCGCGCGGCGCCAACATCGGGATCGGATTCGCGGTCCCGATCAACACCGTGACGGACATCCTGCCGCAACTCGAGAAGGGCAAGGTCGTGCGGGGCCGGATCGGCGTGAACGTGAGGGATGTACAGCGTAACGCGCTGGCCGGCTTCGGCCTCAAGGAACGCAAGGGCGCCCTGGTCTCCGAGGTCATCGCGAACAGCCCGGCAGTCAAGGCCGGCATCGAGCCCGGCGACGTGATCGTGGAATTCAACGGCAAGCCCGTCGCGGGCCGGAACGCGCTGGTCACCATCGTCATGAACACCAAGCCGGGCGCGTCGGTGCCGATCAAGGTGCTTCGCGACAAGGCCGAGAAGAGCCTGTCGGTCACCGTAGAGGAACTGAACCTCGACGCCGAGACGACTCGCAGCGCGGCGGGCCCGAGCGACGAAGAAGTTGGCAGCGGCTTTGGCATCACGCTGGGCCCGCTCGGCGCGGACATGGCGCGCCGGCTTCAGGTGCCGTCCGGCACGCGGGGCGTGCTCGTCACGGACATCGATCCGACCAGCACGGCGGCGCGCGATGGTGTCCGTCCCGGTGACGTCATCCTGCGCATTAACCGGAGGCCGGTCGAAACCGTCTCCGAGGCCAGCAAGGCGCTGGCGGCGGTGCAGACGGGCGGCGCGGTCCAGATCCTGCTCTGGAGTCAGGGGCAGCAGCGGTTCGTCGTCATCACGAAGGAGTAGCCTCACCTGAACGGCCACGCGATGGAATTCGACTGCCGCGCGGTCCTCGTTGATCGCATCCGGGGGTCGGGCCCGATCACCGTAGCCGAGTACATGGAAGTGGCGCTCTACGCGCCAGGCGCCGGCTATTACGCCCGCGCGGTCCAACGATCGGGCCGCGCGGGCGATTTTGTGACCAGCGTCGATGTGAGCCCCCTCTTCGGCGAGCTGCTGGCTGTCCAGATCGCCGAACTGCTTCATCAACTGCCGCCAGGCGCCGGGCCAGGCGACTTCCACCTGGTTGAGGCCGGCGCCGGCAACGGGCGCCTGTCGCGCGACATCCTTGACGCGCTCGCGCGGCGGGATCCGTCGCTCTACGACACGATCCAGCTTCACCTGGTCGAGCGCAGCGCGGCGGCACGGGATGCGCAAGCCGACGTGCTCGGCCCTCATGCACGCAAGCTGACCTCGTCATCGTCCGACCTGCCCGATGATATTGGCGCCGGCGTGCTCGTCGCCAACGAACTGCTCGATGCGCTTCCTGTGCATCTGGTGGTGATGACTCCCACG
>Ga0315297_10001894_pt1 | contig 13118 bp, 13 predicted proteins | sample YL17G15_0_MG_FD_203628 | JGI IMG/M metagenome (GOLD analysis project Ga0315297, IMG submission 203628) | Sediment microbial communities from Yellowstone Lake, YNP, Wyoming, USA - YL17G15_0 | ecosystem: Environmental > Aquatic > Freshwater > Lake > Sediment | place: USA: Wyoming | collected... | reverse complement strand
GCATGCAGCCCCTCGGCGCGGCGGACCTGGACCTCGATCGCTGGCACCGTGGGCGCCTCAGCCGCGCGGCCCGGCGGGATGCCGGCCCGGGACGAGCGCGAGGACCACCTCGGTGCCGGCGACGAGCGGGATCTCGCCCAGCCCCGGCGCACGATCGGTCGAGCCGTCGTCGCTCATCCGCGATCCGCGTCGGGCGGGATCCCGATCGGAGCGACGAGGACGCGGCCCGCCAGCGCGGCACCGCGTCGCGTGAGCAGGCCGGCCTTGGGCCGATGGAACGTGATCGTCGCCGTCGCCCGGACCACGGGATCGGACGGGTCCCCGCTTGTCAGGTCGACCGCGGTCGGCGTGTCGATCGCGAGGATGGGCACCCCGAGGCGCCTCGCCGCGCGCACCAGGAGCACGGCCGACCGGATGGGCTCGCGCAGCGGCCCGGAGACGCCCGTGCCCAGGAGCGCGTCGACGACGAGCGCCGCCCGCGCGATCCCGGGCTCGAGCACCTTGATGTCGCGGGGCGCGGGGCAGTGGACGAGCGTGACGCGCTCCTCGTGCGCGAGCCGCTCCCAGTTGGCGGCCGCATCCGGCGTCCCGGGTCGATCCTTGACGGCGACGAGCGCCACGATGACACGACCGCCCGCGCGGGCCAGTCGGCGCGCGACGACGAACCCGTCGCCACCGTTGTTGCCGGGTCCAGCGAGGACGAGGACCGGCGCGGCCGGGTCGCGACCCTCCTCGCGGATGAGCGCAGCGGCGACTGCAGCGGCGGCCGTCCCGGCGTGCTCCATGAGGACGCGGCCCGGGACCCCGAGGCGCTGTGCGCGCAGGTCGGCACCGGACATCTGCTCCGCGTTCACCGGCAGGCGGTCCGCGGCGTCGGCCCATCGAGCCGCGAGGCGGTCGAGGCCGAACTCGAAGATCGCCGGGTCGTCTGCCGGCAGCGGTGCCCGTGCCGAGGGGTCGAGGGGGTCGAGGGCGGAGGTGGACATCGCCCTTCTAGCGTACCGGCGCGGGAACTCGGACGTCGCGCGGGAGCCGTCGCGCGGGACCGGCGCGTGGAGCGCCCGCGGCCAGGGCGGCGCCCGCGGCGCAGGGTCGTGCCCCACGGCCAAGGGTCGTGCCCCACGGCCAAGGGTCGTGCCCCACGGCCAGGGCGGCGCCTCACGCAACCGATGCAGGAGGCGCACCTGGAGCTCGGAGAGCGGATCGAGGTACGGCGCTCGCAGCGCGATGGACCGCTGGATCGCGAGATGCGCGTCGTGGAGCCGGACCTCGCGCGCCAGCGGGTCGCTGCCCGGTCCCGCCCCGAGCGGAGGCTCGGCACGGATGGCGGCGTTGAGCGGCTGGCGGGAGCGTCGACGTCGCGCGCCGCCGGGTTCGGTCACGGGCTACCCTTTCCGACCGTGGATCGGAGGCAGGGGTACCCGCCGTCGACACCGTCCGCCGTGGTCGGGGACGGCAGCGTCGCGATGCCCGCGCCGTCGACCGCCGCGGCGATCTCGGTCGCCCTGCTCGACTGGTATGCGCTCCGCGCCCGCAGCCTCCCGATCCGCGCAGCCGGCGACCCGTGGGCGATCCTCGTTGCCGAGGTCATGTCCCAGCAGACCCAGATCGCGCGCGTCGGGGCGCACTGGGTGCGGTTCATGGCCGCCTACCCGACCCCGGCCTCGCTCGCCGAGGCGCCGCTCCGCGAGGTGATCCTCGCGTGGGCGGGCCTCGGGTACAACCGTCGCGCGGTCGCGCTGCGAGATGCAGCGCGGGCGATCCTCGAGCGGCACGCCGGGCGCGTCCCATCGACGGTGGCCGAGCTCGACGCGCTCCCGGGCGTCGGGCCGTACACGGCGCGCGCGGTCGCGGCGCTCGCGTTCGGGGTCCCGGTGGCGGCGGTCGACGTGAACGTGCGGCGCCTCGCCGAGCGCCTGGCCGGCGCGACCCTCTCCCCGACCGCGGCGCAGGCGGCGGCGGACGGGCTCGTGGACCGCGAGCGGCCCGGCGACTGGATCCACGCGGCGATGGATCTCGCGGCGACCGTGTGCAGGCGCCGCGCCCCCGCCTGCGACGAGTGCCCGCTCACGGCGTGGTGCGCGTCCCGCGGTACCCCGGGCGAGCAGGCACGGCCCCGATCCCCGGCGACTCCCTTTCCGGAGACGCGGCGCTGGCTCAGGGGTCGATTGCTCGCCGAGATCGCGCGGGGCGGCGACGGGTGGATGACGGTCGAGGGTCCGCGCGGAGAGCACGACGGGGCAGCGGTCCGCGAGGCGCTCGCCGGCCTGGAGGCCGACGGGCTCGTCGTGACCGACGGTGCGAGTCGGGTCCGGATCGGGTAGCGGCGACGGACCCGCGGCCGGCCGCGGCCTTTGCGTGGCCGCGGCCATGTCGCGGCGGCTGTACCATCCTCTCCTCCCATGCCGACAGCGACCTCCCCCAACCCGCCCATGATCCGTCCCACTGCCGCGCCGGCCCGAGCGCCGGTCGAGCAGCGCGGACCCGGCCCCGATCGGCGGCTCGTCGTCCTCTACGACGGCGACTGCGCGTTCTGTACCGCGAGCGTCCGGAGCCTCCGACGGTGGGACCGCGACCGGCGCATCGACCTGGTCCCGCTCCAGGCCGCGCCCGCCTCTCCCGACCCCATCGTCCGCGCGGCCGCCGAGACCTACCCGCTCCGAACCGCGCTGCACGTCATCGACCGTCGGACCGGCGACGTGTCGGCGGGCGGGCGGGCGATCCTCGCCATCGTGGACGTGCTGCCCGGTGGCCCGCTCCTCCGACCGTGGGCGACCCTGCCGCCCACGGCCGCCGTCGCCGACCTCGTCTACGGCGTCGTCTCCGATCGGCGCCAGGACCTCGGATGGGCCGTGGGGATCCGCCACGAGGTCCATTGCCCGATGCCCGATGCGGAGGAGCCGCCGGCCTGACGCCCCGCCGGGCGTCGAGAGCCGCGGCGATCACTCGTCCGATGCCGTTCGGCCGGCACCACGGCTGGCGTGAGGTCGGGCCGGACGTCTTCGTCCGCAGGTACCGGAGCCTCGACCTCAACGTGGGCCTCGTCCTCGGCGACGGCGAGGCGCTCCTCGTCGACACCCGCTCCACGCATCCCGAGGCCGCCGAGCTCCTCCGCGACCTGCGCGAGGTGACGGACCTGCGCCCGTCGAAGGTCGTGAACACGCACGCGCATTTCGACCACTCCTTCGGCAACGCCGTCTTCCAGCCGTGCGAGCTGTGGGCGCACGAGGGCTGTGCCGCCGAGCTCCGTCTCCACGGCGAGGAGCAGCGTCGAAACGCCGCGGGATGGCTCCGCGGCGATGCCGCGCGCGACGTCGAGACCGTCGAGATCGTCCCGCCGGACCACCTGATCCGCGACCATCGGGCCCTCCACGTCGGGGGCCGCCTCGTCGAGCTCCGCCACCTCGGACGTGGGCACACGGACCACGACCTCGTGGTGATCGTTTCCGACGCGCGCGTCCTCTTCGCCGGCGACCTCATCGAGGAGAGCGCGCCACCGAGCTTCGCGGACAGCTACCCGCTCGACTGGCCGGAGGCCGCCCGGCGCATCGCCTCGTTCGCCTCGGGGGCGGTCGTGCCGGGCCACGGCGATGTCGTGGACCGCGCGTTCGTCGAGCGCCAGGCCGCCGACCTCGCGGCCATCGCCGCGTCGGCCCGCGCCGCACACGAGCAGGGGATCCCCGAGGATGCGGCCGCTCGCCTCGTCCCGCTCCGCGAGCCCTTCGCCCGGGATGCGGTCGCGCGAGCGTACGCGCAGCTCGACGGGGCGCTCTGACCCCGGCGCCCGTAGAATCGGGGCTCACGACATCGCACGACGGAGGACCCGATGGCGAGACAGTTCGTCGTCCAGCTCAACAACGAGCCCGGCTCCCTCGCGGTCCTCGCCGAGAGGATCGCGGCCCGCGGCGTGGATCTCCGCGCGATCGGCGGCGGCGGGATCGGCGAGAGCGGTCACATGATCTTCACCACGTCGGACGACGCCGCTACCCGGTCCGTGCTGCAGGAGGCCGGCTACGCGTTCGTGGAGGGCGAGTCGATCCTCGCCGAGGTGGATGACAGGCCGGGCGGCATGGCCGCGATCGCCCGCGAGCTCGCAGACGCCGGCGTGAACATCCAGGGCCACCTGTTCATCGGACGCTGGGGCGACCGCGCGTCGTTCGCGTTCGTCGTGGACGACCCGGTGAAGGCCCGCCCCATCCTCGAGCGCCCGATCGGCTGACCCTCAGGCGATCTCGTAGACGACCGAGACGGACGCCTCGACCTCCGAGGTCCCGGCCTCGATCGGCGTGGGCGCCGCATCGGCGGCCATCATCCGCGCCGCCATCATCCTGGGCAGCGGGACCGGCGCGTCGGCGCCACGCTCGGCGATCGAGAGGACCCGGACCACGACCGCATCCGCCGCGGCTGCCAGCTCCTGGGCCTTGGCCCGAGCGTCGGCCATCGCGCCGGCGCGCGCGTCGCGTTCGGCACCCGACGGGTCCGCGACGTCGAACGAGAGGCCGTCGAGGGTCGTGGCGCCGGCTTCGAGCGCCGCGTCCACCGTCTCCGCGACGCGTCCGAGGTCGCGGACGGTCGCTGACACCACGTTCTGCACCTGGTAGCCGGTGAGCCGCGCCGGCGTCCCGTCGCGCGGGTACTCGTACTGCGGCTGGACGGACAGTGAGGTCGTGCGGAGGTCGCCGGCGGCGATCCCGGCGGCCGCGAGCGCGTCGATGACGCGGCGCATCGTCTCGGCGGCGGTGGCCTGCGCCTCGGCGATCGACAGGCGCTGGATGGCGACGCCCAGGCGCAGGGTCGCGATGTCCGGTGCGACCCGGACGGTCCCGGACCCGGTGACGGAGACGGTGCGTGGCGCGTAGGGGTCGATCGGCGTGCGGGCGATGATGTCCATGGCCCGAGTGTAGGCGAGGTCGCCCGCGCGGGCCACGCGAGCCATGCAGGGCCCCGCCAGCGCCCGCGCGGGCCACGCGCGCGACCACTCGGGCCACGCCAGCCACGCAGGGCCCCACGGCACGGCCCCGCGACGGCGGCCCGCACGCCCGATGGCGGTCGGCTAGACTCTCGCCCATGCCTCTTGGACCCGTCTCCTTCTTCATCCTCGGCAGCGTCGTGTGGTTCGTCTGCGCATACGGCTGCTGGCAGATGGCGCCGCGGAAGCATCGCAACCCCGTGACGTGGCTGGTCGCGGGGATCTTCACCGGACCCATCGCGCTCGGCCTCCTCGCGGTCATGGGCCCCGGGAAGTGGCAAGGCCGCGTCCCCGGCAAGGCGAAGCACGTGGACCAGCGTGCGAAGGTCGCCGAGGTCCCGCAATCCCAGCACCACGGCTCCGGGCACCAGAAGTCGCACCACCACGGCAGCGAGGGCAAGAAGTAGCCCTCGCTCCTCGCGACGTCCCCGGTCGGGTCCCGGCCCCGGCACGCCCGGAGGCGGAGGTGCGCTATCATCCGGCCCGGCACTGGCGAGTGGCCAAGCGGTAAGGCGCCTGACTCTGGATCAGGAGATCGAAGGTTCGAATCCTTCCTCGCCAGCCAATCCCCCGATCCGTGCAGCGATCCACGCACGAGATCCGCGGGTGACGCGGTGATCGCTGCGCGACCGGCAGGCTACCCCTGCGACGGGTCGGGCTGCGCCACGAGGAAGGCCTCGACGGCCGTCCGGTCCGGGATCCCCGCCCGGCCACCCAGCCGGGTGGCCGTCAGCGCGGCGACCGCGTTCGCGAGCCGGACCCGCCCGGCCAGGTCGAGCCCGAACGCCAGCCCGGCCGCGTATGCCCCGTGGAACGCGTCGCCGCACCCGGTCGTATCCACCCCGTCGACCTCGAACGCGCGCCGGTGGGCGGGTCGGTCGTCAGCGTCGGGTCCCATGTACCAGGCGCCCGCCGCCCCCGCGGTGAGGACCGTCGTGCGGCCCGGGGACCGCAGCGCCGCGAGGATCCCGCCCGGGTCCGACGCACCCGTGAGTCGCTCGCCGAACGCGATCGGGACCACCAGGTGGTCGACGAGCGCGAGGAGCTCCGGGAGGCGCGGATCGTCGTCGCGCTCGATGTCGGCGACGACCGGGATCCCCTCCCAGCGGCCGATCCGCGCCGCGCGGATCGACGCCGCGATCCGGACGTGGTCCACGAGCAGGACGCGTGCCTCCCGGATGACGGATGCCGGAGGGCGGTCGTCGGCCCCGGCGAGCATGCGTCGCGGGTCCGAGTAGACGGTCCGCCGGCCGTCGGGGTCGACGACGATGATCGAGTGGCCCGGGCCCGCGTCGGGCAGCCGGTCGACGTGGGACGTGTCGACCCCTTCGTCCTCGAGGGACCGGAGGACGAAGTCCGAGAGATCGTCCGTCCCGAGCACGCCCGCGTACGCGACGCTCGCGCCCAGGCGCGCCGCGGACACGAGCGCGGTCGCGCACAGGCCGCCGCACGCGCGCTCGGAGTCGATCACGCGGACTTTCGTGTCGGGAGCCGGCAAGTGCGGGACGCGGAGGAAGTCGTCGACCGTAGCGACGCCGATCCCGAGGACGTCGAACACGCGGCGAGCGTAGCCGGTCACGGGGCGGACGTGGTCGGACGTGGGCGGGCGGCGCGCCGCGGCATGTTCGCCGGCCTCGCGTAGAGTGCCGCCATGGATGCCGACAGACTCCAGCGCTCGCTCTTCCGCCTCCACCAGACCCTGTACGAACGGAGCGGCGGCCTCGTCGGGCACCGGCTCCTCGGCGTCCCGTCCCTCCTGCTCCGCACGACCGGCCGGAGATCGGGTCTGCAGCGGACCGCAACGCTCGTCTATGCCCGCGACGGCGTGGCCTTCGTCGTCGTGGCGTCGAACGACGGGCAGGACCATGAGCCAGCGTGGCTCCTCAACATCCGCGCCGACTCGAGCGTGACTGTCCAAGTCGCGCGCCGACGGGCACCCGCCACTGCCACGGTGGTCGAGCGCGACGCTCCCGACCACGCCCGGCTGTGGGCCCTCGTCAACGAGGTGAACCACGACCGATACGACGCATACCAGTCGAAGACCGACCGCCCGATCGCGCTCGTCTCGATCGCGCCGGCGAAGCCGCTCGCCTGACGCGGACCGGCGGCGGCTCCCGCCACGCTCCCCCGCCCCATCGGGTAGGGTGTGTGCACGAGCCGCTCCGACGGCCGGGGGCCGGCGCCTCGAGCAGCCGCCGCGCACGCCGCGTCTCCATGAGCCACGAACCGGGAGCCCCTGACGCGTGAGCACCGAGACGCCCTCCACTCCGGAGCGAGGCGATTTCATCCGTGAGATCGCCGCCGCCGACCTGCGCGCCGGACTGCACGAGACGGTCGTCACCCGCTTCCCTCCCGAGCCGAACGGCTACCTCCATATCGGCCACGCGAAGTCGATCTGCCTCAACTTCGGCATCGCCCGAGAGTTCGGCGGCCGCTGCCACCTCCGCTTCGACGACACGAACCCGGAGAAGGAAGAGCAGGAGTACATCGACGCCATCGAGGCGGACGTCCGCTGGCTCGGGTTCGACTGGGGCGAGCACCTCTACTTCGCGTCTGACTACTTCGAGCAGCTCTACGAGTGGGCCGCCCACCTGGTCCGGGTCGGCGACGCCTACGTCGACGATCTCTCGGCGGACGAGATCCGGGAGCACCGCGGCACCCTGACCGAGCCCGGCCGGCACAGCCCCTGGCGGGAGCGGTCGGTCGAGGAGAGCCTCGACCTCTTCGAACGGATGCGTGCCGGCGAGTTCCCCAACGGGGCGCGCGTTCTCCGCGCGAGGATCGACATGGCCGCGCCGAACATCAACCTCCGCGACCCCGTCCTCTACCGGATCGTGCACGCCGCGCATCCGCGCACGGGTGACGCGTGGTGCATCTACCCGACGTACGACTTCGCGCACGGCCAGTCCGACGCGATCGAGGGCGTCACGCACTCGATCTGCACGCTCGAGTTCGAGGTCCACCGGCCTCTCTACGACTGGCTCATCGAGCACCTTCCCGTGCCCTCGCGCCCGCGGCAGTACGAGTTCGCCCGGCTCAACCTCACGTACACGGTCCTCTCCAAGCGCGTCCTCCTGCGCCTCGTGAACGAGGGGCACGTGCGCGGGTGGGACGACCCCCGGATGCCCACGATCTCGGGCCTGCGCCGGCGCGGCTTCCCCGCCGAGGGGATCCGCGACTTCGCGGCGATGATCGGCGTCGCGAAGGCCGACAGCGTCGTCGAGGTGGGCCAGCTCGAGCATGCCGTGCGCGACGTCCTCAATCGGACGACTTCGCGCCGCTTCGCGGTCCTGGACCCGGTCCGGGTGGTCATCGAGAACTACCCCGAGGGACAGGTCGAGGAGATGGACGTCGTCAACAACCCGGAAGACCCGTCAGCCGGGAGTCGCAGCCTGCCCTTCACGCGCGAGCTGTGGATCGAACGCGACGACTTCATGGAGGATCCGCCCGCGAAGTTCTTCCGCCTCGCCCCCGGGCGCGAGGTACGACTGCGGTCCGCCTACTTCATCACGTGTCGCGAGGTCGTGAAGGACGCCGCCGGAGAGATCGTCGAGCTGCGGTGCACGTACGATCCGGCCACCCGGGGCGGAAGTGCTCCCGACGGCCGTCGGCCCAAGGCGACCCTCCACTGGGTCTCGGCGGATCACGCGATGCCCGCCGAGGTACGGCTGTACGACCACCTCTTCAGCCGCCCGGATCCCGGAGCGGACGGCCGCGACCTCTTCGGGGACCTGAACCCAGAGTCGGAGACCGTGCTGCGCGGCTGTCTCGTGGAGCCCAGCCTCGCCGAGGTGCCGGTGGGCGAGACGGTGCAGTTCGAGCGCCTGGGCTACTTCGCGCCGGACCCCGATTCGACGCCCGGCCACCTCGTCTTCAACCGCACGCTCACCCTCAGGGACACGTGGGCCAAGCTGCAGGCGCAGGGCCGACACGACACGGCATAGCCGCCGGGACAGCGGGGCTGAGCGTCGGCTCCTTGCGCCGCGGATGGTCCGGGCGCACCCTGTGACCGTGGCCTCGCCCAATGACCCCGCCGCGACCCACGCCGCCGTGCCGGACGCAGGCGCCCCCGACCTCGCCGCGATCCGCGCGGTCGTGGCGGGCGCCCGCGCCGCGGGCCGGACCGTGCTCCTCGAGCCGGAGGGCCTCGCGGTCCTCGCGGCGGCCGGGATCGCAGTCCCGCGCTGGCGCTTCGTCCGCGACGCGGGCGCCGTGGACGACGACATGCTCGCCGACCTCCCGGGCGATCGCGTCGTCGTGAAGGTCGTCTCCGGCACGATCCTCCACAAGACGGATGTCGGGGGTGTCGCGAGCGTGCCGCGCGACGCGTCGGCGGTCGCGGCGGCGATCGCCGCGATGCGCGCCCGGTTGGGCGAGGCCGCGGAGGGCTTCCTCGTCGCGGAGCACGTCGCGCACGATGCGGGACCGGGCGGCGAGCTCCTCCTCTCGTTGCGGTGGACGGACGACTTCGGCGCGGTCGTGAGTGTCGGCGCCGGGGGGACCGCGACTGAGGCGCTCTCGGCGGACCTCCGACCCGGACGCGAGATCGCGATCGTCTCCCCTGCCCTGGCGCCGCGCAACGGGATCGGCCCGACCCTGTCCGCGACGACGGCCGTCCGGCTCGCGACCACGTCGCTGCGCGGACAGCAGCCGCGCCTGCAGCTCGCCCGGATCGAGGACGTCGTCGACCGCCTCATCGCGCTCGCCCCGCTCGTCCCCGAGGACCTGCTCGAGTGCGAGGTCAACCCGGCGGCGGTCACGACGGATGGCCTCGTCGCCCTCGACGTCCTCGTCTCGCTCGGGAACGGGCCACGCCCGACGCGCCCTCCTCGTCCCCTGCACAAGCTCGCCCGCCTCCTGGAGCCGCGGTCGATCGGGATCGTCGGCGTCTCGAGCGCCTCGAACCCCGGCCGCGTCATCCTGGGCAACATCCTCCGCGAGGGGTTCGACCCCGACCGGGTCGTCGTGGTGAAGCCGGGGATCGACGAGATCGACGGCGTCCGCTGCGTGCCCGACCTCGCGTCCCTGCCGGAGAGGGTCGACCTGTTCGTGGTCGCGCTGTCGGCCGCCCAGGCGCCCGCCGTCGTCGCCGAGGTCGTCGAACGTGACCTCGCCGAGTCGCTGATCGTCATCCCCGCCGGGCTCGAGGAGAAGAGCGGCGGCGGCGTGCTCGCCGCCCGGATGCGGGACGCCCTCGCTGCCGCCCGGGTGCGCGAGGGCGGAGGTCCGGTCGTCAACGGCGGCAACTGCCTCGGGATCCGCTCGCGCCCTGGCCGGTACGACACCCTGTTCATCCCCCGCTGGAAGCTCCCGCCCGGGGAGCGGCCTGCGCCGATCGCCCTCATCACGGGCAGCGGCGCGTTTGCGATCACGCGGCTGTCGCGCCTCGGCGCGCTCGATCCGCGGTACGTCGTCACCGTGGGGAACCAGATGGACCTCACGGTCGGCGACTACCTCGCGTACCTCGCCGACGACGCGGAGGTCCGTGTCTTCGGCGTCTACGTGGAGGGCTTCGACCGGCTCGACGGCCTCCGCTTCATGAGCGCGGCATCGCGGATCACCGCGGAGGGCCGGACGGTCGTCCTGTACCGGGCCGGGCGCACTGCGGCAGGGGCGACCGCATCGGCGAGCCACACGGCGGCGATCGCGGGGGACGTCACCGTCGCACGCGAGCTCGCCCGCGCCGCCGGCGTCACGGTCGCCGACACGCCCGCGGCGTTCGACGACCTCGTGCGTACGTTCGTCCTCCTCGACGGGCGGCCAGCCCGGGGCCGTCGGCTGGGCGCCGTGAGCAATGCAGGCTCGGAGTGCGTGACGGTCGCCGACCACGCGGGCTCGCTCGAGCTGGCGCCCTTCACCGCGGAGACCGAGGCGCGCCTGGATGCGATCCTCGGCCCGGCCGGGATCGTCTCGGTCGTCGATGTCCACGACCCTCTCGACCTCACGCCGATCGCGGACGCGGCGATCGCCGAGGCGGCGGTGCGGGCGATCCTCGACGCGGACGAGGTGGACGTCGTCATCGTCGGCCTCGTCCCCTTGGCGGACACGCTCCACACCCTCCCGCCGAGCACGTCCCATCCGGAGGATCTCTCGCACCCGGACGCGATCGCGGGCCGCCTGGCTCGTCTCTGGCGCGAGACGACGAAGCCATGGGTCTTCGTCGCCGACGCGGGGCCGCTCTACGCCCCGTGGGTCGCGCGGATCGAGGCGGCGGGCATCCCCGTCTTCGGCACTGCCGACGCGGCTGCACGCGCGCTCGGCGCATGGTGCGACGCGACCGTCGCCCGGCAGCACTGACGTTGCTCCGGGCCGCGGCCCGGCGCGGCCCGGAGTCTCGCCCCGTTCTGGGCCGCGCCGCCGCGCTCCGGGCCGCGCCGCCCCGCTCCGGGCCGCGCCGCGGCGCGGCCGGAGCGTCAGGGTCACGCCTTGGCGTAGTCCGTGGCGCCGAAGAAGTCGACAGCCACCACGGGCTCGTCGCCCACGACCCACGCGTCGTGGCCCGCCGGCAGAGACGAGATCTGGCCCGGCCCCACATCGAACTCGCTGCCGTCGGCCATCCGGACGTGGAGGGTCCCGGACTCGTGGTACTGGAGGTGCGGAGCCTCGCACCACTCCGTGCCGGCGAGCGGCTTGACGTCGTTGGACCAGCGCCATCCCGGCTGGAGGACGAGGCGCCCGACGGCGCCCGAATCGGTGTTGAGGATCTCGGCGCGACCGTGCGGGAACGTCCGCGTCTCGTCCGGCGTCGCGAAATCCAGGTGTTCCACCTTGCGCATCGCACGACCTCCCGTGTGCTGGGCCCCGGGCGGCTGCGACGGCAGGAAGCCGTCCGCCGCGGGGCGGACCGGTTGGAGGGCGTGGCCGGGCATACGGCGATGGCGACGGCCGCACGGTCCGACGAGGATCGCCGGACGACGGAGCGGGCCGTTCGATATGTGAGCCGGGACCTGGATCACGCCGCACCATGGGTGCAGGCGCCCGTGGCTGGCTCCCAGCTGGGACGCTGACAAGCGGCAGGATGCTCGCCCGGACCCAGGATGTCCATCCCCTTCTGCCGGACGTGAGGCGCAGGCCGCCCCGTCAGTCCTCGCCGATGTCCTCGTTCCAGACGTCGGGGCGTCGCGCGATGAACTCGCGCATGAGCTCGACACACGCGTCGGAGTCGAGGTTGACGACCTCCACGCCGCGCGAGCGCAGGTAATCCTCGCCCCCGACGAAGGTCCGGTTCTCCCCGATGACGACGCGGGGGATCCCGTACAGGAGGGTCGCCCCGGTGCACATATCGCACGGCGAGAGCGTCGTGTACATCGTGGAGCGGCGGTAGATCGACGCCGGCAGGCGTCCGGCGACCTCGAGCGCGTCCGTCTCGCCGTGGCGGATCGCGCTCCCCTGCTGGACCCGCCGGTTGTGCCCGGCGCCGAGGACCCGCCCGTCGGCGACGATGGCCGCCCCGATCGGGACGCCGCCCTCGTCGCGACCCATCCGCGCCTGCTCGATCGCCACCTCCAGGAAGGCCCGGTCGATGGACGGCTGGTCCGTGCGCGGCTGGTCGGGGGACACCGGGGCCACCGGCGGCCGGTCGGCGGTCGCCTCGTCCCCGGGAGGCCGGTCGGTCCCCCGCCCGCTCGTCTCGTGGTGGGTCATGTCGGACTCCCTTCCGCGGCTGCCGGATCGGCCCCACTCAGTGTCGGAAGCCCGCGGCGGCGTTCGGATCGACGAGCGGCTCGCGCTGGCGCTCCAGGCGCGGCATCTGCCGCTTGACGTCCGCGATGAACAGGTCGGCCATGTCGTGGCTGAATCCGCGCTTCACGACGACCCGCAGCGCCGCCAGGTCGGTCCGGTTCGCGGGGAACGTGTACGCCGGGACCTGCCAGCCGCGCTCGCGGACGGCGTTGCTGACGTCGAAGACCGAGAAGTTCCGCACGTCGTCCTTCAGCGTGAAGGCGAAGACGGGCAGCTCGTCGCCGCGGGTGATGAGCTCGAACGGGCCGAGTTCCGCGATCTCGCCGGCGAGGTGGATCGCGACCTCGCGCGCGTAGGCCTGCACGCGCCGGTAGCCGTCGAACCCGAGCCGGAGCAGGTTGTAGTACTGGGCGACGATCTGCGATCCCGGGCGCGAGAAGTTCAGCGCGAAGGTCGGCAGGTTGTC
>Ga0315297_10001893_pt1 | contig 13118 bp, 34 predicted proteins | sample YL17G15_0_MG_FD_203628 | JGI IMG/M metagenome (GOLD analysis project Ga0315297, IMG submission 203628) | Sediment microbial communities from Yellowstone Lake, YNP, Wyoming, USA - YL17G15_0 | ecosystem: Environmental > Aquatic > Freshwater > Lake > Sediment | place: USA: Wyoming | collected... | reverse complement strand
TCCTGTAACCCTAATGTCTTCAAATATTTGCTTCAATTCATCAACTCTTTCCGGGGACTTAGACAACTTTTTTACACGATCCAGGCCCCTCATCAAGGTGGCTAGATTCTTTTTTATTTCTGTGCCATAACCATGGCCACTAACAAAGGGGTGTACCCAATTACCTTCAGGTCTTCTATGATTACCTTGGTATCCAAAGTTCTGCCTGATTCCGGAACCCGTAATCGTGAACTTAGTACCTGAGTAGGCCGCCTCATTAGGATTCAATAGTACCTTATCCGTTCTCCTAACCATCTTCTGGGATGCACATAGAACAATGGTCTCAAACTTTGTATTATAGTGTGTAAATATATCCATCTTCTCACAGGAGTCAGATAGCCTATCCAACTTAGCCTGAAGCTTCTCATACTTCAACTTTTCTTCTCTTGGAAATATCACTTGGTACTCCTTTCTATTTGTAGGATTCAATAAAGTATATCCGCCCACCTTTAATAGTAGTTCCCAACTTAGATTTTATTTTCTTCTTTGCTTCTGTGGCATTCGTTGCTATAACTGGTATCTTACAGTGAACTATATAATTGTAAGTTTTTCTTTTCATCAATACTCCTCTCTTACAGCATGTAGTAATAACTCCTTCTTGGTAGGCCGCCTAAGATACTTCTCATGTACGACTCCGCTAGAAGTATGTTTACTAGATCCCACATGATTATGGTATACTCCCCCATTTGAACTTATACTGATTACCTTTACCAAGTTTGCATCTAATGGGGCATTGATCTGAATCGCGAAGCTTCCTGTCTTCCACTTGGTACGTTTTGCCATTCTTACCTCCTTTAATAGTATTCGAGCTCAATTATTGCCACTTCTTCCGGTGTTGCTTCTCTACAATACTTGGTATGTAATCCACCACCTTCGTTAAAGCTATAGTGAGTTGGTTTTTTTCTTGGTATGAACTTACCATAGTCCCAATCACCAATGTATGTGTAGTCTGTTCCCCAATCATTAGCAATATATACAGGACACCTTGGGAAGTCGACCCTAAAGAAGTATTTCTTACACATTTTCTCCCCTCTTTCTTAATTCAGCATTAATTTCATCCAGGTCTTTTTGATTGACTCTAATCCCTGAATCCTGCATCTCCAGACGCTGGTTCTTTACTTGGTAGAGTTCCTTTATGGTCATCCCTTCCCATATCCTGCGTCTGATATCTTTGAATCCTGCTACTTGGTGTCTTTCCATAGTACCTCCTTAGTAGTGGATTTGGATTAATTCACCTTCTATTTCCTTTAATAACTTACCGGTTACTTGGGACTGCTTTAAATTCCTAAAGTAAGAATTATAAGTAAGTCCACCTACAACTGCTCTGAAGATGGGGACTAACTTTTCCTGTTTTGCCCCTCCCCACATGTTAACTAATTTCCCTATATACTTAGACTTCAACCAATTCCCCTTAACCTCAAGAATAATCCATACCCCACATTCATAAGCGAAGAGGTCTCTTGGTAAGGGGTCAGCAAAAATGGCTCCGGGCTTCAGTTTCTTCACTTGGTATGCTCCTTTCAGTAATAACCTATGGTAATAGCCATAAGTTGTTTCTTGGTAACGGGCTGTATCCATTGTCGAATTGCTTCATAAGATGAGTAGTCATATGGTACATTTTCTGGATATGGAAAGAACTTCCCATAAGAAAATGTTCCTACATAGGTGCATCTCCAAAATAGCCCTCTCTTCCCAGGTAGTCTCATTTTTCTAATAGTATAGGTATCCCCACCATCTTTAATGTAATACTTACTTAACCGCATAGGTATGTCCTTTCACACATATCTCGGTTAATGCTTCAAGATTCACCATCCTGAAACCCTTATTCTGGAAATCATAGACGGTCATAAGCCCTTTATCGAATGGGTCATATGCCATACCTTTACCTGTGATTCCCTTCGTTACATCCAGCCGCCCTACCAAGTTCCTTACGGTGCCGTCTGTTCTCTTCACGAATGTAGCCCGGAAGACTGTTCCATTGGTAGCCCTTAACAACTTGATTGCTCTTTGAAGCGTAACCTTTGCTGGTCTTTTCATTACTAGCCTCCTTTAGTTAATAGTTATCCCAGCCTATCTTGGCTCGGAATTTTATATTCTTGGTAGCTTCCTTAAGTTCTTTCATTCCAACTTCTGAACAAGTAGGGCAGAACTTATGGATACCCCTACCAAACCTATTATAATAGGTCTGTGTGATTATGGCAACCCCACTTGGTATTTGTTTTCTACAGCAGGAACAATTCCCCTTAGCTATCTTTTCTTTTAAGGTTCCGTCTTTCATTACTGCTTGATACTTTTCCCATTTGAAGATTACTACATCTAATCCGAATACCATCTTTACTCCTTTCTACAACCTATCTATTACTAAGGCTGCTTTTTCTGCGTCGGTTAAAGTTCATTGAATACTAAGTACTGCCCATACTTAGTTAGAACGGCTTCAGCTTCAGTAGACTTGATAGCAATATACTTTTTACATTTCACTATCTCCTCTGCCAATAATCTCATAAGCTCTGAATAAGTAGGTTCTTCAGAGATACGAAGATATTCAATAAAGGAAAAGTGTCCAGAGAAGCTTACTATTGTATTTCCCTCTAGTTCTTCTCCATAATATTGCCGAGATAATTTCTTTACGGTTCCAGGAACCACGAAGTCAATATTCTTGGAAGCATATCCTTGAGAAGTAGAGAGGACTAACTCACTTGTTTCTTCTTTGTTATCATTTGCTCCATCTTCTATATTTCCATAGATAGGCAACACAAGTTTGTTCTTAATGTGCTTGGTATATCTCTCATTATCTAATTCCAATTTAGAGATATCCTGCCTAGCCTGAAGATGTAGCCTTAGCCCGTCGGCAAATTGAAGTTCCTTAGACTTCAATAATTTTACTAGACCTATGGTGGCTGCTTCCTCTTTAACATAGTCGTGTATCCAATGTGAGCCACTCATAAACCTAGCCTTAAAGCTTCCGTCATACCCAAAACTTTCTTTAATACCACTACGAGTAAGAACATACTCTGTATTACTATATCTGGATGCGTCCACGGCTCTGGGATTTATTTTAATCTTAGCATTACATCCCACCAGTTTAGCACTAGAGGACATAAGGATATTCTTTAACTTATCCTCATATCTTTCCTTGAATTGTAATTCACTTTGTAGAGAAGTGAATTCCTTAATTCTTACATTAAGTTCATCACGTTTTACTACGTCTACTTTGAGAACTTTCATAACTAATCACCTCCTTTTAATATTGCGCTAACTCTATTTCTGTACGTTCTTTATTTGTTGCTAACCTTAACCTTTTCTTAAGTCTAGACAATGATGGGAAGCCTGTTCTATTTGGTTTCTCCCCCAGCAACCAACGACTTTCAGACGGAAAAAATCCCTGGTCTTTAAAATACCAACCTAGAAGTACGGCACAATATTTGTACTCCCCGTCCTTTCCTAAGTAAGGTTTCCATACACCACGTTTCCAACACTTACCTCTATCAAGACAGATTTGATTAACGTAATTCATAGGTTCTCCAGTATTAGAGCCCCTATTTCAGCAGCTGGACAAGTTCTATATCCGTCTAAAGATAACTTCCTCTCACGATACACGCATTCCGGAAACTTCTCTTTAGTCTGCGCGTCTACCAACATCTGCCTACAATAATCACACCCCATTTCAGGTGGGCATTGGTCACACTTCCGCACTACCAAGATAAGCCTTTTGCCATCCCTTTCTCTGACATAGGCTTCGTTCTCGTCAAACATTGGCTCTTTGTTATTTTGTTTCATCTCACCTCCTATAGGTTCTTGAAGCAAATCTCTGCTTCAAGTTGGTCTACTTTCCTAGAGTCAGTTATTACATCCAGGGCATCAAAGTGTAGATACCAGGTTGGAAACTTAGAATACCAAGTATCATCCTCTGGAGAAAGCAACACTCTAACTAGAATTTTGGCTGGCATTGTACAGTCTACTATTTTAACTATACAATTTTTTAATTGTGTGTGCCACCTATTCACGGTTGCTAAGTCTCCATTTTCCATAATATGTTCTTTCATTCCGGCTCCTCATTCTTATCTCTGAAGTCTAGATTAACCTTTTCTCCGAAAGGTATTTTGTCTAGCTCCATTCCACCTTGTGTGATACACCAGAGGGTTCTAACCTGTGGCGCATCGGCAGGAAATGAACCAAACCCATCTGTGAAGAATATCAGCAATCTCATTGCGGGCTTGTTCTCTTCTACCCACTTAAAGACTGGGATGAAGTCAGTTCCACCACCACCCTTTATTTCTAGATTGGCTACATCCTCTTCACAAGTGACTTCTCCTACTGTGTGAACTTCAGCGTCACAAGTTACTACCGTAAGCTTCACATTACTATAAGCCTTGACTATTCCTACGGTTTCACTTAGGCACTCTTTCAAATCCTTGGGAGACATTGAACCTGAAGTATCCAAGGCTACTCCTATTTCCAAACTCTCTCTTGTAACGCTTGGCATAAATACACCACACGCAAGAGAACGCTTAGATGGTCTTGTATAACAGAAGTCATATGGAATTTCTCGGACAATGAACTTCTGTAGCATTTCTCTCCAATTCAATTTCGGATAGTTCAATTCATCTACATACCTATCCAATCCTGCTGGAGTTTTACCTTGTAACTTGGCATAAGCATAACCCTCATTGATGATTTGTTTCCAATCCTTACCATCACCAGCACCAGCACCCTTACCATCTTTAGGGTCATCTTTACCATCACCATCTTTGTCTCTTATATGCTCATCAAATCCATAGACTTTTTCCTTAGGAAGTTTCTTTTCTAATTCGTGATATATTTGCTCCCAAGGTTTCTTGTCTATCTTCTGGATTTTGATATTACCATTGATAGTGATTTCGTGGTTCTGGGGAAGCAAGCCTTCTTTAGGAAGTTGAAGCTGGTTCTCTAGGATAATATCATTGATTACAATATCCTGAGCAACATTGCTTACCTTTACATCTTTACTCTTTAAGCCCTTAAGATGTTCAAGGGCCACGTGCATAACTTCATGGCATACAACACCCTTTACTTCCTCTTGCGTCATCTTATTGACAAAGTCGGGATTATAATACATATTCCCTCGATTGTCAACACCCATAGTAGGAACTTGTGGGCCAGTCTTATTCGTTGGATCACACGCTATAGGCTCAAGATGAAGAGCAAGATAAGAAAAGAAAGGATGTGTCTTCTGAAGACCAACCCTCGCTTTTATTATTTTATCCTTAGCTTCTTGATTCATACAGCCTCCTTTTGTTATTCAACCATAACATACTTCATATACTTCTTGTAGACTTCCGCAACACCCTTGTCTTTCTGAATGAACTCAAGTAATTTCGGAACATTACCCTTGATAAATCTCAGAAGCAAGATTGCGAATTCAGCCTCGAAGTGTTCGGCAACCTTACACACTTTTGGCAGTGTGGTCTTGGTATCTTTCTTGACCAGTTCTGATAAAGCACTGACCAGAGAATATCTTACATCAATTCCCTTAATGTCGGCAGCTTTTTCAGGATGTTCAAGAATATCTTTAAGGTCTATCTGCTTGGTTAATTTCAGATAGGCTACGCATTCCGTAGCAACGCCTTCTCCAATTGCTGAACCCATCAGGATAAGCAGTTCCTGATTGTCTACAACATCCTTGATTAGTGGACTGCAATATCTAGCCCACGACCTGGGAGTCGGAAATGCCTTCTCCTTGATTTTGCTATCGAACTTGAACAAGTGCTGAGGCTTATAATTCAAGAAAGTTACAATTCTCGAATCAATCTGCTTCGCAATTGCCCAATCAGTCCAGTCTGCGATAGGTGGACAAGCTAATTCGAGATGGACGAACCTATTACATAACGGTCCGGCTAACTCGAAGGTATAAGCTTTATCCTCAGCCCTATTACCGGCTGCGATTATACCCCATCCATCTGGTAGAGCATAATCTCCAAGTTTCCTATCCAAGACTAACTGATATGCTGAGGACTGAACCAGAGGAGGAGCAAGATTGACTTCATCCAGAAGCAATACGCCCTTACCTTTGGTAGGCAACCAGCTAGGAAAAGCCCAAGCGGTTTTACCATCCTTACTTACATAAGGCAATCCTCTTAGATCTGACGGATCCATCTGAGATAATCTCACATCTAATACTGTGAAATTATTCTCTTGTGGCTCTCCGCCTTCGGCATAAGTGAGTTTTAATTCCTTAGCCAATTCCTGAGCCGTTTCTCTTACGGTCTCTGACTTTCCTATTCCAGTGGCTCCCCAGATGAAGGCAGTCACTCCGTGCTGATACGCTTTCTTTAAAGCACTCTTTAATTCTTCGTGACTTATACTACGCATTCTTCTCCTCCTTTTTTACTTCTGGTTTATTGAACCCAATTACTTTTGCTTTTTCTTCGACTTTCTTTGTTTCTTCTCCGACTAGTTTACTCCAGAGCATTACAAGAGCAAGTTCTGACTCAGGATACTCTGCCCTAACTTCGGATATTACTTTAAGGAGCTGTCTTGTGTCTTCCTGTTCCATTGTTGATCTCCCTAAAGTGTAACTGGTCTTATAAATAGTTACATACAAGGCCATTATCCCTGATACAATACCCTTTAGGATAGCCAATGCCAAGACTAGATAGGCAAAGACTCTCCAATCCAGTGTGATCATACTTCCTCCTATGTTATATGGGTTATTTGATCTTACCATGATTATAGTGGTAGCGATATTCGTAGACTCGCTGTTTCAATTTCTTTTCGTCTACGGTTGAATGATGTTTCTTTAGATCATCCAAGAGTTGTGAGTTAGTTTTACTTAACCTTAACCCTCCGATCAAGATACTATGTATCGTAGGAACATCAGATTTTTCTAAGGGTGCCAATATTTTTTCATCTTCGTGCTTTTCCTCCTTTCTAATTTCTGACTTAGCTACAGCCAGTTGGTTCTTAATGTCATCTTCACTAGAGTCGGGATATCCAACCTTAGTGAGTTCTATGATTTTTATATCTTCAAATTGTAACGCGATCAATTCAATTATAAACTCTTTCCTTTCCAAATTAGTTCTCCTTTCTATAAGTTCTTAGCTACAAGTATAGCTGAACAGGTTGGACAATTATTTAATATCTCTTTTAGATCTGCTATCTTTAAGTTTAAGTCTTCTATTGTGTCATCCCCAGCACTAACCTCATCCTCACTTGAACTTAATTCCTTTCTTAACCGGTCTATTTCAACATCCTTATCATTAACACAACCTGCACAATATACATCATCATTTCCACTCATCGTAGAATGGCATCCTTGAGTGGCACAGCTAATCTCAATATCCATATTTTCCTTTCTAGTAATAGATTTCTATTCCCAGACCTATTACTCTGAAGATATCCCGATAACTATTACTACGGACTGAGTGACGATACACAAAGTGACAGAAGTTTAAGAAGTGTTTCATTTCTTTATCCTCCCTATTAGCCTATCGTAAATCTCCTGAAAGCGATTTAATATGATAGGTTGAGACTGATAAACTCTTCGGAATACATCTTCTGCACCCTCAATACCAGCTTGTTGCATAAGGCGCTTAAGACTATCCGCAACGAGAGCATCCACTAACTCCTTACCTTCAGGAGGAAGTGCGCTATATCTATCTTCATCATAAGTCATTATACCCTCCTAGTCTAATGAACCAGTTGGAACAAAATCCTCAGGAAGTTTTACCCCTATACGCCAACCAGTTACGGTCTTCTCTCTCCATATTACCTTACCTCTACAGAGAGGAGTATTAACTTCGTCTCCAATTACAGGCACGTATACTTCACCTTCTCTATTGGTGGTGTTATTGGTGATTATGAGTATCACATCATGTCTATTATTGCTCATATATCCTCCGTATTTTAATTTCTTCAGGAACATATGCAAATGTTCCATCTTTTTGTGGACAAGAGATGAGTTTAACATCTCTAATTTGTTCTATGGCCTTTAATCCATCAAGTCCTTTAGACGTGGACACATCTAAAGTTAACGTTACTTTTATTCCCACCATACTAAACTCCTTTCCATATTAAGAGTAAATCTTTGCCCTCATTAAAGGCAATACTCTTTGTTGGTTTTAGGGCATCTTCCCATTGTGCCCTAGATATTAGATTCTCATCCCCAAAACTAGGTGTAGTATATTTATTGGTTGGAACATAATGCACTAGAATTTTTCCTATTGCTAATTGATTCTGTATGATCTTAATACACCACGCTAAAGACAAGTGCTCTAATACTCCGTGGGAATAGATCACATCAAATTGTTGATGCATAGGCGTTCTAATATCCCCTAATACATATCTAATAGGCAGGGGAACTAGCCTATTTATTGCTAACCCTAGCATTTCTAGATCATTATCCAATAGAGTAAACTTTCTCTTTGGATGATAGACTAACTTGGTCACTAGTCCTGTACCACATCCAGTCTCTAAAAAAGTCTTCCCTTTTTGACTATCTAGAGTATCCAGAAATAGAGCATACTTATCTATAAAGTAATACTCATATTTTGTATTTACTACTCTAGAGATGTAGAATTCTCTCCAAGTCATCTAGCCCTCCAATACTTTCAGTGCCCATTTAAGGACTGAGACCTCTTTTCTAAGTCCTACTATAGCATCCTCAAAGAAAAGATGTTCCACCCTATTTAACCCAATCATATGGGTAGTATAGTAAAACAAATGGTCTTCGGCTAACCTTAGTCTAGCCTTTATTATTCTTATTTTCTTTTCCACCTTAGTCTCCTTGCTTTTTTGCCCATATATTTTGGGCAGGATTAGGTCTATGCTCAACCTTATTTAAAGGTGTAAACTTTAACCCTATTTTTTCACGACATTTCCCACAGGGAATACCTTCTCGTATATCCCGTGAGGTGAGTATTAAGTTACATCTACAGAATCGGATAAGCATATTTCCTCCCTTAACCTCTTGGATTATAACTCCTAGAAAGGTTATGTCTTAATAGAGCACGATCTACTTTGTCGTCTCCATATATGCCACGAGCTGCATCCTCTCCATCATTGAGGATGGTATTGACTAGATTAACTTCCGGATCGACTTTCTCTTTGTAGGAATCAATATTCCTATCAAAGTTAAGTTCATCTCTTACTTCATCTTTTCTATTTCGTGCCATTAGTAGCCTCCGCTTTAGGTATGTCTCTTGCTTTCTTTCTTGTTATTACTTTTCCACTTGGTAACCTTACCAAGATGGTTGTTTTCCTACCCTCTATTAATTCTGCTTCTACTACCTTCCTACCTTTGCCATCATTGACTAAGACCTTGATAGTCTCCATCTCCGGCTCCTTTCAGTTAGAAGAATATTACTAGTGCTAACCCTAGAACTAGCAACACCTTCAAGGTTATTAAGACACCTACTACTAATCCCCAATTCGCTAAGACTATGTGCATACTTCCCTCCTATGTTGGTATTACCATTCCATTCAGTTTATCCCAGCCTCTAATCTTGTTGCCTTCCCCAGCATATGATCCGTGGAAGTGAAGCACTCTTGCTTGTCTCTGTACTTCTCTTGGAGACTTACGGCTTTGATCCATCCATTGCTCCGGTATCTTGCCATCTCTCTGCAATCTCTTAAGAGAGTCTAGCATCCAGTCTGTATCGAACTTCGGCCGTACATCACACGCGCTCTTCGTCATCTTATACTTCAAGGCAATCATCTTAGGAGAACAGATGAGTATCTTGCGTGAGTGTGAGTTGAGTCTACCCATTGCACCTAGTCTGTACATCTTAGGCTCCTTTCATCTCTTGGTATGTTGCTACTTCTTTGGCTATGTTCTCAGCATAGTCTACTGCCTGGTTAAAGTCTAGCCCTTTGGCTAGTGTTGCCCTTGAGATTGTGCGCGTGCCATACTTCGTGAGCTGTACTATATCAAAGCTCTTAACTCCTGTATTACTTATGAACATCTGCGGTTGAATTACTTTCGTTATCATAGTATCCTCCAGTCTATTAAGTCATCCACTCCGAACTCTATTGCTACCAAGTGCCACTTCCAAGCCATTGTCTTATTCATTGTATCCTCCTTAGTTACTCCATCCTCTTGCTATCTCCAGCCTTATGCTAAACCTATAGCCTAACCTGAAGATACTTAGGGTAAACCATCCGAGTGTATATCTTAGATGTATGTACTGTTCGTGTTTTCTCTTTACTTCCACTTTTGCTTTCCTGAATTCATCCAATTCTTTCCGGAACAATCCCTCTGGCTTACTTGCTTCTCTTCTGTAAGTGTTCTTCATCTCTCACCTCTTCTTTTTGTATTACTTCTTGCTCTTCCAAGAGCGTTCCATCTCTTCCCAAGTGTATAGCCTCTCACCTCTTGCTATCATATAATCCACATTCAATTGTCCGTCAAGTGCTGGCGTCTGGTAGTACATTTTCATATACTCTTGAAGCCACTTGTCTTCTTTATTTTTGCTTAGACTACTTACGAAGCCGTCAATCTCAATTTTTTCTTGCTCTACGGCTTCCCAATACTCGAATATATGCGTCCTGCGGGTTGCTCTATCGTCTTGGTACATATACTTATACTTTGCCTCTACGAGCGTTTTCATAGTAATATCCTTTCGGTTGTGTTGCTTTGGTTTGGGTTATAATTAAACATAGCAAAAACATTGATATTTTCCCTGCCTGCCGTTTTCCAGACATAAGAAGTATAGCACAGAAAAATAAAAAAACAAGAAAATAAATAAAATATATTTTTTGTTGTAAGTTGTTGTAAATAATAGGGTTATAGTAATTTATAAATGAAAATATTTGGGTAATTTGCATCAAATCATTCACCCCCGCTTACCCTACTAATGGATTTTCAAACCTTACCTCCATTAATTAGCTATATTGCTAATTATTAGAATTAGGCTCTAATGTATAGTATTTGTTTACAAAACGGTTATATTTTAAACTTTGGCTTTTAGGATCCCTAATTGATCGAAATTTAGCCTAGGAGTATTTCTATAAGTAGGTATAAATTAGTATATGTAGAAATGGCCTTAAGTGGTTTTTAGGTACCCATTTAGAGAACTGTACCATCCTTTTGGGGACCCTTTGGAAGTCTAGTTTTAGTTAATTTGGGATAGGGGTAACTCCTTAGTAATAAAGAAGTTTTATTATAAGATTATTCTAATTAGGATAGTTTTCAATTGTAGCAGAGAAAGAGTTTACAAGGTTCAGTTTGCTGCTGAAAAAACTCATGCTAGCTGAGACATTCTGCAACGGGGTTAGACCCCGGCCCTTGACTCTAGTTAGAGCGGGCCTAAGCGTGATAGGTAGCGAACTAAATTTTTGAATAGAGGGGAATTATATGTCCGTAAAAAGTTATAACTTAGAACTGATTCGCGGAGATAATAAATCATATGCTTTGCATTTTACGGATGCAGTTGGAGCGGATATAAATATTACTAATTATACTATTTATTTTACAGTTACCGACGACTTAGAGGCAACTGATGATAGTCATGCTAAAATAGTTAAAACAATTACCTCCCATACAAATGCAGTTCAAGGAAAAAGTATTATAAATTTACTTCCTGCAGATACCAATTTATTGGGAGATTATTATTATGATATTCAAGTTAAACGTCCTAGTGGTTCTGTAGAAACTATTCTATCTGGAGTTATTACTTTTAATGCAGATGCTACTAAAAGAAGTTAAAGGAATTTTAAAATGTCTGAAGATTCTGAAATTATTAATGTAGTTCTTACTGATGGTACGGAATTGATCAATATCCAGATAACCGATTCCGGTCCTCAAGGACCGCAAGGTGCAGCTGGAACAGAAGATCCCAATAGTCATCAGCATGTAGATCCTAAAGCAATTACACGTGTTATAGCATATGTTCCTGAATATAAGGCATATGAGATTGTAGAAACATAAGTAAATGGGTAAACATTACTCTGAGGGTTCAGAGTTTGTTGCAGTAATAAGAATGTAACAGAAGGAGAAACAAAATGGCGAATTACAGAGTACCAGTAATAGAGACCTTTGCTTGGCAGCCTCCAGTAAAGGCACTGCAAAATGCACCTCCGGTTAATCCGGTAGCAAAAGGAGCCCGTTATTTAGTTGGGACTTCTGCTTCAGGTGTATGGTTATCCCCCACAGACCTTTCCAACCGTATAGTTTATTGTACTGTTGCTGGTCATGATGCTGTTCCTGCAGAATGGGCATCTGATGTTCCAGTAGCTGGTTGGCAGGTTTTTAATGAGGCCACAAAAGAATATTTATATTTTGTGGATGGTGCATGGTCAGCTAGAGATGTAGTTGGGCCTCAGGGAGACCAAGGTGACCAGGGCAACCAGGGTAACCAAGGTAATCAGGGTAACCAAGGAAACCAAGGAGATCAAGGTGCTAAGGGTGATCAGGGCAACCAGGGTAACCAAGGTAATCAGGGTAACCAAGGAGCAAAAGGAGATCAAGGGAACCAAGGCGCTAAAGGGGACAAGGGTGACCAAGGTAACCAAGGAAACCAAGGGAACCAGGGCAACCAGGGTAACCAAGGTAATCAGGGGAACCAGGGCGACCAAGGAAATGATGGTAACTTTGGAGGCATTACATTAGACTATACATTTAGTACTGATGTTAATGATTCTGATCCCGGAACAGGAAAGTTGAAGTTTAATAATGCTGATCTTTCCGCAGCTACTGTTATGCATATTGATGATACAAATGATGCTGCAGTAGATGTTCAGGCGTTTCTTCGTACCATAGCCGATTCCACTAGTACAATTAAAGGACATTTCAGAATTTCTAATAAATTGAATTCTGAAGATTTTGCTCTTTTTACTATTAGTGCAATAACTGAAAAGACTGGATATTTTACGGTAACTTGTGCTAGAGTTACTGGTGTTACAGCCTTTAGTAATTCAGAGGATATAATTATCACTTTTGCGCGTACTGGTGATGTTGGAGCTAAAGGAGACCAGGGAGACCAGGGTACTCAGGGAAACCAAGGTAACCAAGGAGCAAAAGGAGATCAAGGTGCTAAGGGTGATCAGGGCAACCAGGGTAACCAAGGTAATCAGGGTAACCAAGGAGCAAAAGGAGATCAAGGGAA
>Ga0315297_10001892_pt1 | contig 13119 bp, 13 predicted proteins | sample YL17G15_0_MG_FD_203628 | JGI IMG/M metagenome (GOLD analysis project Ga0315297, IMG submission 203628) | Sediment microbial communities from Yellowstone Lake, YNP, Wyoming, USA - YL17G15_0 | ecosystem: Environmental > Aquatic > Freshwater > Lake > Sediment | place: USA: Wyoming | collected... | reverse complement strand
TTCCCGCGTACAGCGTCGCGATGTTGCCGCCCATGCTGTGCCCGACCAGCGTGACCGGCGCGTCGGGCGACCAGACGTCGAGCAGCGCGTCGAGGTCGCCGTAATAGTCCGGAAACCAGTAGCCGTCCGAGGGCCACTCGCTGCGGCCGAACCCGCGCCAGTCCGGCGCCACGAATGCATGCCGGTCGGACATCTCGTCGACGAGGAACTGGAAGGTGTCGCCGGTGTCCATCCAGCCGTGCAGCAGGATCACGAGCCCGCCGCCGCCCTGCCAGCGGGTCACGTGATGGCGGAGGCCGCGCACCACCACCTGCTCGTGAACCGGCGCACGCCTGGGCTCGTAGATCTCGCTCATGTCCTGCGTTCCGTGGTGGATGGCTGCGAGCATACCCGACGCCTGCGCCGCCCTATATAGTTCGCCGGCCCCGCCCCAGGCCGAGCCATGCGCAAGATCCTCGTCTTCCAGCACGTCGCCTCCGAGCCGCTCGGACACCTGGACCGGCTGCTGCGCGAATCCGGCGTCCGCATCCGCTACGTCAACTTCGGCCGCGAGCCTCACGCCGAGCCCGACGTGCGCCGCTACGACGGGCTCGTGGTGCTGGGCGGGCCGATGAACGTGGACCAGGCCGACCACCTGCCCCACCTGCGAACCGAGATTGCGGCGATCCGCGAGGTCGTGGCCGCGGGCAAGCCGATGCTCGGGATCTGCCTCGGCGCGCAGCTGCTCGCCGAGGCCATGGGCGGCAACGTGCGGCCGAACCACGTGCCGGAGATCGGCTGGTACCGCCTGCACACGACGCGGGCCGCGCACGACGACCGGCTGTTCCGCCACTTCGAGCACCGTCCGCATTTCGTCTTCCAGTGGCACGCCTACACCTTCGCGCCGCCGCCGGGCGCCGTGCCGCTCGCGTGGACGCGCAACTGCCGCAACCAGGCCTACCGGCTCGGGGATTCGGCGTGGGGGCTGCAGTTCCACCTCGAGGCGGACGAGGCGCTGATCGGTCGCTGGCTCGCGAGCGACGCCGGGCAGGCCGAGATCGACCAGTACTGGAGCTTGAGGAAGATCACGCGCATCCGCGCGGCGACGCGGCGTCACCTCACGCTCGCGCAGCCGTTGAGCGACCGGGTGTTCGCGGAGTTCGTCAGGATGGTGGGACCGCGGGCTCGCGGCCTCGTGCTGCCGTCGCGGTAGCGGGCGCTCAGTCGGCGCTCAATCAGCGACGACGCGCCCCGACTTCTTGAGGTAGCGTGCCGTCACCCAGCCGGCCACGGCCAGCAGCGCGACCGCCGACAGGCACTGCGCGGCGCACGGGTACATCGCCAACTCGCCGTCCCGCCGCAGGTTCCAATAGATGATGCCGCACCACACCAGGACCCACGCCGTCGGCGTGCCGTATTCCTTGACCACGACTCGACGCCAGTGGAATTCCATGCGGGAGAAGGTCTCGCGGAGGCCCTTGAGCCTGGGCGCGAAGCGCGGCACGTTCCTGCAGTAGGCGTCGAAATCCGCGCCGAAGCGGCCACGCAGGTAGTTCTCCTCGGCAGCCACGATCGCGCGATAGATGAAGGCCGTGAGCGGAATCGCCACCAGCACCGTGGTCCAGCGGTTGGACGTCACCACCATGCCCGAGAGGATCAGCAGGTTGCCGACGTACATCGGATTCCGCGAGTGTCCGAAAACGCCATCGGTGACGAGGTCCTTGGCGTACACGCGGCGGTTCTTGCCGCCGCGGACGATGTAGACGAGCCCGATGGTCCCGGCCCGGATGATCTGGCCGGTGACTGCGATCCCGAAGCCGAGCAACGCCGCGACCAGGTCCTCCTGCCAGATACGCGGTCCCGGCAGGAACACCAGCAGGCAGGCGAGCGGGAAGACGTACAGGCGCGTCCGATAGAGGAAATTACCGAGGGCGACCATCACTTCACCGCAATGATTCCGCAGAAGTTGTACCACTTGAAGAACACGTCCACGTACCGGAACCCGGTGCGCAGCAGCAGTTCGCGGTTCTCGAGCAGCTTGTAGGGCACCAGCACGTTCTCCAGCGCCTCGCGCTTCTGCGTGATCTCGAGGTCGCTGTAGCCGCTGCTGCGCTTGAAGTCGTAGTAGTGCTCGATGAAGAGCCGGTTGAACAGCGACTCCTCGCCGATCACCTTCTCGACCAGGATCAGGGCGCCGTTCTCGTTCATGCCGCGGTACGCGTCGACCAGCAGGCGTTCCCGCTGCAGGGGCCGGATGAACTGCAGGGTGAGAATCATCAGGACCAGCGACGCATTCTCGACCGGGCAGCCCTGGTTCAAGTCGGCGCACAGGAGCCCGAACGGATGCTTGAAACCGTGCTCCGCAAGCTTGGCGCGACATTTGACCAGCATGTCCTCGGAGTTGTCGACGCCGACGAAATTCACGCCCGGCGCGAGCAGCCGGTCGAGCTCGATCATGGTCGTCCCGGTCGAGCAGCCGAGGTCGTAGACGTTGGTGCCCTCCACCGCGAAGTCGGCCGCCAGCTCGCCGATCATGCGCTGCTGCTCCGCGTAGAAGGGCACCGAGCGCAGCAGCATGTCGTCGAAGACGGTCGCGACGTCCTTGCCGAACTTGAAGTCGGTGACGCGCGCGAGCGGCTGGGCGAAGACCTGGTCTTTCTCTTTCTTGCTCATGGCTGATCCAGCGGCCGCGGGAAGGGCGGCCTCTCCAGTTTAGTGGCCGGCACCTTAGGCGCCAACGGTCCCGAACACAATTACTCCCGCCCGAGGAACATCCGGTAGGCCGGGTTGCCGGTTTCCTCGGTGTACGGGTACCCGAGCTCGCCCAGGTGCTGCGCGAACTCCCCCGCATCGGCCGGCGCCACCTGCACCCCCGCGAGCACGCGCCCGTGGTCCGAGCCGTGGTTGCGATAGTGGAACAGGCTGATGTTCCAGCGCGCGCCGATCGCCTCCAGGAACCTGAGCAGCGCACCGGGCCGCTCCGGGAACTCGAAGCGGAACAGGCGCTCGTGCTCGAGACCGTGCGCGTGGCCGCCGATCATGTAGCGCACGTGCAGCTTCGCCATCTCGTCGTCACTCATGTCGAGCACGCGATATCCGGAGCCCGCCACGAGCTCGATCAGCGCCTCCTTCTCGCGGCGACCCTCGTGGAGTGCGACGCCGACGAAGATCCGCGCGCTGGAGGCGTCGTCGTAACGATAGTTGAACTCCGTGACGCTGCGGCGGCCGAGCAACTGGCAGAACCTCAGGAAGCTGCCCGGCTGTTCCGGGATTTCCACCGCGAGCAGGGCCTCGCGCTGCGCGCCGATGTCGGCCCGCTCGGCCACGTGCCGCAGCCGGTCGAAGTTGATGTTGGCGCCGCAGTTGAGCGCGATCAAGGTCCGCTCCGTGCACTGCTCGCGGGCGACGTACTTCTTGATGCCCGCGACCGCGAGCGCGCCGGCCGGCTCGGCGATGGTGCGGTTGTCCTCGAAGATGTCCTGGATGGCCGCGCAGATCTCGTCGGTGCTGACGAGGATCACCTCGTCCACGTACTTCTGCGCGAGGCGGAAGGTTTCCTCACCGACGCGACGCACTGCCACGCCATCGGCAAATATGCCGACGCGCTCGAGCGTCACGCGCTTACCGGCCCTGAGCGAGTCGTGCATGCTGGCCGCGTCCTCCGGCTCCACGCCGACGATGCGCACCTGCGGGTAGAGCGACTTCACGTAGGCGGCGATACCGGCCACGAGCCCGCCGCCGCCGATCGGCACGAAGATCGCGTCGATCGGCCCTGAATGCTGTCGCAGGATCTCCATGCCGATCGTGCCCTGGCCGGCGATCACGTCCGGGTCGTCGAACGGGTGGACGAACGTGAGCCCGCGCTCGCGCGCCAGTTCGACCGCGTGCTCGAAGGCGTGGTCGAAGTCGTCGCCGCGCAGAACCACCTCGCCGCCGAGGTCGAGCACGGCCTGCACCTTGATGTTCGGCGTGGTCTCGGGCATCACGATCACCGCGAGGATCCCACGACGCCGGGCCGCGAGCGCCACGCCCTGCGCGTGGTTGCCGGCCGATGCGCAGATGACTCCGCGGCGTGCCACGGTCGCCGACAGGTGCGAGATCTTGTTGTAGGCCCCGCGCAGCTTGAACGAAAAGACGGGCTGCAGGTCCTCGCGCTTGAAGAGGACCCGGTTGCCGAGGCGCCTCGACAGCCGCGGCGCCGGCTCGAGCGGGGACTCGATGGCGACGTCGTAGACGCGCGCCTTCAGGATGCGTTCTATGTAGCTCTCGTCCATGGGATCGCGGATGTGGCCTGGCCGGGTACGTTAGCAGGAAAGCGCACAGCTGAACGGTCCCGGAGGTGCTTCTCGTTTGCGCCCGCGGGCCGCATACTTCCGCGCTTTCCAGGGTCTGGACAGCCGCGTTGCGCATCGAACTGGTGATGAGCGTGATCGCCGGGACGAGCGGCGGGCTTGCCGGGCTGGTGTGGAGCCGGCTCGTCTCGGCCCCGTGGATGGCCCGCACGACCAGCGGCGCGCCCCACGGCCCGGACCCCGACCCCGTCTCACGGCAGGTCGCGGCTGCCGCACTCTTCGCCACCGCCGGCGCGGCGCTGGGATTCCTGTACTGGCTGGGCTGGGGAATGATCTCGCTGGTGAACGCGCCGTGGTACGCGGCGGGCCTGCTGTTCGGCGCCCTGGCGTGGGCCGGCGTCGCGCTGCCGCTGGTCGGTGTGCTCGCGCTCAGGCTGCGCGGCTTCGGCGCAATGGCACTCGTGCTGGCCGTGGAGTGGCTCGTGACCTGCGCCGCGACCGGGCTGTCCTGCGCTCTCGCGTGGCACCGCTACTTCTGAGGCCTGCCGCGTGAGCGGGAGGCCTCAGCGGTCGAGGAAGTCCCGGGCGTAGCGCGCCACCTCGCCCGCACCCGCGTCGAACAGACCACCGTCCTGTTCCGGCAGGTCCACCCGGCGGGATTCGTGAATCAGGGAATCAGCACGTCCGCTCATGTCCCAGAACTCGTCTCGCGGCCGGAGCACGAGGGCCGGCTGCCTGAGCAGCGGCAGGCGCTCGCCGGCCGGATAGTTCGCCGCCGCGGTCGGCCCCCAGGCCGCCGAATCGCCGGCGCGCAGTGAGCCCGCGAGATCCTCGCCCACACGCGAGGTGGACGCTTTCGCGCCGCGCGAGCGACGGATGCGCTGCCACTCCTCGACCAGGTGACCGCCGTCCTCGCGGGCCCGCGCGGGCCACGGACGGCTGTTGAAGACCTCGCGCTCCCGCGCGTCGAACACCGGCACGCCGGCCAGCACCACGCGGCGAATCTGCTGCGGCCGCGCGATCGCGAGTTCGACCGCCGCGAGCGAGCCGGCCTGCCATCCCAGCAGGTCGACTTGCCGCAGGCGCAGGGTGTCAATGAGATCGCCGACCGCGGCCGCGTACTCCGCCATCGAAGGCCGGGAATCCGGCGCGTCGGACTCACCGTGACCGGGCAGGTCCGGCGCGTACACGCTGCGGTCCCTGCCGAGGTCCGAGAGCAGCGGACGGAACACGCGCCCCGACAGCGGCCCCGGGTGGATGCACACGAGCGGCGTCAGTTCGTCGAAGCCGCCACTCGAGGGAAACGCGGCGTGCACGTGCAACTGGCCATGGCGGCAGTCGACGTACATCTTGCGGAGGTGAACGGTCACTGGCTGGGACTTCCTGCTCTGGAGGCTGGAACTGCGCGCGGCGGCGCGGATGCTGGTGCGTGTCACGGACGGTGGCCCTCGGGTCTGGCTGCGGTGCGGGGCGAATTCTCCGCGCCGCAGCGCCGGGTCACGTTGACTCAACTCTCACAAACGCGCCTCCCGGGCTGACTTAATGCGCGGTGATGCAGGAGCCATCGCGCGCGACCGCTTATGTAGCACGGCTCACACCGAGTCGAGATACCACTCGTAGTCGCGATCCGAGACCAGTGCGCCGAACTTCTCGCACTCACGCCGCTTGATCGCGAGGAAGACTTCGAGGAACTGCGGGCCCAGCGCCCAGGCGAGGAATTCCGATCCCGCGGCCTTCTCGAGCGCGGCCTGCCAGTGCGTCGGAAGCTCGCCGCGCGGAGCCTGCTCGTAGCCGTTGCCCGTCACTGGCGGGCCCGGATCGATGCGGCCCTCGATGCCACGCTGCATCGCGCCGAGCACCAGCGCGGCCACGAGGTAGGGATTCGCGTCGGCGCCCGCCACGCGGTGCTCGACGTGGCGGCTTGCCGGCGGCCCGGCCGGGATCCGCAGGCTGACGGAGCGATTATTGACGCCCCAGGTCGGGGCGACCGGCGCGTAACTCATGGCGCGGAAGCGCCGGTAGGAGTTTGCGTGCGGCGCGAACACCGCCATGCCGTCCGCGAGCGTGCTGCGCAGGCCGCCGATGGCGTGCCGGAGGAGCGGCGTCCCGGCGGGATCCTCGCTCGCGAACGCGTTGCGTCCGTCCGCGTCCGCGAGGCTCGCGTGCAGGTGCATGCCGGTGCCCGCCATGCCTGCGAACGGCTTCGCCATGAAGCAGGCGATGCGCCCGTGGCGGCGGGCAATGCCGCGGACGGCGCGCTTGAAGAGCACGGCCTCGTCCACGGCGCGGAGCGCGTCGGCGCGGTGCTCGAGCGTGATCTCGAACTGCCCCGGCGCGTACTCGGACATCAGCGTGCGCACCGGCAGCCCCTGCGCGCGGGCGGCGGCATACAGCTCGTCGAACAGCGGCGACATGTCGTCGAGCCGCCCGAGTCCGTAGGCGTCGATGTGATTCCCGCGACGGGCGGTGACGAGCCCGCTCGAGGTGCGCAACTGTCCGTCCTCTCCACGCTCGAGCAGGTAGAACTCGAGCTCGACGGCGATGACCGGCGTGAAGCCGGCGGCGGCCAGCCGTTCGACGGCGCGGGCGAGCACGTGGCGCGGGTCGGCGCAGGCGGGGCGCCCGTCCAGCTCGAACATCGTGCCGAGCACCTGGGCCGTGGGTCGCGCGAGCCACGGCGCGCGTGACAGCGATCCCGGCACCGGCCGGCAGCACAGGTCGGCGTCGCCCACCTCCCAGACCAGGCCCGTCTCCTCGACGTCCTCGCCGGTGACGTCGAGCCCGAGGATGGAGCCCGCGACGTTGCGCCCGCTGCCGTACAGCGACTCGAGCTCCTCGCGCGCGATGTTCTTGCCGCGGCCGATGCCGTTCGCGTCCGTGATCACGAGCTGCACCGCCTCGACGTCCGGATGGGCGTCGAGAAACGCGCGCGCCTCCTCCGGAACGGCGGTTGCCTGCGCGCGATGGGTCTGGTTGCTCATGCCACCGATAGTGACGGAACCGCTTCGAGGGTGGCAAGCTCGCGACAGCCGACCGTGGCGGTCGCGCGGGACGAACATGACTGAAGCCTTCACGGTGACGAGCGCGGCGCCCCTCCGGGACCTCAATACGCTGCGCGTTGCGGCGACGGCGCGCTGGCTCGCGACCGTCGCGAACCCGGCGGCACTGCCGGAGGTCCTCGGGCGACCCGAATTACACCGACTGCCGCTCATGGTGCTCGGCCAGGGCAGCAACGTGCTCTTCGCCGCGGACTTCGAGGGTCTCGTCCTGCGACCGAGTTGGAGCTCGGTACGCGTTGCCCGCGACGAGGGCGACGCGGTGCTGGTGCGGGCCGACGCGGGGCTCGGCTGGGACGCGCTCGTGGACTGGACGCTGGCGCAGGGGCTCGCGGGGCTCGAGAACCTCGCGCTGATCCCGGGACTCGTCGGCGCGGCACCGATCCAGAACATCGGTGCCTACGGTGCCGAGGCGGGCGAGCTCATCACGGGCGTCGAGGCCTGGGATCGTCGCGTCTCGGCCGACGTAACGCTTTCGCGCGCGGAGTGCCGCTTCGCCTACCGGGACAGCGCCTTCAAGCAGGACCCCGAACGCTGGATCGTCACCGCCGTCGAGTTCCGGCTGCCGCGCAAGCGCGAGGGGAACCTGGACTACGCGGGCCTGCGCGAGGAACTCGCGGCCATGGGCCTCGGGAATCCGACCCCGGCGCAGGTGGCGCAGGCCGTGCGTCGATTGCGGCGGCGCAAGCTGCCCGACCCGGCGTTCATCGGCAACGCGGGCAGCTTCTTCAAGAACCCGGTGATACCGGCCGCGCTCGCCGGGGCGCTGCGCGCCGCACACCCCGGCCTGCCAGTACACCTGTCGGCGACGGGCGAGTGCAAGCTGTCCGCGGCCTGGCTGATCGAAGCCTGCGGACTCAAGGGCTTCCGCGAGGGCGACTTCGGCGTCTCGGAGCAACACGCACTGGTGCTGGTAAATTACGGCAACGCGACCGGCGCGGAACTGCTTGGGCTGGCGCGCCGCGTCGCGGACTCGGTCGAGCGGCGATTCGGCGTGCGGCTCGAGCCCGAGCCGCGCATCGTCGGCGCCTCGTTCTGATCCTTCGGCTGATCCCCTGACTGAACCCGCGGCGGCTCCCCGGCCCTACCAGATGCCGACGTTCGCCATGCTCTGCCACGGTTCCCCGGGCTGAAGCGCTGCGCCCTTCTGCAGCAGCTCGACGGAGATACCATCGGGAGATCGCACGAACGCCATGCGGCCGTCGCGCGGCGGCCGGTTGATGGTCACGCCGTGCTCCGCGAGGCGGCGGCACGCGGCGTAGACGTCGTCCACCTCGTAGGCGAGGTGACCGAACGCGCGGCCGGTGCCGTAGGGCTCCGGGTCCCAGTTCCAGGTGAGTTCGACCTGCGCGGACTCGTCGCCCGGCGCGGCGAGGAACACCAGCGTGAACCGGCCCTGGGCGTTCTCGTAGCGGCGGACTTCGCGCAACCCGAGCGCGTCGCAGTAGAACTTGAGCGACTCGGCGACGTCGGTCACGCGGACCATCGTGTGCAGGTATTTCATGGTCTTTCACGCTGGCGAACGCAGCAGGGGCTGCACCTCGCATGTTAGCGACCCCCATCACGCAATGTCGCGCCCTGCCGACGGCTGGCCTTGTCACGCGGGCGTCCCTGGGGCAACCTCTGCCGCAGCCCAGCTCACCGGCCTCGCAATGACACACCAGAGACTGCTGCTCGCGCTGATCGCAGTGTCGCTCCTCGCCGGCGCGGCGCGGGCACCGCAGGAGACGGCAGCGCCCTTCAACGTCATGGGCAGCGCGGAGGCGCCGGTCGCCATCGTGGAATTCAGCGACCTGCAGTGCTCGTACTGCGCGCGTTACGCGCTGCAGACGTTTCCGCAGATAAAACGAGCCTACATAGACACGGGCAAGGTGCACTACGCCGCAATCGACTTCCCTTTGCCAATGCACCCCTACGCCTTTCCGGCGGCAGTGGCCGCACGCTGCGCCGGCGAACAGGGAAAGTACTGGCAGTACCGCGAGGCGTTCTTCGCGAACCAGTCGCAGATCGTCTCGAATCGGTCGTTCGACCCGCAGGCCCCGTTGCCGCACGCTGCGGATCCCCTCGATGCGCTGGCCTCGAAGCTGGGTCTCGATGTCGCGAGTTTCAAGTCCTGCCGCCGCGACGTCCGCCAGGACGCCATAGTGCGCGAGGACCTGGCGATGGCGCGGCGGGACGGAATCACCAGCACACCGTCCTTCATGATCGGCCGGGTCGTGGACGGCGAACTCCGGGGGGAGACGATTTCCGGTGCGAAGTCGTTCGAGGAACTCGCGGCGAAGATCGATGCCCTGCTGCGCGAGGCCCGCTAGGCGACCTTAGAACATTCCGCTCGGGCCGGGCTCTGTCGGCCCGCCGCTGCTGCGCGACTCGATGAAGTCGCCCGTGATCATCTCGTCGTAGGCCTGGCCCGGTCCGACCATCGGGTAGACGCCCGCATCCGGGTCGATGATGACCTCGAGGAACGCGGGGCCGTCGAACTCGATGAACTCCTTCACGACGCGCGGCACATCCTGCTTGCGATCGAGCCGGACCGCGAACCGGAAGCCGTCCGCCTGCGCGGCCTTGACGAAGTCCTTCTTGTGCAGCGACTTGTCGCTCGCCGACAGCCGGCCCTTGAAGAAGAGCTTCTGCCACTGCCTGACCATGCCGTCGCCGAAGTTGTTCAGCACCACCACCTTGACCGGCAGCTCGTAGGTCGTGACCGTCTCGAGCTCGCCCAGGTTCATGCGCATGCTGCCGTCGCCGTCCACGTCGATCACCATGCGGTCGCGTCGGGCGAACTGGGCGCCGATCGCCGCGGGCAACCCGAAGCCCATCGTGCCCATGCTGCCCGAGGTGAGCCACAGCCGCGGCTCGCGGAAGTCGAAATACTGCGCGGCCCACATCTGGTGCTGGCCCACGCCGGTCGCGATGATCGCCTCGCCCTTCGTCAGGCGGTTGATTTCCTCGATGACGTAGTAGGGCTGAATCAGGCTGCTGCCGCGGTCGTAATTCATTGCGTGCTTCTGCCTGAGCGCGTCGACGTGCGCATGCCACGCGGACCAGTCGCGGCCGAAGCCCGCCCGCTCCGCGCGAGCGAGCAGCGCCTCGAGCGCCGACGGCAGCAGCCCGACGTGGCTCCACTGCACGCGCTTAACCTTGTTGATCTCCGAGGCATCGACGTCGATGTGCGCGATCCGCCGCGCGTTCGGGGCGAACCGCTCCGGAACGCCGGCGACGCGGTCGTCGAAACGCGCGCCGAGCGCGATCAGGAAGTCGCAGTCGTCCACGGCGTAGTTGGCGTAGGCCGCGCCGTGCATGCCGAGCATGCGCATCGCGAGCGGATGGGTGGTGTCCACGGCGCCGATGCCCATCAGGGTGGTGACGACCGGGATGCCGAGTTCCGTCGAGAAGCGCCGCAGTTGCTGCGCGGCGCCGCCGTTCACGACGCCGCCGCCGGCGTAGATGAGCGGGCGCCCGGACTCGCCGAGCATCGCGAGGAACGCGTCCGCCTGCTCCTCCGAGATCGCGTTCTTCTCGAGGTTCGCCATGCGGTGGCGGTAACCGCGCACGTCGAGGTGTCCCTCGCCGCGGAAGGTCCCGGCCCAGTTCTGCACGTCCTTCGGGATGTCGATCACGACCGGGCCGGGCCGGCCGGTGCGTGCGATTTCAAACGCGGTGCGGACCGTGGCCTCGAGTCGCTCCGGATCGGTGACCAGGAAACAGTGCTTGGCGACCGCGCCCATGATGTTGGACACCGGCGCCTCCTGGAACCCGTCGCTGCCGATGGCGCCGGTAGACACCTGGCCGCAGATGACCACGATGGGCACGGAGTCGGCCGTGCAATCGCGGACCGGCGTGACCGTATTCGTGGCGCCCGGACCCGAGGTGACCATGCACACGCCGACGCGGCCGCTGGCCCTCGCGTAGCCCGCCGCCATGAAGCCCGCGCCCTGCTCGTTGGCGGGCACGATCAGCGGCATCGGCGCACCGGCGCCGCCCGGCGCGACGTTCGCCTGGTTGTAGCGGAACACGGCGTCGTAGGTCGGCAGGATCGCGCCGCCGCTGTAGCCGAAGATGGTGTCCACGCCCTCGTCGGCGAGGACCTGCACGATGATCTCCGCGCCGGACATGACCTCGCCGGCCCTGGGATGGGCGGCTCGACCCACGTCAGCGTGGCTCTGTTTCACAAGAAATCCTGCCCGGCGGGCTGCGAAAATTCGTGCTGCGGTGCAACGGAGACTAGCAGCCGCATCCGTACCCGTCCATCTAGGCGGGCCCGGGGCCATCCCCTATGCTTACCCAGAGGCCCAGGCGACGGTTCCGTCGCAAAAGGCTGTCAAATCAACTGTTTATAGGTTCACAGCGGGATCGAGCCGCAGGCGGGGCCAGGGTGAAGAGCATGCGCCACATCATTTCCGTCACGCTGCAGAACGAGGTCGGCGCCCTGAACCGCGTCGCCGGACTCTTCTCGACCCGCGGCTACAACATCGAGTCGCTGAGCGTGGCGCCGACCGACGACCCCTCGGTGTCGCGACTGACCGTGGTCACCACCGGCAGCGACGCCGTCGTCCAGCAGATCTCGAACCAGCTGCTCAAGCTCGTGGACGTGGTGGGCGTCGAGGACGTCACACGCGAGGAGCACTTCGAGCGCGAACTGCTGCTCATCAAGGTGAAGGGCAAGGCGACGCTGGTCGGGGCGCTGTGGTCCGCGGCGCAGCGGGCTGGCGGGCGAGTCCTCTGGGACGCGGCAGACAGCTTCACGATCGAGCTGACGAGCAGCGAGTCTGAGATCAACCGCTTCATCGCCGAGGTCTCGAATTTCGGCGAGGTGCTCGAGGTCGTGCGCTCCGGGGCGCTCGCCATTCAGAAGGGCAAGAAGATCCTCGAGTCCTGACGCTGGGCCCCCGCGCGCCAGGGGACATTCTCCTCCAAGGAGAATGTCCCCTACGGCAGCGGCGAGGTCCCGGCGCAGCCGTCGGCGAGCGCGGTGAGTGCGGCGCGAACCTGCGCCGGCACCGGCACCGGTCGCCGGGTAGTCGCATCCACGTAGACGTGAACGAAGCGGCCGATCGCCGCAGGCGCCGCCTCCTCGTTCCTGAAGAGCCCGATGCGGTAGATGACACTCGAATTGCCGAGTCGCTCGAGCGCGAGGCCGGCGTGCACCGTGTCCGGAAAACTCAACTCGCGCAGAAACCGGCAGCTCGTCTCGGCGACGATGCCGATCGCCGGCAGGTCGCGGACGTCGCAGCCGCTCGCCTCGATCAGGTAGCCGTTCACCGCGGTGTCGAAGTAGGAGTAATAGACCACGTTGTTCACGTGGCCGTAGTGGTCGTTGTCCATCCAGCGCGTGGTGATGGTGCGCAGGACGGGAAATTCGCCGCGCTGCTCGGGCAGGCGCTTTTCGTCTGGATCGCTCATTCGCGCTCTGCTCCGCCGCTTGGGCTACTGAAATGCGATTCGAAATGGACATTAGCTGGCGCGGGTGGCGAGGGGAAGCCTCGGCGAGACCTGCGCTAGACATCTTGCGCGGGCGGCGCGCCGGGCTATCCTTCTGCACATGCGAATAAAGGCGGCGGTACTGCGTGAAATCGGCCGGCCGGCGCCCTACGCGCAGTCGCGTCCGCTCGTGCTCGAGGACCTGGAACTCGACCCACCCGGGCCCGGCGAGGTGCTGGTGCGGATCCGCGCGGCCGGGCTCTGCCATTCCGACCTGTCGGTGATCGACGGTAACCGGCCGCGGCCGCTGCCCATGGTCCTCGGGCATGAAGTTGCCGGCGTCGTGGAGGAAGTCGGCCCGGGCGTGACCG
>Ga0315297_10001891_pt1 | contig 13125 bp, 8 predicted proteins | sample YL17G15_0_MG_FD_203628 | JGI IMG/M metagenome (GOLD analysis project Ga0315297, IMG submission 203628) | Sediment microbial communities from Yellowstone Lake, YNP, Wyoming, USA - YL17G15_0 | ecosystem: Environmental > Aquatic > Freshwater > Lake > Sediment | place: USA: Wyoming | collected... | reverse complement strand
AATTGATACCACCATCAATGTTGTTCACCATGACTGTTGGGACGATACTTATCGTTTTGTGTGGGATGAAGTAGAGGGCGGCGAGAAGATAAGGGTGAAAATGGATGACGAACATAAACTTCCCTTCATCCCCTGGATCATTGCCTCGGGTGGTTCGGAGTTGGAGAGCGAATCCAAGTTCCAGATGGAGCCTCTCTTATTCAATGATGTTCGTACAAATGAATGGGAGACGCAAAATCTATTCGGCAGTCTTATGTATTCCCTGGCCGCCTTTCGTTCCGCCGCGCCGGTGGATGTTTCCAAGACTATTCAGGGTGAGGGCGTGGATGTCAGTTATAAAGAGGCGGGCGGACAAGTGCAACTAAAGACTGGTCAAGAATATCAAAGACTTATGCCTCCTCAATTCGACCCAGTCATCAAAGAGATGTATGACCGCCTGGCCTCTGGTATCTCGAAAGGTTCTGGTACGAGCGTTTTACAGATGGCAGATATTCCACAGGGAACAGCCTATGCAACTTACAACGCGGTAGTCCAGTCCGGTCTGAACGCGATTGACAACTATAAATCGTTGGCTGAACGTGCCCTGGTGGATATTTTTCAGACAATGCTCAACTGGGTAAAATATACTGATGAACCTCTGTATGCTTACCAGGATGATAAGAAATTGCCCATGTATGGCGGGCAACTTGCTCTCCAACCGGAGGTTATCCCTGATGAAGCTTATATCGAAGTCCGGTTGAAGCCAAAGGTGACTTCGAATAGGGTACAGGAGATCAACGCGGCGAACATGATGGTATCGGGATTGGCGTATCCACAAGCACGTGCCCTTGAAGACCTGAATGTTCCCGACTCGGATACCGCTTTTGACGAGTGGAAGACCGAGCAATTGAACAAGGCCGCAGTCCAGGCTGAGGCTCAAACCATTATTCAAAAGAGCCAGATGGCACTTCAATTACAAATGCAGCAACTATCCATGCAGCAGCAGCAGGCTCAGACACAAGGGCCTCCTACTTCTCAACAGCCAGGTACGGTGGCACAAGCGCCGTACGCGGGTACTGGGATGATGCAACCCGGAATGGGAGGGATGTCCCCAATGGCCGCCGCCCCAGAAACAATGCGTGAGCAGATAACCGGCCAACCGAAGGCAGCGATAATACCGGAGGAATAATATGGCAGCAACTTACACTGTTCAGACGGGAGATTCCTGGGAAAAGATTGCCGGAAAAGTGTATGGCAATCAAAGAATGTTCCTTGAATTAGCCAAAGCCAATCAGGGCATATATAATCTGGCTCCTGGTATGGTTTTAGACCTGCCGCCAGCTTACGAAGACCCATTTGTGTCGAATGAAGCAGCCGTCGCGCAAGGAATGACCCCCGCTACGGCATTTAACGAAAAGGGCGAACTGAAAACAGGCTGGGCAAAGACGGAGAAGGGATATGTGTTTGGTGGGGCGACTAGCGGGCTATCGTTACCCTCTCTTACAGATACGTACAGAAATCCCCCAAGTCAAGCAAGTCCCCTTGGATTAACGTTGTCTTCTCTTACAACAGTCCCCAAGACACCAACGATTACAACTCCTACGGGAACTACCCCCCCGAAGATGTGGAGATGGCCGGACGAACTGGAACAAGCCAGACTGGAGTCCTTTAAGAATTATCAGACCAATCCAACAAAATACAATCTGCCTCCACGAATTTCTCAGTACACCCTGGAACAGGAATATAATCCAGAAAGCATAATTGCCAATTTGCCCAGTTTCGGTTATCAGAAAGTTGGTTCAGATTGGGTGTTGTCGGGTTCTTTGGGTGTAACAGATACGGGAATGGGTTATTCTGTCCCTCCAACTCCTTTCACGGGCGAGTGGTATCAGATGTTCTCCGCCGGACTACAGGTTCCTCCGCCCTATTATTACAGTCCCTATGCCGAGGTGGTTCAGATCGGCAACAATTATGCCCTCGTTCCTTTTGGACAGGGTGGCGACATGACTGAGGGCAATGCAACCAGTGTTAGTGTAACTGGACGGTCTGACATGTATGGCATGTTGGAAGGATTGTTCACTGTTCGATATGGTAATTAATGCCTCAACCTAAGGGTACTCCTAAGACGACGATTCAGAAACAGACCCTAAAGGCTCGTTTGCCTGCACCGAACCAGCCTTTTGTTCCCCCATATACCACCTTGCCGAGCGCGCAACAACGGCCAGCGCGACCGCAGTTGCCTCAGATTCAATTTCCTCAGCAATTTCCGACACCTAAAGAGGCCAAACCAAATGTTCTTGGGTTGAAAACGACTCGTGTTCTGACTTGGAACGAACAGACCATTCGCCAAACATTGGATCAATGGACTACTGAGCGACGTGCGGCAGTTGTCTCTATGATTAAATATCCCCATCCTGTTCTTGCGTCCGGTCTTGGTACGCCAAGTGTAGACGATTTATTTAATCGCCTAATGTCCCTTCCGCAAAACCAAAGGGAAAGCATAATGGCCTCCGGAAACCTGGAGACCGTTATCAATCTTCCCAAGAAATTGCCCTATCTTGCAAGTGCGTGGACGCTAAAGGGAGAACCCTATTATGGCCCCGAGGGGCCAATGTCGTGGGCAAAAAAGCTATCCGGGCGCATCTTGAACCCAGATATTTACCTTGAGGGAAAGACATATCAGGAGAAAGAAAATTTCTACGTGAAATATGCTGCCGAACATCCCGAAGAAACCGAATGGTGGAAACAGGCATACGGCATGATGGGACAGATAGTAAAGGATAATCCTGCCGCCTATTTGAAAATGTTCTTGGAGTCGGTGAAGGCAGGGCCGTCGCTCGTAATAACCGCGATGAATGTTCCACAATATGCAGTGCGCAAGTTGCTGGCGGCGTATTCGGCGGCGGGCGAGTTGGGAATGAAGGATTGGCAGACTTCATACCTGGTTGGTAAACCGTCCGAATATTCCTATCTGACCCTACTCGCCAAAGGAACAACAGGGATACCGTTTGGTCTTCCAGCATACTCGTCTCCTACAAGCACGGTTGAAATAAAAGAAACCTACAAACGGCACATGGCCGGTTCGGAGATGATCTATACGATGGCTTTTGATGCCGCCAAAGCAGAGGAATACAATAAGCAGTACGCACAGGGCAAGAACCCCGACTTTATTGCTGAAGATTTGATGAATCCTTGGGTTGAATTGGCGGGTAGCGTACTTCTCGATCCACTAAACTTCCTCTTTGCCAATTGGGGCGAGGCACCAACAAAAGTGGCCCGCATTGCTTCGTGGAGGGATGATGTTCTAAGAGTTAGCAACCCCGAAGTATCGAAGGCAATAGAAGCGGCGGGAAAAGCCTCCACAGATGCAGACGCAATCAGGGAAATAGAACGCGTCATCGGATTGGTGCAAAATGACGTTTCTGAGGCAAAAAAGGGAATGTCTGCACTTTCTACAAACTTTGGCGCGTTCAGTCCAGTCGCTTCTGGAAAAGCGGCCATCATCTCGCGCAGAACCTATCCTCTATTCCGCTCGATTGTAGTATCGTCCTCTCCCGAAGAGGCGGCGGCCATTTTCGACGCCATGCTCAAAGTCGGCAGTCAAGATACAGATGAGGCGGCGCGTGCGATAGCATACCTGGCACGCACTCCACAGGCCCCGATGTTCTTTTCTTCTGCCGGAACGGACGGGATGGCGTTTATGTCTTCGTTTGTGGACAAGATGGGCGGGCAAAAGAGCATGTTGAAGTTTCTAAGAAGCGCAAAAACGCCCGAAGAAGCCCTAGCTAAAATTATTCCAACGTGGGACGATAGTGTTAAGGCCGCCCTCCCGACCTTTTCCGAAATGCAGGCGGCTTCTTCGAGGGTGGCAAGAGCAGCAAAGGGTGGAAAGGAAGCCACTGAAGTAGATATACGCCTCGCGGGAATTTATAAGGGTATGTCTCCTGGAACGCGTGCTTGGGTTGGTCTTGTCAATGGGCTGGATAAAACGTCTGCGCCCGTCTATAAAATTATGAACTCGTTCTTTTCTTGGAACTATATGGGTATCAATCCTGGGTATGCCTTTAGAAATATATTCCAAGACTCGATGGCAATCATGGTTGAAGAGGGGCCGGGAGTAGCTGCCAAGAACTTCTTTGACCAAATGGGCGATATGTTCTCGCGAGGCGCGTTTACAGCGCGCGGTAAACAACATATTGTTGACATGATTGGTTCAATGCCGGAAGTTTTGATGCGCGGAAAGGGGCCTCATGCGGCTGAAGAAACCCTGAAACTATCAGAAATTCTGAAAGAAAAAGGTTTACCGGAAATATTGACACAGTTTGGTAAGAAGATTGACGTACGCGTTCTAGCTGAAACCTTCGAGAGCGGCTCTTCTGTCCATATTGGTTCCTATGTTTTAGAACGCGAATTGCGTAAAATGCTGGACAGTGGTTATCTGCCGGATGTTTATACCGCATTCAGAGGAGTTGGGCTAGACGAGAAGGCCGCAGATTACTATATTAAACTGGTTAACTCGAATTGGGGCGATGTCGAGAAGGCCAACGGTTTATTTCGCCAATCTGTTGCAACGGGACAACTCGAAACTTTCCGCATGATAAAAGTTCCAACACAGGTTGGGAATTTACTTGACCCGTTGGCGATGCGGCAACCATTCGACGACCTTCTGGCAAAATCTGGTTCACTCGATGAGTTTCAACGTGGTTTCGAAGATGGATTGAAGGCCATTCACGACAAGGCCGACAGTGCGATTGATGCCATCCCGCGCATTTCTCCGATGTCCGCCTCGGAATCGGGATTAATGGATCTGGAACAAGCGATCAAGAGCGGCGATGTTTCTGCGCCGGCTATTGACGCGCGATTGTTTGAAATCCGCACTGCTGCGTTGAACGCCTCCAACTCTGCGCACAACGAGGCTGTTCTCAAAACGCTAGAGAATTTGAAACAGGCGGGATATGATACACAGCCAGCCTACGAATTTCTGTACCGCCAAGAAGGAATAGATGTTGCCACGCGCGCCCCCATTGGGCGCGAGATGACAGCAAAACTCTTTGGAGAGAATGGCATTTTCAAAATCTCTAAAGGTAAGACCTCCGAAGAACTTACAGAACTGTGGAAAAACATTCGAATACCTGAGGGGTGGACACCTCTCGGCAATGTGCCAAAGACTCTTACGGGTGAAAATTTCCGCGATTTGATTTATGGTTGGTGGGCAAAGGAAACAAGAAATTTCTGGTGGAAGTCTGGAATGCAACGTTCTGTAGTATCCGAGAACGCGGTTCGTCTGGTGACAGACGCGGTTGAGGGATTGACAGAACAGGCGTTCATCAGTCCAGAATGGTTGAGGGCAGAAAAGATGCGCCGCGAAATGGACATCTGGTTCCGTGTCAATAACTGGGAGGATGTTAGAACTCTATACGGTGAGGATTTGGTTAAGATGGCTTCCGAGAGACTTCCCAATGCCACCCTGAAAGACATGGATTGGAACGCTCTATCATTCTATGGCTGGAAGAAGGGGCCGCGCGCGTTGATTAATGCAGTTAACAAGGACAGAAGGCTGGCAGGCCTTGTGGAATATATCGCCGGAGAAGGCGAAGATATATATACCAAAGTGCCATTCACCGAAGCGGTACAGGCCATTGCCAAACGACTAAAAGGACTGGAACCCCCATTGCCAGAGGATGCGGTGCCATTCCTAAGTCAATACGTTTCAAAGAACGAAACTTTCATTGCCGAGGAACTTACTAAGTGGTCGGACGGTGTCGCCGCGCATTGGGGAGAAACAAAACCTGTCTTTACCAACCCGCAAGTCGAAAAAATACTCAACGAAATTGCTACCATTACCAAACCGCGCCTAGAACAGGGTCGCGCGGGCGCGTTGGCGGTGGCGATTGGAGAACGTAACTGGTTACTACATGCTTATGACGATCAGACCTATGCCGAACGCGCCCTGGCGCACATGTATCTGTTCCCATACTGGTACACGCGGTCAGCAATCAAGTGGCCTATACGATTAATGGAGAATCCAGAATATCTATTGGCCTATTCAAAATACCGCAAGTTTATGGAACAGATACATGCCGGATTGCCCGATTGGTGGAAATATAATCTCATCATTTCGCGTCTTCCTGGTATCAACTTGGAAAGTCCCATATATTTCAACGTTGAACAGACTCTTAATCCTCTTTATGGTGTTACCGGCGTAGACTTTGAAGATAACGACAAACGCGCCACTCAATATGCACGTGCTGCGGACGATATGACCAAACTGGGGCCGAGTTTATACACGCCAATAAACTGGTTGATTGCAGGAGCGTTATGGGCGGAGGGAAAAGAAGAGGCCAGAAATAAATGGCTGGGCAGACTTATTCCACAGACGGCGACTCTCAAATACGCACTTTACAAATTCAATATAAATACCGGTGTAAAATATAACGAGTTTGACCCCTTTGTTCAAATGTTTATGGGCGGACTTGATCCATACGAACAAGCACCGGTGGGTCGCGCGTCTGGCGCGTGGGTAGACGAACAGGTTGAGAAAGCAGGAACGGTCACGGACGCGCGACGAGAAGAACTCTATAATATGTACTCCGCGCAGGCGCAAGACGCCATTCTTGCACGTTCCGGGCCACTGTTCGAGGAATTCGTAGAACGTATGGCCGACCAGAAGGCTCCAGGAAAACTGACTTCGTTCTTTCTCGGCGCGGGCTTCAAAACAAGAACACAGACCGATCTTCAGATTGATGCTTTTTGGAATGATTACATCGCGCTGGAAAACGGACGCGATAATATGTCCCCAATTGATTACCGCAATATGCAGGCGAAAATAGGACAGGCATATCCCTGGAAGGACGCCGTGCTCTTGGCGCGACTGCCAGACGATTCTCGTTACCGTTCATTCTCTTATGGGGTTCTGGCTCGCATTGCCCCAGGACAACAAGACGAGTTCTTTCCGTCAGGAAACGAGGCGGGGCCACTCGGGATCTCTGGAGATATGATTGATGAGTTCTATGAAAGCAAAGGCGATTTCTCTATCTGGACATCGCAAGACAAGGAGCGGTTTACGAACGGAATGGTTGACCTGGCGGCTCTACTTGCTATTCCAGACTATGCTACGCAAACCGAATGGAACACGGCAAAAGATACTTATGCACAATTGAAGAAAAAGATTGCCTTATCACTTTCGGAAGCATATAACATTGACCCACGAACCGGCGAGGATAGAACACAAGGCGTATGGGAAAAGGTCTATTATTACTACCGGATTGAGGACAATGCCGAGAAAGATAAATTTATCACCACACACCCCGAAGTCGAGAAGGCGATGAATCTACTCTCTGAAGGAGTGATGGCCGATAAATTGTTGACACAGTATTACGGCGGACTGGAAACTATTGAACGATACTACACCAGCAAGATGTATGACGAACTCTACAAAAAGTTTCCCGCCACAGACCCAAAGATGGAAACCGTTGGGGACGAATGGAGTTACTACTACGATCTAAAGATAGCGGGCGGCAACATCCAAGAAGACGTATTGGCGCGCACACCAGGACTGAAACAATACATGGGTCTTATGGAAGAAAAGAAGACCGCGATGGCACAACAGTTCCCCGACATGCAAACTCTTTGGGATACTTATGATTATGCAAAGTGGATTGGTCGGATCACCGGCGATTACAGTAAGGCAGATGCCTATTATGACTTGAACCCGAAGTTAAAAGCATACTCGGATGCCTCTAAATCTTATGACCGGCAGATTGTGGGCTATTTGGCTCAATCTATGGGCTTGCAGTCAGCAATAGACCTGGAATCGCTGTATAACCAATGGCAGAATCTTGCCACCGATGCCGCGTATGCCTATCGCGACGCGCACCCGGAAATGGATGCCTACACTGAAGAAAAGGCGAAGATGATAAAGAATGTTATGCTTCAGATTGGCGCTCTTGCCAAGAACTTACCCGAAGTTCCACAGGCGAATATCCGCTCAGACTTCACGCCAATGGGGACAACGCAACTTCGCCTAGCGGTTTTGGCACAACCGAAACCGAAGATGACTTTGGATGATTACCTAAAGACTTACAAGATTTCAGACGAAACTTGGAAAGCGATAAAGAAATACCTTGATGGTGACAAACCACTTCCCGCGGAGGTGAAGGATGAATTAGACTATCTTTCAGATGGTAACTACATGAACATACTGTTCGATTTAGCAACAGTATACTATAGGTAAAAATGGATACATTCCTTCACAATCTATGTGATATGCTCATACCTCTCCTGGCGGCCATTGTGTTATTGGGAGAATTTGGGCTTATTTTGGGTGTCTTTCTCTTTATCAGATTCCTGTTTGGGAACTGAAACCATAAATATGATATAATGGAGATGTAAGATGACTGAAGAAACGGTAATTGAGAAAAAGGTGAGCGAGGAACCGAAGGATAAGGGACTGCCACAGCCCCAGTTTTCTGAAGAACCCGTCAGCCCAACATCTGCTCTCACGCCCGAATCAATCGCAGCACTTTCTCAAGCACTGAAACCAGTGATCGAGGACACGATTGACCGCAAGTTCAAAAGCACTACCGACAAACGGTTCTCGCAACTTGAACAAGGCAAAAGTGCAATGAGAGAGGTGCTGGCTACCCTGGAAGAGCACGGCGTGACTTTGCCTCCTGCACTGAAACAACAATTCCAAATGCAGGATTACATTGACAAACGCCTTTCTGAAAGGGGAGTTCCTCCAAGCGCCGATAAGAGCATATCGGCAGAGGCGGGGATTGATAGCGGCAACGCCGTCCAGCAGATCGTTAAGGAGCTTCAACTGGATACGTCCGACCCAGAGGTGTTGCAACTGCTTTCAGGGACATATCGTGACTACAATCACATGTTCCACGAAGCCGCACTTCTTGTCGCGCGTAAACTATCCAAACCAGTCCCCTCCAGTGCGTCCTCTCCGCCAATTCCAGGCGGGTTGATTAATCAACCCAATGAGGCAGAACTGATAGGGAACTACAAGAAAGAAATGCTGGCCGCACGAGGCAAGAAAGAGTTAGCCCGCTCCATCCAGGAGAAATATCGGGTACTCGGAACTCCCATAGAGGAGGTAGACCTCACGGCCCCCTAGGAGATAATTAATGACCACCTATGCTGGAAAAGAAACCAGTTATAGCAATACCCTTGTCCGAAAGACCATGATTACTGATCGTATTATCATGGCCGACCCCTACGACATTGTTGCAATTACGGTTCTTGGTCTGAACAACGAATCGAAATTTGCCTTTGTCAATACTCCGGGTCGCACATACACCTGGCTTGAGGACGCCTATCCCGCCCAGTATGATGCCACCAATGAAGTTGACATTGCCACCACGACCAACACGACTGTGATGACTGTTGTTAATGGCGCACTGTTCCACGTTGGCGACATTATTCAGTTGGACAGCGAATACGTCTACGTCGCTTCCATCAGTGGGAATGAGGTCACCGTGACTCGTGGCTATGCATCAACGACCATTGCAACCCATGCCACGACCTCGACTGCCTACATCCGCTACAATGCTCGCGTAGAGGGCGCGGAGAGTTCTGATAGTCCGTGGACAGAAGTTGCCACCCACTCGAACTACTCCACCATCTTCCACAAGGAAGTCAAGATCACCCGTGACGACATGCTGTTCCCGAATTATGGGATTGACAATCTACGGACTTATCGGATTGACAAGAACATGGATGTTCTGATGATGCAGTTGTGCAAACTTGCCTACTACGGCAAGTCTGCCGTCGGCACCGTCTCGGCGTCCCGTTCGTCTGCCGGACTCATTGAAATGGTCACGACCAATGCAACGCCATTGGCGGGTGCGACTCTACTCCGCTCCCACATTGACACCGAGTTCATGCAGATTCAAGCCGCGGGCGGAAAGACAGACCTGATCCTCTGCGATGCCTGGTTCCAGAAGAAAATCAACGACTTCTACGAGGGGTTCGTTACTACGGAGCGTTCTGAGACCATCGGAGGCATGATGATTAAGCAACTCATGCATCCCATCACCGGAGACCTGGTTCGGGTTGTTGTAGACCGCCTCTGTCCTTCGGGATATGCCTTCATGCTCGATACCCGCTACGTTGGGTACATCACCATTGACCCGTTCTTCTACGAGCCACTCGCCAAGACTGGCGATTACGAAACCGGCCAAACCATCGGAGAGTACGGCTTCGTGGCTGCGGCGACCAAGTTCCATTCAATCCTGAGCGGCTATTCAACCTCCGCATAGGTTTAGTTTAGCGAGGGGAGACCAAGGCCTCCCCTCAATCAATAAAAGGAGTATGAAATGGCTGATTTTAGATTGTTTGTTTCTGGGCGTCGGGGCGACTCCAGCGTAAATCCGTCTGGTGCCGTTCTTATGGGACTCGGTACAGAGTCCTATCCTGCCGTCGGGTCTACTGCCGCCGACAAAAAGTGGATGTCTTTCTATCTGACAGACCCTGCCGCAAGTGGTACTGCGCGCGGTATGTATTTACGCCTTTACCTGACCGGTGGGGCTGGCGGTGAGGCCGTTCGTGCCTTTGCGCAAGTAGAGAGCAACACCCCTGCCGATACCGTTAATGGTGCTCACATTTCGTTAGCCTTCGGTTCGAGTGCAGGAAACATTACTGGTTTAGGAACTGCGGGACGGTTTACTTTCCACCTTCCCAGTCGTTCTTTGACCGGAACTACCGCCGCCATCATGGCCGAGTTGTGGAGCGATGGTTCTTCCAGCACTCTCGGTGGGACTAGCTCATTCATCCGCTTCTGTCTTGACGGTAATGCTACTGGTCGAGCAAATGTTGATACCAGCGGTTATCTTTTCGAGATAGCCGGACTGACATCCAATGTTGGCAAACTGTGGCAAGCTGTCTCCCCGGCCACGTTGGCTGGCAGATTGCGCATTCTAATAGGTGGTACAGCCTACTATCTTGGTGTGTATTCCGGCGCAACCACCTAATTCAAAAGGTTTTGGGGGCAGACCTAAACTGCCCCCAGATTGGTTTCTCATATGAAGCGAGTTGCAATTGTTGGCGCGGAGGAACAGACCCGCGCTCTTGCCCCGTGGGATAACCCCGATTTTGATATTTGGTTGTTCAATGATTGGGCGGCACATGACTGGTGCAAGAGATTTGATGCAACTATAGACATTCATCCTGTAAGTGTAATAAAGAACCCCGCCAATGCCAGAATCCCCGATTACTGGGGGTGGTTGACAAAGGAGCGGGGTAAATTGATTTATATGCAGGAAGCATTGAAGGAAGTTCCCGACTCGGCCAAATACCCTCTTGATGAAATCAACACGGAGTTTATGACCACCCTAACTTTTGAGGGAGAGAGGGTCAAAATATTTCGTTCGTCTGTCGCCTATGCTGTTGCCCTCGCTCTTTACCAACAACGTCCATTGATTGATATTTGGGGCGTTGAATTGGTTGCGAGTAGTGAGTATCGAAGCGAGAAGGATAACTTCGCCTTCTGGGTTGGACTTGCCACGGGGAGGAAAGTTCCCGTCACGCTCCATTGCTCACGTGGAACCTTTGACATGCCCCTATATGGATATGAAGATAGTGGACTGACGAACAACAGATTGGTTGACTACATCAAGGGTATGACCGAGCAAAAGAATGAGGTCTTGAAACAAACCGCCATGTTGGATGGAGCACTACAATTCGCAGTCCAGTTACAGAAAGATATTGGAGATGCCAAGGCATAGACACCCCAAAATCTACAATCCTCCCCAGACCGACCCTGTCCTTGAGGCACTGGCAGAGAAGCTTGTAGACAAGATACCGGACGAGGTGGTACATTCTGATTTTGATGGTCAGACCGACATCAAAATCAGGAAAGTACTAAAGATTAGAACAGAGAAACTCGCCATTGGTATACCAATGGACGAATTGATGTTCTCACAGTTCTTTTCCAACTTCATGTACCTCTCCGTCATGCCCTGGGACGTTCTACTGACAGCCACCAGCACTTTTGTGACCGACGCCAGGAACAGTATCCATAACACTTTCCTGGAACAAACAGAGGCAACTCATCTGTTTATGGTTGATTCTGACGTACTTCCTCCCCCCGACACGATTGAGCGGTTACTCGCTCACGACAAACCCGTTGTTGGGGGGGTTTATTTCAAGAAAGAGAAGTTCAAGATCAGGGACGCCAACGGGAACGTTAGTATCATACAGCGCCCAACCGTCTACGACTTCAATCGGTTCGACGAGGAGAAGCAAAAATACTTCTTCCATGAAAGACTCAAGGTCGGAAAGGGTCTTGAGAAGGTGGATGGAATGGGGGCGGGGTGTTGGATGATTAGGAGAGATGTCGCGGAGGCGGTTGGTAAAAGTCCATTCTCGTTGGATTTTGGAGGGGAGGATTTGACATTCTGTAAGACTATCGAGAGGGCCGGATTTCCAATCTACGTGGACTGGGATTTACAATGCGCGCACGCGGGAGTGTTTTTCGTATGATGATCCTTGTCCCCGCCGGCAATGGATGGATGTGCGAATCCGACCCCGGGGAGCCAGGACTCGGTGTAAAACGGTGGTCTATCAACGACACAGAGGCAAGACTCGTTTCCGAATTGTTTCGCGGACTGACTGTTCTTGAAATCGGCACAGGACTTGGCGTTTCCACTAGGGCGATTGCGAAGAAGGCGAACTGGGTTCACACAGTAGACATTGACCCGTGGGTTGCAGAAAACGTAGTCCTGCCGCCAAACGTATTCTTCTACCGCGATATAAAGGACGTACCAGGAGGACTTGATGCCGCTTTTATTGACGGGTATCACAACCGCAAACAATGCGTCAAAGATATTCGAGATGCAAGGCGAGTTGTAAAACCCGGTGGACTAATTATCCTCCACGATGCACTTATGAAACCCATACACCAAGCAATTATAGATAGCAAAATAGAGTGTACCCTAATCCATACTGTTTGCGGACTAGCGGTGGGATGGATCGAATGAGGAACCCCAACGATCCCATCCCTGGTTTCGAGAACGAATTTACCGGAACCGTTGGAAAAGAAAAGCGTATTAATAAGACCCACTTCACTGTACCCGTCATTGGGTTACGAGATACGGGGTATAATAGTGGATATGAATGGGTAAGGCGAGGCCAGAAATG
>Ga0315297_10001890_pt1 | contig 13126 bp, 12 predicted proteins | sample YL17G15_0_MG_FD_203628 | JGI IMG/M metagenome (GOLD analysis project Ga0315297, IMG submission 203628) | Sediment microbial communities from Yellowstone Lake, YNP, Wyoming, USA - YL17G15_0 | ecosystem: Environmental > Aquatic > Freshwater > Lake > Sediment | place: USA: Wyoming | collected... | reverse complement strand
CCTTCATCGGCAAGTGCAGCGACGCCATGGGCACATCGGTGGCCCTCACCATGACCCGCCTCGGCAGCAGCATGGTCATGGCGGCGCCGCCGGAGGAGCAGATGACGCCCCAAGTGGAGGCGCTCGCGCGTGCCAACTGCGCGCAGTCCGGCGCCTCCATCACCCTCACCGACGATGCCGTCGCCGCGGTCAAGGACGCCGACGTCGTCTTCACCGTCGGCTGGTGGTGGATGCAGCCCGAGGACGAGAAGAACGAGCTGCGCCGGGTCCTCGGCCCGTACCAGGTGAACGAAGCGCTCTGGGCGCACACCAAGCCGGGGGCGAAGTTCATGCACTGCCTGCCGGCCATCCGTGGCGAGGAGATGACCGACGCGATTCTCGACGGCCCCTTCTCGATCATCCTCGACGAGGCCGAGAACCGCAAGCACTTCCAGAAGGCGCTGCTGCTGGCGCTGATCGGCATCGACGAGCTGCCCGCCGACCCCGATCTGCAGCCCATCGCCCGGGCGTTGCTGCGGTGAACCGGCGGGCGGCCGGGAGAGCCGCCCGCCGCGCCGTCAATCCTGCGCCAGGCGGTGCAGCTTCTCGAAGCTCAGGATCTCGATGAGCTCGTGGTCGCCGCTCATGCGGATCACCTGCGCCCGCTTGAGGCGGTCGAACGTCCGGCTCAGCGTCTCGGGCACAGTGCCGAGGCGCGCGGCCAGCTCGCGCTTGCTCGTGGGCAGCTTGACGACGCGCGGTAAAGCCGGCTCGCCCGCGGCCGCCGGCCTTCCGGCCGGCGGTTCCAGTTGCTCATCGGCGAGCCCGAGCAGGTAGCGCGCCAGCCGCGCCGGCACCGGCAGCAGCAGCTCCTCGACGCGGCGGTTGAGGAGCCCCAGCAAGTGAGCCATGGCGGCGAGGAGGCTGACCGCGACCTGCGGCTCGGCGAGCAGCAGCCGAAGCACCTCCCGCGTGTCGAAGCGGTAGAGACGGCAAACGGTCATCGACTCGGTGCTCGAGGGGTATTCCTCGTGGAAGAGAGCCGCCTCCGCGAACGTCTGCCCCGCCTCGACGTGCCTGATGGTCGCGGTGCGCCCGTCGCGCAGGAGCTTGAAGACTTTCAGGCGACCCTCGGCCAGCAGGAAGAACGCCGAGGCGGGGTCGCCTTGCAGGAACAGGGTGCGCTCCGCCGGCAGCAGTACCGGTCGCGCGATGGCCGCGATCCTCGCCAGCTGCTCGTCGTCGAGCTGGGCGAACAGCTGCGCGGCGCGCAGGTCTGCGAGAGTCGGGTCGGTCATGGCCCGAAGTATACCGTTGGGTGTCAGCCCTCCGGCGAGGTGGAACCGCCGGGCACGCCGCCCACGGCCAGCGAGGGATTGGACGGCAGCACGACGATGGCGGAGGCGCCCTCGAGGGGGCACCTAGTCTCGCAGATGCCGCAGCCGATGCAGCGCTTGGCGACGACCTTGGGGCGCGCCAGGTAGTCCTGCGTGCCGTCGGGGCGCGTGATGAGGCGCTGCCCGCTGAGCACGATCGCCTTGTCCGGGATGGGGCACATCTCCTGGCAGACGATGCAGGGTGTGTTCGAGGCCCAAGGCAGGCAACGGTCCCGGTCGATCACGGCGATGCCGAGCACCTGCTTGCGCTTTTCCTCGAGGTCGAGCTTGGGAATGGCGCCCGAAGGGCACACCTGCCCGCACGCCGTGCACGAGTAGTCGCAATAGCCCAGGCGGGAGGCGAGCACGGGCGTCCACAGCGCCTCCAGTCCGGCCTGCCCCAGCGACGGCTGCAGGCCGGAGGTCGGGCAGACTTTCATGCACTCGCTGCAGCGCAGACAGCGCGAGAGGAAGGCGCCCTCGTCCTGGGCGCCCGGCGGGCGGATGAGGCCGGGGCTCTTGATGGCGCGCGCGACGCTCGTGCCCAGCAGGGCGACCGTCCCGACGCCGATGGCGGCCGCCGCCAGGAACTGCCGCCGGCCGGGGTCGTAGGTGGCCCAAGGCCCCGGCTTCAGGGTAGGCCCGAAGCTCATCGCCTCCCGCTCCGGGCAGGCGACCAGGCAGTCCAGGCACATCGTGCACTCGGAGGTGACGACGCGAGCGCGGGCGCCGGCGTCGCCGCCTCCCCCTCCCGCGCCCACCTCGGCCCTCTCGATGGCGTCCACGCGACAGGCGCGCACGCAGGCGTTGCAGCCGTTGCAGCCGGCGCCGACGAGCGGGCGCAGCACCTGTACCTTGGCGACCAGACCGAGCAGCGCGCCCAGCGGGCACAGGTACCGGCACCAGAACTGCTCGGCGAACACGTTCAGCAGCACGACGGCGAGGAAGACGAGGAAGATGGCGACGCCCTGGGCGTAGTGCGGCTGATACACAGGCAGCACGGTGCCGCGGAAGCGCTCCTCGAACCAAGTGATGGCGCCGCTCGCCGCACCCCAGTCCACGAGGGCCGCTTCGACGGCGCCGACCACGTAGTCGAAGCCCGGGATCAGCGACGTGGTGAACGTGCGCGTGAGCAGCGCGATGGGATCGAGCACGAGCAGCGTCAGGCTGCCGAGCGCCGCCATCACGACGATCACGCCGAGCAGGACGTACTTGACGCCGCGCAGCCGCGGCGGCACCCGCGCCGCCAGCCGCCGCGCGGCGCGGAATCGGAACCAGCCGAGCAGCGTGCCCAGCGGGCAGATCCAGCCGCACCAGACGCGGCCCAGTACGAGCGCCGCGCCCAGGGTGACGGTGGCCAGGGCCAGATGCGGCAGCCACTGCCGCGCCGCCAGCATCGTACTGAGCGCCGCCAGCGGGTCGAAGCGGAAGAACAGGTCCGCGTACGGAAAGGCGGCGCGGCGCTGCAGCGCCGCGAACAGGAGATAGACGAAGAGGACGAGGACGGCGATCTGCACGGCGCGGCGCACCCAGCGGGCGGCCTTCCAGCCGCCCGCCGACCGCCGCCGCGCCGCGCCCTCGGCCGCGACGTCGTCCCGCGGCGCCTCTCCGGCCTGCCGCGCCTCTCCGTCCCGCGAGTCGTCCGTCAACGCCGGCTCAGACGTTGCGGATGGTGACCGACGAGAGGTTCATGGTGCCGAGGCCCATATTGGCGGCAGCGCGGATGTACGGCACGAAGCCCGGGGTCCTGCCGAACAGGCGGGTCGCGTAGGTGTCGGCGGCCACCCAGTCTTTGCAGGCGATCACCGTGTTCTTGACGCGCACGTCGGCGAGGCGGCCGCCCGACGGGCCGTTGCGCACGAGGATGCGCATGGCGTCGATCACGGTGAGCTCGGGGCGCAGTTTGGCGTTGATCTCGGCGATGCTCTGGCTGAGCCCCAGCGTATGCATCCTCTTGCGGTTGCTGGTGCAGCCCATCGCGTTCTTGCCGCCCAGCGTGAGGCCGGTGGAGCCGTGCTGCTTGGCGATGGGCACGTTGATGAGCACGTCGGCGTTGACGATGGCGGCGTACAGCGGGTGCGTCTTCAGAAGGTGCCCGGGGATCGCGTAGCTCCTGTACCCGCTGCCGCTCATGACGTGCATGGAGCCGCCGGCCGCTCTGACGGCGGCGGCGATCCCGCTGACGCTGTAGCAGGTGGTGGCGTTGGAGCCCACGGGGTTGTCCATGACGATGACCTTCCTGGCCCCTGCCTGACGCGCCAGGCTGACCAGTGCCCTGACCACCGCTGGGTTGGTGTTGACGGCATACTTGGGCGCCCGTGCGTGCCCGATGTTGGGCTTGATCACCACGACGTCGCCGGAGCTCACGAAAGCGCGCATCCCTCCGATGGCGGCGATGGCCTTCTTGGTGTTCGTCCCGGCGGACGTGCCGCGCGCGACGGCGAGGATCTTGCGGGCGGCTGCGTGGGCCGCCGCCACGTCGCCGTCCAGCGCGGCTCTGTCGAGGTCGTTGTCGGCGCGAGCGAGGGCCGCGAGCGCGCGCTCCGGCCCCCCCAGGATCGCGATGCCCACGCCGCCGAGCGCGATGAGCTTGAGGAATTCCGACCGGTTGAGCGGTTCCATGGTCACGGGATCACCCCTGTCGTTGGCGGGACCTGCCTGACTATGGTACTCCTCGGCCTTTCGATTGTCTCGATGAGCGGAACCCGTCGTCAGACATGAAGACGTGGGGCTTGGCCGCCGCGCATCACGAGGCGGGCATTTGCCCCCGCGCCGAGACCGCTGTAGCCTTCCCTGGTCATCCCTCAGCCGCTGGGAAGCCGGTGCAAGGCCGGCGCTGCCCCGCAACTGTAGGCGCCGACGAAAGCCGCAGCGATGCCACTGCCGCAAGGGGCGGGAAGGCGCGGCCGGTAGGACGAAGCGCGAGCCAGGACACCGGGGCTGAGGGATCATCGCGACAACGCCTCGAGGGAGGGCTGCGGTGGATATACCTCACGACCGATTCATCCTCGTTACAGGCGGAGCGCGCAGCGGCAAGAGCACCTTTGCCGAGCGGCTCGCGGAGCAGCTGGCCGAGCCGCGCGGCGGCCGCGTGATCTACCTCGCCACCTCCGAGACCAACGACGTCGAGATGGCGGCGCGGGTCGCGGCGCACCGCGCCGCGCGGCCCGCCGCCTGGACCACGGTGGAGTGCCCGCTCGAGGCGCCGGCGGCGGTGCGCGAGCACGCCGGCGCCGGAGGGCACGCGGCCGCCGGCGCGAAGGCCGCCCCCCCCGTCTTCCTCCTCGACTGCGTCACGTTCTGGGTCACCAACCTGCTGTTCGCGGGCGGCGCCTTCGGCGGCAGCGCGCCGCCCGACCGGGGCTTCAATTACGACAAGGACCTGCTGCCGGCGGACGAGGAGCGTGCCGCCTCGGCGCGCGTCTCCGCCGGCGTCGCCGACCTTCTCGCGGCGCTCGCCGAGACCGGCGCCACCATGATCGCCGTGTCCAACGAGGTCGGGCTCGGGGTCGTCCCCGAGTATCCGCTCGCCCGTCTCTACCGCGACCAGCTCGGCTGGGCCAACCAGCGTCTGGCCGTCGCCGCCGACCGCGTCTACTTCCTGGTCGCCGGTTTCCCCCTCGACGTCAAGGGTCTCGCCGCGTCCCCGCTCGCCCCGTTCCCCGTGAAGGAGTCCGACCAGTGACCGACCTGCTTACCCGCACCATCGCCGCCATCACGCCTCTCGACGCGGACGCCATGCGCGCCGCCGAGGCGCGCCAGATGCAGCTCACCAAGCCTCCGAAAGCCCTCGGCCGTCTGGAGACGCTGTCCATCCAGCTCGCCGGCATCCAAGGCAGGCCGCAGCCGGTCATCGAGGACAAGGCGATCGCCGTGATGGCCGCCGACCACGGCGTCACGGCCGAAGGCGTGAGCGCCTTCCCCGCCGAGGTCACGCCGGGGATGGTGTTCAACTTCGCCGCCGGCGGCGCCGCCATCAACGTCATCGGTCGCCACGTGGGTGCCCGTGTGCTGGTCACCGACGTGGGCGTGAACGCCGACCTCGGCGCCGCCGAAGGCGTGCGCCAGAAGAAGGTCCGCATGGGTACCGCCAACATGGCCCAGGGCGCGGCGATGACCCGCGAGCAAGCCGTGCGTGCCCTCGAGATCGGCATCGAGCTGGTCGAGGAGGAGCTGGGCAAAGGCCTCGACATCATCGCCACCGGCGAGATGGGCATCGGCAACACCACGGCCGCGTCCGCCGTCATCGCGGCGCTCACCGGCGAAGACGTGGCCAAAGTCACCGGACGCGGCACCGGCATCAGCGCCGAGGCGCTTCCGGCCAAAGTCGCGGTCATCGAGAAGGCGCTGACCGTGAACCGGCCCGACGCCAAGGACCCGATCGACGTGCTGGCCAAGGTCGGCGGTCTTGAGATCGCCGCCATGACCGGCGTCTTTCTCGGCGGCGCGGCGCACCGCGTCCCGGTGGTGATGGACGGCTTCATCAGCGCCGCCGCGGCGCTCGCCGCCGTGCGCCTCTGCCACGAGTGCGTGGACTACATCCTGCCCAGCCACGTGAGCATCGAGATCGGGCACCAGGTGGTGCTCGACGAGCTCGGCCTGGTGCCGCTGTTCGACCTGCAGATGCGGCTCGGCGAGGGAACCGGGGCGGCTCTCTCGATGAGCATCATCGAGGCCGCCGCCCGCATCCTCAGCGAGATGGCGACCTTCGAGAGCGCCGGCGTCGCCGGCGACCCCAACGAGGCCGAAGCCGACCTTCGGCGCTGAGACGAGGCCGAGGCCAATGAGCGGACGGGAAGCGACAACAAGCCGATGATGCGGCAGTTCACTTTGGCTGTGACGTTCCTGACCGGTATCCCGCTGCCGGTGGAGGGCGACGTGAGTCCGGCCGACCTTTGGCGCAGCATGGGCTGGTACCCGCTGGTCGGCCTCGCCCTCGGCGCGGCGGCCTGGGGCGTGTACGCAGGCCTGCTCGAGCTGCTTCCGAGCCTCGTCGCCGCGGTACTCGTCGTGCTGCTGCTCGAGGCCGTCACCCGCGGGCTGCACATTGACGGTCTCATGGACACCGCCGACGGCGTGCTCAGCGGCGCGCCGCGCGAACGAGCGCTCGAGATCATGAAAGACAGCAGCGTCGGCGCGATGGGCGTCGTTGCAGCTGTGCTCATCCTGATGCTCAAGGTCGCAGCTCTGGGCGCGCTCTCGCGCGCCGACGCGGCCGCGCCCCTGCTCGCCGGCTGGTGCGCGGCGCGCGCCCTGCCTGCCCTCGACGTGTACGCGTGGCCCTACGCACGCGCCGCCGGCACCGGCGAGGCGTTCACGCGCGAGCGCACCCCCGGCCCCGTCGCGATGGCAGCCGGGCTTCTAGCGGCCGGCGTCGTCGCGACCACGCTTGTCACCGTGACGGTTGATGGCGCGGGCGCCTGGTACGCCGGTCTTGTGGTGACGGTCGTGGCGATGGCCGTCGCGCTGCTCGTGCAGGCCGCCGTGGCGAAGCGTCTCGGCGGCCTCACCGGCGACGTCTACGGCATGGGCATCGAACTGGCCGAGGCGGCGGCGTTGGTCGCCGGCTGCGCTGTCGTCAAGCTGGCGGGGTGAGGTGACCCGATGAAGCTCTACCTCGTCCGCCACGGTCAGTCCACGGGTAACGTGGGCGGCACCCTGATAGGCCAAAGCGATCACCCGCTCACCGAGCTCGGCGAGGCCCAGGCGCGAGCGGCTGCTGAGCGCCTCGCGCCCTTCGGCCCTTTGCCGGTGCACTGCAGCGACCTGCCGCGCGCCGTGGCGACTGCCGAGCACATCGTCCGTGCCTGGGCGAAGCAGCCTGACCCGGGCGCGGCGCTCTCCGGCGTCGTCCGCGCCCGGCCGCACGTGCTCCCCGATCCCCGCCTGCGCGAGATCGACCTCGGCGACTACGAGGGCCGTTCCTGGGAGGAGTTCGAGGCCGATGAGGAGCTCACGGCCGCGTTCGCCGACGACCCCTACCGCACGGCGCTTCCGGGCGGCGAGTCCCTGGCGCACCTCGAAGCACGGGTCATGGCCGCCTTGCGGGACGTCCTCGACGCGCACGGCGTCGGCCCGGACGGCGGTCTGAGCACCGACGCCGTCGCGTCGTCAGACGCCAGTGCGATGGCGACCGGTTTCCACATTGCCGAGCCAGGCGCGAACGCCTGTATCGTCGCCCACGACGGGCCCATCCGCGCGCTCCTGAACCACTACCTCGGGGTGCCGCCGGAGAAGTGGTGGACCCTGTCCACCACCCACGGCGGCATCTCGCTCCTCGAGTTCTCGGGCGGCTGGGTCAACGTGCGCTACGTCAACACGACCGGCCACCTGGCCGGGCTGGACGAGCGGGCGGTCTCCGCGTCCTCCGAGCGGGACGACGATCCGGCCGCCGGCTGACCGCAACAACCTGGCTCTGTGCTCGCCATGAGGTCGCCCGTCAGGCACATGGCCGGAAAGGGAACAACAACCCACCAGCGCACGTCAATCCGCATCTGGAAGGTGGACCATGTCGTTTCAGGCATATCTGGACGCCGTCAAAGCCAAGACGGGGAAGACCTCCGATGAGTTCCGTGCGCTTGCCGCCGAGAAGGGGCTGGTCAAGAGCGGCGAGATCGTGGCCTGGCTGAAGTCCGATTACGAATTGGGGCACGGTCACGCCAGTGCGATCGCGTCGATGATCGTCCACGCCGACAAACGCAACGCCAGCCCGGAGGATCTGGTCGCCGAGTTGTTCTCGGGCAAGAAGGCCACATGGCGTCCGGCCTACGACGCGCTGGCCACGGAGATTGCGAAGTTCGGGACGGATGTCGAGATGGCGCCCAATCTCACCTACGTCAACGTGCGCCGCGGCGCCAGGAAGTTCGCCATCGTGCAGCTGTCGTCCGCCGCCCGGCTCGACATCGGGGTCAAGCTGAGGGACGTGGCGTCGTCAGGCAGGCTCGAGGCTGCTGGCTCGTGGAACAGCATGATGAGTCACCGGGTCCGTATCGATGACCCCGCTCAGATCGACGGCGAGGTACTCGCCTGGTTGAGACAGGCCTACGATGCCGCGTGACACCGGGCATGGACGTCGCCTGGTCGAGTCCGCCCGTCGCTGACGGCTCCTGACGCGTCTGGCCGTGCTCTTCCTCCCACATGACTGGCGGCTGGCGCTGGCCACCGTTCTGCTGGCGGGCCTCTTCGACGTCCTGATCGGCGAGCCGCCGAACGCGCTGCACCCCGTTGTCTGGATGGGCCGGCTCATCGTCTCCCTCATGGGGCGCCGCCCGCACGGCCGGCCCCGCGCCGAGTTCGCCTACGGCGTGCTCATCGTGGTGGTCACGGCCGGCGCGGCTGCGGCCGCCGGCCTGCTGCTGACGCTGGGCCTCAGCTATCTTCCCTGGTGGGCGGCGCTGCCCATCGGCGCCTGGGTGCTGAAGACGGCCTTCTCGCTGCATGGCCTCGTGCGCGCCGGTCGCGACGTGCAGCGCGCGCTCGGCAGCGACACCGCCGCGGCCCGCGACCGGCTCACGGCGCTGGTCAGCCGTTCGCCCGAGCTGGATCCGCCGCTGATCGTCTCGGCGGCAGTCGAGTCCCTGGCCGAGAACCTCACCGACAGCGTCGTCTCGCCGCTCCTGTACTTCGCCCTCTTCGGCCTGCCCGGCGCGCTGGCCTACCGCGCCATCAACACCTTGGACGCGATGATGGGCTACCGCGACGAGCGCGAGTACGTGGGCAAGGCGGCGGCGCGTACCGACGACGTGGCCAACTGGGTCCCGACGAGGATCGCCGCGGTGCTCATCGTGGGCGCGGCGGCGCTGAAGCGCACCGGCCGGGCCGCCTGGGCGACGCTGCGCACGCAGCATCGCCCCGAACACGGGCCCAACAAGACGCTGGTGATCGCCACCATGGCCGGCGCCCTCGGCGTGCAGCTTCAGAAACCTGGCGCCTATGCCCTCGGCACCGCAAAGCGGCCGCTCACCGCCGACGTGATCAGCGACGCCGTCTGGTTCGTCTGGGTGGCCGGCGGCGCGACCATCGCCGGCGCCGCCGGGCTCGCGGCGCTGCTCGTCTGGGGCGTGTGGGGATGAGCGCGCCGTTCTTCCCAGAGTCGTCGCGTCGGTCTGAGCGGCCCGTCGACATCGGCCGAGCAGAGGTGACATTCCCAGTCACCCATTGAACTTCAGGCGGTGCCCTCCACACTGAAACGGCCCCTGGAGGATCCGCCCGTGTCCGAGCTTATGACCCAGATGCGCTCAGCCCTGCGCTCCCGCCACTACAGCCGGCGCACCGAGCAGGCCTACTGCCTCTGGGTCCGCCGCTACATCCGTTTCCACGGCATCCGTCATCCGGCCGACATGGCCGAGCCCGAGATCAACGCCTACCTCACTCATCTGGCCGTGGACGAGCAGGTGAGCGCCTCGACGCAGACCCAGGCGCTCTCCGCGCTCCTGTTTCTCTACCGCCACGTCATCGGCCGCGAGGTCGGGGAGCTCACCGACCGTGTCCGCGCCCGCAAGTCGCGGCGTCTGCCCGTGGTGCTCACGCGCGACGAGGTGAAAGCCGTCCTCGACAAGCTCGACGGCGACAGGTGGCTGATGGCGTCGCTGATGTACGGCGCAGGGCTGCGCCTGATGGAGTGCCTGCGCCTGCGCATCCTCGACCTCGAGTTCACGCGCGGCGAGATCGTCGTCCGCGACGGCAAGGGCGGCAAGGACCGCGTCACGATGCTGCCGCGCACGCTTACGCCGGCCCTCGAGGCTCACCTGACCGCGGCACGCGCCGTCCACCACGGTGACCTCGTCGATGGTTGGGGCCGGGTGGAGCTGCCGGGCGCATTACGCCGACCTCCAAGTTATGCCGACCTGCGCTCGCGAGGCGCTGCTGGGGGCGGCGGGCGCGGCGAGGGGGTCGGCATAATCAGAGCGCCTCAAGGAAGGCGAGCATGCTGTCGGGCGGCTGGTAGCGTCCGGGGGCGCTGTTGAGCGGGGTGGTGCGGGAGAGAGCTCGTTCCTTGAGCGCGAGGTCGGCGTGCAGGTAGATCTGGGTGGTCTCGACGCTCTCGTGGCCGAGCCAGAGCGCGATCACGGAGGTATCGACGCCGGCCTGCAGCAGCCGCATCGCGGCCGTGTGGCGGAGGACGTGCAGCGTGACCTTCTTCTCACCGAGGGTCGGCGCGCGGCCGGCGGCGCTGAGCACATGCTTGGCGAGTCGATGTTCGAGCGCGTCGCGGCTGAGCCGCCGGCCTTGGCGGGTCGGAAAGAGTGGACCGGGCGCCTCGCCGTCGCGTTCGCAGAGCCAAGCGCGGAGCACGGCCTGGGTGGGTCGGGCAAGCGGGGTGACGCGCTCCTTGCGTCCCTTGCCGCGGCAGCTGACGTGGGCGCCGACGCCGAGGTGGACGTCGCCGCAGACCAGCCCGGTCAGCTCGCTGGCGCGCAGGCCGCTCTCGAGGGCGAGCAGGAGCAGGGCATAGTCGCGGCGGCCGGTCCAGGTGGAGCGCTCGGGGCTGGCGAGCAGCGCCTCGATCTCCGGCTCGCTCAGGAAGCCGACCAGCGCGCGGTCGAAGCGCTTCGGCGGGATCGCGAGCACGCGCCCGATCAAGGCGGCGTGCTCAGGGTGGCGCAGCGCGGCGTAGCGGAACAGCGAGTGGATCGCCGCCAGCCGGGCGTTACGGGTGCGCACGCTGTTGCCGCGCTCCTGCTCGAGATGGTCGAGGAAGGCGGCGACCAGCGGCGCGTCGAGGTCGGCGAGGTCAAGCTCAGATGGCTGCCTGCGCGTGCGCCGCTGCGTGAAGCGCAGCAGGAGCCGCATCGTGTCGCGGTAGGCGGCGACCGTGTGCGGGCTGGCGTCGCGTTGCTGCAGCAGGCGCTCGGTGAAGAACGCCTCCAAGGTCGGGGCGAGCGCGCTCATGGCCTGGTCTCGAGGTACCGCTCGAGGCGCTGGCCGGCGAGGGCGAGCAGCTCGGGCGCGGCAGAGAGGTACCAGTAGGTGGCCGCGGGATCGACGTGGCCGAGGTAGGTGGAGAGCAGCGGCAGCCGCGCCTGCACGTCGCTGTCGGCCCGGTAGGCGTCGAGCACGGTGCGCACGGCGAAGCTGTGCCGTAGGTCGTGCAGACGCGGCCGGCAGGTGGCCGAGCGCGGTTCGAGACCGGCGCGGCGGACGAGGCGCAGGAACGTCCAGTTGACGTTGCTGTAGCGCAGCCGCGTGCCGGCGAGCGAGACGAAGAGTGCCTCCGCCTGCGGCCCCGGCTGCAGCCGCTGACGACGGCGCAGGTAGGTGCGCAGGGCGCGCACCGCCGTCGCGTGCAGCGGCAGCTCACGCGACTTGCCGAACTTGCTGTCGCGAACGAGGAGCAGGCCGCGGTCGAGGTCGAGGTCGCCGCGGTCGAGGCGGATCGCCTCCCCGACCCGCAGGCCGCTGACGGCGAGCAGGCCGAGCAGTGTGCGGTAGGTCGTGACGCGCAGAGGGAAACGCAGACTGGCGCAGGCCGCGAGCAGGGCGGCGATCTCGGCGTCCGTGTACAGGTAGGGCGTCGCCCGTCGCCGTCGCCAGGGCAGCAGCTCGGCTGCCGGCACCTCGGCGGCGGGATCGAGCGCGTGCAGGTAGGCGGCGAAGCCGCGCACCACCGAGAGGCGGAACGACCACCAGCTGGGATCGCTGTCGGCGGGAAGCCGCGCCCAGGCGAGCGCGTGCTCGACGGTCACGTGGTCCGCCCCGACCTCGTCGAGATAAACGAGGAACTGGGCGAGCAGCTTCTCGGCGCGCTCGAGCTTGTAGCCGAGCCGGCGGCGCATCGTCAGGTAATCGTCGAGTGCCTGGCGCAGCGGGCTCATGCCGCACCTCCCGGCCACGGCCTGGCCAAGGAGCGCAGCGCCTCGCGGTCGACCTTGGCGTAGATCGCGGTCGTGAGCGGGCGCCGGTGGCGCAGGAGCTGCCCGATCTCCTCCAGGGGCGCGCCCGCCCGCAGCAGCTCGGTGGCCACGCTGTGGCGCAGTCGGTGCGCCGTGACGTCGCCGAGACCGGTCCGCCGTCCGGACGCGATCACGACGTTCGTCACCCCGCCCGGCGTCAGCGCCCGGTGCGGCGCCTTCACGCGCACGAACACGGAGCGTCCCTCGGCGCGGCGCGGACGACCGTGGCGCAGATAGGCGGCCACGGCCTCGCCGACATCGGCGGGCAGCGGCAGCCGCTCCCGCCTGCTGCCTTTGCCCTCGATCACGAGCGCGCCCGCCCGCCACTCGATCTGACCAAGCTGCAGACCGGCGACCTCGCCGCGGCGAAGGCCGAGCCGTGCCAGCAGCGTCAGGATCGCGAAGTCGCGGCGTCCACGCACCGTGCCTCGGTCGCAGCTCGCGAGCAGCAGCCGCACCTGACCCGGCTCGAGCGCCCGCGGCAGTTTAGCCAGCCGCCAGCCGGCGACCGTCGGCACCGCTCCGGTCAACGATTCCTCGATGATGCCTTCGAGGTGGAGGAAGCCGAGCAGCGACCGCAGCCCGGTCACCATCAGCTTCGCCGAGCCGCCGCGGCCGCGTGGCTCCCGGCAGGCGGCGACCACGTAGGCGCTCACGTCACTCGCGGTCAGGCGCTCGAGATCGAGACCCTCCGCGCCCGCGCGTCCGGCGAGGAACGGACGCACGACCTGCACGTAGCCGCAGACGGTCCCAACGCAGAGTCCGCGCTCCGCAAGCAGGTAGTGCCGGTAGCGCTCCAACAACGTCTCCATTGGCGTGCTCGCGACCGCAGGCGGCGGTGGCGGGGCCGCACCAGCCGCCCGCAGGTAGCCGAGCAGC
>Ga0315297_10001889_pt1 | contig 13134 bp, 9 predicted proteins | sample YL17G15_0_MG_FD_203628 | JGI IMG/M metagenome (GOLD analysis project Ga0315297, IMG submission 203628) | Sediment microbial communities from Yellowstone Lake, YNP, Wyoming, USA - YL17G15_0 | ecosystem: Environmental > Aquatic > Freshwater > Lake > Sediment | place: USA: Wyoming | collected... | reverse complement strand
GTACAGAACCTGCCGGTACCGACCATGGACCCCACCCGCCTCCAGGACAACACCACCGACCTGTCCATTCGTTGGGTGGACCTCTCGCACCAGGGCGTGCCGTTCAACGCGTCGTACAACGCGGAGTTATTCAAGCAATTGAGCCCGGAGATGACGGCGGCGCTGCGGGTGCTGTTCCCTTAGGCGCTCGTGAAGGCCTCGCCGAAAGCCGAGGGCCTGGACGACTGACCAACCTGGTCGCGGAGTTCATAGGACTCTGATGTCACGGCGATTCGGCCAACCGGAAAGAACCACATTGTCAGCCGACTGTATCCACCGGGGAGATTTCTCGGGGCTATACGCTTTCGCGCAGCAGTGCGCATCAGTCGTGAATCAAACCCGCCTGAGCGCTACCGGAAAGGCCTGGCGCGCTCGATGAGTTCGTCGAGACCCGGCTCGTCCGGATTCCACGGTTTGCCGGGGTGAATGACCGAGACCTGGCAGCTCTCGGCTGCCTCGACCAGTTGCCGGTAGCTGCCCGCCTTCAGGTCGACGATGTAGGCTTGCTTGTTCTGGTCGTAGGCGAACATCTTCGGGCTGGCGAGCGTGCATTCATTGCAGCTCGAGCAACGCAGGGTCTCGATATACGCCGTATCGGGATTCGGTACGGCTTCCTCTTCTGCTGCGGCAGCTCCTGCAACCGCCGCGGCAATCGTCGGCTGATCAAGCGGGGCTGCAGTTGGCGCGAGTGATGCCGCTTCGACGGCACGCTGCTGCTCCCAGAGCGCCTTCTCGCGTGCCACCAGCGCCTCGGCGCGCGAATCATGAATGCCCCCGAGCTCCTGGAGCCGATGCCAGGCTTCGCGACAACGCTGGGCGGCACGCATCATCCGTTCGTCGACGACGACCCGGCACAACAGGTCCGCATCGTCGACCGCCAGGATGCAGGGCAATCCGGTCGCAGCATCGGCCGGCGGGGATTCCAGCCACTGCCGCACGCTGACCAGGCCCTCGCCCCAATGGGCGCGCGGGATGGCAGCGAAATGCCGACTGTGGCGCCGGTCGGCGAGCAGGAAATCGACGAACGTGAATGCCAGCTCCTCCGTCACAGCCTGCAGGTCCTGGTCCGCATACGTCAGGAACTCGAGCGGCCAGTCCACTTCCGGTTGCGGATTGTTCTCGAGTGAAAAGCGGGTAGCGTTGTCGGAGCCCCTGCCTGGGTCGTAGCTGAATGCCGGGAAGGCTCGAGACTGCATCGCCGATGCGGCCGCGAGATAGCCGGGCAGGGCGCTCTCGCCGTCCGCCGGTGCGTAGACGCTGAAGAGCGCAGGGCCTGCATGACGCAGGCCCTGCTGGATGCCGTCGCGCAGCTGCAGGAGATTGGATGCCACGCTCTGCAATACGAAAGCGTCGCCAAACGTCATCGCCATGGACGCCAGTTGACTGCCGCGCATGCCGAACGAGAAGCGACCCTCGCCCGGCGCCGCTTCCTCCAGGAGATCACCGACCTCGAGCAGCACCTTGACCGGCATGCCCGACGACAGCGCGTTGCCGAGGTCAGCCTGGACGCCGGGCGCGTCGCTGCCGAGCGTCACGAGATAATCCGGGAAGAACTGCAGTTCGGCCGCAGTAAAGTCCTCGCTTTGCATGCGATCGAAAATGGGAGCGTGCAGTTGCTCGACAAACTGCCCTTCGACTTCCAGTTCCGCCAGCGACAGTGCCTTCAGCAAGGACAACATAGCGGGCAGGCGATTGCGGTACGAATCCAGTGCAGCCGACACGTTGCCGAAAACAAAGCCGCCGTTGTCTGCATCCTGCACGCCAGCATCGCCAGAGGGTGCGAAGAATGCCTGCTCGCGCAGCACGCGCAGTGCCCACTCGATGCGTGTGCGACGCGGTGTGTCCAGGCCTCCCGGGCTGGCCGTGGGCGACAGCAGCCTGGACATCGTCGCGAAATTGAACAATGCCTGGTGCGTGCCGCCGAAGGTCTGCTGCAGGTTTGTCGCCTGAAAGGCGACTGCCGATCGCGCATAGTCCGCACGGAGTATGGCCTCGAGGCGCAGGACCAGCGCGTCGATGCGGACACGCGCGGCACGCCGCTTCTCGTCTTGCACCACGGCCCACGAGTGTCGCAGGAATCGGGATGGCAACCGCGAATCGCATCCGGCCAGTTCGCCATCGACAGCCAGTGCGCCGCGCACGGTTGTCATTTCGCGCCGCCAGGCATCGTCGGTGCCCGCACCAGTGGCAGCAATATCCCAGGCCTGCAGCAAAGTACCCCGCGCTCCATTCGCGACGGCTTCCCGTACCAGGCGCTCGACATGCAGCGCTCGCTTGCGCATCGCCTCGCCCTGCGAACCCTGCGGCGCCGCTGTTCGTAACGCTCCATCCACGGCGGCGCTGAGCGAGACGACGTACTCACCGGGTCCCCGGACGAACACGACCGGGAAATCGTGACGAATCGAATCGAGATCGCGGTACTGGGCCAGCAAGGCGGGTCGCAACCCCGCAGGCAATTGTTGCTCCGCCCCGGCGTCGTCCAGTTGACGGCCCGTGAGATGAAAGACGACCTGCGGCCTGAGCTGACTGTCCATGGTTACTGCGGCCATACGGTGAATTTATCGAACTCGCCATCGAGCGTGCCGCGAACCTGGTCAGCCGTGCGCAACTTGCCAGCACCCCGGAGGTCCTCATAGCAGGGCACTTCCGGGTTGCGATAGAGGATCCCCACCGGGATCGGGTCTTCAGACGACGCGATTTCGCGGGCGCGATTGATGTCCGCAGGATCGTGCGTGAGCTGGTTACGGTAGATCTTCTGCAGGGCCGGGCTGACGCGAATGCCGTCGGCATGCGTGAGCATCAACATGCGCTGCGGGTCGTGCACCCACGGCTCGAACATGTTGCCGACGAATTCCGGGCAACGCTGCAGGATGCGCACGAACGAGAAACCGCGATGCCGGAACGCGGCCGTCAGGATCTGGAACAGCGACTCGGGTATCCAGTCCACCGCCTGCGCGACGAAAGAGACGTTCTGCACGCCCAGCGTGACTGTGAGCGGGCTCAGCGCATCGAGATAAGAGCCGCGTGGCGTCGTGTTGCTCTTGGTCCCGATCGGCGACGTCGGCGAAGCCTGCTTCTTGGTCAGCCCATAGATGTGGTTGTCGTGCAGCAGCACGGTCATGTTCATGTTGTAGCGGATCGCGTGGATCCAGTGCGCTGCGCCGATGCTGCAGCAATCGCCGTCGCCGGTATTCACGAACACGTGCAGGTCGGGGCGCGCGAGCTTGATGCCCTCGGCGATCGGCAGTGCGCGGCCGTGAATGCCGTGGAAGCCATACGTACGCATGTAATGCGGCAGCCGGCTCGAGCACCCGATGCCCGAAACGAAGACGGTCTTCTCGGGTCGCAAGCTCTCGTCGCGGCACAGGCGCTGCATCGCCGCGAGGATCGCGTTGTCACCGCAGCCCTTGCACCAGCGCGGCACGCCGCCCTGGTAGTCCTCGAGCGCGTGGCTCTCTTCGGCGAAATGGTGCAGGCACAGCGTCGCGGTGCTCATCGCGAAGTCTCCAGGTGCGTCAGGCGTCCACGCAGCTCGGCGTACACGGTTCCCGGCTTGATCGGCCGGCCGCGCACCTCGGTCCAGCAGTCGACGTCGACGAGGTACCGCGCCCGCAACAACATCGCCAGCGCGGAGTAGCGGCGATTGGATTCGTCGATCAACGGGTCGTTCGGGTCGTCCGCCCAGTTGCCTTCGACCGTGATCACCTGGCGGAACCCCCGCAGGATTTCACCGATTCCGGGCTGCATCGGTTGCAGGAATGTCAGGTGCGTGGAGGAGACGCGGTGACCTTCACCGCGTAACCGCGTCACGGCTTCCTCGATGGCGCCCTTGGTGCCGCCCCAGCCGACGACGAGCAGTTCACCCTCACGTTCGCCAAACACCGGCGGCGGGGTGAGCATCTTCTGCAGTGTCGCGAGCTTCATGCTGCGCGCACGCATCCCTTGCTCGTTGATCTCCGGGTCGTAGGCGACGCGACTGTTGCGATCGTGGGCGAGGCCGGTCAGCGTGTGCATGCCGTTCGGCTGCCCTGGAATGAAGCGCCGGCTGAGACCGGTGACCGGGTCCCAGTCGTAAGGCTTTACACCCTCCGGGACCGGATTCTGGTCGACCGGAGGCGCGAGCCAGTCCGTGGAGAATTGCGGTCGCGGAAAAGGTTGCTGCGCGGTCGCGAGGCTGGCATCCGACAGCACGACGACGACCATGTTGAAAGCTTCGGCGAGTCGTCGCGCCGTGATCATCGAATAGAAGCAGTCCTCGATCGTGCCGGGCGCCATGACGACCTTGGGCGCGTCGCCGTGACTGCCGAACATGACCGTGAGCAGGTCGCCCTGCTCGACTTTCGTCGGTTGCCCCGTGCTCGGTCCTCCGCGCTGCACGTTGACGACGACGAGCGGGATTTCCGCCATGACGGCGAGGCCCAGTCCTTCCTGCTTCAGCGAATAGCCTGGCCCGGACGTGATCGTCACGGCGACCCTGCCCGTGTAGGACGCGCCAATAGCGAAGGCGCACGCAGCGATCTCGTCCTCGGCCTGATGCACGATGCCACCGGCGCGTTCGAACACGTCGCTCAGGTAGTGCGAAGCCGACGTCGCCGGCGTGATGGGATACATGGCGCAGATGTCCATCCCCGAGGCGAGCACACCGAGCGCGATGGCCGTGTTGCCGTTGATGACGAGCTGCGGCACCGTCGATTTGACCGCTGGCACCCGGTATTTGAAATCGAGGTTCGACTCGGCCCATTGCCAACCGGCTTCGAGCAGCGCCACGTTCGACGAGATGACTTTTGCATCCTTCTTGCCGAAGATGAACGCAATCTGGTCACGCGCAAGATCCATGTCGAGGCTGTAGACGTTGCAGAGCATCCCGAGCACGAACATGTTCTTGCCCTTGCGCGGGTCAGCGACGAGCGCGCGGCACTCCGTCTCCATGGGCACTTCGTAAACCCGGAAACCTTCGGCGACCAGCCGTTCGCGGGTCTCCGCATACTGGCTGGCGATCTTCGCGTCGTCGTGCTGCGCCCACATGTTCTCCAGCAGCACGATGCAGCCGGCCTTGAGTTCGCCCGCGTTGACCCGACCCAGCAACACCTGCTCGTTGAACGCGACCGCGATGTCGGCCTCGTCGCCGCCGTTGCTGACCTGGTGCGAGCCGATGCGGATCCGGTTGCCGCTGGCACCTGCAACGCTGCGCGCAGGAGGCTGGATCTCCGCCGGGATGATCTCCACGGTCCACACGCCGTTACCCATGCGCGCGGCAATCGTGCCGAACGACTGACCGCATTTCTGCGCGCCCTCTCCCGAGTCGCTCATGATCTCGATCACGTGTTGATCGAGCGTCTGCAGGTGCTTGGCGATGGGCGAGGCCGCACCGGTGCGAGCGGTGCTGGCTCGCGCGCGCAGAGGCGTTACTGCATTCATGGCAAATTCACCTCGGCACGCGGATGCGCGCAAAGCCGCGCTCCGCGCGATCGATGCCAAACATTCGGGAACCCTGCTCCGCCGCGGCGTCGCAATACACGTGGTCGGTGTCGCGCAAGCCCAGGAACGCTTTCATTGCACGGGCGGCACGGCGTCCGGCGCCCATGGCTTCGATGACTGTGGCGGCGCCAGTGACGATGTCGCCGCCGGCAAAGACCCCCGGAATCGACGTTGCGAGGGTCGCATCCGTAGCGATGTAGCCGCGCTGGTCGAGTTTCAGTTTCGACGTCTGGCCGATGATCGGATTGGCGTTGGTGCCGATGGCATAGACCACCATGTCGGCCTCGATTTCGAATTCGCTGCCGGTTTCGGGCACGGGACGGCATCGCCCGGACGCGTCCGGTTCGCCGAGCGTCATGCGGATGCACCGCACGGCGCGAACGTTGCGCTTGCCGTCGTCCAGCAGCTCAACGGGGCTGGCGAGCCAATGGAATTCGATCCCTTCCTCTTCGGCGTGGTGAATCTCCTCCGCACGGGCAGGGGCCTCGGCGCGGCTGCGGCGGTACAGGCAGCGGACGCTGTCGGCACCGAGGCGACGGCTGACGCGCAGCGCATCCATCGCCGTATTGCCGGCCCCGATGACGACCACGCGCCGGCCCGGCTGCAAGGGCGTGTCGTAGTCTGGAAACTCGCGTGCATGCATGAGATTGCAACGCGTCAGCAGCTCGTTGGCCGAGAGCACGCCGTTCAGGGATTCCCCTGGAATCCCCATGAAGCTCGGGTAGCCCGCGCCGGTGCCGACGAATACCGCATGGAATCCCATCTCTTCGACCATCTGCTCGATCGTGAAGAGCCGGCCGACCAGGGTATTGCACTCGAAGCGGATGCCGAGCGCCGCGAGCTTCGCAATTTCGGCATCGACCACCTTGTTCGGCAGGCGAAAATCGGGAATGCCGTACTTCAGCACGCCCCCCGGCTCGTGGAAGGCCTCGAAGATCACGACTTCACAACCTGCCTTGGCCATGTCTGCCGCGCATGCCATGCCCGCGGGACCGGAGCCGACGATACCCACCTTGAACCCGCTCGGCTGGATGTACGGCACGTTCGACCAGCGTTCGCGAATCGCCAGGTCGCCGACCCAGCGCTCCAGTCTCCCGATGGCCACCGGCTCGAGGGTGTCGCCGACCGTGCAGGAGCCCTCACATTGCGATTCCTGCGGACACACGCGTCCGCACACGGCCGGCAACAGGTTGGTCGAGGTGATCACGTCGTACGCACCGCGATAGTCGCGGGCCGTGATGCGCTGGATGAAGTCGGGAATCGCAACGCCCACCGGGCATCCCGCGACGCACGGTTGCTCGGGGCACATCAGGCAGCGCTCGGCCTCCAGTTGTGCGTCCTCGATCAGGTACCCGAGGTTCACTTCGTCGAAATTGCAGGCGCGCTCGACTGGATCCTGTTCGTGTGCAGGCGTGCGCGCCTGCGGGATCATCCGTATCGTCTTCTTCCTGGGCCTCGCATCGCCTGGCATGACAGGGTCACTCCGCTATGACCGGCTGTGCCGTCAGGCTGCGCATGCGACAGCTTTCGTTGAAACGCTCGCTGGCTGCGAGTTCCGTCGCGCGGTAACGCTGCAGGCGGAACATGAGGTCGTCGAAGTCCACGAGATGACCATCAAAGTCGGGACCGTCGACGCAGGCAAACTTCACGGTGTCGCCGACCTTCACGCGGCATCCGCCGCACATGCCGGTGCCGTCCACCATCACCGGGTTGAGGCTGACGATCGTCCGGATGCCACTGCCGCGAGTCGCTTCGGCGCACCCTTTCATCATCACGGGCGGGCCGATCGCGACGCATTCGTCGATGTCCCGGTGCTGCGATATTGCGAGCTGGATGCCGGCGGTGACCAGGCCCTTGATGCCGGCGGAACCGTCATCGGTGCAGACGATGAGCTCGTCACACGTGGCGCGGAACTTGTCTTCCCAGAACATCAGGTCGCGATTGCGAAACCCGAGGATGCCGATCACGTACGCGCCGCTCTCCTTGTAGCCTCGCGCCTGCGGATAGACCGGCGCGACCCCCAGGCCGCCGCCCACGCACAAAACCTTGCGCGCCTGGCCGATGTGGCTCGGGACACCCATCGGACCGACGAGAGCGACCAGGCGGGTGCCGACGCGGCAGTCGCGCTGCATTTCACGCGTGGTCTTGCCGATCGCCTGGATGACCAGGGTGACCGTCCCGCGCACCCGATCGTAGTCCGCGATTGTCAGCGGGATGCGCTCCCCGTGCTCGCTGGCCATGACGATGACGAACTGCCCGGGGCGGGCCGCCCTGGCCAGCAGCGGATGCTGAACTTCGAGCAGGAACGTGACGTCCGAAAAGTCCTGCCGGGTGACAACCTCGTACCCGGCAACGCGTGCCTGGTCCATCTTTTCCTCCTGTCCCGCTGCGGTTTTGCCCGAAGCTTGCAGCCGAAACAATCAGGGTAATTGCCGACCCCGGCACGCGGCGGCGCAGCGATACGCGCCGTCCAGGCGGTTGACGAGCGTCTGCAATGGTCTGCTCGAGGCCGACGGTTGTAGGATTGCCGCCGGAGTAGCCCATGAAGCACTGGATTCGCATCGGGATCACATTGGCCGCGCTCGGGATCTTCAATCCTGGGTGGCCAGACACGAATCCAGTCGCTGCGCCCGCGCCTCAGGATGTGAGGCCGGGAGTGTGGCTCGTCCCTGGGGGCATCCCGCCCAACCGCCAGCCGGACGGAAACTCGGTGATCTTCGATGCCCCGGCCGGGTTGATCGTGGTCGATACCGGCCGCCACGCCTGGCAACGCGAAGCGATCCTTGCACTGGCGCGCGCGCAGAAGAAGAGAATCGTCGCGATCGTCAACACGCACTGGCACCTGGATCACGTCAGTGGCAACCCGGACTTGCGCGCGGCGTATCCGGGCCTGCGTGTCTACGCGAGCGATGCGATCGACGCTGCGCTCACGGGTTTCCTGGCGTCCAGCGCGCAGGATTCGGCTGAATATCTCAACGATCCACAGGTTCCGCCGGAGATGCGTGACGACATTCGGGGGGACCTGCTCACGATCCAGAACGGAGCCGCCCTGCGGCCCGACGAGGTGATCCCGGTTTCGGGCACGATGACGCTGGGTGGTCGCCCGCTTCGGCTCAACCTTGCACCTGACGCCGCGACGGCCGGCGACGTCTGGCTCTATGACGAGCAGAGTCGAGTGGCCGTGCTCGGCGATCTCGTCACTTTGCCGGCGCCGTTTCTGGACACCGCGTGTCCGGAAGGATGGCTGGCCGCGTTGCGGCAAGTGGCCGCGACGCCCTTCGAGTTGGCGCTTCCCGGTCACGGCGGCCCGCTGACCCGCGCGCAATTCCTGCTCTATCAGACGGCCTTCGAGGCGTTCATCTCGTGCTCGAACTCCGTCCGTCCGGAGGACGAGTGCGCGACGGTGTGGGCGGACTCGATCCGGACCCTGCTGGCTGACGACCCGCCCGAGCAGCAACGGGCGCGTGGGATGGCCGCGTATTACGTCGGTGTGCTCAGGGCAAGCGGCGGACGCAGCAAATTCTGCGAATCCACTCGTTGATCCTGGCTCGGGCCCAGACTTCGACTATCCTGACCCGCCTTTCAAACCGTGCGGTGACCTAAATGCCCAGGCCTTCCTTCGTGGTTCGACAGAGTGGACGTCACGCCGTCGCAGTGGCGGCGCTGGGTGTCCTGCTGGCTGCAGCTGGGATCACCGCCGCGGCCGACAACGACTTCGCGTCTCGCGTGGACAGGATTCTCGCGGCAACGCCGCTCATCGACGGTCACAACGACCTGCCATGGGAACTGCGTGATCGAACCAAAGGTGCGCTGGCGTCGATCGATCTGCGGTCGGATACGACGAAACTTCCCGTGCCCGCAGGCGGCGCTCCCTTGATGACGGACATTCCGCGCCTGCGCGCGGGTCGAGTGGGTGGGCAGTTCTGGTCGGTCTGGGTACCGACGGAGCTAAAGGGCAACGACGCGGTCCAGGCGACGCTCGAGCAGATCGACCTCGTCAAGCGGATGGTCGCGACGTATCCCGCGGACTTCCAGATGGCATACACCGCGGCCGACGTGCGCCGCATCCATCGCTCGGGAAAGATCGCGTCGCTGATCGGCGTCGAAGGGGGCCACTCGATCAATGGCTCGCTCGCGACGTTGCGGACGATGTATGACCTGGGCGCGCGCTACATGACGCTGACGCATACCCAGAACACCGCCTGGGCAGACTCGGCGACGGACACGCCGGTCCACCACGGATTGACGCCATTCGGTCTGGACGTCGTCAGGGAAATGAACCGGCTGGGCATGCTGGTCGACCTGAGCCACGTGTCGCCAGAGGCCATGAAGGCCGCGCTTGCAGTCACCGAAGCCCCGGTGATCTTCTCCCACTCCTCGGCACGAGCGATCAACAGTCACCCGCGCAACGTTCCTGACGACGTCCTGCAGCTGGTCGCGAAGAACGGCGGCGTAGTGATGGTGAACTTCTACCCGGCTTACGTTTCCGAGGCATCGAACCAATGGGAGGCGGACTACGCCGCGGAACGCACGCGCTACAACTCTCCCCCGTATGCCGGGCTGTACATCGGCCAACCGGAAAAAGCGAAGGCAGCTCTCGACAGCTGGGAGAAGGCGCACCCGAAACCGGTCGTGACGTTGTCAGAAGTCGCCGATCACATCGAACACATCCGCAAAGTTGCAGGCATCGACCACGTCGGCCTCGGCTCCGACTTCGACGGCATTCCCGAGGGGCCGAAGGGCCTGGAAGGTGTCGACCGCTATCCGGCCTTGCTCGAAGAGATGATGCGCCGTGGTTGGTCCGATGCGGACGTCGCCAAGCTCGCGGGATTGAACGTGTTGCGCGTGATGGAACAGGCCGAACAGGTTGCGGCCAGGCTCCGCGCTGCGCGACCTCCGTCCGAGGCTCTGTTGAAGGACGAGCCACGCCCGTAACCCAACGCCCACGACACGAGGTGTGCGGCATGAGCATTCATCAGCGAACGATCCTGGCGGTCTCCCTGTTCGTCACGACGCTGGCATTCCTGCCAGTAACGGGCGCTGCAGCCGTCGATCCCTACCCGAACGGCTGCGTGAGCTGCCACGTGCTCGACAAGAGCAAAGGCAAGGACAATCGCCTGAGCGTCGCCCTCAAGCAATGGACGGCGGGAAAGATCGAGCCCGGCCTGCTGGCCAAGAGCAAGGCGAGCGCACCGGCGGGGCTTACGCTAAAGGCCAAGCATCCGGCAGCGGAAGATGCGCTCGAGGACATCCCGGGTTCGTGCCTGGATTGCCATGACGCTGGCTCGAAAAAGGCACCGCCCTTTGCGCGGCTGCTGCACCTGGTGCACCTGGTCGGTGGCGCCAACAATGCCTACGTGACGACGTACAAGAGCGACTGCATGAGTTGCCACAAGCTCAACACGCAGACCGGTGAGTGGACGATGCCGAGCGGCCCGGAGAAATAGCAGCGCCGGCTAGCGGACCTCTATCCCGGGCTACTAGCCGAATATCCGCTTCATCACCGGGAACATTCGCCGCGGGCCCGCAATCGCCGCAGCAGACGCCATGCCACCCATCATGGCGCCTGCGACGCCGCACGACATCACGTCCTGCCCGGTGAGCCAGAGTCCCTTGATGCGGGTGCGCGGTCGCAGCCAGTCCTGACGGAAACGTGCGGGATCGTGATCGAGACCGTAGAGTTCGCCGCGCCCGTAACCGCAGAAGTGCTGCATCGACAGCGGCGTCGACACTTCCCAGTAATCGACGCGCCCGCGCACCTGCGGCACCTTGTCGTAGAGATGCTCGAGCAGGCGCTCGCCGTACGACTGCTTGAGCGCGTCGTAATCGTCGCCACGCTTGCCCCACGTGCTGTTCGCCCAGCGCTCGAAGATTTCGTACGGCGCAGGCGCCACGATCTCGATCGTCGAGCGTCCCGGATGCCGCTGCTCGAACGACGGATCTTTCGCCGAGGGGAACGACACGTACACGACGGGAAACGGACCGTGCGGATCCTGCAGAAAGCGATCGAGCGCACCGTCGTAATCGTTGCCGCCCGGATAGATCCAGTAGTTGGTCTTCGGCAGGCCGAGTTCCTGTGCCGTGCTTTTGAGGCCGAGGTAGACGCCGAGGTGACCGATGCTCGGTTTCACGGTCTTGAGGAGCCTGTCGTAGCCGTGTTCCTGCACCGTCCGCTGCGGCAGCAGCCTGGTGAAGGTATTGATCGCGCCGGCGCTCGAGATCACGACCTTGCAGTCGATCACGTGGCCGTCCGCCATCCGAACGCCACTGACTTTGCCGTCATGAAGCAGCACTTCATCGACGCGCGCATACGTGAATACTTCGCCGCCCGCCGCACGAATGCGTGGAAGGATCGCTGCTCCGATGCGCCATGCGCCGCCCACCGGATAAAAGCCGCCGTGCATGTAGTGCCGCGCAATCAGCGCCTGCACCACGAAGGACGAGCGCTTCGGCGGCAAGCCGAGATCTCCCCACTGGCCGGTCAGCACGGCGATCAGTTCGGGGTCGGACGTGATCTCCGACAGGACTTCCCACGTCGTGCGCTGGAAGTTGCGGGGCAGGCGCCGCCGCAGGATCGGCCCGGCCAGTGTGGCCGCCCACGACGGCAAGGCTCGGTCCAGCGTGAACGTGCGCATGCCGCGCGAAACCTCGCGCAGCAGTTCCAGGTAGCGATCGATCGCGGCGGCCTCGCGCGGAAAGTGCGCGAGCAGGTTGTCGCGGAACTCTGCCGGGCCCGCGACGGCGTCGTAGGTGCGGTCGCCGATGAAGAAGCGATCGTAGTGCGCGTCCATGGGCGCCCAGGCGACGTTGCCCTGCGTCAGGAAATCCATGAGCCGGCGCGACATCGTGGCGCCGCCCATGTCGCCGATGTAATGCACGCCGACGTCCCATTCGTACCCGTTGCGTTCGTAGCTGTGCGTGGCGCCGCCGGCCGTGTAGTGCTGCTCGAGCACGGCGACACGCCAGCCGAGTTCGGACAGCAGCGCCGCCGTCGTCAGGCCGCCGATGCCGGAGCCGATGATCAGCGCGTCATAAGGACCGTTGAGCCGCGACGGCCGATAACGGTGGCCGATGCGCAGAGTGCTGGGCTTGAGTGTTTTCTTCGCAGGCATCGTCATCGAGGCATTATCGACGCCGTCGTGCCCAGGGGCTCAGGGTTCTTGCGTTGGACGTGACGACACGACGTCGTTGCCGGTCGTGGACGGGCGTCCGCTGCCCACGCGAGGTCCCCGCTGACTCGCGGCCTCCGGTGGCGTCGCACGGCGCGGTTCGGGCCGGACCTGCGCGGGCTGCTGAGGTGCGGGTGCGGGAGCAGGCACCACTCGCCGATGAGCGGTCGGTGCGACATCACGGTCGTCGCCGTCCCTCACGCGCGGCACATTACCGTCGTGAGGCTGCGCGGGGCGGTCATCGCCATCGTTGCCGTGGTGCTGCTTCGGCGGCTGTGTGTCGCAATGGCCATCGCGATTGCTGTCGGCACACGGCACGACGAGGTAGCGCGGAAACGGGTTGTACGCGTAACCATAGCCGTAGGGATATGGCCCCTGCGCGGCGTAGTAAGGGCTGGCATAGCCGTATCCATAGCCGTAGTTCGGCCGGTAAACGCTGGGGTAGCCG
>Ga0315297_10001887_pt1 | contig 13138 bp, 11 predicted proteins | sample YL17G15_0_MG_FD_203628 | JGI IMG/M metagenome (GOLD analysis project Ga0315297, IMG submission 203628) | Sediment microbial communities from Yellowstone Lake, YNP, Wyoming, USA - YL17G15_0 | ecosystem: Environmental > Aquatic > Freshwater > Lake > Sediment | place: USA: Wyoming | collected... | reverse complement strand
GGCGACCGGACCCTCGTCGATTCCGGCAGTCATCTGCAGGGTCGCCACGCCCAGCTCGGTCTCCCCCGCCATCAGCGCCCGTTCGACCGGGGCCGCGCCGCGCCAGCGCGGCACCGGCGACGGATGGACGACGAGACACGGAAGGGCGGCGAGGACGGAGGCGCCGACGATCTGGCCGTAGGCGCAGGCGACGAAGACGTCGGGGTCGTGCGCGAGCAGGGCATCGACCGAGGCCGGATCCTCGACCCGCTCGGGCTGCAGCACCGGCAGACCTGCAGCGAGCGCCGCGGTCTTCACGGCGGGCGCTTGCGGGGTGCCGTGCCGCCCGCGCGGACGGTCCGGGTTGGTCACGACGACCACGGGAGCGTGGCGGGAGCTCACGAGCCCGGCGAGTACGAGCTCTGCGAACGGCGCCGTGCCGGCGAACGCCACACGCACGGCGCTCAGAACCCGCCGGCCGCCGCTTCGGAGGCCGTACCCTCGCGCAGGGCACGGAGCGCGGCCGCCCGGGCCTCCCGCGTCGTCCGGTCGACGATGAGGACCCCGTCCAGGTGGTCGACCTCGTGCTGGATCACGCGCGCCTCGAGCTCCTCCGCGACGAAGTCCACAGGAGCGCCCGTCTCGTCCTGCCCCTGGACGCGCACCCGGGCGGCACGCTCCACAGGCATGGCCACCCCGGGCACGCTGAGGCAGCCCTCGTCGCTCTGCACGCGGTCGTCGGAGAACTCGCTGAGTCGCGGGTTCACCAGGACTCGAGGGTCGTCGTCGATGTCGTAGACGAGCAGCCGGTCGATAACACCGACCTGCGGCGCGGCGAGGCCGATGCCCGGGGCGTCGTGCATGATGCGCAGCATCCGCTTGGCGAGCTTGCGCAGAGAGCGGTCGAAGGTCGTGACCTCGCGCGCGCGCTCGCGCAGCACGGGGTCGCCGATGACGCGGATCTCGCCCCGCGCCTCGCGCTGTGCCCGGCTGTCGCGGCTCCTGGTGTCGGTGCTCTCGCTCATCGCCTCATGGTAGCGGTTGCCTTGTCTCACAGCCACTGGGGGTCGACGTCGGCGACGAGCCGCGCGCCCCGGTCGGCGAACCGCGGCCGGTAGCGTTCGAGCCAAGGCCGCAGTATGTCCAGTGTTTCCCCTATCTCGGCAGTTTTTATCAGGACGCGAGCGCCGTGGCGCCCGCGTTCGCGGTAGAGGGGGCCGGGCCCGAGCACCTCCGCCCGGCCCTCGAGGAGCGCCGCCACACGCTCGGCGACGAACGCGGCGCCCTTCGCGGCCTTCTCGGCCACCGTGGAGGAGAGCTCGAGACCGACGAGCGCGGTGGCCGGCGGATAGCCGAACGCCGCCCGTTGCGCCACCTCCTCGCTGTAGAAGCGCTCCTGCTGCCCCGTGGCGGCGAGCGCGATCGGGCGCGCCCCCGGGCTCAGGGTCTGCACGATGGCGCGCCCGGGGCGCGGCCCGCGCCCACTGCGCCCTCCTACCTGCACCAGCATCGCGAAGGTCCGCTCCTCGGCTCTGAAGTCGGGGAAGTGCAGCGTCACGTCGGCGTCGACGACGCCGACGAGGGTCACCTCGGGGAAGTGATGGCCCTTGGCGATCATCTGCGTGCCCACCAGCACCTTGGGACCCGGGGCGGCAAAGGCGTCGAGGACGGCCTGCAGGCGGCGGTACGACGCCGCGACGTCGGAGTCCAGCCGCAGCAGCCCGACCCCCGGCAGCAGCGAGCGGACCTCGCGCTCGACGCGCTCGGTCCCGAAGCCGTGTCGCGAGACCTCACCGCTGCCGCACTCGGGACACACGGCCGGGGCCGGCTCGGCGTGCCCGCAGGTGCGGCAGCGCAGTCCGCCTTCCTCCCCGCCGAACAGCGTCAGCGTCACGTCGCAGCGCGGGCAGCTCCACGCCTGGCCGCAGTGCCCGCAGACGAGGTAGCCGGCGTAGCCCCGCCGGTTGTGGAAGAGGATCGCCTTCTCGCCGGCGTCGACCGTCTCGGCGAGCGCGGCGGCGAGCTGCGGCGAGAACACGTCGTGCACGTCACGCATGTCGACGATCTCGAGGGGTGGAGGAGCCGAGCCGTCGACCCGCGTCGTGAGGTCGGCGTGCAGCTGCGCCCGCGCGTAGGTCTCGACGCACGGCGTCGCCGACCCGCTGACGACGACGGCCCCGCACGCCTGCGCCCGCCAGCGGGCCACCGTACGGGCGTCGTAGTGCGGCTCGTTGTCCTGCTTGTAGGAGGTGTCGTGCTCCTCGTCGATGACGATCAGGCCGAGGTCCCGGAGCGGGGCGAAGACCGCCGATCGCGCGCCTACGGCGAGGCGCACGCGACCGGAGGCGAGCTGCCGGTAGGCGTCGAGCCGCTCGCCTGTCGAAAGGCCGGAGTGGAGGACGGCCACCGGCTCGCCGGCGAAGCGCTCGCGCACCCTGCGAACGGTCTGCCCCGTGAGGCCGATCTCCGGGACCAGGAAGAGCACCGAACGCCCCGAAGCGTGGACAGCCGCGGCGGCGCGCAGGTAGACCTCGGTCTTGCCGCTGCCCGTGACCCCGTGCAGTAGCACCTCGTCGCCGGGGCGAGAGGCGCAGAGTATCGTCTCGAGGGCCGCCGCCTGGTCGGGCAGCAGATCGACCTCATCGCCCAGGCGCGCACAGGCGGCGAGCCTCGACGCTTGGGCGGCGGCGGGCCCGGCAGGCTCATCAGCCGCCGGCTCCGGTAGCTCGCTCGCCGCCGGCTCCCCTTCCTCCCCGTTCACCACGCGCACCGCGCCCGCGGCCACGAGGCTCTCGAGGCCGACACGCGAGAGGCCGGTGGCGGCGCGCAAAGCGCGCGCGTCGACCCGGCCCACCTTGGCGAGCGCCTCGAGCGCGGCACGTTGACGGGCGCCCGCTCGCTTGACCTCGCCCTCGCCCAGAGCCAGCGTGCGGGCCTCCACCTGCGCGCCGATGACGTGAACCTGGTGCGCGACGCGCACCCAGCCCTTGCGGCGGTAGCGCTCCGCCACGCGCCGCAGGGCGCCTCCCGGCGGTGTCAGCCCGTCGATCGCCTCGAGGTCGCCTTCGCCCGCCTCGAGCGCCGCCCTGCCGGCGTCGGTCAGGGCGAACTGACGAGTGACGCGCAGAGCGCCCGTGGGCGGCGCGACGAGCGACAGGGCCCCGCTCAGCGAGGCGAGGTAATGGCGCCGCACCCGCTCGGCAAGGGCCAGCAGGTCGCGGCCGAGGCCGGGGACGTCGAGGACGTCCGCGACGGGCCGCAAGACGCCCTCGTGCGTGCTCCCCGCGCGCAACTCGAGCACCACCCCGATGACCGTCTGCACCCCGAGCGGGACGGCGACGAGCGCACCGGCGGTGACCTCGTCGCCGGAGGAAGCCGGAAGCGCGTAGTCGAACGGCTCGGCGAACGCCCGCGTGCGGACGAGCGGGAAGACGGCGGCGACGCTCACGCCTGTCCCGTCGCGACGCTCACGCGTGCTCCGCGGCGCCGCCCCGCCGCCGCGTCAGGCTTTCGGCAGGCCGGCGGCGGCGCGCAGCGCCTCCGCCTTGTCGGTGCGCTCCCACGTGAAGTCGTGGTCGTGGCGGCCGAAGTGCCCGTAGGCCGCCGTCTTGCGGAAGATCGGCCGGCGCAGGTCGAGGTCGCGGATGATCGCGGCGGGACGGAGGTCGAAGTGCTCGCCGATGAGCTTCTCGATCGTCGCCACGTCGACTTTCTCGGTGCCCTGGCAGTCGACCATCAGCGACACGGGATGCGCCACGCCGATGGCGTAGGCCACCTGCAGCTCGCAGCGGTCGGCGAGCCCGGCGGCGACGACGTTCTTCGCCACGTAGCGCGCCGCGTAGGCGCCGGACCGGTCGACCTTGCTCGGGTCCTTGCCCGAGAAGGCGCCACCGCCGTGGCGGGCGGCGCCGCCGTACGTGTCGACGATGATCTTGCGCCCCGTGAGGCCGGCGTCACCCATGGGACCGCCGATGACGAACTTGCCGGTCGCGTTGATGACGACCAGGTCCTCGAGCCGGGCCGCGTCGTACAGATGCTTGGGCAGGATAGGCTCGACGACGTGCTCGATGAGGTCGGGCCGGATGATGCTCTGCAGGTCGGCCTTCTCCGAGTGCTGCGCCGCGAGCACCACCTTGGTGATCTCGACGGGCTGCCCGTTCTCGTAGCGCACCGACACTTGAGACTTACCGTCGGGGCGCAGATACGGGAGGATCTCGGCTCTGCGCACGTCGGCGAGCCGCTTGGCGAGCTGGTGGGCGAGCGAGATGGGCAGCGGCATGAGCTCGCGCGTCTCGTTGCAGGCGAAGCCGAACATCATGCCCTGGTCGCCGGCCCCCTGCAGGTCGAGACTGTCGTCGTCGTTGACGTCGGTGCGCACCTCGAGCGACTGCGACACACCCTGGCCGATGTCCGGGGACTGCTCGTCGATCGCGACCATGACGCCGCAGGTCTCCCAGTCGAACCCGAAGCGCGCCTCCGTGTAGCCGACCTCCTTGACCGTCTGACGGACGATCGTCGGGATGTCGGCGTAGGCCTCGGTCGTGATCTCGCCGGCGACGAGGGCGAAGCCTGTGTTGACGAGCGTCTCGCAAGCGACGCGAGAGTACGGGTCCTCGGCGATGATCGCATCGAGGATGGCGTCCGAGATCTGGTCGGCGAGCTTGTCGGGATGTCCCTCGGTGACCGATTCCGAGGTGAACAGATAGCTGTTGGCGTCCACCGTACCTCCTCACAGGGAGCGCCCGGCGGGGAGAGGCCGGCGCGTCCGGGATGGCGTTGCTGAAGGGCGCGGAGAGGCGGTTCGTCTGGCCGCCGCGCGGCCCGCGGGAGTCTACCAGACCGCCGCGCCTCTGTTCAACGACACCGGGGGGTCCACCGTTCGCGCCGGCGCGCGACCAACGTCGGCCGGGCGCGCTACTCGCGCTTCTGCACCCGACCCATGAGGTCGGCCACGCACGCCGACGGGGTGCGCCGGCCCTCGAGGACCTCGTAGACGTTCTCGGTGACCGGGATCTCCACGGCGTAGCGCGCCGCGAGGTCGTGAAGGGCATACGCCGTCGGGAAGCCCTCCACCACCTGCCCCACCTCGGCCGCGGCCTCCGCCGGCGTCGCGCCGCGAGCCAGCAGCTCGCCCGCGCGCCGGTTGCGGCTATGCCGTGACGTGCAGGTGGCGATGAGGTCGCCGACGCCGGCGAGCCCGCTGAAGGTCTCGAAGCGCGCTCCCTGCGCCAGCCCGAGGCGCGCCACCTCGGCGAGACCGCGCGTCATGAGCGCGGCACGCGAGTTGTCGCCGTATCCGAGGCCGTCCGACATGCCGACCGCGACCGCGATGGGGTTCTTCATCGCGCCGCAGGACTCGACCCCGAGGACGTCGTCGTTCGTGTACACGCGCAGCGTCTCGCCCGCGATGGCCTTCTGCAGCCGCTCGGCGACCGTCATGTCGACGCTGGCGATGACGGTCGCCGACGGCATGTCGCGGCCGATCTCCTCGGCGTGATTGGGACCCGAGAGCGCCGCCGCGGGCGACCCGGTGACCTCGCGGATCACCTGGGTCGGCCGCTGCAGGCTGCCGAGCTCGTAGCCCTTGGCCAGCGACAGCTGCAGGCTGCCCCGCGCGCGCTGGGGGGCCACCCAGGCCGCGACCTCGCGGACCGCCTGCGTGGGGACGGCGTACACGATCAGGTCGGCCCCTGCGATCTCGGCGTCCTGCATGGCCGCAAAGACCAGCTCGTCCGGCAGCCGGACGCCGGGGAGAAAGGACGGGTTCTCGCGCGTCTCCGAGAGCTCGGCCGCCTCGGCCGCGGTCAGGCTCAGGACCTGCACGCGATGACCGCGGCGCGAGAGGTGCCGGGCGAAGGCGCTGCCCCAGCTTCCGGAGCCGATGACGGTGACGTCCACGGTCACACCCTTCCCGTTCCCCGTCCGGCGTCGCCGACGACCGGCGGCTTGGCGTTCCAGGGGAAGGTGACCCGCGGCTCGCGGTGCCTGAAGATGCGCCCGATGTTGCCGCGGTGCGCGATGGTCACGAGGACGAGGACGAGGAGCGCCGCGATCACGTATGGGAGCGGCTGATCGGTGAGCACCACGAGAACGGCAAGCATCAGCGCCGCCGAAAGCGACGCGAGGCTGACCATGCGGCCCAGGAGCAGCACGGCTATCCAGGTCCCGAGGGCGACCACGTAGATCGCGGGGACCAGGGCCAGGGCCACGGCGCTGCCGGTGGCGATACCCTTGCCCCCGGAGCCTCGCAGAAAGACTGAGTACATGTGCCCGGCGACGGGGGCCGAGGCGATGAAGATCGTCGCCCAGGGCCCGAACAGCAGGCTGGCGATGAGGGCCGGGACGTAGCCCTTGAGCATGTCGCAGGCGAGGACGGCGACGCCGGCCTTCTTGCCCAGCACGCGGAAGGCGTTCGTCGTGCCCACGTTGCCCGAGCCGCGCTCGCGGATGTCGACGTCGAAAAAGAGCTTGCCGATGACGAGGCCGAAGGGGATCGCGCCGAGCAGGTAGGCCGCCACCAGCATGGGGATGAAGAGGATCACATCGAGCAGGTTCATCGTCCCTTGAAGTCGATGATGAGCGGCACGCCCTCCAGCGAGAACCGGGCGCGGAGGCGATTCTCGACGAAGTACCCGTAGTCGCGTGTCACCAGCGCGCGGTCGTTGATCTCGATCGCGATGCGCGGCGGCGAAGTGCCGAACTGGGCCGCGTAGTACATCTTGAGCCGACGGCCGCGCTTGGCCGGGAGCGGCCGCTCGGCGGTGAGCGCGGCCAGCGCCCGGTTCAGTTCGGCCGTCGCGATGTGCGCAGTATAGCGAGTGTCCAGCAGGGCGACCATCTCGAGCAGGGAGGCGACCCCGGCGTGCGTGCGGGCGGACACCGGCACGGCGGCCGGGCGCTGGCGCAGCTTGCGCCCGGCGATCCCGCGCACCTCATCCAGGTCGAGCTCGGCGATGTCGGTCTTGTTCACGGCGAGCACGGTGGCGCAATGCCGGTGGGTCGCCTCGACGGCGACCTGCACGTCGAGCTCGCCGAAGCCGAGCGTGGCGTCGAGCACGACCACAGCGACGTGCGCGCGGTCGAGGCTCTGCAGGCTTCGCAGGTACGAGTAGTACTCGACCCCGCTCATTTTGGCCGCCTTGCGCATGCCGGCAGTGTCGATGAAGCGGAAGGCGCCGTGCCGTGTCTCGACCACGGTGTCGATCGCGTCGCGCGTGGTGCCGGCCACCTCGCTGACGATCACCCGCGGCTCGCCGGCGATGGCGTTGAAGAGCGACGACTTGCCGGCGTTCGGCCGACCGACGATGGCGACGGGGACGGGCGGGCGCGGCCCGCCCTCCTCTCCGCCCTCGTCGGCCTCCACGTCCGCCGCGCCCGCGTCGCGTCCTTCGCCGGCGATCTCCAGCACCGTGTCGAGGAGGTCGCCGATGCCGAGGCCGTGCACGGCCGAGATAGGCACCGGCTCTCCGAGCCCGAGCTGGTAGAGGTCGACCGCCGGGTGCGCGGCGGGATCGTCGAGCTTGTTCGCCAGCACGATGACCGGGACGCGCGCGCGGCGAAGGACCTGGGCGATCTCGTGGTCGTCGGCGACCGCCCCGGCGCGGCCGTCGACCACGAAGAGGACGAGGTCGGCGCTCGCCAGGGCGGCCCCGATCTGCTCGCGGATCGGGGCCGCGAGCGGCGAGTCTTCCGCGCTGTCGTAGCCCCCCGTGTCGATGAGCCGGACGTGACAGCCGCGCCACTCGACGTCGAGGTCCTTGCGGTCGCGCGTCACACCAGGGGTCTCGTGCACCACGGCGGCGCGCGAGCCGCTGAGGCGGTTCACGAGGGTGGACTTGCCGGCGTTCGGCGATCCGACGACGACGACGGTGGGCGGGGTCCCGGTCACTGCCCCAGTCTAGCAAAGGCTTCGGAGAGGTCGTCGGCGAGGACGAGCCGGCCACCGCAGGCGGTGGCAAGCTCGTCCTCGCCGACGTCGTCCAGCGTGCGCCCGAGCTCTTCCGGCAGGAAGCCGCGCGACGCGAGGAGCCACTCGTCCGTCGCCAAGGGGTCCGCGCCGAGGGCGCCCAGCACCTCGGCGCCCCCAAGCAGGCCGCCGACGGTCACGTGCGGCCCGAAGAGCCGGTTGGCGACGAGGAACGGGCGGCAGTCCACGCCGACGCCTCCCAGCCGCGCGCAGACCGCCTCGAGCACGGGGCGCGCAAGCAGACCGCCGAGAAGGCGGACCCGCGTCGACCCCCGCCTCCCAAGCGCACCGCCGCCGGCCAGCTCGCACGCCTCGTCCAGAAGGTGCGCCGCCATGCCGATCCCGTTCTCGTACTGCAGCGTCGCGTCGCTCTCCGGCGGCAGACGCCCGCAGAGCAGGTGGAACTCGTCGGCGGCGTGCACGAAGTCCCTGCCGAGCCTCGCCCGGCATGCGGCCTGCCAAGTTCCGACCTCCGCCACCGCCGCCCCGGCGTCCGCCGGTGTGACGCGCCGCAGGTCGCCCTCGGCGGCGAGCGACACCGGCACGATGCCCACGTCCTCCACCGCGGCCATCCGCGACAGCTGGTCCACCGTCTCCGCCAGCACCGGACCGTCGTTCCAGCCGGGGCAGAGCACGATCTGGACGTGGACCTCGAGGCCGGCCGCGTCGAGCCGCCGCAGGACTCGGACCGCGGAGCGCGCAGCCGCGCCCATGAGCGCGACGCGCGCCTCGTCGTCCCACGCGTGCAGCGACACGTACAGCGGCGCGAGGCGCAGCCCCACGATGCGGTCGACGTCGTGCGGCGAGAGGTTGGTGAGGGTGATGAACGTGCCGTGAAGGAAGGACAGCCGGTAGTCGTCGTCCTTGAAGGACAGACTGCCGCGCAGGCCCGCAGGCAGCTGGTCGACGAAGCAGAAGCGACAGGCGTTGCGGCAGGCGCGCGGCGGCGCCCCGAGACCGTGCGCGAGGGAGATGCCGTGGCCTGTCCGAGCCGTCGGTCGCACGGCCAGATCCAGAGGGTGTCCGTCGCGCAGTACGCGAAGCCAGAGGACGCCGTCCGCGGCGGCCATCTCGAGGTCGAGGACGTCCTCCGGCGCGCTTCCGTTGAGGGCGACGATGCAGTCCCCGGCGCGCAGGCCGCCGCGCCGCGCCGCGCCGCGGACCGACTCGACCGTGAGACCGCCGCTCGTGTGTCTAGCGTTCGTCACGCGCTCGGCAGAGGCACTGCAGGCGGGCGACGGTGGCCTCGATCTCGTCGTCGGGCGTCGACGCCCCCGCGGTGACGCCCACGCGCCGCGCGCCTCTCACCCACTCCGGGCGGAGCTCCGTCGCCGACTCGATGTGGTGCGTGCGCGCCTCGATGCCGCGGCAGAGCTGCGCAAGGCGCATCGTGTTGGCGCTGTTGCGTCCTCCGACGACGATGACCACGTCGACCTGCGCCGCCAGCTCGCAGGCCGCGCTCTGGCGCTTCTCCGTCGCGTCGCAGACGGTGTTGTACACGAGGAGCTCGCGGACGTTCGGCGCCAGAGAAGCGACGAGCCGTGCCAGCGCGTCGTGAGCCTGCGTCGTCTGGACCACGACGCCCACCTTGCGTCCGCGCAGGCGCCCGAGCGGCACCTCGCCGGGATCCTCGACGACGATCGCCTCCCCGCCGGCGAACCCCTGCAGGCCCACCACCTCGGGATGATCAAGCTCGCCAAGGATGACGACGGTGTAGCCGGCCTCGTGGAGGGCCCGCGCCTTGCGCTGTGCGACGGCCACGAACGGACATGTCGCGTCGATCACCTCGAGTCGCCGCCCCCGGGCCTCCTCGACGACCTCGGGGGCGACGCCGTGCGTGCGTACGACGAGCGTGCCCCCGACGGCGTCGTCGACGCAGTCGACAACGTCGGCGCCGCGCGCGGCGAGCGCCGCGACGACGCTCGGGTTGTGGATGATCGGGCCCAGGGTGGCCACGGGCCGATCGGCGTTGGCGAGGGCGTCTTCGGTGAGTCTCAGGGCGCGCTCGACGCCGTAGCAGTATCCGGCGTAGCGCGCAATGACGATCTCGCACCCGTCGGCGTCGACCACGCGCGGCGCGGCGCGCCGCTCGTCGACCTCCGCCGCGGCCCGGTCGCGCGGAAGATCGGAGCCGACGCCCCCTCGCGTCTCGTCAAAGCCGCTCATAGAGCTCCGCCACCGCCCCCTGCATGCGCCGCGCCGCCTCGGCGTAGACCTTGCTCCCGCGCCCCGTAAGGTCCGACATGTCGATGGGCTCCCCCACCAGCACGCGCAGCGCCGGGAAGCCGGGGCGTCCGTCGCGCCACATCGCCGGTGTCCCCTTCGACACGGCCGGCAGCACCGGCGCCCCGCTGCGCAGGGCGAGCATGCCCACGCCGGGCAGGAAGTCGTGGACCTCGTCGTCCGGGTACCGGTGCCCCTCCGGGAACATCATCAGGGCGCCACCGTCGGCGAGGACGTCGAGCGACGTTCGCAGGGCAGCCGTGTCGCCGGCCCCGCGGTCGATCGGGAACGCGCCGAGTGAGCCCACGAGCCGGCCCAGGGGACCGAACTTGAAGAGCTCCTTCTTGGCCATGAAGCGCAGCGGCCGGTCGAACACCATGCCGACGATGACCGGGTCGATGTTGGCCTGGTGATTGACGACGATGATGGCCGACCCGTCCGCCGGCAGACGGTGTGCCCCTTGGGCCCGGCAGCGGTAGATGCCGCCGAAGACGAGGACCACGACGCAGCGCGCGAGCGTGTAGATCACGCTGTCTCCGTGGCCCCGCAGCGGCAGGCCCCAGAGTTTCATCGCGACCTCCTCCGCACGACGTCGTCCACGGCCCTCACTGTACGCCCGCCGGCCACGGGCTCACAGCCCGAGCCGGCGCCGGGCGATGCCCTCGACCGCGGCGACGACCTCCTCCAGGCTCAGGGCCGTCGTGTCGACCTCGACGGCGTCCTGCGCCCGGCGCAACGGCGCGACGGCGCGCTCCTCGTCTCGCCGGTCGCGCTCGAGGACGTTGGCGAGGACCTCCTCGTACGTGACGTCGCCGCCGGCGGCGCGCAACTCTCGCAGACGGCGCTCGGCACGCACGGCGGCTTCGGCAGTCAGGAAGACTTTCGCCGTCGCCTCGGGGAAGACGTTGGTGCCGATGTCGCGGCCCTCCATGACGACGCCGCGGTCCCTGGCCAGGGCGCGCTGCTGTTCGACCAGCAGGCGACGCACGCCGGGGAGCGCCGACACGCGCGAGGCGAGCTCGCCTGCTTCGAGCGTTCGGATCGCCTCGCTGAGGTCGCGCTCGCCAGCCTGCAGCCGCCCGCCGCCATCGAAGCGCAGGCGTGCCTTCTGGGCCACCGCCACGACCCCCGCCTCGTCGTCGGGCGAGACGCCCGCCTCGGCGGCCAGCACACCGACGCCGCGGTACATCGCGCCCGTGTCCAGGTACAGGTAGCCTAGGCGCGCGGCGACCCGACGGGCAACGGTGCTCTTGCCCGAGCCGCTCGGCCCGTCGATGGCGACCACGAGGGTGGCCTCGGGGGCGCTGCCGGTGACCGCGCTCACTCGACCGCCGGCCCGGTCATGGTCTCGTAGCCGAGGCCGGCGAGGAGATGGCCGGCGCGCCGGCAGGCGTCATCCCCGAGCACGTACACGGTCAGCGTACCGCCGAGCTCCGCGCTCATGTGGTGCATGGCGAGGTCCTCGACGTTGATGTTCGCGTCGCCCAAGGCGACCATGATCTCCTTGAGCACGCCGGGCCGGTCCGGGATGCGTACCACGATGCGCTGCAGCTCGCTGGGCTCGAGACTGCTCTCGACCAGCATGCGCTCGCGGTGCGACGCGGCGCGCGCGATCGTGTCGCCGACGCGTTCGGGATCCGCCGCGGCAAGCGCCTCGAGCACCTCCTGCAAACCCTCCTGAAAGCTCGCGAGGGCGGCGAGCAGCGCGGCGCGGTTGTCGAGGAAGATGTCGCTCCACACCCGGCGGTTGCTGCCGGCGATGCGCGTCAGGTCGCGAAAGCTCGGCCCGGCGGAAAGCAGGGCGTCGCGCGAGCCGGCGTGCTGGCCCGCCTGCGTCATGAGCACGTTGGCGAGCACGTGCGGCAGGTGGCTCATGAGCGCCATGAGCCGGTCGTGTTCCTCCGGGTCGATGGCGACCGGCCGCGCGCCGAGGTCACCGACGAACCCGTAGAGGCGGCCGTACGCCTCGGGGTCGACATGCGCCCCCGGGGTGAGGAAGTAGGTGGCGCCCTCGTAGAGAGTGGGGCGCGCGTTGGCGACGCCCGCCGTCTCGGACCCGCAGAGCGGGTGTCCGCCCACGCAGCGGCGCTGCTCGGCGGGCGTCAGGGCGCGCATGAGCGGCCCCTTGGTGCTGCCGACGTCGGTCACGAGGGTGCCGGGGCCGGCGGCGCGCAGCGCCGCCCTGACGTGCTCGACGACGAGACGCACGGGCGTGGCGACGACCACGAGGTCGGCGGCCGCAGCGGCCTCCTCGACGCTCGCGCAAGCGGCGGTGATGGCGCCGCGTTCCAGCGCGAGGTCGAGCGTTTCGCGGCTGCGGCTGACGCCGAGGACCTCGCCCACCCCGGCGCGACGCGCCGCCAGGCCGAGCGAGCCGCCCATGAGACCGACCCCGACGACGGCGAGCGTGCCGCCCTTCAGCGTGTCGCCCGCCATCGGGCTCAGGCGAGGCTCTTGCCCGTCCAGCGGACGAGTTCGAGCACGCGCTCCGCGTACTCGCCGAAGGCCGCAGTGGGGATCGACTGCGGCCCGTCGCTCAGGGCATGCTCGGGGTTGGGGTGCGTCTCCACGATCAATCCGTCCGCCCCCACGGCCACGCCGGCGAGCGAGAGCGGCAGCACCAGGTCGGGGCGTCCGGTCGCGTGGCTCGGGTCGACGACCACCGGCAGGTGGCTCGCGAGCTTGGCAACGGCGACCGCTCCCAGGTCGAGCGTGTTGCGCGTGGCGGTCTCGAACGTCCGGATGCCCCGCTCGCAGAGGATCACGTCTCGGTTGCCGCCCTTGACCACGTACTCCGCCGCCATGAGCCACTCCTCGATGGTCGCCGAGAGGCCGCGCTTCAGGAGCACCGGCTTGTCGAGCCCACCGACCTCGGCGAGCAGCAGGAAGTTCTGCATGTTGCGGGCCCCGATCTGGACGACGTCGGCGTAGCGGTACACGACGTCGAGGTCACGCGGGTCCATGATCTCG
>Ga0315297_10001886_pt1 | contig 13143 bp, 9 predicted proteins | sample YL17G15_0_MG_FD_203628 | JGI IMG/M metagenome (GOLD analysis project Ga0315297, IMG submission 203628) | Sediment microbial communities from Yellowstone Lake, YNP, Wyoming, USA - YL17G15_0 | ecosystem: Environmental > Aquatic > Freshwater > Lake > Sediment | place: USA: Wyoming | collected... | reverse complement strand
CGCCGGGCCGGAAGTGGAAACGAGATCCGGGCTCGACCCGGCCGCGTTCCTGGCCGTGATCGAGCGGGTCGTCAAGAGATTTCCCCGGATCAAGGCCGTGGCCACCACGCTCCGGGACGTCCGTTCCGCCAACCGCCACGGCTGGGGCTCCGTGGCCTGGGTGGACGGCCGGTCGTTCGTATCTCCGACGGCCGAGATCGACGTCTTCGACCGGGTGGGGGGCGGGGACGGCTTCGCCGCGGGGTTCTTCTACGGGCTGCTGGCCGGACTTCCGCCGGAGGAGGCCGTCCGTTACGGCTGGGCCCACGGGGCGCTCGTCACGACCACGCCCGGCGACACAACGATGGTGACGCTCGACGAGGTCCGGGCCATGGCCGAAGGGGGCTCGGCCCGCATCCGGCGGTAGGAAAACGGGGACATGTACCTAGGTACGTGTCCCCTCTTATTCTTCGAGGCGGCGGACGAAGACCGCACGCACCCGCTCCATCAGCTCTCCGACGTTCTCCCTGGCGAAGCCGGCCATCGGAACGGCTGGCTCGATGGTCAGCTCGACCCGGCCCGGCCGGATGAGGCGGCTTCCCCTGCGGTTGATCCTGTCGGCGCCGGACTGGACGAAGGGCAGGACGTCGAGCCCGGTCTCGAGGGCGAGGAAGAACCCGCCGCGCTTGAAGGCGCCGAGCCGGCCGTCGCGCGTTCTCGTCCCCTCGGGGAGGACGACGAATGAGAAGCCCGGCCGGGAACGGACCCACGCCGCGGCCCGCTTCAGGCTGGCCACGGCCCGGGCCGAGTCCTTGCGGCTGATGGGGATGATGCCGAGGCGCCGGATGGTCGCGCCGTAGACCGGCCAGCGGAAGTGGCTCTCCTCCTCGACGCCGCGGGCGTAGCCGGGGAAGCCCGCGTAAAGGACGAACGGGTCGAAGAAATTGACATGGTTCATCATGACGACATACTGCCGGCCGGGGACGAGGTTCTCGCGCCCCCGGAGGGAGATCCGGATGCCGCAACAGAAGAGGAGCAGCCGGCAGGCCCGCTTGATGAGCCGCTCCAAGGGCGGTCCGGACAGGACGAAGGACGCGAGCCAGACGACGATGCAGGCGGCGACGAAGAAGGGGAAGGCCACGGCCCAAATGAGCAAGGAGCGGACGCGTTCGAAGGCGGTCTTCATGCCAGGATGGTCAGCTCGCCCGGGAGGACCTTGAGCTCGAGCGGCGTGTGGCCGAGGAGCTCGCCGTCGGCCATCAGGCGCAGTGGCGGGTCGGCCCGGACCGTGATCCGGGACGCCCGGCTCATCTCGACCTTGGGGTGTCCGGCGTGCTTCCCGGAAAACACCGCGCTGAAGATGGCGACGATCTCGCGGCGGTTGACGCCGTTGAAGAGGACGAGGTCGGCCAGGCCGTCGGCCACATCGGCCGCGGGCGCGATCTTCATCTTCCCGCCGGTGAACTTGGAGTTGGAGACGACGAGGGCGCTGTCGGCCACGGTCTGCCTGCGTCCGTCCATGTCGATCTCGACGCGGTTCTTCATGCCCCGGACGAGCCGGATGAGGACGGCCAGGCTGTAACCGGCGGCGCCGAGGAATTTCAGCCGCTCGTTGGTCAGCTGGAGGATGTCGGCGATGAGCCCCACGCCGAGGATGTTCAGGGAGTAGCGCCGGACCTTGCGGCCGTCGACCCGGTACTCGAACTCGACCAGATCGGAGGCGTGGCGCCGGCCGGCGACGATGTTCTCGAGGGCCTCCTCGGCCGTCCGGGTCCCGAACTCGCGGATGAAGGAATTCCCCGTCCCGGCCGGGATGAGGCCGATCTCCGGGCGCCTGGCCGGGCGCCCCCGGTCGTAGAGGCCGCTCAGGAACTCGAAGGGCGTCCCGTCGCCGCCCAGGCAGATGACGCGGTCGAAGCCCTCGCCGGCGGCCCGCCGCCCGATCTCGAAGGCGTGGCCGGGATACTCGGAGAAGTTGACTTCCATCCCCGGGAGCTTCTCCCGGAGGGCGGGCTCCAGCCGCTCGAAGCACTTTTTCCCCCGGCCGTGCCCCGCGGCGGGATTGACGACGACGAGCGTTTTCATGGCGGGAACACGGGGGTTATAGCACAGGGGGCGGCGGTCCGCAAGGCCGCCCGGCCTCGGGCCCCGGCCGTCCCGTTCTCGGCGCCTTTGGCGCGGAGGTCCCGGCTCACGGCCCTTTTTTGACCCCCGCGTCCCCGCTCTTGTCGCCGGCTTTTTCAGGGAGCGGGAGGACGGTCAGGTCCGGCTTCGGGTCGCCGAAGATGTAATGGCCGAACCAGGCCAGGTTGTGCTGCATGACGGCCCGCATGGCCTTGGGCTTGGAGATGCCGTGCCCGAAGCCCTTGTAGACGACCATCTCCACCGGGACGCTCCGGTCCGTGAGCCCCTGCCGGAGCTCGTAGCCGTTCGGGATGGGGACGCGCCGGTCGTTCTCGCCGTGCTGGATGAGGGTCGGCGTCGCCGCGCCCTTGATGTAGGTCATGGGCGAGGTCTTGAGGTAGATCTGCGGGTCCATGGCCGGGTCCGCGCCGAGGTAGTTGATGGTGAACGGCGTGATGTCGGTGTTGTAGTAATAGGTGGCCCAGTTCGAGATGCCGGCGCCGACCGAGATCGCCTTGAAGGCCCGGCTCGAGGTCGTCAGGAAGGCCGAGATGTAGCCGCCCTGGCTCCAGCCCATGCAACCGACCCGGGCTGGATCGACCCAGCCCTTCTTGACCAGGAAGTCCACGCCCGACAGGACGTCCCAGGCGTCGCCCACGCCGAGATTGCGGACGTTGAGCATCCGGAACTTCTCGCCGTAGCCGGCGCTGCCGCGGTAGTTGACCTTGAGGATGAGGGCGCCGCGCGCCGCCCAGATGTCAGAGGGGTAATAGCGGGCGTCGGGCCCGAGGAGGGCCGGCTGATCGACGCCGGTCGGCCCGCCGTGGATGACACAGAGAAGGGCGTATTTCCTCGCCGGGCTGAAATCGGCCGGCTTGATGAGGACGCCTTCGATCGTCGTGCCGTCCTTGCTCTTCCACGAGATGACGTCGCGCGTTCCCAGGATGAACGACCCGGCCTGGTCCGTCATCCGGCTCAGGGCCCGGGGCTTGAACGGGAATTCCGAGACACAGACCTCCCGCAGCGCCGTGGGGGAGGCCGCCGTGAAGGCCATCCGCTTTCCGTCTTTGGAGAAAGAGAAGGACGAGACCATGGCGTCGTCCGGCGCCGTGACCCGGGTGATCCGGAGCGATGCGGGATCGAGCCGGAAGAGATGGGCCGCCGTCTTCTGAGAGGCCGAGAAAAAGATACCATCGGCCGTCCAATCCGCCCCGTATACGTCCTCGTCGAAGGCGTCCGTCAGCGACCGGACGGCGCCGCCCTCGGCGGGCACCACGGCCAGCCGGGTGTTCCTGGCGTAGTAGTCCGGCTTGCCCATGGCGCTCGCGAAGAGGATCGAGCGTCCGTCCGGCGACCAGGCGGCCACGTTGTCCGGGCCGGGCTGGGAGACGATCCTTCTCACGGAATCGCCGGACAGGTCGACGACATAGACGTCGGCCGTGCCGCCGTTGATGAGGTCGGGGTTGACCGTCGCGCTGAAAGCGATCTGCTTCCCGTCGGGCGACCATTCGAAACCGCCGACCGTCCAGTCCCTGCCCGATGTCAGGCGGCGCCCCGGCTGGGGCGCCTTGAGGGCCTCGGCCACGTCGACCGTCCAGAGGTGGGTGAAGCGGTATTCCCTGCGCACGAGCTCGTAATCGCCATAGAAGTCCTTGCGGTCCTTCGCCTCCTTGGACTCCGGGTCGGTCGCGGTGAAGGCGATGGTCTTTCCGTCGGGCGACCAGGCGTAGCCGTTGACGCCGGTCTCGATCTTCGTCAACTGGATGGCCTCGCCGGCGCCCGGGCTGATGAGGAAGAGCTGGGACTTGTCATCGGCCCGGCTAGAAGTGAAGGCGAGCCAGCGGCCGTCGGGCGACCAGTCGGGGCCGGACGAGGATTTCTTGCCGCGGGTCAGCTGGAAACACTGGCCCGCGGCGACGTCGGCCAGCCAAATTTGAGTGACGTAGGCGTCCTGGTCGAGATCCGTCTCGGTGACGGTGTAGGCGACCTTGGTCCCGTCGGGAGAGATCCGCGGGGAGCCGGCCGACTTCAGGTTCATGAGATCTTCGACCGTCGGCGCGCGCTTGGCCGTGACGGCGGCAGCCTGGGCCCGGCCAGTATCCGCCGCCAGCGGGACCGGCGGGATGGACGAGCACAGAATGAAGATCGCCGTCGTTGCGACGATCCGTCCGAAATTGCGGCTCATGTGAAACCTCCTCCGAGGGCGGTTCTTCAGGCCCTCCGAACTAAGGTTGTTATCCTACGCCAGACCGGCGGAAGGGGTCAAACCTACCTATTATCACTTTCTGGAAAAAGGGAGGTTTGACCCCGGGGTGTTTTGAGCCCAGGCCGTTGCCGCGGCCCGGCCAAATCGATAGAATGACCTGTGGACACGAAGGAGAGGCCGATGACCGAGCGTGACCGCGTACTGACGCTCCTCGCGGGCGGAACACCCGACCGGGTGCCCTGGTTCGGCGACCTCGACTATTGGGCGACGGCGCTCATCGGGCGGGGGCAGAAGCCGAAGGATTTCAAGGAGAGCGGCGCCTATATCGACTGGCACCGGGAGCTCGGCGTCGGTTTCTACCTCCAGGGCGATTTCCCGTTCCGGACGATCGTCGAGAACTGCCGCGTCACCGAGTGGCGGGACGGAGCGGCCCGCCGCCGGAAGGTCGAGACGCCGCGCGGCGTCCTGACGGAAACGTGGACGTGGCTCGCCGACTCGTTCTCCGAGGCGCCGACCGAGCACCTGGTCAAGTCGGCCGCGGACCTCGGGGCCTACCGGCACCTGTTCGAGAACACGCGGTATGAACCGGATTACGCATTCGCCGGGCTGAGGCGGCGGCAGGTCGGGGAGACGGGCCTCGTCCTCTGCTACCTGCCCAAGAGCCCGTTCATGCAGATGGTCGCCCTGGACGCCGGCATCGTGGCGGTCACGGAGATCTGCGCGGACGACCCCGGGCAATTGACCGAGACGCTGGCCGCCGTGCGCGTCGCCCATGACCGGGCCGCGGAGATCGCGCTCGGGAGCCCGGCCGAAGTCCTGATGATCCCCGAGAACCTGTCCTCCGAGGTCGTCGGCCCCAGGTTCTACGAGATGTTCATGCGCGACTACCACGAAACCTGGGCGGGAAGGATCAGGGCGTCCGGGAAATACTCCTGCGTCCACCTGGACGGTACGCTCAAGGGGCTCCTCAGGCAGGTCTGCGGCGCGGGCTTCACTTTTATCGAGGCGATGACGCCGGCGCCCGTCGGCGACCTCGAGGTCGGGCGCTGGGCCGAGTGGAGCGGGAACGACACAACGGTTCTTTGGGGCGGCCTGCCGGGCGTCTATTTCACCGACAAGGTCACGGACGCCGAATTCGAGCGGCACGTCCGCGAGGTCCTGCGGGTCATGACGTCCAGGCCGCGCTACGTCCTGGGCGTCGCCGACCAGGTGCCCCCCGACGGCCTGGAGAGCCGCGTCCGTCGCGTGGCGGAGTTGGTGGAGACGTTTGGAAGATTCCAGCCCGGGCGATGACCGGCCCTTTCATTGACCGCCTCCCCTGATAATGCTATCCTTTCCGCATCGGGGAGGGCCCGGGGGACGGCATCATGTCCCAATCTCGAACGCATTAATCCGCTTTGGGGGACGTTATGGATAATAAAGAATATTCCGATAAAACGAAGACGTTCGAATCGTCCGGCGAAACGGCCCGGATGATCGGCCCTTACCATCTCCTCCAGAAGATCGGCGAGGGCGGAATGGGGGAAGTCTGGGTCGCCGAGCAGCACAAACCCATCCGGCGTAAAGTGGCCTTGAAGCTGATCAAAACGGGCATGGATACGAAGCAGGTCATCGCCCGCTTCGAATCCGAGAGGCAGGCCCTGGCCATGATGGACCACCCGGCCATCGCCAAAGTGTTCGACGCCGGGGAAACAGACGAGGGGCGTCCCTATTTCGTCATGGAATACGTCCAGGGCATCCCCATCACCGCCCACTGCGACCAGAACCGCCTGACGACCCAGGAACGCCTGGAGCTCTTCATGCAAGTCTGTGACGGGGTCCAGCACGCCCACCAGAAGGCGGTCATCCACCGCGACCTCAAGCCCTCCAATATCCTGATCGCCATCCAGGACGGAAAAGCCGTGCCCAAGATCATCGACTTCGGGGTGGCCAAGGCGACGGCCCAGAGCCTGACCGAGAGGACGATGTACACCGAGCTCGGGATGCTGATCGGGACGCCCGAGTACATGAGCCCCGAGCAGGCGGAGATGTCCGGCCAGAATATCGACACCCGGACCGACATTTACTCGCTGGGCGCCATCTTGTACGAGCTCCTGGTCGGGGCCCTTCCCTTTGACCCCAAGGAGCTGCGGAGGGCCGGCTTCGACGAGATCCGGAGGAAGATCAGGGAGGAAGACCCGCCGAAGCCAAGCACGAGACTGAGCACGATGGGGGACGCTTCGACCGTTCAGGCGCATAACCGGCGGACGGAATCCCCGTCGCTCATTCGGCAGATCAGGGGCGATCTCGATTGGATCACGATGAAAACGCTGGAGAAGGACCGGACGCGCCGCTACGGATCGCCATCAGAGTTGGCGGCCGACCTCGACCGGTACCTGCAGCATCAGCCGGTCGTCGCCCGCCCCCCGAGCGCCGTCTATAAGACCCGGAAATTCGTCCGCCGTCACAGGGTCGGCGTCGGCGTGGCCGCCACCCTGGCGATCCTCCTGGTCGCTTTTTCCGTGTCGACGGCCGTCCAGGCCCGCCGCATCGCCCGCGAGCGGGACAGGGCGAACCAGGAAGCCGAGACGTCGCGTCAGGTTTCGGATTTCCTGACCGGGCTGTTCAAGGTTTCCAACCCAAGCGAAGCCCGAGGCAACAGCGTCACGGCACGGGAAATTCTTGACAAGGGAGCGGAGAAAATCACCCGCGAACTCCAGGGGCAGCCTCTCGTCCAGGGCAAGCTGATGACTACGATGGGATTCGTCTACCAGAGCCTCGGACTGTATGACCCGGCCCAGACTCTCTTGGAGAAGGCACTGGAGACCCGCATCAAGACCCTCGGCCCGAAGCACCCGGATGTGGCGGAGACGCTCTCTAACCTCGGCACGGTCGTGTGGCGCAAGGGGGATTTCGCCCGAGCGAAGGCCCTCCAGGAGCAGGCCCTGGCCATCCGTGAGAAACAGTTCGGCCCGGACTCCAAAGAGGTGGCCTCCAGCCTTCATAATCTGGGCACCCTCAACTATACCCAAGGGAATTACGCCGAAGCCCGGCGCCTTCTCGAACGGTCCCTGGCGATCCGGGAGAAGGCCCTCGGCCCTGAACACGAAGACGTCGCAACGACGATCAACTCGCTGGGGGCGATCGCCTACAAAGAGGGCGATTTCAAGCGGGCGGAGGAGCTTTGGGAGCGGACGCTGGCAATCCGCGAGAAGACTCTCGGCCCCGACCATCCCTATGTCGCGGCGTCGCTCAACAACCTCGCCATCGTACATACATACACTGGAGATCCTAAAGGTGCGATACCGCTCCTCGAGCGCGTCGTCAAAATCCAGGAGAAGGTGCTGGGTCCGAAGCACCCAGATCTCGCCACGGGCTACATGAACCTCGGCGATGCAATGTCTAAGAGCGGCGACCTCGTCGGGGCCAAGCCCTATTATGCCCGAGCCGTGGCCATCATGGAGGCGGCGAGCCCCGGAAACCCGGAGCTGGCCCGTTTCCTCGATCGGCTGGCCTCCGTCCTGTTGAAAGAGAACGATTTGAAGGGGGCCCAAGGACTCTATGAGCGGTCCCTCGCGCTGCGGCAAAAGGCCCTCGGTCCGAAGAACCCTGAGGTGGCCGACAGCCTTTGCGGGCTGGCGTATTGCGCTTCTCGGGCCGGCCGTCTGCAGGAGGCCGAGACGCTTTACGAGCGGGCCCTGACCCTTGTCCGAAAGCCGGGCGGGGGCTATTATCCCGGCGCCTACGACGTCCTCAAAGGCTTCGCGGCGCTCCTGCGGGCCACCCACAGGGACGCCCGGGCCGCGGAAATGGAGGCGCAGGTCCGTTCTATGGAATCCAAGTGACGGACCCCGCCCGGGGTCACCACGACCGGACGGGGCCGGTGTCGATCTGGATGAAATCCGATTTCCGGTAATAGCCCGTCCCGCCGCGCTTCATGGCCCGGGCGAGGTCATAGAGCTTTCGGGTGTCGAAGCCGGGCAGGCGGAAATCCAGGGCCCGGCCCTGGAGGTGCTGGCTGCCCAGGGCCACGTCGCCCGAGCGTTCGCGGAGCCTGGCGTTGGTCTCGGCGCACCGGTACCCGCAGACGATGTGGACTTCGCCCCGGTAGCCGGCCTTCTGGAGCAGGTCGTAGAGGAAGTCGAGCAGGCCGGGGTCGATGACGTGCTCCTCGCCGTTCAGGGGGTCCCGCAGGATGTGCTTGATCTTGTCGAACGCCTCGGGGAGATACTCGTCGCCGCGACGGTAGGCGACGCTGAGCCGCTCGCCGTTGTGCGTGTTGTGAAAAGAAAGCGTCCTCACCACCGCCTGCGCTGCCGGGGGAGGCGGCGCGGGCGTCTGGGCCGACGCGGCCGCGGCCGCGAGAAAGCCTGCCGCCAGGAAAACCGCGAGAGTTCTCAAGATCACGCCGGCCTCGATCCTCATCTTTTGTCGTCCCGCCGGCCTTTGTTCAGGAAAATCGCCTTTTCGAGCAGGGCGTCCCGGCCGTAGACGTCCTCGTAAAAATAAACGTCACGGTCCTCCGGACCGATAGCGGCGGTGTTGTAAAGGATGTAGATCGCCAGCGGCCGGCCGAGGGGGACCTTCTGGTTCTTCCCGTCGGCCAGCAGGCCGTTGACCTTCTCCTCGGTCCAGCCCTTGTCCGATCCGCCCAGGACATAGGCCGCCAGCTCGTGGGCACGGGAGACCCGGATGCAGCCGTGGCTGAAGGTCCGCCGGGCGAGCCCGAACAGGCCGACGGCCGGGGTGTCATGGAGATAGACGTCGAACGGATTGGGGAAGATGAAGGCGAAATGCCCCAAGGAATTGTCCAGGCCCGGGTCCTGCCGGAAGCGGTAACGGCCCACCCCGTCGGGGAGGACCTTCTTCCAGTCGATGGACGCGGGATCGACCTCCTCGGCGTCATCGTCCCAACCCTCGAACATCCGGATGTGCTGCTTCCTGAGGTAGGCCGGGTCCGCCTGGAGCTTGGGGAGGAATTCCTTTTGGGCGATGCTCAGGGGCACGTTCCAGTAGGGGTTGAACTCGACGTAGCGGAGCCGGTCGCCGAAAACGGGCGTCATGTGGGATTCGTCCCCGACGATGACGGGCATGGTCAGGTCGACCCTCCCCGCCTTGAACGCCGTGAGCCGGAAGGCGGGGATGTTGACCTCGATCCACCAATCGCCGGGGTCCCGGGCCACCCAGCGCCAGTTCTCCATGCTGAGGATGATCTGCCGGATACGCGCCTCGACCGGCACGTTCATAGACGCCAGCGTCGCCGGGCCGATGGCGCCGTCGGGCTCGAGGCCGTGCCGGCGCTGGAACCGCCGGACCGCCGCCGCGAGCGGCCTGTCGTAGGAGGCGCCCGCGGCGGGGTCGTCGGCCGGCCATTCGCCGGTGACGGCCAGGCGCGAGCGGACGGCCGCCAGGCGGGTGTCGATGGCCCCAGGCTTGAGCGTCGGGCCCGGCGGGACTTCTGGCCAGCCGCCCCGCGCGGCCAGGGTCCGGTACTCGGCGAGCTTGGCGCGCAACCCCCGGTATTCGTCGAACGGGGGGGCCTGCTCCTCGAGGAACGCTTCGAGGTCGGGGGCGGCCAGGGCCCGACCGAGCAGGGCCGGCGTATCGACATCGCAGTCGCACGCCGTGGGGAAGGCCTCCGGGTCGAAGTCCCGGGGCTGACGCCTTCCCTCGGAGAGGTCAGAGGCGTAGGTCCCGAGCGCCGCGGTGAGCAGGACCTCCAGCCGGGCTAGGCTCCCGGCGTCCTTCTTGTCCCAGAGACGTGCGATCTCCTCGACGGCGTAATCCCGGGGGTCGAGCCCGTGTGAGCCCGCTTCGGCGAGGACGGAGCGCAGCGCGGCGGCGCTCGGGTCCGGCCCCGCGGGCGTCACCCAGTAGGGCCGCATCTCCCGTTCGCGGTAGAGGGCGGCGGTCTTGGGGTCCGTCCGGGCCGACCTTCCATGTTCTACGGACGGGTCCGCGGTCCCCGCTCGTCCCAGCTGGAGCTGGGCGCCAACGGCGGCCTGCAGGTCCTGGAGGCTGACCGCCCTGGAATGAGGTCCGGAGCAAGCGCCGAGGAGAACCAGGAATGCCGGCGCGAGGGTAGAAACGGCTTTGGGGATGCGGCGGCTGCGGATGCTCATGGTCGGTTCTCATAGATATTCTAGCAAACCGTCCAAGCCGCGCGTGAAAATAGCGCCAGGCGGTTGATGGGAGGGAGGGTAGCTGTCAACCTTCAGCTTTTCTCCCATGATAACCGCGGGCCGGGCCGTTTGCAAACCGTCCGGCGCCCGCCGCCCGGCCGCGGTTGACACCCCCGGGCGGGGACCCTATAATGAGAGGGAAAGGAGCATGGGGGCGAATTGGTCTCGACGGAGGTAATGAGACACAAGTGGCATGTCGAGGTCCCACCCACCTCGTTAAACCGGTGGAAAAACTTAACTGCAGAACCTTTAGCAGTCGCGGCCTGATAGAAAGGCTCGCCGTTCCCGGAGCCCTCTCCTGCGGGGTTTCGGGAGCGCCGACCCAGCAGGATAGCGAACCGGTTTCGCCCTGAGGCCGGCGAGCGAAACACCTTCGGGGCTGGTCCTTCGGGGCTCTTCCTCTTCGGGCTCCGCGGGACGAGAAAACTGGAGAGGATAAGCATGTAGGCACTTGCTGTTGAATGCCTTCGGACGCGGGTTCGATTCCCGCCGCCTCCACCAACTTTGAGATCGACGAGCAATCGTATGAATAGAACTGTGAACCGCGCCTTCCCGGCCATCCTCCTTGCGGCCGCCTTGGCCGCGCCAGCTTCGGCCCAGACGCCCGCCGGGCGTGCCGAGGCCCAGAAGATCAGGACCGTGGTCATCGACCCGGGCCACGGAGGCATGGAAAGCGGGGCCAAGGGCAAGGCCGGCCACCTCGAGAAGGACATCACCCTGGCCATCGCCCTCAAGCTGAAGGCCCTCATCGAAAAGAACATGTCCTTCGAGGTCGTCCTGACCCGGGACAAGGACGTGGACGTCCCGGTCGAGAACCGTTCGGCCATCGCCAACAACCACAAAGCGGACCTCTTCATCAGCCTCCACACCAACGGCTCCCGGCAGAAGGCCGCGGAGGGCTCGGAGACGTTCTTCCTGAGCACCGGGGCGACGCCGGACGAGGAGACGCGGCGGCTGGCCTACCTCGAGAACAACTCCTCGCAGATCGAGGGCCACGTGGACAAGACGAGCGAGGAGGACGTCAAGATGATCCTCTGGGACATGGCCCAGACCGCCTACATCCGCCAGAGCAGCCAGCTGGCCGAGATGATCCAGGCCGAGCTGAACACCCTCCTCGGGACGAGGAACCGGGGCATCAAGCAGGCGCCCTTCAAGATCCTGACGGGCGTCGCCTGCCCGGCCGTCCTCATCGAGGCCGCCTTCATCTCCAACCCCGACGAGGAGAAGAAGCTCGCCTCCGAGGATTTCCAGACGAGCGTCGCCGAGGCCGTCTACCGCGGCCTGGCGAAGTATCTCCAGCTTTACCCGTGAACCCCATGACGGACGACAGAACGAACTGGAAGCCGGCCCTGCTGCTGGGCGGGCTGCTCGTCGTGCTGGCCGCGCTCGTCATCGTCTTCTTCACGGGCGGCGAGCGGGCGAAGGTCCGGCGACGGGCGGAGGTCGCGGTCCCCAAGCCCCAGCCGCAGGCCGCGGAGCCGGCCGAGCGGCGGACCGTGATCCTGTTCTTCCTCTCCGACGCGGACGACCTGCTCCACCGCGAATCGCGGGAGATCGCCGCCGGGCCGTCAGTCTCTGAAGAGGCCGAGCGGGCCCTGGCCGAGCTCATCAAGGGCTCGGACCGCGGCCTGGTCTCGCCCCTTCCTGCCGAGGCCCGCGTCCGTCAGGTCTTCGTGACCAAGGAGGGCGTCGCCTATGTCGATTTCGGCCGGGAGATCGTCGACAAGTTCTCCTACGGCTCGTCGTCCGAGCTCGCGGCCGTCTTCGCCGTGGTCGACACGCTGGCGTTCAACTTCAAGGCCATCAAGAAGGTGGCCATCCTCGTCGAGGGGGCCGAGAAAGAGACCCTGGGCGGCCACGTCGACCTGACGCAGCCATTCTCCCCCGACTACTCCATCGTGGCCAAATGAGGCGGGCCCGGCCGTGAAGAAGCTCCCCCGGGTCGTCATCGTCGGTTTCCCGAACGTCGGGAAGTCCACCCTTTTCAACAGGATCCTCGGGAAGAAGAAGTCCCTCGTCCATTCCCTGCCGGGCATGACGCGGGACAGCCTGGCGGCGCCCTGCACGGTCGGCGGCCGGAGCTTCCTGCTCATCGACACCGGAGGGCTCTTCGGCGTCGCGGACGAGCCCCTGAGCGGGAAGGTCCGCGAGAAGGCCTGGGCCGAGGCCCGCTCGGCCGACCTCGTCCTGTTCGTCCTCGACGGGAAGCGGGACATCGCCCCGGCCGAGGAGGAGCTCTATTTCTCCCTGAAGAAGCTCGGCCGGCCCATCCTCGTCGTGATCAACAAGGTCGATTCCCCGGTCCAGGAAGAGACCATGACCGCCGATTACTACCGGCTCGGCGAGAAGGACCTGCTGTTCGTCTCGGCCGAGCACAAGCTCAACATCGGGCTCCTCGAGGAGGCGCTGGTCACGGCCCTTCCGGCCGCGGCCGAGGCCCGGGAGGAGGCGAGCCCGCTGCGGATCGCCATCGTCGGCCGGGCCAACGTCGGCAAGTCGTCCATCATCAACCGCCTCGTCGGCGAGGAGCGGCTGCTCGTTCACGAAGCGCCGGGGACGACCCGGGACAGCACCGACACCATCATCGTGCGCGACGGGAAGCCGTTCTGCCTGGTGGACACGGCGGGCATCCGGAAGCTCCTCAACGCCCCGGACAGCCGGGAGAAGGCCGGC
>Ga0315297_10001885_pt1 | contig 13146 bp, 9 predicted proteins | sample YL17G15_0_MG_FD_203628 | JGI IMG/M metagenome (GOLD analysis project Ga0315297, IMG submission 203628) | Sediment microbial communities from Yellowstone Lake, YNP, Wyoming, USA - YL17G15_0 | ecosystem: Environmental > Aquatic > Freshwater > Lake > Sediment | place: USA: Wyoming | collected... | reverse complement strand
TTTCCTTCTCATCGAGGTCCTCTTCCTCTTCGTGGCGTTCTATTATTGGAAGATCCAGATCCTCGACTACAAAAATTATTGGAGCCAATCGGAGGCTAACCGGATCCGCGAGGTCGTCGTCCCGGCGCCGCGCGCCGTTCTCACCGATCGCGGGGGATCGGTCGTGCTGGTCAACAACATCGCTTCGTTCAAGGCGTCCATCATCCGCGAGAATTGCAAGAACTTCGAGGAATCCTGCCGGAAGATCAGCTTGGTCCTCGGGCTCGAAGAAGACGTCCTGAAAAAGCGCATCGAGAAATACAGGTCCTTGCCGCTCTTCAAGCCGATCGTCGTGAAAGATAATCTGAGCCTCGAGGATGTCGCCCTGATCGAGGGCCGAAAGATGGACCTGCCCGAACTGGTCATCGAGACCGAGCCGAAACGATTTTATCCCTTTGCCAACCTGGCGGCCCATGTCCTCGGCTATATGCAGGAGCTGACGCCGGACGAGCTCCGGACGACCTTCAAAGACCGCCGGCTCGGAGATATGGTCGGCAAGACCGGGATCGAGAACATGTATGAATCGCGCTTGGCCGGCGTGGACGGCAAGATCGTCGAAGTCGTGGACAGCCTGGGGCGAAAGCGGGATGAGCTCGACCGGGTCGAACCCCAACAGAGCCCGAAGCTCACGCTGGCCCTCGATTACGATCTCCAGGCCAAGGCCGAAGAGCTGCTGGCGGGGAAGGAAGGGGCCATCGTGATCTTGGAGGCGAAAACGGGCGGCGTCATGGCCCTGGCCAGCTATCCGACCTATGATCCCAACAAGTTCGTCAACCGCTTCACTCCCGAAGAGTGGATGGCGCTGGCCAACAATCCCGACACGCCCCTCGTCAATCGGGCCCTCCAGGGGCAGTACTCTCCCGGCTCCATCTTCAAGCTGGTCATGGCCGCCGCCGCGCTGGACACCGGAACGATCACCGATCAGACGACGTTCTTCTGCGGCGGGGTCATCGAGATCTTCGGCCGGCCGTTCCACTGTTGGTTCGAGCCCGGCCACGGCACGATCAATTTCTATGAGGCGATCCGGCAATCGTGCAACGTCTATTTCTATAATCTCGGCCGCCGGATGAACATCGACGCCATCGCCGGCTATGCTGAACAGTTCGGTCTGGGTCAACGAACGGGCATCGACATCTCTGGTGAGAAAGAGGGGCTGGTCCCGAGCACGTCCTGGAAACAAAGGACCCAAAAAACGGCCTGGTATCCCGGAGAAACGATTTCCGTGGCCATCGGCCAAGGGCCACTTCAGGTCACGCCGATGCAGATCGCGACGATGACGGCCCTCATCGCCAACCGGGGCCGGAAGGTCCGTCCCCACACCCTCCTGGACGGATCGTCCCCGACGGAATCCGTCAAGATCCCCGCCGCAATTTTCGAACAGGTCATCGAGGGCATGTGGCGCTCGGCGAACGCGGGCGGGACGAGCCAGGGTGCCAAGGTCGAAAACTACGATGTCTGTTCCAAGACCGGGACCGCTCAGACGATCGGCCGGGAGACGGCGGAGCGTCTGGGACTAAAGCCGAAGACGCATTCGTGGTTCTCGGGCTTCGCCCCGCGCAACGATCCCCAATTGGTCGTGACGGTGCTGGTCGAGTTCGGAGGCATGGGCGGCGCCACCGCCGCGCCGATGGCCGGCCAGTTGTTCCAGCTTTATAAAGCCAAGTATCATGATCGACAGAGTCCAGCTCCGCGAAATTGACTGGGTCCTCATCGGGCTCCTGCTCGTGAACTCGGTCATCGGCATCCTCCTGATCTACAGCTCGTCGCAATATCAGGCCGGGAATTTTTACGTCAGACAGGCGATCTGGCTGCTCATCAGCCTGGGCGTCCTGTTTCTGGTGTTGTCGATCGATTACAAGATCCTCGTCGGATTTTCTCCTTATATTTACGTCCTGTTCATCCTCCTTCTCATCGGCCTGCTCGTCTTCGGGCGGGTGATCGCCGGGGCCAAGAGCTGGATCCGACTGGCGGTTTTCGGCGGGCAGCCTTCCGAGCTGGCCAAGGTCGTGGTCCTGCTCGTCCTGGCCCGGATCTTCGCGGAATTCCGGCGGACCTACGTAAGCCTCGCGTTCGGCCTCCTCAGCGGAGCGGTCGTCTTCGCGCCCATGGCGGTGGTCGCCCTCCAACCGGACCTGGGCACGGCCATCAGCTTTCTGCCCCTGCTGTTGGCGAGCCTCGTCCTGGCCGGCATGAACAGGAAGACCCTGGCCCTGCTGTTGATCATCGCCGTCGTCGCCGGTTTTGTCGGATGGAATTTCTTCTTGAAGGACTACCAGAAACAGAGGCTGACGACGCTGGTGAATCCCGGCCAGGACCCTCGGGGATCGGGCTATCACGTTCTTCAGTCGAAGATCGCCATCGGATCGGGAGGGCTGGCGGGAAAGGGGTTCAAGAAGGGCTCGCAGAGCCAGCTGCGGTTCCTTCCGGCCCGCCATACGGACTTCATCTTTTCAGTGCTGGGTGAGGAGTTCGGTTTCGTCGGAGTCTTCTTCGTCTTCCTGAGCTATTTTTTCTTCCTGGCCAGGATATTCCGGTCCATCGGGAAATCCCGCGACCGGGCGGGGATATACATCGTCTTCATGGCGGCTTGCATGCTGAGCTTCCAGTTCCTGATCAACGTCATGATGATCGTCGGCTTGTTCCCGATCACCGGCGTTCCTATCCCGATGCTCAGCTATGGAGGATCGTCGCTCCTGACCACCTTTGTCGTCGTGGGGTTGGTCGTCAACGTCAAGATGAGAAGATTCGTCAATGTCTGACGCCCGGACGAGGTGCCTCCTGGACGGGATCCTGCCGGCGGTCGAAAAGCCAGGCCGATATACCGGAGGCGAATGGAACGAGGTCCGCAAGGACCCGGCGAGCGCCAAGGTCAAAGTCGCCCTGGCCTTCCCCGACGTGTACGAGATCGGGATGTCCTATCTCGGCCAGAAGATCCTCTATGCCTTGATCAACGCCCTTCCGTTCGCGCTGGCCGAACGTGTTTTCGCGCCCTGGCCGGACTTCGAGAGGGAACTCCGGGAACGCGGAGCCCCGCTCCGGTCTCTCGAGAACAAGATCCCTCTGAACGGCTTCGATATCATCGGTTTCTCGCTGTTGTATGAGCTGAATTATTCCAACATCCTGACGATCCTCGATCTGGGCGGGATCCCACTGCGCGCGGACGAGAGGGATCTCCGGCATCCCTTGGTGATCGCCGGCGGCCCGGCCGCGTTCAATCCAGAGCCGGTGGCCGACTTTTTCGATCTGTTCCTCATCGGCGACGGAGAAGAGGCGGTTCCGGAAATCATCGGGAAATACGCAGACGTGAAGGGCGGGGCGGCGTCCCGGAAAGACATTCTGATGGAGCTCGCCCGCATCCCCGGCGTCTATGTCCCGAGCTTCTATGAAGCCTTTCGCCCGGACGGCGGTTCTCTCCTGACGGTCAGGCCGAGGGCCGGCGCCCCGCCCTTGGTCCGCAAGCGCGTCCTTCGCGACTTCAGCCGTTCTTTTTTTCCTGCCGACATCGTCGTCCCCAATATCCGGGCCGTTTTTGACCGGGTGGCCGTCGAAGTTGCGCGCGGCTGCCCCCATAAATGCCGGTTCTGCCAGGCGACCAGTCTCTATGCTCCCTACCGGATCAAGGATCCGTCCTATGTCGTGGACCGCCTCTTCGAGAGCGTCCGGGCGACGGGCTATGAGGATGCGTCGCTGTTCTCGCTCTCCGTGAGCGATTATCCGTACCTCGGGGAGACCATCCGGACGCTGATGAACAGCCTGGAAAAGGACCATGTCTCGCTCTCCCTCTCCTCCTTGCGGCCCAAAGGTCTTTCGGCGGAGATCATCCGCGACATCATCAAGGTCCGGAAGACGGGGTTCACCCTCGTCCCCGAGGCGGGCTCCGAACGACTGCGCGGCGTCATCAACAAGGACCTGAAGGATCAGGACATTTGGGACGCCGCGGCGAACGCGTTCCGCGAAGGCTGGAAACTGCTGAAACTCTATTTCATGATCGGCCTTCCCACGGAACGGGAAGAGGACCTTTGCGGAATCGCGGCTCTGATCGACGAACTCACGGCGCGCGGTCGGGAGATCATGGCTTCGCCGCCCCGGATCAACATGAGCGTCTCCTCCTTCATCCCGAAGCCCCACACGCCTTTTCAATGGGCGGCCATGGAAACGGAAGAAGCGCTCCGCGAGAAGCAGTCCTATCTCAAACGTCTTTTGAAGAAGAAGCGCCATGTTCAGATCAAGGACCATCCCGTCGATAGTTCTTTCCTTGAGGCCGTATTCTCCCGGGGCGACCGCCGTCTGTCCGCAGTCCTGCGCACGGCCTGGGGCCACGGGGCGCGATTCGACAGCTGGGGGGACCATTTCCAATTCCCTCTTTGGCTGAGGGCCTTCGACGAGACCGGCGTCGATCCTCGAACGTACTTGGGGGAATTGGATCTGAACTCAGGCCTCCCCTGGGACCACATCGAGACGGGAGTCAAGAAGGGATTCCTTCAGGACGAACTGGCGAAAGCAATGAGGTCCGAGCGTTCGCCTTCCTGTCTGGAAACGTCGTGCGGCCGGTGTCGCGGCTGCGATTTCATGGCCGACATCGATAGGGAATTCAAAGCGAAGATCGAGGTCGGCGATCGGCCGGGTCCGACCTTGGGGCGCCGGACGGAAACGGTGATCCGGTATCAAGCGTTCTACGCGAAGGGGGGACAAGCTCGATTCGTGTCCCACAACGACCTTCTCAACATCCTCCAGCGGACATTCAAACGGGCGGGCGTGGAGGCCGTGTTCTCCGAGGGTTTCCATCCGAAGATGCAGATGTCCTTCGTCCCGGCCCTTCCGCTGGGCATGACGGGCGAAGACGAATCACTCGAATTCAAATCCCCGGCGGATCTTGAGGAGCGGGAATTCGTGGACGTCCTCAACCGCCGCGCGCCGTCCGGGATCCAGTTTTTCGGGCTGAAGCGGATCGACGCCGGCGCGCGCTCATTGACCGAGCGGATCTCGTCGATGGTCTATTCGCTCGATCTCGGCACCGCCGAGGTACGAGAGGGACTGGCCGTCAGGAAAGGGGAAGGTGATCCCCAGAGAGAGGCGGAGAAGATCACGGCGCGCCTGATCGACGAATATCGGCCGGCCAAGCCCGACCTGCTTCAAGAGATCTTCGTCGACGAGCCCGGCCGCAAGATTGTCTTGAAGATCGCCTACTCCCCGCAACGGTCCCTCCGGCCCCAGGATGTCGTCGAGCGGGCCCTTGGCCTGAAAAGGGCCGTCTACCTGATGACCCGCAAAAAAATCAACTTCAAGTGAAAGAGCTCGGGGAGGGGAATTCTCTCGAATCGGGCGAACGCTCCCCTCGTCGCGGGTCCCATCGACAAGATCGGGAAACGGCCTTGCTCCCGACTCGGGTTCTTAACGCCGTTTCCTCACCGTCCTTCTCGGCGGCTCAGAACTCGCTTCCCGGCTTTCTAATTACGGGAGTGCGCCGGGAAGCTCAAACATGCTTCGCCGGCCGGCCTCCTTTCCGGGCCGGCTGCCCTCGAAGGACGGCTCGGAAAGGCTGAACCCTCCATGGTCGCTTCGACCGTCTCCCGATCTTGTCATTCGATTCAATCCGTAAATAGAGCATCCGCCCGCTTCTTCGCTCATCAACGGCTAGAACACAACGTTTCACTATTGTCATGACACTTTTTTTCTTCAGCCTTGGCGAGGGGAAGAGGGCAAAGCGACCATAAGGGACTCTCGCCGCTGCGGTTCGGTTTTTTCGGCGGCAAATTCAAGGACGCGACGGCAGGGTTGGCCCTAAGGCCCCCATAGCGGAGGGGGGGCCCATCGGCTTAGCCGATGGGGGGAACCGACGGGGACTGGTTCCCCAGGGGGCCGGGGGCCACCCTGTCGCCGCGTCGACCTCTATCACGGCAAACGAAAAAACGGAACGATGCAGGCGTCAAGATTTCCGCCAGGGAGCAAGCTTCTTCCCCGAGACCCTTCCCCGAGCCCCCGTTTGACAGGAGGAGGGGAATTCTGTATAAAAGAGGGCAATCTTTTTGAACCGCAGAGAAGGATTATGAAAGTAAGGAGTCTCTATGATCGACTATAGACTGACCGAAGAGCAGACGGCGCTGCAGGAGATGGCCCGGGAGTTCGCCCGGAAGGAGATGGCGCCGAACGCAGCCAAATACGATCAGGGCCACGAATTTCCCGAGGCGATCATGCAGAAAGCCTTTGACGCCGGATTCATGACCTGCAACATCCCCGAATCCTACGGCGGCGGCGGCGTAACCAGCTTCGAGATGGCCCTCATCAGCGAGGAGCTGTCCGCGGGCTGCCCGGGTATGTTCACTAGCATCATGGCCGTGTCCCTGGCGACGACGCCCGTCGTCCTTTATGGATCGGATGAGCAGAAAAAAAAGTTTCTGGCTCCTATCTGCCGGACCATGGGACTGGCCTCCTTTTGCCTCACCGAGCGCGAATCCGGGTCCGATGCCGGATCAATCAAGACGAAAGCGATCAAAGACGGGAGCGATTACGTCCTCAACGGTTCAAAATGCTTCATCACCAACGCCGGGGTCGCCAGCCTCTATGTCGTGTTCGCCAAGACCTCTCCCGAGAAAGGGGCGAGGGGCATGAGCGCCTTCATCATCCCGCGCGGAACGTCCGGTCTGACGATCGGCAAGGTCGAGGACAAAATGGGCCACCGGGCGTCCAATACGGCTGAGATCTTTTTCGAGGACTGCCGGGTCCCGGTGGAGAATCTGCTGGGAAAGGAACGCATGGGGTTCATCATCGCCATGAAGACGTTCGATCAAACCCGCTCTTCGGTCGGGGCCGCGGCCGTCGGCATCGCCAAAATAGCCCTCGAACATGCCGTCAACTATGCCAAGATGCGGACCCAGTTCGGCAAGCCCATCGCCCTTTTCCAGCTGATCCAGGCTAAGATCGCCGACATGGCCACGGAGATCGCGGCTGCGCGTCACCTCGTCTGGTACGCCGCCTGGCTGTCCGACCAAGGCCTGCCCTGCGGAAAGGAATCGGCCATGGCCAAAGCCTTCGCCACGGATATCGCCATGCGAGTGACGACGGAAGCGCTCCAGATCTTCGGCGGCTACGGATATATGCGGGACTATCCCATGGAGAAGCTGATGCGGGACGCCAAGCTCCTCCAGATCTATGAGGGGACGAACGAGGTCCAGCGCCTCGTGATCGCCCACGAGGTGATCGGCCCGATCAAAAAATAGGGTTCGAATTTAGGCCAAAAAAGGGGACGTTCAAAAAACGTCCCGCTTTTTTTATAAAAGGGGGAACATTCTCCCCCGCGCTATTCAGGGGAAAATCGGATCCTATTCCGAGATATATTCCGGAATGAGACCCAGCGTCTCCACTCCGGCAGCCTTGCAGATGTCGATGAGATCGACGACCTTGCTGAAGGAGCACTTGACGTCCGCCCGGACGAAGATGGTCTTATCGGATTTGGTGGAGTAGAGACGGCGCAGCTCGTCCCCGGCGGATTTGAAATCCTTGAAATTGTCTCTGTTGATATCGATGGTCAGATCTTTTTTCAGGGTCACGACGATCAGGCTGCTGGCCTGGCCGGAGGAGGTGTCGGACGATGTTTCGGGGAGACGGACATCGATGCCCTTTTGGACAAGGGGCGTGATGACCATGAAGATGATCAGCAACACCAGAAGAACGTCACACAACGGGACGACATTCGGTTCTGCTTTTGGCATGAGCTCCTCCTACCATAGTCCGATAAGGAAGATTATTGTATGACATTTGAATTTATCCTGTCAACGTTTTTGTTGGAGCTGAACCAGCGGACGGAAGTGCCTGGAGGGCCGGGCTTATTTCAAGGTATTGTAGGATTTCTTGATGTTGTTCGTTTTGAACACCAGGAGCGCCTGGCCCGCTCCCGTGGAGCTCCCATAGCAGTATTCGATATCGATGACGGCGTTGCCTAGAAGGGCTCCGATCTCGGCGCCCGCCCCGATCCGGTCGCTGATCTCGACCGTGATCACCCGGTTCGTTTTGACCTTATAGCCCAGCGAGCGAAGGCCCGTCTCCGCTTTTTTATTGTTGGACGTCAGGAGGCGGAAGTGGCCTTTTTCGTCATGCGAGAATACGGACAGCGCCCGGAGGTTGACGCCGGCGTTGGCCAGGGTGCCCAGCACCCGGCCGAGGATTCCGGGCTCGTCCGGCGTGATCACATGGAGCTCGGTCTCGACGTTGACGTTGTGCACCTGTCATTCTCCTTCGTGTAAGGAAGCATTATACCAAAAGCCGCGCATTGAAGGGAAGCAAAATAACGCGGGGGATAGGACGGAGGGCCGCTTGTCTTTTTGCCGGTTTTTATTATAATGAACGGCCGCCCCTCGAATGAGAAGGACCGTGTCGAAACCTAAGGTCGCCATCATCGACAATGCCATTTATCCGGAACTCTATAAGCCCGTCGAACACTGGAGCCAGTATTTCCGAGACGTGGAATGGACGGCGTTCACCGCTCCCGGCGGCGGTCTCCCGCGGCCGCAGGATTTCAGCCATATCATCCTGACCGGATCGGAAGCCTCCATCTTGAACCGGGAGCCCTGGGCTGAACGGGAGGTGGACTTTGTCCGCGAAGCGTTCCGTCTGGATCGACCGCTGTTGGGAAGCTGTTACGGCCATCAGCTCTTGGCCCTGGCTCTGGCCGGGCCGAGACATGTCGGAAGATGCCGGGAACCCGAGATCGGCTGGATCCCGATCGAAATAACGGCTGAATCCCCGCTCCTGGGCCCAAAGGGAAAAGCCTACACGTTTTCCGTCCATTTCGATGAGGTCAGGGATCTCGAGGACCCGTTCCTTGTCCTGGCTTCGAGCCCCGTTTGTCCCATCCAGGCCTTCGGCATGAAGGACCACCCGGTCTGGGGCCTGCAGATCCATCCCGAGATCGATGTCGAGGCGGCCCGGGGATTGCTCCGGGATTTCGGAGGCGTTTTTCCCGACGTTCTCCCTTTATACCGGAAAGCCCTGGACTCGTCCCCGCGCGATTCGGGGCTCATCTTCAAGATTATTAATGGATTTCTGCGATTTTCCTCTTGACAAAAGCATGGAAATATATGATTTTATTAGAAGGAAGTATTCTAAACAAAAGGAAGCGCGCCCATTCCTTCGTAAGGAGGCCTTCATGAGAAGACGAAAGCTCGTTCTTTTCGTCTCAGCCCTCTTGGTTATTTCTACAGTCGTATCCTTTGCCCAGACCAAGAAGCTGACCCGAATTGGCGTCAATACATTCGCCCAGATCAAGGGCAACATCCCCACGGCCCAGGTGATGAAGATCATCGCCGAGAAATACGCCGACGACATCAAATACGGATTTGACCAGGTCGGGATGAGCCACGTCTATCTCGCCTTCCTCGACCAGTTGAACGCGGGGGCGTTCACCGAGAAGACCATCCCCGTCGGCGACAAGTTCTATTGGATGCTGTTCCGTGTCCAGGGCAAGGTCAAGATTTGGCAGGACGTCGAATGGGCGGGCAAACAGCCGCTGCCGGTCTTCTCCCTGACGGCGCGCAAGGACAACAAGGACTACGAATTCATTATTCCCAAGCCTTGCGGGAACATCGCCCTGTATCGCGTCACCGAGGTCCGGATCCAGCCGCCGGCCCTTCCCCCCCTCTGCAATCTGCTCGTAACGCCGGCCAAGGCGAACGTCAACGACCTGATCACGGTCGACATGAGCGGTACCGAGAACGCCACGTCCATGGACGTCGAGGTCTTCACGGCCCAGGGAACGAGAGTGGCGACGCACGCCTTCACCCCCGTCTCGCCGAGATGGCAGACGAAATTCGACAAGCCCGGGGAGTACGTCTTCCGGGCCAAGGCCGTTAACGCGGAGGGTAAGGTCTCCGAGAATCCCTGCCAGGCCAGAACCAGCATCAATTTCCCTCCGATCTGTAAGCTGTGGACGTCCTGCCTCCCCTGCCAGGATTACGTCGGCAAACCGATCGTCTTCGATGCCAATGGCTCAACGGACGCGGACGGCCAGATCGTCAAGGCCAGTTTTGAGGTCACGGATGAGACCGGTAAGGTGATCGACAGCTTCATGGATACCGAAAAACCTTTCACCTGGGAAAAGGTCTTCACGAAAGCCGGCACTTATGCCATCAACGTCGTCGTGTTCGATGATATGGGCGCTCCATCGGCCTCCGCCGACCCCTGTCGCGTCACCTTCGAGGTGACCCAGAAGAGGTTCTTCTTCCTGGCCGAAGTGGGTGGACTCCTGGCGCGCGGGACCTATTCGGGTTTTATTTTCGGCCGTTTGGGCATGATGTGGAGCTTGTCCCCGGACGTCCTTGACCTCATCCTGAGGTTTGGCGGCGCGCTTCCGACCCAGGGGGATCCCTGGAAAGCCTTCTTCATGGGCGATTTCCTGATGAATCTCCACCTCGGGCCCGCGGTCTATCTGGACGCCGGGTTTGGCTCCACCGGCAGGGAACAGAATGTGCGCAAGAGCGGAGTCGATCTGATCGGGGCTTTCGGCGTGAACATCTTCAACAATTACACCAATACTGGATCGATCTTCGCCGAGGTCCGTCTTCCCGTCATCACGAAGGACCGCGACTCTTCCAATCACCACAAGCTCTTGCTCGGGTTCCGCTATATTTTCTAATTTTCAGGACCATCATTGAGCGGGCCGGGGAAAAACTCCCCAGCCCGTTTTTTTTGGGGCGTACTCGAGGATCTGTGATTCAGACAGTGGGGGAGGCATTTTCATAACACGCAGATAACGCAGCAGATCTAAGAAGGTCAAGACGCGGGCCTTGGATTTTCCGGGGGCCGTGTCTTTTTTTCGCTTGACATCTGATAGTATTTAGGATATAATACATATCAGACATGGATTCCGGGAAACTCCGCCTACGCGTCTTAGAGCTCGACGAGAGCCGGCATCGCCTTATCCGGAATGTGCTCCGGCCGCTGCCGATGATCATCGGCTATCTTTTCCAGATGCGAAGAACATGCGGCAACCCCCACTGTCGGTGCGCCAAGGGCAAGGTCCATGTCTCCTGGTATCTGTCGAGACGACAACAGGGAAGAACGAAACTCAAGCATGTCGGGCGAGTCATCCCCGATTGGCTCACGGAACGCGTGAGAAGATATCGGGAGCATCAGAAGACCCTGGCCGCAATCCGCAAAATCGATCGCGAGATCTCCGGACTTTTAAATCTCTTGAGGGAGGAGAAGACCAACACCGTTGAGGCGGAGATGGAGGAGAGGCGATGAACCTGGTCGTTTTCGAGCAGGACAAGGCGTTTGTGAAGGAGAGCCTGCGGAAGGGGACCATCGATTATCTGGAGACGGTCTCCGAGGGGGCGGAAACCGATTTTTTCAAATATCTCAACACCCGGGGGATCTTAAAACAACTGGCCGAGACGTATCCTTTGCGAAGGAAGAAGAAGGAAGTTCCGACTTGGCTCTATATCGCCTCGGACCTCAGTCTCCGGCTTCACGGGATGCAGAGCTTCCACGGGTATCCGTTCGTCGTCCGGACGGGCGGGTTGTTGAACGCCTTCGGACCCGAGGTCGGAAAGAAGGTCGTCCATCCGGAAACCGGGCAAGTGACGATCCACTGTCCGGGGTTTAATCAAAAGAACAGGTATGACCGGCAGACGCCGTGCGACCAGGACTGGCTGCGGAAGATGGCCAAGGCGACCGAGGCGGAGGCGCTCCTGGCCTGGTATAGCGGGGAGGTTCCGCGTCTTCTGGAAAGGGAAAAGCTCTTTGATCCGGAGGGGATCTTCATCGGGGACGCCTCGTATGTGTTTGTCCCGAATAATCCGCATTACGAGGGGTCCTCGGTGATGTTGTTTGATGAACACAACCATCCCGTCAGGGAGGACGATCTGACGAAAGAAGAACGGCGGCGCTGCCGCCTGAGGAGATGCTATAAATGGGTGGAACTGCTCCACACGAACAGCCGGGGGGAGTTTTTCTACTTCGTGGCCATGCATCTGGGCCCGGGCAAAGATCATGAGAATCGCATCCTCTACGATCTGGTGGAGACGTTCCTAAAGACGGTCGGCCGAGGGGTGATGAAACGGCTGATCGTGGACCGGGGGTTTTTGGACGGCCCCCGGATCGGGCATCTGAAAAAAGCGTGGAAGGTGGACACGGTGGTGGCGTTGCGGAGCGACATGAACGTGCTGGAGGACGCGAAGGGGTTGCTTCGTTTAGGGCCCGTACAATGGCAAGATTATTATCCGGCTTCCAAGGAGTTGCCGGTGGTGGGGCCGCTCGGGATCGCCATTCCTCAGCCACGGAAAAAAGACTTGCCGCCTGAAAAAGTGGTCGCGTTCAACCATCTGACGAGTTGGGACGCCTGTCCGGTGGACTTGACCGTCGTCTTAACCAAACAGCGGCGAAAAGAACCCTGGGGCATTGCCACCACGGACGAAACTGCGGACGCGCCCGCGGTCCGACATTTATATCATCTCCGGGAGGCGATCGAGGAGCGCCACCGCCAGATCAAGGTCTTCTGGGACCTGGCCGAGTTCCACTCGCCCGACTTCAATCTCGTCACGAACCAGGTGGTCTTCGTCGGTTTGATGTATACGCTCCTTCAGATGCAGATGTTTTCGGAGGACCATCCGGAGCTCAATCGGCTGACCCGGAAAAGTCTCCTTCACCAGATGTTGCCGTATGACAATCACCTCGTCGTCTATGCCAAACAATATTACGCCTTCTTCGACGCGCCGGAATACACGGAGATCGTCATGACGATCGAAGAGCCGGGGAAATCGAAGCTCCTCCGCAAGGTGCGCCGTATCCGCAGGCAATATCTTGGAGGCCTGAAGTCCCCGCGTAGTCCGTAATCGATCTTGTCCGAACCTCCGCCCGCTTTTCGAGGGCGGAGTCTGTCTAGAGTCGTCAAAAAGCGGGTTCGCCAGCTTCCCGCCGCCTTCCCCCTCTTTGTTTCCCGATCGTTCGTCCCGGATCATCCCCGCCCGATCCATCAAAACCTCCCCCAGTGTCTGAATCACAGTGATGACGACTGTGATTCAGACAGTGGGGGAGGCATTTTCATAACACGCAGATAACGCAGCAGATCTAAGAAGGTCAAGACGCGGGCCTTGGATTTTCCGGGGGCCGTGT
>Ga0315297_10001882_pt1 | contig 13158 bp, 8 predicted proteins | sample YL17G15_0_MG_FD_203628 | JGI IMG/M metagenome (GOLD analysis project Ga0315297, IMG submission 203628) | Sediment microbial communities from Yellowstone Lake, YNP, Wyoming, USA - YL17G15_0 | ecosystem: Environmental > Aquatic > Freshwater > Lake > Sediment | place: USA: Wyoming | collected... | reverse complement strand
CGGGCGCGCCCACGCCCGTGCCGGGCTCGCCCACGCCCGTGCCGGGCTCGCTCGCCGCCGTGCCGGGCTCGCTCGCCGCCGCGGCGGGCTCGCTCGCCGCCGTGCCGGGCTCGCTCGCCGCCGTGCCGGGCTCGCTCGCCGCCGCGGCGACCTCGGCGCCGGGCTCGACGACCGGCGCGGCGGCGTCGGCGGTCAGGTCCCGGCGCAGGAGATTCACCGGCCGTGCTCCGACCGGGCGAACATCCTCGGGATGCGCTTCTTCCAGGCGGTCGGCAGGACCGCGTCGATCGCGTCGTCCACGGTGACGATGCCGCGGAGCACCCCGTCGGAGTCGACGACCGGGACGGCGAGCAGGTTGTAGCGCGCGACGACCTGGGCGACCTCGTCCTGGTCGGTGAGCACGTCGACCGCCACCGGCTCTTCGCGCATGACGGAGCGGATCGGAGCGTCGGGGTTGGCGACGATGAGGTCGCGGAGCGAGAGCACCCCGACGAGGTGCTCGGCGTCGTCGGTGACGTACACGTAGTAGATCGTCTCCGCGTCGGGCTCGAGCTCGCGCAGGCGGTCGATCGTCTGGATGGCCGTCAGCTCGTCGGTCACCGCGACGTATTCGGTCGTCATGATCCCGCCCGCGGAGTCCTCCGGGTACCCGAGGAGCTCCTGCACCTCGGCAGCCTCGTCGTGCTCCATGAGGGCGAGGATCTCCTCGCGGCTTTCGTCGGAGAGGTCGGCGACCAGGTCGGCGGCGTCGTCCGGGCTCATCTCCTCGAGGACGTCGGCGGCGCGCTCCGGCTCGAGGTCCTCGAGGACGTCCACCTGCGCCTCGGGCTCCATCTCCTCGATCGCGTCTGCCACGGTCTCGTCGTCCATGGTGGCGAGGACGCCCAGCCGGTCGCGGGGCGTGAGCTGCTCGAGGATCGTCGCCAGGTCGGCCGGATGGAGCTCGGCGAGCCCGCGGTGCGGCACGCGGAGCTTCACGCTCGCGACGGACGACTCGACCGGGTCCACGTCCTCCCAGTCGATGTAGCGGTCCCCGACCGGGATCCGGAGGGACCGAGACAGCCGCCGGAAGGGGCGCTCGATGCCGAGGCGCCGAAGCAGCCCCGAGGCGCCGACGTCGACCGCGACGAGGTGGAGCGACCCCTCGACCTCGTCGAGCCGGAGGTCGTTGACGCGGACGACCTTGCGCCCGTCGATGTCCACGATCTGCTTGTCCAGCAGGTCGCCGCGCAGGAGGATCTCGTCGGGCCGCTGGCGGAACTTCCCGATGTCGATCGTTCGGGTCCTGAGCTTGGCGCCGGATGCATCGAATCGCTCGACGGACGCCCACGGGAGAAAGATCTCGCGGCTATCGGTGCGCACCACGAGCCCGGTGACGGGCGGGTACCGGTCGCCGACGGCGACGATGAGGTCGGCGATCGTCCCGATCGACTCGCCGTTCCCATCGAGCACCGGCCGACCGATGGCCTTGCTCAGGTAGATCATCTGCCACCTCGCGGGCGGGGCCTGCCCGCTCACGGGTGGCGACGGCACGCAGGGCGTGCCACGGCCGCTCAGAGGGCGGGTCGGACCTCGCGAGAGCTCCCGGCGCCTGGTGCGCCGGGGGTACTGGGTCCGGTCTCCACTGGGGGAGTGGTCCTCCGATGCGATGAAAGACGATCCCGGCCCGCGGGCGCGCGGCGACGACCTGGAGGGGCGGGGACCCTTGGAAGTCTAGTCCCGCCCGACCGGGCCGGTCAACGCGGCGTGCCCGTCGGCGCCGAGGCGGTGCGCCGACGTGACGGAAGCGGTGCCCGCACGCACCGCCTCCGCGCTGGCACGCCGTCCAAGGCCTGGTGGCGAGGGCTCATGGCGCCGAACATCGGGTACGCTTCCGTGGAGCCGTCCCGGTCCGGCCGGCGGCAGACGGAGGCGTGCCCCGGCGGGCGCGTATGCGATGAGCTGGAACGATCGGTCCACGGCCTCGGGGGAGGGAGTCGGCGAAGCGACCCGCGCCTCCGCCGACGGCGGTGCGACCCTCGTCGCCGGGATGGCCGCGGCGGCTGTCCGGGAGCGGAAGTCCCGGCGCCCCGACCTGCCTCCGGGGCTCATTGGACGCCGATGACATGCCCGGCAGCGTGACGGAGCCGCGGCCCCACGGGGATGAGCCCGCGCTGTTCGCGGGGGCGCGTCCGACCGCCAGCTGGGCCGACGTGCCGGTGCGCAACGCGGTCGTGTCGGACGCGCCCGGCGGCGGCCCGATCGGCGGCCCGATCGGCGCTCCGGCGAAGGATAGCCGCGATCGGCTCATCCGCCGGTCCGCCCTTGCAGGCGCGGTGATGTTCGGCGCGTTCGCGGTCTTCGCGGCGCTCGAGATCGCGCTTGGCGAGGCGTCGCCGTTCGACGCGCTGACGATCGGCCTCACCGCCGCTCTCGGCGCGCTCGCCGTCGTCAACAGGCGCGCGGTCGACGCCCGTGAGCGCGCCCGCACGGAGGAGATGCAGGAGACCGCGCTCATGATCCAGAGCCTCGCGCGCGCCGTCTCGCCGGACGCGGTCGTCGCCGCGATCGCGGACGAGCTCGGGACGGCGACCTCGGCGGACCACGTCGTCATCGTCCGCCGTCGCCCCAATGCATGGGCGCTCGACGCCACGCTCGTGAGCGTGAACACCGGGATGCCGCCGTCGACGACGACCCTGCCTTCCACCGACCTCGTCACGGCGTGGCGGTCGGCGGCGACGCGCCCGCGGGAGGCGATCCCGGTCGGCGCCCCGCCGCGGCCGTGGAAGCGGTCGGCGTGGGCTCCTCGGCCCGGTCAGCCCGGCGGCGATGAGCGGAGGCCGGACGCCGACCGCGCGTCGGTCCGCCGTCTCGAGTCGCGCGTGGCCGACACATTCGGGCTCAGCCACACCATCGCCGCGCCGCTCGAGGTCGATGCCGGGCTCGTCGGCGCGATCGTGCTCTCGAGGCGGACGGCCACGCCGTGGAGCGAGGCCACGCGTCGTCGGCTGCTCCTCTCGGCGGTGGAGGCGTCCGCCGCGCTGGAGCGTGTCTACTCGCTCAGCGACGCCGAGGCGCGCGCCGCGACGGACCCGCTCACCGGCCTGCCGAACCGGCGACGCTTCGACGAGCACCTCGCCAGCATGGGCCGCCGGCGGCGTGCCGGGGACCGGGCGGGCGTCCTCATGATCGACCTCGACTTCTTCAAGAGGCTCAACGACACGTGCGGACACCCAGCGGGCGACCGCGTGCTCGTCGCGGTGGGCCGGGCGATCGCCGCGTCGGTCCGCGACGTGGACCTGCCGGCGCGCGTGGGCGGCGAGGAGTTCGCCGTCCTTCTCCGCGACCCGCTGCCGGAGCGCGCCGTCGAGGTCGCCGAGCGTGTCCGAGCGGCGATCGCGGCCATCGACCTGGCCGCGGAGGGGATCCCTGCGGTCACCGCGTCGGTCGGGGTCGCGGTCTCGGGCGACCCCGACGTGCCGATCGAGGCCATCGTCGAACAGGCCGACGCGGCCCTCCTCCGCGCCAAGCGCGGCGGGCGCGACCGCGTCGAGGTCGCCTGACCTGAACGAGGATCCACGCCCCGTGTGGCGTCACGCCCACCCGCCGACGTCGCGTCCCGCGGGCCCCGTGGCCCGACTCCGCCTCGCGTAGGATTCGCCGCGATGGACCCCCGCCGCTCCACCCGCCGGGAGCTCGCCCTGCTCGCGACCACGCTGGTCGCCGTCACGCGACCGCTCGAGGGCGGCCTCGTGTGGCTCGCGGCCCTCCTGGTGCTCGCGACGGTCCTGCTCGGCAGCCTCCAGGCGCTCGGCGAGGGTGAGACACGCAGGGTCCCAGCCGAGTCGGTCATCGTGCCCGGCGTGGCGGCGCTGGCCTCCGTCTTCGCGATCCGGCTCGTCCCCATCGGGCTCGGTCTCGTGCCTGCCGTCCTCCTCGTCTGGCTCCTCGTCGACCGCGCGCTCGCCGTCGAGGCCCGTCTCCTCGCCCGTCCCGCCGCTCCTGCCCCGGAGGACCGGAACGCGCTCCTGACGGTGGTCCTGCTCGTCGCCTTCCTCGGCTTCGCAGGGGCGGCCGGCGCCGTCCCGGGTGCGCTCGTCGAGCCGTCGGACGCCGCGACCTCGTTCGGCGAGATCGGCCTCCTCACCCTGGTCCTGGCGGACGGGATCGTCGCCGGGCTTCTTGGGTATCGGCTCGCCATGCTCGAGTCGGCGAACGTCCGCGACGCGCTCTGGGCGGCGTTGACGTTCGCCGCGGTCGCCGCGATCGGCGCGGCGGCGTTCCGGGCCATCGCGTTGCCGCGGCTCATCGGTCCCGCCCTCATCACGCTCCTCCTCTACCTGTGGAGCGCCTACACGCGCGCACCCCGGCGCCACCGGGACCAGCGCACCCGGCTCGCCGAGGCGGCCCTCCTCGCCGTCGCCGGGTTCCTCGCGGTCGGCTGGAACCTCCTGCTGCGGCGGTAGGTGCGCCGGAGCAGGCCGGCAGGGGTGACGTCGGCGGCCGGCAGGCGACACGGGCGGCAAGGGGGTGCCGTTGACAGGCCACCGCACCCGGTGATACAAGGTGATGCCCCTCCTTGTGCCCTCCGTGCGCAGGCCGGACCACCCGCGCCCACGATCCCCGGAAAGGACCGCCCGTCCGTGACGTTCCCCGACCTCGAGGCACCGAACGCCGCCCCCTCATCCTCGCGCGTCAAGCGCCAGCTCGTCGATCAGGCCATCAACCAGGCTGCCGAGGCCCACTGGACGGACGCCGCCGAGACGAACCGCCGGATCCTCGAGCTCGGGCCGGACACCGAGGCGTTCAACCGCCTCGCGAAGTCGCTCTGGGAGCTCGGGGAGCTCGGGGCGGCGCGCGAGCAGTACCAGGCCGCGCTCGCGCTCGACCCCACGAATCGGATCGCCGAGCGGAACATCGACCGACTGCGCGTCCTTCTCGTGGAGGCCGGCGAGAAGACCGTCCCCGCGATGGAAGGGAGCAAGGCCCCGGTCAGCATCTTCGTCGAGGAGACGGGCAAGACCGGGTTCGCGTTCCTCACCGACCTCGCCGACCCCAAGAAGCTCGCCCAGGTGAACCCCGGCGACCTCGTCGAGCTGAGCCCGGAGGACAACCGCCTCATCGCGTGGAGCAACGGCGTCCGGATCGGCGTCGTCGAGCCCCGGGTCGCCGCCCGCCTCCTCAAGCTCCTCGCGAACGGCAACAAGTACGCCGCCGGCGTCACCTCGCTCGGAGCGCAGGACGTCCGGATCATCATCCGCGAGGTCTTCCAGGACCCGCAGAACTACGGCAAGGTGTCCTTCCCGACCGCCGCCAAGTCCGTCGACCTCCGCCCGTACACCAAGGGGACGCTCCTCCGCGAGGACGAGGAACTCGAGGAGGACCTCGAGGATGACGAGGAGGACGAGGAGATCGAGGACCTCGAGCGCGTCCTGCCGGCCGAGGTGACGGGCGACGAGGCGTTCGAGGAAGAGCCCGACGAGCTCGTCGAGGAGCCGTAGGCGCCCGTGGGCCGGCGCGGAGCGGAGTTCGCGCGAGCGGCGGGACGCCGTGAGCGCGTGACCGCCGTCGAGCCCGCGTGTGCGGGCGGTCGCGGATGAGCCCGCGCGACCTGCCGCTCCGCGGCGACGCGGACGCGACGCTCCCCGTCTTCGAGCGGCTCGCGCCCCGGCCGGATTCCCGTGCGGTGACGGCGCGGATCGACGCCGCCTCCGGCACCGGCGATGTCGTCCTCGACCTCCACGGCCGGGGCGGCTGGATCGCGCGTGTCGCGGTCGGCCGCCAGCGGCGCGCCGTCTCGGTGGAGTCCATGCCGCTCACGCGGCTGCTCGCCGACATCGTTCTGCGTCCCCCGGATATCCGCCACCTCGACGCGGCCTTCCAGGCGATCGCGGCGGCCCCGCGCGGCCAGTCGAGCCTCCGCGTCTCGCTTTCGGGACTGTTCGCCACGCGGTGCGGCACCTGCGGCCGCTCCGTCGTCGCGGAGGAGTTCACCTGGGCGCCCGGCCCGGACGGGGCCCCGCGGCTCGTCCGGAAGGCATACCGGTGCACCACATGCCGCGCGCAGCACGGTGGGCCGGAGCTCCGCAACGCGCCGACCGACGACAACGACGTCGCCCGGGTCGGCACGGCGCTCGACGCGGAGATCGCGCACGCCGCGACCGCGCCCGACCTCGACTCGGTCCGTCGCGAGATCCGCGACCGGTTCCCGATCCTCGACGGGCGGGAGGGACTCGCCGACGAGCTCGTCGATCTCCAGACGCCGCGACAGCTCGTCTACCTGCATGCGATCCTCCAGCGGATCGAGACCGACCTGCGGGCGCCCCAGGTCGAGGCGGCACTGCGCCTCGCCCTCGTCGAGGCGATACTCCCCGCGAGCCGGCTCGCGGGCGCCCAGGGGCGCTCCGCCTCCCTGCGCATCGCCGGCGCGCGGGTGAAGCTGCCCTCCCAGGCCGAGTGGCGTGAGCGCAACCCATGGGCGGCGTTCGAGGACGGGCATCGGGCCGTCCGGGCCTTCGTCCAGGGCCTCGACGCGGACCCGCTCGGCACGGTGCAGGCGCGCACGTCGGAGGACCTGCTGAGCCTGGGCGAAGGGATGACGACCGCCGTCGTCCGCCTCGGGTCGCCGGCGGGGTTCCGTGGGCTCGCGGACGACGCCCCGCAGGTCAGCGCGACGGACCTCCGGCGTCGCATCAGGCTCGTCCTTGGACAGCCGCCGCTGCGGTGGAGTCAGGACCGGCTCTCGCTCGCCTACTACCTGTCGGCGTGGGTCCTCGGCCGCGACGCGGCCGCGTCGCTTCCCCTCGAGCCGCTCTTCGGCGCCCCGATCCGGCCCAGCTGGTCGTGGCAGTCCGCCTCGCTGCGGCGGTCGCTCTCGGCGGCGGCGCCCCTCATCGCGACCGACGCCCATGCGGTCCTCCTCCTCGAGGACGATGGCGCCGAAGCGCTCGTGGCGGCCGTCCTCGGCGGGGTCGCAGCCGGGTATCGGCTGGTGGGCGCGCACCTCCCGGAGCACGGCGCGGCGGGATCCGGGTGGGTCGAGCTCGCCGCTCCGGGCGCGACGGTCCTGTCGGGCGCCCGCACGCGCGCGAACCGCGCCCTCCCGCCCATGCCCGGGGGCGCGACCGTCCTGCCGGGCGCCCGCACGCGCGCGAGCCGCACCCTCCCGCCCATGCCCGGGGGCGCGGCCGATCCGGACTTCGTCCACGGCCGTGGGGTCTTCGCCGAGCCGGTGCGCGTGGAGCGCGGCCCGTTCTCCGCCTCCGAGGCGACGCGGACCGTGACCGACACGGTCGTCGAGGTCCTCCAGGAGCGTGGCGAGCCCGCACGCGAGGACCGCCTCCTCGGCGAGATCCTCCTCGGCCTCGACCGGACCGGCCAGCTGCGGCGATTCGTCTCCGGCGCGCCGGAGATCGGCATCGATGACGAGCCCGCGCCGCCGCCCCCGCGCGAGACGGGTCCCGACGGGCCCGACGTGGGGCGTCGCCGGGCCCGCGCCGACGGCGCTCGCCCGCGCGATGATGGCGGCACCTCCCCCGCCGCCAGGGGAGGCCGGGTCGACGACCCCGGCATCGGCGCCGGCTCTGGATCCGGTCCCGGAACCGGAGCGCGTCCCGGGCCGCGCGGTGCCCGGGGCCACGACCCGCGCGCCGGGAGGGCGGCAGCAGATCGTGACGCGCTTCCCGACGATACCCGCCCCGCCACCGCCCCTCGGACCGACGCGGACGGTGGGGCCCCCGACCGCGTGGAGACGCTCCTCGGGCTCATCCGCGACGAGCTCCAGCGGCCGAGCAACCGGCGACTCGTCGAGATCGAGCCCGGCCGCTGGTGGCTCGCCCAGCCGGCCGACCAGGACGCGTGCGCGCTCCCGCTCTCCGATCGGGTCGAATGGGCCGTCTTCAGCCTCCTCGCGACCGCGAACCGCGTCTCCGAGGTATCGTTCCGCGACCGGATCGCCTCGCTGTTCACCGGCCCGGACGAGCCGGACGACGTCCTGGTCCGCGCCTGCTTGGAGAGCTACCGCGCGCCTTCGAGCACCCCCGAGGAGATCCGACCGTCCGAGGACCTCGCAAAGCGGTCCGAGGAGCATGCCCGCCTCATCGTCACCCTCGTCGACCTCGGACACCGACTCGGGATGAAGGTGTGGATCGGGAAGCGCGAGCAGAGCCGGCGCCTCGACGGACGCCAGCTCTCCGAGTGGCTCGACGACCGCGAGCTCGGAGCGTACCTCCCGCTCATCGGGCGGGGACCGACCGACGAGCTCGAGCAGGTCGACGTCATCTGGTACATCCGCCAGAAGGCGACGTTCCTCTTCGAGGTCGAGTGGACGGCCATGGTCGGCGAGACGCTCCTCCGGCGGCACGCGCGCATCCCGACGACCGACCAGGTCGTCCGGTTCCTCGTCGTCGCACCCGAGCGGACCGAGTTGCTCCGCCACAAGCTCGCGCGATCCCCGCTCCTCCGTCGGGCGATGGAGGACGGGAACTGGCATGTCATGAAGTGGGACCATCTCCGCGCGCTCGCCTCCCGGGACTCGGTGAGCCTCGCGGACCTCGAGCCCATCCTCGGGCTGGATCCAGAGGCCGAGCGCGGCGGTGAGCAGATGCCGCTCTTCGGGTCGTGATGGCCCGGACGGCGCGATGGAGGACGACGTGACGACGGAGACGGGGGCCCTCGCGGCAGCCGAGGTCGATGCCCTGGCCGAGCGGTTCTGGGAGTCGGTCCTGGAGCTGAGCCCCACGATGGCGACGGTCTACGGCGACGAGCGGTACGCCGATCGCCTGGAGGACCCGGGGCCCGAGGGGCGGGCGAAGACGCGGACCGTGATGGAGGGGATCCTCGCGGCGGTGGACGCGATCGATCCGGACGGGCTGCCGACCGAGCAGCGGATCACCCGCGACATGCTGCGCATCGTCGCGGACATCCAGCTCGAGCAGCTGGGCCAGCGGATCGACGTCCTCAAGGTCGTCGACCAGATGGACGGCCCCCAGACGCTCCTCCCGACGGTCGCGGCGTTCCAGCCGGCGGACACACCCGAGCGGCTCGAGATGCTCCTCGCGCGGCTCCACGCCTATGGTCCGTTCATGGCGGCCAACGTCGCGCTCCTCCGGGAGGGGATGGCGCGCGGGCTCACCGCGCCGCGGATCGTCGCCGAGCGGACGGCCGCGCAGCTCGAGCGGATCCTCGCGGCACCCGCCGAGGCATACCCGCTCGTGGAGATGGTCCGGGTCGCGAGCGAGGGCGATCGTGCGCGCGTCGCGGAGGCGGTCCGCGAGGTCGTCAGGCCGGCCGATGCCGCGTACCTCGCGGTCCTGCGCGACGAGTACCTCGCCACCACCCGGACCGACCCCGGCCTCTGGTCCGCCCCCGACGGCGCATCCCTCTACCGGACGCAGGTCCGGGCATGGACGACGCTCGACCTCGAGCCCGCGGAGCTCCACCGCGTGGGCCTCGAGGAGATCGAGGCGATCGAGGGAGAGCGTCGCGTCCTCGCGCGCCGGGCGGGCTTCGGGGACGACACGGCTGCGTACCGTGCGGCGCTCACCGTCGAGCCCGCGAACGTGCCCACGTCCCCCGATGCACTCATCGACCGTGCCGGCGAGGACATCGCGCGTGCGCTCGAGGTCGCGCCGACCGTCTTCGGCCGCCTCCCGCGCGCCGGCTGCGTGGTACGGGCGGTCGAGGCGTACAAGGAGAAGGACGCGCCGTTCGCGTACTACTTCCCGCCGGCGATCGACGGATCGCGACCCGGCATCTACTACGCGAACACGTACGACCTGGCGAGCCGGAACTACCACAAGCTCGCGACGACGACCTACCACGAAGCCGTCCCCGGCCACCACTTCCAGATCGCGCTCGAGATGGAGGACCCGACGCTCGGAACGTTCCGGCGCCTTGGATCGCGGATGGTCGGCGGGTCGTACGTCGAGGGCTGGGGCGTGTACAGCGAGCGCCTCGCCGACGAGCTGGGGCTCTTCCGCAACGACGCGGAGCGGTTCGGCATGCTCGACGCCCAGGCATGGCGCGCCGCGCGCCTCGTCGTCGACACGGGGATCCACGCGCTCCGGTGGCCACGGGAGCGATCGATCGAGACGCTCCGCGAGGCCGGACTGGGCGACACCGACGCCCTCATCGAGACGGACCGCTACATCGCGTGGCCGGGCCAGGCGCTCACGTACAAGGTGGGACAGCGCGAGATCGAGCGGCTCCGCCGCGAGATCGCCGCGCGTGACGGCGCCGCGTTCGACCTGCGGCGCTTCCACGACGAGCTGCTCGGGCACGGCACGCTCCCGCTCGCGACGCTCGCCGCGGAGCTCCCGCGCTGGGTGGCAGCCGCGGAGTAGGGGAGGGGCGCGTCCTGACACAGCACGGCGCGGCCGGCGCGACCCGAGGCGGGCCCGCCACCTTCCGACGGACGGGCCCGCCCCGGCGCCCGAGGAGGAGTCGGCAGGGTCAGCGAGCGGCAGAGGGCTCCCGCTCGAGGAGCGGCGTGAGGTACGCGATGCTTCGGGCCGCCTGCTCGACCGTGCCGCACTCCACGCTGAGGAAGATCTCGCGTTCGAGCGGCCGGAGGATGTCGAGGATCCGCGGGAAGTCGACGACGCCGTCGCCGCACCCGCAGCCCACCGGCGTCCCGGTCACCTTGCCGCGCTCGGCATCCGCGTGCTCCATGGAGATGTCCTTGGCGTGCACGTGGTACACGTGGTCACGGACGTGCTCCAGCCCCTCGTAGGGATCCTCGAGCCCCGCGAGGAACGAGTTCCCCGTGTCCCAGTTGACCTGGATCCACCGCGAGTCCACGAGCTTCACGATGCGCATGAGGCCCCGCCACGTCTTCGTGTAGACGCCGTGAGGCTCGATGCACAGGTAGACCTTGTGGCGGGCCGCCACCATCGCGGCCTTGGTGAGGGTGTACTTCATCGTCTGGTGGGCGAACTCGTCATCCATCCAGTCGGGCTTCACCATCTCGTCCGTGTTGACGTACCCCGCACCGATCATGTCGGCGAACACGATGGCCTTGGTGAGCCGCTCGACCGCTGCCTCCGGCTTCATGAGCGGGCTGTGCCCGCTGATGCTCGAGGCCTTCATCCCGTGACGGTCGAGGATCTCCTTCATGAGGAGCGGGTCCTCTTCCATCGAGAAGCTGTGGAAGTAGTCGACCTCGCTCAGGAGCTCCCAGCCCGTGTGCACCATCGGCTCGACGTAGTCGTATCCGAGCTCGCGCGCCTTGGCGACGCCCCACTCGAACGGCTTGTCGGCGCTGCGCACGAACTCCATGTTCACGGACAGCTTGAATGTCGCCATGGCTCCCTCGTGGTGCGCGTGATGGTCCCGCGGAGGCTACAGAAAGCCTTTACCATCCGTCGAGTGACTTTGGTCACACATCGTGGGACTTTTGCCCTTCACCCGGCGGGATAGGATGGGACCGTGCAGAAGTCATCTCCAGCCTTCGCTGACGCTGCCTCCATTCCGGCTTCGAGCTGGGGGGAGCCGGCCATCCGACCACTCCGCGTCCTCGTCCCGGACGAGTTCCTCGTGGCGGTCCTCGACGCGGTACGCGTCGGGGGGTGCGGCTCGCGGCAGGAGGTCGCCCGCGCGACCGGGTTCGGGCGCGGCGTCGTCGCCCAGCGTGTCGCCGAGCTCGTCGCGTCCGGGTTGCTCGTCGAGGGCGGGATCGGCCCCAGCACGGGAGGAAGGCCGCCGCGACAGTTCTCCTTCCACGGGGAGGCGGGCCATCTTTACGCGGCGTTCCTCGGCGCGACGAGCATCGACGTGGCCGTGACGGACGCCGGCGGCGAGGTGCTCCGACGCATCAGCGAGCCATGCGACATCTCGACCGGACCCGACGTGATCCTCGACCGCGTGGACGACCTGTTCGCACGCCTGGCCGAACGCACGTCTCCGGCGTCCGGTCCGCTCTGGGGGATCGGGATCGGCGTCCCGGGTCCCGTCGAGTTCTCGACCGGCCGTCCCGTGTCGCCGCCGATCATGCCGGGCTGGGATCGGTACCCGATCCGCGAGCGGTTCGCCGCCCGCCACGGCGTGCCCGTCTGGGTGGACAACGACGTGAACGTCATGGCCCTCGGCGAGTGGCGCTACGGCGAGGCGCGGGACAACCCCGACGTCGTGTTCGTGAAGGTGGGGACCGGCGTCGGCGCGGGCGTCATCTCCGATGGACGCCTCCACCGGGGCGCACAGGGGAGCGCGGGCGACGTCGGCCACATCCAGGTGACGGACGATCAATCGGTCGTCTGCCGATGCGGGAACACGGGCTGCCTCGAGGCGATGGCGGGCGGCGCGGCGCTCGCACGGCAGGGCGAGCGCGCAGCGCGAGATGGGCGGAGCCGTTGGCTGAAGGGTGCGCTTCTCCGGTCGGGGAGCGTGACCGCCTTCGACGTCGCGGATGCCGCGAGCCACGGGGACCCCGTGAGCGTGGAGCTCATCCAGGCCTCCGGCCGGTATATCGGGACGATGCTCGCCGCGATCGTGAACTTCTTCAACCCGTCGCTCATCGTCCTCGGCGGCGGCGTCGTCGAGGCGGGCGACCTGTTCATGGCGTCCATCCGCCAGGTCATCTACGGACGGTCGCTGCCGCTCGCGACGCGCGACCTGCTGGTGCGGCGGTCCGAGCTCGGCGATGTCGCCGGCCTGCAGGGCGCGGCGGCGATGGTCCTCGACGAGCTGTTCTCCCGCTCGCTGCTGCCCGAGTGGCTCGCGGCGGGCACGCCCTCGGCGCTCCTGGAGGTCGTGCCGATCCATGGGTGAGCTCCTCGCGGCCCGCCCCGCGGCAGACGAACCCGACGCGGTCCCTGCCACCGCTCCGGACCCGTCCGGCCCGGTCCTGCGGATGAGCGGGATCAGCAAGAGCTTCTTCGGCGTCGAGGTCCTCTCGCACGTGGACCTCGAGTGTCACCGCGGCGAGGTGCACGCGATACTCGGCGAGAACGGCGCCGGGAAGTCCACTCTCATGAAGATCCTCGCCGGCGTCTACCAGCCGGACGGCGGCACGATCGAGCTCGACGGTGAGCCGGTCCAGTTCGGACACCCGCGGGACGCCCAGCTCAAGGGCGTGAGCATCATCTACCAGGAGTTCAACCTCCTCCCCGAGCGAACGGTCGCCCAGAACATCTTCCTCGGCCGCGAGCCCCGGCGGTACGGGATCGTCGACAACCGGGCGAT
>Ga0315297_10001881_pt1 | contig 13161 bp, 11 predicted proteins | sample YL17G15_0_MG_FD_203628 | JGI IMG/M metagenome (GOLD analysis project Ga0315297, IMG submission 203628) | Sediment microbial communities from Yellowstone Lake, YNP, Wyoming, USA - YL17G15_0 | ecosystem: Environmental > Aquatic > Freshwater > Lake > Sediment | place: USA: Wyoming | collected... | reverse complement strand
CACCACAGAGGGCACTGAGTTCGCAGAGAAAAAAACAGAAGAGGAGTGGTAATCCCACTGGCTCCATTCAGGAAAGTGGGGATGAAGGGGCACAGGTCAGAACGAGCTCAAAGTGCAAAATGCAGGGGCGTGGTGGGCATGGCCAGGGATTGAGCAGCCGTGATATGCCCCAACGTCTTCTGCTCAGCCCCTCATATGTCATTGCGAGGAGTCCTTCAAAGAGGGACGACGTGGCAATCTCCGGAGCCTACGCAGCACCGTAACCCTTCTTCAGGAAGGGTCACAACGACAAGCATGGTAAGGGCGGTTCGCGAACCGCCCTTACCCTTCCGGATATCGAGTTAGAAACAAGAAGGGGCAAGGCGTAAGGGCGCTCTGAAATCGGGGTGCCTTCATGGCGATGCAGGATTACACATACAGATGCAGGAACGCTCCTAAAGGGCTAGATTATGGAATAAAAGCGGTGCGTATTATCACTCGGCAGAAATGAATTCGGAGCTTTCATCCTTTGACTCCGGAGCTTCCGCAACAGGTTTTTGGGTGTCGCCAAACCCCCGAAACATCCATTCATAGACCCTCGAAAGTCTCGTTCTGGTCAGAAGGAAAGTCAGCAGGGAAGTCAAGACGATGCTGAACAGCACCACCGCATATGTAACATTTTGAATAAGGTCACCACCGGCGATCCCTTCTCGAAGCGGGATAGAGGCCAAAACCGCTGCGGCCAAGCCTTTGGGGGCCATGACTGCTATCAAAGAGGCATCTGAGGCAGGCGTGGATTTGGACAATGATAGTCGTACTACTGGAATGCGAAGCACAAATATCGCGAAGGTCATAATGGCGGCTACATAGAAGAACCAGGAGTTCGTTAGCTGCATAGAAAGGCCCACATATACAAAGAAGAAGGTTTTGAGCAAGAATACCACTTCAGAGAAGAAAATCTTCTCTGTATCGTTGAGGGCAATTGGCTCAAGAGAAACAAATCGCTTCATCCTCAAAACGTTGAATAGTCCTATGTTCCCCAGTGTTATACCAAATGCTAGAGCTGCAACGTAGCCGCTGTATCCCAGCAGCTCCACGACCCCGAAGACGACAAAGACAAAGGCTGGGGTGGTGAAAATGGCATTCTTCAGATTACGGATTCTATTGAGAAGGAGTGACCAGGCGAAAGCAAAGATGACGCCGAATAAGATGGCAATTATGAATGAGGCAATAACGTGCCCTGCCACTACATGGACCCGAATTGCGCCGAACTTAATTGCTTCCAAGAAGGCGAAAACTACAACGATGCTAAGGGCATCGCTTATAGCTGACTCCAGGTAGAGAATAGCTTGGCTTTCTTCTCGCATGTTGATTTGTCGAACCAGAGGCACAATGACTGCTGGCGAAGTCGAACCCACCATAGCACCGAGCATGAACGATAGCGCTGGGCTCAAATCAGTCAGTGCCAGAGTTATGCCCCCAACCGCAAGCGTAGTGACTATGAAACTGAGGATGGTGAGCACAGTAGTTCTTAGCAATGCTCTTCGCAAGACGTCGAGATGTATCAAGAGTCCGGCTTCAAACAGGATAATAACCAATGTAACTGCTGTAAATACTGGACCCACTACACCAAATTTGGCAGGCGTAACAACGCCAAGGAGCGGCCCAAGGCAAATCCCTATGAGAACCAGGAAGAGTACATCAGGAATTTTTGTGCGGTTAAAAAGCAGCGTGAGCAGGTGTGCAACGAAAACGAGGACACCCAGAACGACGATGGTTAGAGCAACATCCATGAATACTTAGCCCCTCCGCAGAGCATATCATTATGAATCATAATAGACAACCCTTTCCACGCGATCTGCTTACAAACTTAAGCCATCTGTAATCTTGACATACGAACATATTCATGCCAATATGTAAGCAAGCACTTACTTACACGTACAGGCGAAATCAATGATTCAGAACAGAGAAAGCAGTGAGCTCAGGTAGAGGCAAATCGTCGAAGCCGCAAGGAGAATTATCTCTATGCCAAAAAAAATGCAAAAACGACGAACCACTGAGGTGCGTCGAAGACAAATAGCAGATGCTGCCAGAGAATTGATAATTAAGTATGGTAGTGAGCACATAACCGGCAGAAGAATTGCCAAGGAGATAGGAATCACTGAAGGTGCCATCTACAGGCATTTCAAAAGCAAGCGAGACATTCTGTCTTTCTTGATTGAGGACATTGAGGCGAACTTGGTTGCAGATATAGAGAGAGGAATGACCTCCGGCGCTACGCCACTGCAAGTCATTGATAACACAATGAAGAGCCACATATCTTCTATAGAGCAGAGAAGGGGCGTCACTTTCTTGGTTATAGCTGAAATAATCAGTCTGGGGGACAAGAAATTAAACAGGCAGGCATCTGAGGTATTGAACAGATACACGGGGCGTATTAGAGACATCATATCAGAAGGAGCAAAAAGCGGAGAACTAAGAGATGACGTTGCCCCGGAAACAGCAGCGATCCTATTATCGGCTACGATACAAGGCTTGGTTAATCTTTGGGCTTTGAGCAACTACAGCTTCAGTCTCGAAGAGAGCTACCTGTCCCTGTGGCGCCTGTTGCGCGAAGTAGTCATCAGGAAATGAAAAACACAACCTTATTGCCAAGGTGAATCAATCGTATTATATACAGACTTGCTGGATGTAATTCTATGAAAAGGAGGCAGACGAACATGTCGGCAGATTGCATGTCTGTTGGGCAGTTCAAAGCTGGCCGAGAGTGTGCTTCCCTGGGCAAAGGAGCTTGGCAAGAGGCATAAGCCTCTTTGGCAATCGTATCTAGCAAGTATATCGGAGAGAGGTGACTAGCGTTGACAACAGTGGATATTACTACGAGGGATATACTTCTTGCCTTAGCTATCGCTCTGCCTGTTTTTGTCTTTGCAGGAATCTTTTACTTCGTCTTTAGAAGAGTAGCCCAGCGCATGGCAGCGAGGACTAAGACGGTCCTCGATAACATGCTATTAGAGAGCCTGGAATGGCCGATATTTATCGGGATAGTCTTATCAGGTTCGTATTTTTCCATACTCCATCTTCCCTGGAGAGAATCGACCCATTTCGAAATCGGTAGAGCCTTCCATACGACTTTTATCATCCTGGCCGCCTACGGAGGGATAGCGCTGCTTGACAGCCTTTATCGGTGGTTCAAGCTTGAAGTGACATCAAATACTCAAACGGCCCTGGATGACTTGATTGTAGGTGCACTAAGAGTAGTTACTCCCATATTAATTATACTCGTAGCAATTCTGGCGGCATTGGGACTATTTAACATAGACACCAGTGCGGTTAGGGATTGGCTTGTTGTACATGGAACACGCATAGGTTTAGTATTAGTGCTATCTATTGCTGCGCTTTTTATCCTCGGCTTCACTGGCTCTAAAGCCATCAAAACTTTCGTCGCCCGCGGGGCACCCCAGCAACCGGACGAAGAAATACAGAAAAGGGCAAATACACTCAGCAGCGTTCTTATAACCGCGGGGCAGGTTTTCATCCTGGTCATAGCCGCTTTCATCATCCTTTCCGACCTGGGCATTAACATTGCTCCCATCATGGCGGGAGCCGGCGTACTGGGAATCGCCATCGGCTTTGGTGCCCAAAGTTTGGTTAAGGATATAATTGCAGGCATCTTCATAGTAATGGAGAATCAATACCGGGTGGGCGATGTAGTGAAAGTAGCTGAGATATCCGGCCTGGTAGAACAAATTAACCTGCGGCGTACGGTGTTGCGGGATCTGGACGGCATTGTACATGTAGTGCCCAATAGCGAGATCAGGGTTGCCAGCAATTTCACGAAGGAGTGGTCCAGGGTAAATCTGAACATCAGTGTCTCGTACGGGACAGACCTGGATCGCGCCATTGCGGTTATCAACCGGGTCTGCCAAGAGATGGCTCAGGAGCCCGAGTGGGCACCACTTATCATCAAAACGCCCCAGGTGTTGAGGGTTGACAATCTGGGCGACTCCGGGATTGAGCTCAAGATTCTGGGCGATACCAAGCCCATCCGGCAGTGGGATGTAATGGGAGAAATACGAAAAAGGGTGAAGAAGGCCTTTGATGAAGAAGGGATTGAGATACCCTGGCCGCATACTAAAGTCTTCTTCGGTAATCCAATCCCTCCTCAACCTGAGGCTATGAAACAGAAGGGGACAGAATAGGTAATGTGGACGAAAGAAAGCCTACGTGGTCTGGTTGAAGAAAAACTGCGTGATTATCTATTCATTGTGGTTTCAAACAGGGAGCCCTACGTTCATACGTTCTCGGGGCGGGAAATTCAATGCCAGGTGCCAGCCAGCGGACTGACAGTGGCCCTGGACCCGGTGATGCAGTCTTGCGGAGGCACTTGGATCGCCCATGGAAGTGGCGACGCTGACGCGGATGTGGTGGACGAACGAAACAAGGTCATGGTGCCACCGCAAGCGCCTCAGTACTCGCTCAGGCGGGTCTGGCTATCCAAAGAGGAAGAAGAAGGCTACTACTACCGTTTCGCTAACGAGGCCTTGTGGCCGCTTTGTCACATTGCCTATACCACACCCTTATTCGACGAGCAATCCTGGAACACCTACAGAAAAGTGAACCGGATTTTCGCTGATAACGTTCTGGATGAAGTGGGAGATAAGAAAGCCTTTGTCTTTGTTCAAGACTATCACATGGCACTGCTGCCCAGGATGATAAAAGAAAGGAATGCCAATATCATGGTAGCCCAGTTCTGGCATATCCCCTGGCCTAACCGGGAGGCTTTTCGAATATGCCCCTGGCAGGAGGAAATCCTGGATGGGCTGCTGGGCAATGATCTGTTGGGCTTCCACATACGATACCATTGCAGTAACTTCCTCGATACCGTAGACAGAGCCATCGAGGCAAGAGTGGACCAGGAAAGATACGAGGTGACGCGTGGCTCCAGGAAGACTGCGGTGCGGTCATTTCCCATCAGCGTAGATTTCGAGGCAATATCCAGAGAAGCACAGAGCGAAAAAGTGGCTGCCGAGATCGATAGGCTGAAGAGCAAACTAGGTCTTAACGATGAGTTAATAGGTTTGGGCCTAGACCGCTTCGATTACACCAAGGGTATTCCTCACAGGCTTAGGGCTATAGATCGTTTTTTTACGAATCATCCTGAATATATAGGGCAAGTAGTCTTCATCCAGGCCGGTGTCCCTAGTAGGGTTCATATAGCCTCTTACAAGAAGCTTAATGAGGAGATAAAAAGCCTGGTGGAAGAGGTGAACTGGAAACACGCTGCCTGGTATTGGAAGCCTGTAATCTTTTTAGATGAGCACCTCCCTTCACTTTCTCTGATGGCACTACGCCGGATGGCCCATTTCTCCATTGTCAGCGCTTTACACGATGGCATGAACCTAGTAGCCAAGGAATTTGTCGCCAGTCGCTTCGACGAAGATGGTGTCCTTATACTCAGCCCATTCACTGGAGCCGCCAGGGAGTTGACCGATGCGCTGCTGGTGAACCCATATGCTACTGACCATCTCGCCGAAGCAATTAGGATAGCATTAGAGATGCCACAGGAAGAAAGACAGAAGCGAATGCGCAGGATGCGAAAAGTAGTTAAGGAGAACAATATCTACAAATGGGCCGCAGACATAATTTCAGAACTTACTAAAATCGAATTTGGAGGCTGATATTTGCAGCATCTTTTCTCGGTTTGGCAGGAAATCAGCCACCGCCTCAGAACAGCGGGGCGTGTGCTACTTCTCTGCGATTACGATGGTACTCTCACCCCTATAGTAGATAGTCCAGAGTTAGCGGATTTGCCTGAAGGGACAAGGCACAGTCTTCAGAACTTGTCCCTTCAAGGACGTTTAACAGTCGGCATCATCAGTGGGAGAGCGCTGGCTGATCTTAAACAGAGAGTTGGCATTGGCAACATAGTATATGCTGGTAACCATGGCCTGGAAATAGAGGGGCCTGGTATCGGCATTGTCAATCCACTGGCGGAGGAGATGAGACCAGTGTTTCGCTTGATACAGCAGGTATTGAGTAAAGCGCTGACACCTATCAGAGGAACCCTGGTAGAAAATAAAGGGCTCAGTTTGAGCGTGCATTACCGTATGGTGGAGAAAGAAAAATCTGAGGAGGTAAGGACCGTCTTCGAAACGGTTATGGCGACTGCACGATCCCTGGGTAAGGTCAGGATCACCTCAGGGAAAATGGTATACGAAGTAAGGCCACCGGTGGATTGGGACAAGGGCAAAGCCATAGCCTTGCTGATCGACAGGTATAGTAGGCACACGAATAAGAAGGGAACGCTTCCCATATTCTTGGGTGATGACAGAACCGATGAAGATGGATTCAAGGTAATAAGGGAGCACAATGGTATTCCTATCTTTGTAGGAAATGAACTGGCCCATACCGCGGCGAGCTACTACCTGAGGTCACCGCAAGAGGCAGAGCAGTTTCTAAGCCTGCTTTGTATGGAGATGCTCTGAAAGGAGTAACAGATGAATTGGCTTGCTGAAAGATGGCCCGATGTAATCGTGCCTTTGGTAGCTGTTCTGGCTGGACTCATCGTGACCCTGTGGCTGCGAAGGCGTGCATACAAAGCGCTGGATAAATGGGCTAAAAAAACCAAATGGAAGGGCGATGACATGTTGGTTCAGGCCACAAGACATCCGTCTATCCTGTGGTGCATCGCAATCAGCGCGTATCTGGCCGTAGCGGTATCCACTCTGTCCTCAACCTGGAGGACTCGGGCGGGCAATGGACTGTGGACTATACTCGTGATTTCGCTCGCCATATCGGCAGTTGATCTGATGACCAAGCTCATTGCCTTCTATGGCGAAAGATTCAAGACGCCAGAGCGAGCCCTTATTGTCTGTAACAACATCGCCCGAGCTATAATCGTCGTAGTCGCGACACTAGCGCTTCTCGACATCTGGGGAGTACCTACCAGCGCCATCCTTCTTCTCGCAGTCCTTGTGGTTCTGATTCTAGCGCTGTCCTTGAGAGATGCCCTGCCCAATCTCTTTGCTACACTTCAGTTAAACGCCAGACCACATATCAAGATTGGGGATTACATAAAGCTGGAGAGCGGCGAGGAGGGTATGGTCAGGGAAATGGGATGGGAGAACACACGAATTGAACAGGCAGGGGGAGGCTTTGTCTCCGTTCCGAACCGGAAGCTTATCCAGTCCACGTTAATCAACTATGGGCTTCCTCTGAAGAAGGCCAAGGAACCTTTCCGCTTTATGAATCGAGTGTATCTAAGAGAATTGACTGGCCTCAAGGCAAGTAATCTCAGGGAACTGGCCAATATTCTAAGAGATGTTCCAGATTCTGTAGTTTACTATCACACCCATATTTTTGTGGAAGAGCACGACTTCCTTATCCCTGAACCGGCCAATGAGTTCGCCCTCTGGGTGAGTAACACTGTTGGTGACAAAATCCTGGGAGAAAGGCTAGCGGCTATAGATAATTCCGAGTTTAGCACCATGGGAGCGCTCCGCGACAGGCTTGTGAGCATGATTGAGGAACACCTGAACTTAGTCGTGCGCCCTGAGGATGCCCTTCGAAATGCTCCGAATGGAATGGAGTTCCACTTTGTTAAAGCTGTTAGCGTGATTCTGTCCACTGACTATGTAGCCCATGACCTGAGAGAATTTGTGGAAGTGCTGCGAAAACTGAGCCAAGGTTCTCTCTACTTCCACCTTTTCGAGTCTAGGCTGCGTCTTGGCAGAGGGCGTAATGACTTCTCCACCTGGCTAGAGGATGACTTGGGCGAAAAGGAACTTGCAGCGCAGGTGGCCCGGCTTGATCCCTACAACTATACTCTGGAGGGACTGAGATCAGCACTGATACAGCTAACCGAAAAACGCATCCTCACGTAACGATTGCTGACTACGAATCCATAGTTGGCAGAAGTACGATAGAAGAACTGAGAGTACTAGCTGATAAGCTCTCGGGTATAACCATACAGAACGTAAACTCGACCTACATCGGAGGCGGCGTTGCAGAGATCTTGAACAGAATGGTGCCACTATTAAATCAGCTTGGCGTAGATACTCGCTGGATCGTAATACAGGGCAACCAGGAATTCTTCCAAGTAACCAAGAGGATCCATAACGCCCTTCATGGCAAAGGTGATCAACTCTCCCCTCAAGACGTATCCCTGTTCTTGGAAACGAGTAGGAAGAATATCGAGGAGCTTAAACTCAATGGAGACATCATCTTTGTTCACGACCCTCAGCCTATTGCCCTCGTTGAAAGGAGAAAGGAAATTGGAAAGAAATGGATATGGAGATGCCATGTAGATGTTTCCCAACCCATCGAGGCTGTTTGGGGCTTCCTCAAGCCTTGGGTAGTACAATATGATGCGGCTGTATTCTCCGCTCCGGCCTTCTCACGGCCGATTCCCATACGCCAGGCCCTTATCTCACCATCGATTGACCCGCTGAGTGAGAAGAACCGTGAATTGTCTCCAGCCTCAATCGATGCCGTTCTGTCCAGGTACAATATTCCGAGCGACAAGCCCCTGATTGTCCAGATATCACGTTTCGATTATATGAAGGACCCTGTAGGTGTCATAAAAGCATTCAGGTTAGTTAAGAAGAATGTAGACTGCGCCCTAGTCCTAGCAGGTGGCACTGCCACTGATGACCCTGAATCGGACATGGTTCTGAACGAGGTCAAAGAGATGGCAGGCAACGATCCGGATATTCATATCCTGCTCCTACCGCCCGGTAGCGACATAGAGATCAACGCACTGCAAAGAGCAGCTGCCGTCGTCGTGCAGAAATCGCTGAGGGAAGGCTTTGGCCTTACTGTGAGCGAGGCTCTGTGGAAAGCCAAACCGGTAGTCGCCTCCGCAGTAGGCGGGATACCCTTGCAAGTGAAGGATAGGTTCACCGGTCTTCTCTCACACACCATCGAGGGTACAGCCTACGCCATCAAGCAACTCATCACCAACCCTGAATACGCCCGGTGGCTGGGGGAGAATGGCAAGGAGCACGCTCGTAAAAAATTCCTAATCACACGCCACCTTAAGGAGTATATGCTCCTATTTCTATTGCTAGATCATCCTGAAGAAGTAGTCCATTTTGACTAGGTGTGACTGCTCTGGAACATGAAGTAATTGTGAATTGGAGATGAAGCCAGCAGGCAATAGCTCTGTTTACTGGTGTATGATGCGTCTAATTCCAGAAAGCCAATATGAGCTTGCAAGGGTAGCAACCCAGCACATGGGCCTGATCAATGCCTTTATTCATATTGTTGCAGGAGCTGCCCTTCTGGTAACAATTGATTGTCTACGTTACTGCCTAATCGATTGGGCAGAATCATAGAGCGTTCCACGATAAATGAAAACTGAACTCGGGTAATTAATGTGCCTCTATGGAACCGTGCATTACCGAGAACTGCTCAAGGCACTCTTAAATGCGGATACAGTGGCCGAGTGGCTAAGGGAATCTAATGAATAGAGGAGGGGTTCTGAGATGTTTGAGAAAATCCTTTTATGCCTGGATGGGTCTGAGCTTGCCGAGCAGATTCTGCCCTACGCTGTGGAAGAAGCCTTGCGCTTCGGCAGTAAACTGGTGCTTCTTCAGGCGGTTGGTACACACGGCACTATTCCTGTGGTGGCAGCAGGAGCGTCTGCGTACGCAGTCGAGGCATCAGCGCAGCAGATTGAGAAGGACGAAATGGAGGCCAAGGCTTACCTCGAGGGTTTGGCGCAGCCACTGCGAGACAAGGGGCTAAACGTTCAGTGCGTGACCATTCGTGGATTGCAGGTTGGTGAGGCCATTGTCAGTTATGCTAATGAGAATAACATTAGCCTTATTGCCATTGCCACCCACGGGCGTAGCGGCTTGGGCCGCCTGGTTTTTGGCAGCGTAGCAGACTTCGTCCTGAGAGAAACGGGGCTGCCAATCCTAGTGATAAAGCCAAAGAAGAGCGGGACTTAAAATTGTTTTACACAGGCCAAGGCCATATGATGGTGATTCTATGAGCCAGAAGTTCTGTTGATTTGTGACAAAAGTGGTTCGGAGACGGTTTCTAGCTTTGCCAGAATGTTCAAACATAGGCTGATGTAGTTTTGCCCCGCCAGCGCATTTGACCCTCCGAATCTTAAAGGAAAAGAGTAGGTGGCCCATATCTCGCAAGAGCCAGTCCTCTATATCGTGATAGGGCTAGTCATCGTAGCTATAGGGGTGCTGGCCCTTCCTTTTGCAGCTAAGAGAATAGAGAAGAACCTAGAGCCATTCTTTCTCGTCATGGGTGTAATAGCCGTAAGCATTTCCGGCCTCTGGAGCTGGGAACTGGTGAAGGAAGCCCTCAAAGCCCCGGTAATGATTGGGTCACTACCTATAGGCATTTTCCAGGTGGTGCTGATATTTGGCTTGCTCCTATATTATTTCAACAAGCCTTTCGGTAATGCTATCCTCGCTCTCGCCGGTAAGCTCGGGCACAAAACCTTCATCTTCCTCTTTATAATGTTGTTGGGCCTTATTTCCAGCGTCATCTCGGTTATCGTTACGGCTTGTATATTGGCTGAAGTTATCGCAGCGCTTCCCTTCTCGAAAAGCGACAAGGTAAAGATGACAGTGACTACCTGTTTTGCTGTAGGCCTGGGTGCTGCCTTAACTCCACTAGGTGAACCTTTATCTACTATTCTGGTGCACAAGCTGGTTGGCCCGCCATACAACGCTGATTTTCTTTTCCTACTGCGCCATTTTGGAGTATATGTAGTACCAGGTGTGATAGCCATAGCTGTTTTCGGTGCGGCATATATCGGCGGGAGAGTATCTCTGAAATCAGGTGCACACACCCCCGAACATTATGAGACGCTAAGAGGGACTCTGACGAGGGCAGTTAGGGTTTATGTTTTCATCGCTGCGCTCATACTACTAGGCGAAGGCCTGAAGCCGTTAATGATATGGTATTTAGACAAGATTCCACCCTGGGGGCTGTACTGGATTAACATGACTTCAGCGGTTCTCGATAACGCCACGCTGACCGCAGTTGAGATAGGCCCGACCATGGCGCTATCACAGATTGTCAGTGCTACTATGGCACTACTTATCGCTGGCGGGATGCTCATCCCAGGCAACATTCCGAACATAGTGGCGGCAGGGAGGCTGAAGATGAACATGAAAGAATGGGCAAAAATAGGGGTCCCCATGGGGCTGGTCATCATGGTTATATACTTTATTGTTCTGATATTGAATGGAACTTTAACCAGTTCAGGATGATTTTGCATTTCTTTCGATGTCCGGTCACAGTGATGACCTTTGGGTCTGGACGGCGTACGCTAGATAAGGTGGAGAGTGTTAGACTTAATAATAATCATCGTCTACTTTCTAGGCATGTTAGCTATTGGCGTCTATGTCTACCGCAAAAGAGCATCATCGACTAGTGATGGTTTTTTTGTAGCAAACCGGCGTAGCTCGGCCCTGTTTATGGTAGGGTCGCTCTGCGCCACCATCATAGGAGCCTCGGTTACACTAGGAATGGCAGGGCTAGGATATGCCAGAGGGCTCACTGGAGCCTGGTGGCTACTGGCAGGAAGTGCTGGCCTTCTTATTCTCGGCTTTTTCTTCGCCCGCACAGTCAGGAGGTTCGGGCTCTATACTCTACCTGAGCTAGTAGAAAAGCAGTATGGCAGCAAAGCAGGGCTGGTAGCTTCGATACTTATCGTGGTTGCCTGGCTGGCCGTTATAGCTGCACAGATTATCGCAGCTGGTAAGATCCTGGCTGTCATGCTACCGTCAGTTGGACTTTCCCCTTTAATGATTATCGCGGCCTCTGTATTCATCCTCTACACTGTCCTTGGGGGCCAATATTCTGTAATACGCACTGACCTCATCCAATTCGGCATAATAGTTGTGGGCGTGATAGTCTGCTTAGGCTTAGTCCTAGGCCGCGTGGGGGGATTCGGGGGGTTGCACGCCTCCCTTCCTGCAGACTTCTTCTCCTTCCCGGTAAGCATTAAGTTCGGGTATCTAGACCTTATATCACTGCTAATCTTAGTGGGGGCAACTTACGTTGTCGGGCCAGACATGTATTCCCGACTGTTCTGCGCCCGCGATGAAAAGGTGGCCAAATCTTCAGCGCTATCAGCCGCTCTGATAGCCATACCTATTGCATTTGTTGTCGTCCTCATAGGGATGGGAGCCAAGGTACTATTCCCGAGCATTACTTCGGAACTAGCCTTCCCTACAGTCATAAAAGATGTTCTGCCCATAGGGGCAACTGGGCTAGTGATTGCGGCCCTGCTTGCTGCCGTGATGTCATCGGCGGATACTTGCCTGCTAACCACGAGCACTATCCTTTCTACGGACATCTATAAACGCATCTTCCATAACCTGAGTGAGAGGGAAACCCTCATAGCTTCCAGATTGGGCGTGATTATTATCGGCGTGCTCGCTTTAGTTGTTGCCCTGCAATTGAAAGGCATCATAAACTCACTTATGCTGGCATACACCGTGTTCACCAGCGGCGTGGTGCTTCCTGTAATAGCAGGGTTCTATAAGGATAAGCTGAAGGTAAACTCTATAGGCGCAATAACAGCTATCATTGCGGGTGGGGGCACGGCTCTAGCAATAAAACAGATGAATATTACGCATCTCGATTTGTTTGGGTTCCGCATAGGACATGCTGAGCTGCTTGGCTTTGTTGTCTGCGCTGTGCTTCTATTTTTTGTCAGCTGGACCATCAATTGGATAAATGGGAAAAGGAGCTTACCTCAAAGTGCGTAGCTTCATCTCCAAAGAAGACTTGTTCAGGGACTCATAGGCTATGGCGATGTTAAAACCGAGTGATTTAGGAGCACCTCTGAATACCGTAAAATCTGCTACAACTTTCGAGGGAGATCGCTGCTCACCCAGCAAGACCATCCCCTGAACGAGCCATTTAATTATGAGGGCGACCCGATGGGTCGCCTCTATGTGATTCCTGGATTCCTGCGCAAGCAGGAATGACATACAGAGGACATCATTCGACAGGCTCAGGGCGAGCGGGTGCTAATCCCCCTAGCCCCCTTTAGAAAAGGGGGAAGATAGGCGAAAAAATGACGGAGTATTTGCTTTTTGGCCGCTGATATGTTATAAATACAACCAGAAAATTGAATAGCGAAAGTAGAGGTGCCTGGGCGCGAGTTCAGGCTTAGACGGATAGCAAGTGCGGTGAGAA
>Ga0315297_10001880_pt1 | contig 13163 bp, 12 predicted proteins | sample YL17G15_0_MG_FD_203628 | JGI IMG/M metagenome (GOLD analysis project Ga0315297, IMG submission 203628) | Sediment microbial communities from Yellowstone Lake, YNP, Wyoming, USA - YL17G15_0 | ecosystem: Environmental > Aquatic > Freshwater > Lake > Sediment | place: USA: Wyoming | collected... | reverse complement strand
TGGGCTCCTTGGTTGCCCTGCCGACCCTGGTTCCCTTGGTTGCCTTGAATCCCTTGCGCGCCCTGGTAACCAATCGGCCCCTGAGGACCCTGATTGCCCTGATACCCGCGTTTGTAGAAGATGAGCACCATCGGGTCGTTGTTCGAGAACGAGCCCGCGGAGAAATCGAGCGTCACATTGAAGCGGAACCACCCGGTTCGGTCGGTGACGGACGTGATCGTCCAGTCCTGGAAGAGGGCCTTGTCGTCCTCCTTCTGGAGCCTGACCCGGTCGCCCGGCTGGAGCGTGTTGTAGAACGCCGACAGGTCGCTCGAGGACTTGTCCAGGTCGTCCACGTAGAGCTGGGTGGCCGAGGCCTGGGTGATGTGGTTCCACTTGAGCTTGCCCGCGCCGGGGTCGGTGTCCGTCTGGCTGGTCGTGTCGGCGTCGTAGCGGAATCCGACCGCGGTCGGCCCCGACACCCCCTGGTTGCCCTGGAACCCCTGGGGGCCTTGGGAGCCCTGGACGCCCTGGCCCTGGTTTCCCTGATTTCCCTGGAAACCCTGAACACCGGTGCCCTGGAGGCCTTGGACTCCCTGGTTGCCCTGGGGACCGGCGGGGCCGGGGTTCGTTCCCTGGAAACCCTGGATGCCCTGTTCGCCTTGAGCGCCGGTGCGCCCCTGGGCGCCGGACGGGCCTTCGAGAAGCTCGACGCCGAACGTAGTGCCGACGTGCAGGTATCCGTCAGCAGACCCGCCGGAATCCTCTATCTGGATCGTGATGTAATCTTCGGCCGTGAGGTTGGCAAAGACGGACGTGAAGAGGTTTCCGTCAATTCCAGCCAGCTTATCCTGTATGACTTCGCTTCCGTCGAGAGTCGCACTGTTGTTCTTCCGGAGCCGCAGGGAGAACGCTCCGTCCGCCGTGCAGTGGACCACGGAGCCGACCTGGAGGAAGTAGCAGCCCGTCTGATGTGCAATGATCTTCGCCTGATTGCCCACCAGGTCGTGCTCGAGGACAGCGGCATCGGTCTCTACGTCGGTCGTGTCAAGGGTGACGTCCGCCCACGAACTGGTAAAATCACACGTGGTCGTTCGCCTGGCCTGGACGACAGCCACAGGCGCAACGGCGACCTCGGGGCCCTGGTATCCCTGGTAGCCTTGGGCGCCGGACGAACCGGTGCCCTGGAAGCCCTGGTTTCCCTGGTAGCCCTGGGACCCCGAGCCTCCCTGGCCCGAATCCTCGATGATCCACTCCGTCGCCGTGGCGACCTGGAGGTGGGCCATCTGGCGGGCCTCGTTCAGCGTGATCGTGGTCGGGCCCGTGTAGAGCGTCCCGCGGTAGTAGGCCGTGTAGCCGTTCGGGACGGCGATGACGACGTCCCCGGCGGCGCCCCTGAGGATGTCGACCCACTGGCCGATGTTGCCCGAGCCGATGTTCGCGGACAGCGTGAGCGTGATGTTCGACCCGTTCGTGCACCGCAGAAGCGCCCCGAAGTCGACGAACTCGAGGGAGCGGCTCGAGGGCACGGTGCGGATGACCTCGTTCCCTTCGAGCGACTCGGCGGAGAAGTTGGTCGCCTCGACGATGCCCGACATGGCGTCCGTCATCAGGCAGTAGTTTCCCGTCCCGGCGCCGGTCACCCGCGCGCCGACCCGGTTCTGCCCCCCGTCGAGACACGCTATGGTGCCGGGAACGTAGATCTCCATCCCGGAGACGTTGGAGCTTCCGGGGCCGCCCCCCGCGCCCGCGTTCACGACCAGCCCCCCGAGCGAGGAGGCATCGGTGGCCCCATCCGTGAAGATGTTCGTTCCGGACAACGTCAATCCGACGTCCATATCGCCCTGCCCGTCGCAGGCGCTGAAGTCGATCACCGGGTTGACCTTCGTCGTCCCCACGCCGTTCTTGAAGGTGCAGCCCTGAAAGGAGATCGACCTCGAAGGGTCTGCATTCGGGTTGCTGAACTTGAGGAGCGTGTTGCAGTCGCTCCCGACGGTCCCGCCGCCATTCGGGGCGGACTTGGTTCCCCGGAACTGGACGTCGGAGAACGCAACGTCGTCGCCCGTGATGGTCAGGGCGAAGGCGGTATTATTGGATCCGGCGACTCCGAACTGGATCTTCGGACCGGGAGAGCCGACGCTGGAAATCCCCATGACCCGGATGTTGTCCAGGTTCACCGTGCGATCCGCCGTCAGCGTGATCGTGTTGCCAAGCTGGATGATGCCTCCGCCGATCTGGCTAAGAAAGTTGTCGGCCGCAAGGAACTGCTGCTCGTTGACGACGACGACGGTATAAGGAGCCACGGATGTCTCGAGGATCCACGTATCCGCCGCGATGATGGTCAGGATGGATTTCAAATACGCGGACTTGAACGTGATCAAGGTGTTCGTATAGGTGACGTTCCCGTAGTAGACGGTCACCCCGCTGGGGACGCTCAGGACCACGTCCTGGGTCCCGACCCGGGCCCACTCGACCCGGCCGCCGCGATCGTCGGCCGTGATCTGTCCCGCCGCCGGAAGGACAATGCTCGCCGAGGCCCCGGTGTTCGCCATGGAGATCATCGTCCCGAAGGACTGACGGTTCAGCGTCCGGGTGCCCGACGTCACCACCTCGACCGGAGGGCAGAGCGACATCCCGATCGGAGGTTCCGAGAGGTTGGTCGTCTCGACGATCCGGTTGCAGTCGTCGGCATAGATGCGGGCGATTCCGGTGCTCGTCACGTCGCGGCGCAGGCCCCAGCGGGCTTCCCCGGCGTAGAATCCACCCCCCGATCCCTGGACGGTAAGGTAGACACCCACAAGGTCCGTGGCGCCGCCCATCGTGCCCGCGTCGACGACGAACCCGGCCAGGGTGTTCGTATCACTCTCGTTGGTCGTACGAGTGCGGCAGCTCAGGAACCGAAGGAGGAGCTGCTTCTGGTAGGTCCCGCCGTTCAGGCCGCTCAGGTCCACGACGGGCGTCGTCTTTATCCCCCCGACGCAGTTGCTGAAATAACATTCCTGGAAGACCCAACGGCGGTTGACACGACCTGCGGGCCCTTCCGCCGCCCGGAAGATCGTCTGGCAGTCGCTCGCAACGGGTGTGGTCAGGGTTCCATAGAAGGGGACGCCCTGCACAAAGACGTCCCCCGAGAACGTGATCTTGTAGCTGTTCAGGTTGATGCCCGTCTGGACATCGCCCCCTTGGAGGATGATGTCGTTAAGGTCCCACGTCTGGTCGGACGTCAGCGTGACAGAGCCGTTGATGATGATGTTCCCGCCGCCCGCCGCATTAAGGTCGGTGATGGCGCTAATGAGCTCGGTCTCGCTGGATGCGAACCGGGTGATCCCCTTTGTGGTCGGGTCGGTATCGAAGCCTGCCCGGGCGAAGTGGTTCTCGAGATTGAGCAGCCCCTGCGACGGAGTCAGATCCCCACCGTCGTAGACGACCAGAGTCCCGTCGGCGACATAGTCCCGACAGTCGTACGACATCGCCAGGGCGGTGATGGACTCGGGATCGAGATAGGTGTCCTGTCCCCCGGCGGGGATCGTATACCCGACGTCGCCGATGACGACGTCGGTTCCCCCCGGGTTCTTGAGTGTCAGGCTTGCCACGTTTGGGGCCCGTTTCCTCTAGGGGACCGTTTCCTCGACGATCGCGTAGATCTGCTGGAACGTCGACGCTCCGGCGCCCGCCGTCAGGATCATGTAGGCGGAGACGATGTCCCCGACGATGACCGCGACACTCAGGGCCACGCTCGACGCCCCCGTGTTCGGAGACGCCAGGGCCACCGTCGCCGCGGACACGCCGTTCAGGTAGATGTCGAGGTTGTACGATCTCACGCCGTCCGCCGCATTGACATGGACCGAGGCGGCCGTGAGGGTCCCGGCCCGATAGATGCGGAAACCCGTGATAGCGCTGCCAGGACCCTGGAGTTCGAGAGTTCCCGCCGCCGGGACCTTCGACGAGGCACCGAACGGGAACGGGAACCTCCAGGACTGCGGGCCCTGGAAGCCCTGGTTGCCTTGGTTGCCCTGGTTCCCTTGGTTCCCCTGGACACCCTGGTTGCCCTGTTCGCCCTGAGCTCCCTGTTCGCCCTGGTTCCCCTGGTTTCCTTGTTCACCCTGGTTTCCTTGTTCGCCCTGGGGACCCTGCTCGCCTTGGTTGCCCTGATTGCCCTGAGGTCCCTGGACGCCCTGATTGCCTTGGACGCCCTGAGGTCCTTGCGAGCCCTGTTCGCCCTGATTGCCCTGCGGACCTTGTTCGCCTTGCGGGCCTTGTTCGCCCTGAGGACCCTGTTCACCCTGGTTGCCTTGATTGCCCTGGTTCCCCTGGGGTCCCTGGACGCCTTGGTTGCCCTGAACACCCTGAGGACCCTGAGCTCCCTGGAGACCTTGATTGCCCTGGTTGCCCTGAGGGCCTTGTTCACCTTGAGGGCCTTGTTCGCCCTGAGGTCCTTGTTCGCCCTGAGGTCCTTGTTCGCCCTGGTTACCTTGGTTTCCCTGTGGACCCTGGACGCCTTGGTTGCCCTGAACTCCTTGCGGACCCTGGACACCCTGATTTCCCTGGTTACCCTGGGGTCCTTGTTCGCCCTGCGGTCCCTGTTCTCCCTGCGGTCCCTGTTCTCCCTGCGGACCTTGTTCGCCTTGGTTGCCCTGATTGCCCTGAGGTCCCTGGACGCCCTGATTGCCTTGGGGTCCCTGGACTCCTTGGTTTCCTTGCGGACCCTGGACTCCCTGATTACCTTGAGGACCCTGAGGTCCCTGCTCGCCCTGCGGGCCCTGCTCACCTTGGGGACCCTGTTCACCCTGAGGCCCCTGCTCGCCCTGGTTGCCTTGATTGCCCTGATTTCCCTGCGGACCCTGGACGCCTTGGTTCCCTTGAGGACCCTGGACGCCTTGGTTCCCTTGAGGACCCTGAACTCCCTGGTTGCCTTGCGGGCCCTGCTCGCCTTGAGGTCCTTGTTCGCCCTGCGGGCCTTGTTCTCCTTGGTTGCCCTGATTTCCCTGCGGACCCTGGACTCCCTGATTACCTTGAGGTCCCTGGACTCCCTGGTTTCCCTGCGGACCTTGGACACCCTGATTTCCCTGAGGACCCTGCGGGCCCTGCTCACCTTGCGGACCCTGTTCTCCCTGAGGTCCCTGCTCACCTTGCGGACCCTGTTCGCCCTGGTTGCCCTGGGGTCCCTGGACGCCCTGGTTTCCTTGCGGACCCTGATTGCCCTGGTTCCCCTGAGGTCCCTGGACGCCCTGGTTGCCCTGCGGGCCTTGCTCACCTTGAGGACCTTGCTCTCCTTGAGGACCCTGTTCGCCCTGCGGGCCTTGTTCGCCCTGATTACCCTGAGGTCCCTGGACGCCCTGATTTCCCTGGGGACCTTGAACTCCCTGATTGCCTTGAGGACCCTGAGGTCCCTGCTCGCCCTGCGGACCTTGTTCGCCTTGCGGGCCTTGTTCGCCCTGGTTGCCTTGATTGCCCTGGTTCCCCTGGGGTCCCTGCACCCCCTGATTTCCTTGAGGACCCTGAACGCCCTGGTTTCCCTGCGGTCCCTGGTTGCCTTGATTTCCTTGAGGACCCTGTTCGCCCTGCGGGCCTTGCTCACCTTGAGGACCCTGTTCACCCTGGTTGCCTTGATTTCCTTGCGGACCCTGAACGCCCTGGTTTCCCTGTGGTCCCTGGTTGCCTTGATTTCCTTGCGGACCCTGGGCTCCCTGGTTCCCTTGAGGACCCTGCTCACCTTGAGGTCCCTGCTCTCCCTGCGGGCCTTGCTCACCTTGAGGACCCTGTTCCCCTTGATTCCCCTGATTTCCCTGAGGGCCCTGGACTCCCTGATTGCCCTGAGGACCTTGGACTCCCTGATTCCCTTGAGGACCTTGGACGCCCTGATTTCCCTGTGGGCCCTGTTCACCCTGAGGACCCTGCTCTCCCTGCGGTCCTTGTTCGCCCTGATTGCCTTGAGGGCCTTGGACTCCCTGATTTCCCTGAGGGCCCTGGAGGCCCTGGTTGCCCTGATTCCCCTGAGGTCCCTGGAGTCCTTGATTTCCCTGAGGACCTTGCGGGCCCTGTTCTCCCTGCGGGCCTTGCTCACCTTGAGGGCCTTGCTCACCCTGAGGACCCTGTTCGCCCTGATTACCTTGATTGCCCTGGGGTCCCTGGACGCCTTGATTTCCCTGGGGCCCCTGGACTCCCTGGTTACCTTGAGGACCCTGAACGCCCTGGTTACCTTGAGGTCCCTGGGGTCCTTGTTCGCCCTGCGGTCCCTGTTCTCCCTGCGGACCTTGTTCGCCTTGGGGACCCTGCTCACCCTGATTGCCTTGCGGGCCCTGGACCCCCTGATTGCCCTGAGGTCCCTGAACGCCCTGGTTGCCCTGAGGTCCCTGGTTGCCTTGATTGCCTTGCGGACCTTGGGGCCCCTGCTCTCCCTGAGGACCCTGCTCGCCCTGCGGTCCCTGTTCGCCCTGCGGACCTTGTTCGCCCTGATTTCCCTGCGGGCCCTGGACGCCCTGGTTTCCCTGAGGTCCCTGGACTCCCTGATTGCCTTGCGGACCCTGGACGCCCTGGTTGCCTTGAGAACCCTGGTTGCCCTGAGGGCCTTGTTCTCCCTGCGGACCCTGTTCACCTTGAGGGCCCTGTTCGCCCTGAGGTCCTTGTTCGCCCTGCGGGCCCTGTTCGCCCTGATTGCCTTGAGGACCCTGGTTTCCCTGAAGTCCCTGCGGACCCTGGACTCCCTGATTTCCCTGCGGCCCCTGGTTGCCCTGATTGCCCTGAAGCCCCTGGTTGCCTTGAGGACCCTGTTCACCTTGAGGACCTTGTTCTCCTTGCGGGCCTTGCTCGCCCTGAGGTCCCTGTTCGCCCTGCGGACCCTGAGCGCCCTGGTTGCCCTGATTGCCCTGAGGGCCCTGATTGCCCTGGACCCCCTGGGGACCCTGAGCGCCCTGGAGGCCTTGAGGACCCTGCTCTCCTTGCGGGCCCTGTTCGCCTTGAGGACCCTGCTCTCCTTGCGGGCCCTGTTCGCCCTGGTTGCCCTGGGCACCCTGGTTTCCCTGGTTGCCCTGGGCACCCTGGTTTCCCTGATTGCCCTGAACACCCTGATTGCCTTGCGGACCTTGGTTACCCTGAATACCCGGCAGGAGATCGAAGCCGGCTTTCAGCCACTGGACCTCGAGGTACATCTCGCCGTCGTAGGCGCTAAGGTCGCTCGCCCCGTCGTTGACGACGAGCGTTCCGCCCTGGACGTACGTGCGGGTGTCCTCGGAAGACGCCAGGAGGCGGATCAGTTCAGGCTGGCTGGAGAAGTCGTCCTGTCCTGAAGCCGGGATGATGATGCCGATGTCGGCGATGAAGATGTCGCCGGCTGTAGAGTTTTTGATGATGAGAGTTGCCATCGCCTACACCTTCTAGTGCGACTCTAAGCCCGCAGCGACTATGACGATTGTATCACGCGAATCCGATCTCTACAAGGGCATGAATCTCATCAAAAGTAGAGCAATTGACCGCCCCTGCGGTTTTGACCATCATGGCGGTGATCACGTCGTTGGCGACGACCGCCACTGCCAGCCCCGTCGTGCTGTTCCCAAGCGACCCCGCCGCCAGCGCGAGCGTGGCCACGGAAGCGCCGTTCACGTAGATGGTCAAATCGTATGACCGAATCGCATCGGCCGCCGGACTGACCTGAACCGAGGCCCCTATGATCGTCCCTACACGGTTCAGACGCACGCCGGCCAAGGAGTGCCCCGCCCCGCTCAACTGAAGCGTCCCGTACCTGGGGATGTTCGACGAGGCCCCAAACTGGATGTATACCCGGTTGTGGCCCTGGTATCCGATGGAACCCTGGTAACCCTGTTCCCCCTGGAATCCTTGAAGACCCTGAACGCCCTGCGGACCCTCGGAACCTTGCGGACCCTGTTCGCCTTGAAACCCTTGCGGACCTTGAAACCCCTGAGGCCCTTGGGACCCAGATCCCGCCGAAGGTCCCTGCGGGCCCTGGTATCCCTGGGGTCCGATCGGCGCCCAGCCGATCCCCACGTTCTGGCCGTTGGCGAAGGTGCCATTGGAGGCGATGAAGTTGACTCCGAACGTGTGGTAGCCGCCCGAGTCCGTGTTCGAAGTGACCTCGTAAAACGCGAACTTCGTCGGGTCGGCGGGATCGAAGACCCGGATGATGTCCCCGACGTCGAAGCTGTCGAGGACCGGATCCATGTTGGTGCCGTTGGCATCCGTGTCCGAGATCCAGACCGTCGTGGCGAGCGAGTAGTTGGCGTTGTTGAACCGGACCTCGCCGTTGGCGGGCGGAGCCGCCGTGGTGGTGCTGAAGATGTAGAAGAGAGTCAGCCCGCCGGTCGCGCCCTGTGGGCCTATGATCCGAGAAAGATCTTGCATAGCTCCTTCAGGTCAGGGCCCATCCGAGGCTCAGGGCGGACCTAAGACATTATATTTCTTCGGTTTCACCTTTTTCAAGGAAGACCTGGAAGGCGGTGACGATCTGCTGGGGCTAAAGCCGCGCGGCTTCTCGGGTCGCTCGGTCTCGTAGTGGCAGTCGACGTAGAGCAGGCCGAGATTGGCCGCACCCGTGCCCGAGACCTTGTCCGTGTCGTAGGTGTCGAGGACGTTCGTCCCCAGCCGCGAGAGAAGGAAGACCTGAAGCGGAATTGGAAAACGAGCCTTCTCCCCGTCGGCTTTTAACAGAAGATTTCACCGACTGCGGTCTTCTTCTACGCCCTTCTACACCGCGATCGTGAAGGTGTACTGCCCGATGATCGTCTGGCCGTTGTTGACGACCACCGCCCCAGTGAGATCCCTCAGCATCATGGTCGTCTGGCTCGGAGTGCCCGTCTGGCTGGTGAGCTCGGGAAAGAGACCCATCTCCTGGACCGTGACGCTGCCGCCACTGCCATTCGTCACCTGGCCGGTCACCGTGAAGATCGTCTGGACCGTATCCTCCACGACGAGCGCGACCACGACCGTCCCTTCGGTAGTCGGCCCGAGGAGCGTCCCCTGAAGGTTCGTCTGGGTCGTCGAGAGCGCCGCGCTCGAGTTCCCGAACTTGATCTTGGCGAGCGACGTCACGCAGGCCACCGCAGTCGTCCCGTACTTGAGGCGGCAGAGAAAAGAAGCTCCCGCGTCGTCCGTCAGCGTCTCGTTCGTGTTGAGAGCACTGTCCAGGTTCTGCATGAAGCCCCGGATCCAGAACCCGAAGTTCCGGTTGAACGAATGGGACGGCCCCTCGATCGACTTCACGAGCTTCCCGGTCTCGGGGTGCTCGACGGAGACGATCTTCCCATTGGGATCGACGACCTTCACCGCCCACTTGGCGAAGATCCCGGCCCCGGCCGGGGTGACGGGGATGACGGTATTCCCGACCCGGCGGGCCGGATAGACGGGTCCTTCCGGAGTCATGATCTCGGACGGGCGGATGACCTGCTTCTGGGCTCCCAGGGCGATCTTCTTCATGGCCTTCTCCTAGATCGGGAAGTTCATCGTGTATCTCGGGGCGATCACGCCGCCCGTAGCCACCGGGACAACAGGCGAGATGCCGTCATAGGTAAGGAGCGTCGTGAACGGGACCGAGACCGTGGCTCCCGCAGTGGTGTACATCCCGTAGAGAAACATCCCCATCTCGGAGATGTCGAGCGAAATTGCCTGGCCGTTCGTAACGCCGGTCGTGACCTGGAGCGTCGTCGTCGTGGTGTTGAGAACGGTCGTATAGACATTCTGCCGGGACGAGTAAATCCCTCCGACCCGGGCCACAAGATCGTTCCTCTGGTGGTTCTCGGCAGGGACCCCGTTTCCGATAGCCATGCCAACGCCGGAGAGCTCGCAGTTGCCGATATTGGCGATGTTTACCGTTTCCTGGTAGATGAAAGCCGTCAGTCCAATGGCAGAGCTAGGGTTATCGTTGAGAGCGGTCGTCCGGTTCGTTCCGGTCCTGTCCACGAGCTGGTTGCTCTGTCCGAACGTACCCCGGAGAATCCGTGCAAAGTTCCGGATATAGCTCCGGGCGGGCCATTTCCGGGCGAGCACAAGCTCTCCGTCGGGGTTCCACAGCCGAACATCAGCTTCGAGGACGCCGATATGCCCCCACCCGGCAACGTCTCGATGCGGCATCGGAGCGTCCCAGTCGTCCTTCGAAACCCGCTCGAACCGGCGTTTCCCGGGGAACCTTCTGAAGTATTTGCTCGCCATAACGTCTCCCTAGATCGGGAAGTTCATCGTGTAGCGGACGCCGATCACTCCGCCCGAGCCGACCGCCACGGTGGGCGAGATTCCATCATAGGCCAGGAGCGTCGTGTACGGGACGTAATACTGGCCGCTCGAACTGGTCGACGTCCCATAGAGAAACATCCCCATCTCACTGATGTTGAGGGAAGTCCCCTGGCCGTTCGTGACGCCGGTCGTGACCTCCAAGGTCGTCGTTGCCGTCGTAAGGACGCTCGTCCGGACGTTCTGACGGGACGAGTAGATCCCTCCGACCCGGGCCACAAGATCGTTCCGCTGGTGGTTCTCGGCAGGAACCCCGTTCCCGATAGCCATGCCCACACCGGAGAGCTCGCAGTTGCCCGACTGGTTAGTATTCACCGATTCCTGATAGAGGCCGGTAGTAAGCCCCACATTCGCGCCGGGATTAACCCTGAGAGTGGTCGTCCGGTTCGTCCCAACCCGATCCACAAGATCGACACCTGCTTGGCCGAACGTGTTTCTGAGAATCCGGGCAAAGTTCCGGATGTAGCTCCGGGCGGGCCATTTCCGGGCGACGATGAGTTCCCCGCCGGGGGCCCACACGATGACGTCCGCTTCGAGGACGCCGATATGCCCCCACCCGGCGATGTCTCGATGCGGCATCGGAGCGTCCCAGTCGTCCTTCGAAACCCGCTCGAACCGGCGTTTCCCGGGGAACCGGCGCAAATACTTGGACGCCATAGTCATTCTCTCAGATCGGGAAATTCAGCGTGTAGCGGGGGGAGACCACGTCTCCGGTACCAACCGGGATCGTGGGCGAGATTCCATCATAGGCCAGGAGCGTCGTGTACGGGACGTAATACTGACCGAACGCGATGGAGGTCGACAGCCCGTAAAGAAACATCCCCATCTCACTGATGTTGAGCGAGGTCGCTTGGCCGTTCGTGACGCCGGTCGTGACCTGGAGCGTCGTCGTTGCCGTCGTAAGGACGCTCGTCACGACGTTCTGACGGGAACTGTAAATCCCTCCCACACGGCTGACGAGATCGTTCCGCTGGTGGTTCTCGGCGGGAGTCCCGTTCCCGATAGCCATGCCCACACCGGAGAGCTCGCAGTTGCCCGCCTGGTTGAAGCTTGTCGTCTCTTGATAGATCGAAGTCGTCAGCCCCTGGCCAGAATTCGGGGTATCGTTGAGAGGGGTCGTCTGGTTCGCTCCGGTCCTGTCCACGAGCTGGTTGCTCTGTCCGAACGTACCCCGGAGAATCCTGGCAAAGTTCCGGATATACGACCGGGCGGGCCATTTCCGGGCGACGATGAGTTCTCCATCATGAGCCCAGACCCGGACATCGGCTTCGAGAACGCCAATGTGACCCCAACCTGCGATGTCGCCGTGGGACATCGGGGCGTCCCAGTCGTCCTCCGAGACCCGCTCGAACCGGCGTTTCCCGGGGAACCGGCGCAAATACTTGGACGCCATAGTCATTCTCTCATCAGACGACGTTCGTCGTGAATCCAACGCCCACCGTAGGCGACTCGCTCGAGGACCCATCCAGGGCCGGTTGGGTTTCGATGGCCGCAGGGCTGAACGACATAAGCGAGTCCTGCGATGTCGTAGTGACAAACGAAACCGGGGCAAGCGGGCTCTCGGACGGCGTCCCCGCCAGCGTCTCCTGGGCATCCGTCGTGGTCAGGGACTTCGACTGGTTGCTGAAGGGTTGGGGGTAAGCTATCGGCGTCACCCCGACCGTCGACGTCGGAACATCGGGATAGAGAACGGCAATGACCCCCGCCCGGGCGGCCTGGATCTGCTGGATCATCGGATCCGGCGCGACTCGGCTCATCTTAGACCACCAGAACCGTAAAGGTCACCGTGAACGTAAGAGGCAGGCCCACGACATCAGGGTTCGTGGACACGACCTCCTGGATCACGATCGGGGTGACCAACATCTGGCTCATTCGAAGTCCTCGTCCGTGTGCATCTCGAACACAACCCGGTCGACCCCGCCGTTCTGGCCCAGCTCCCCGAACCGATTCCTCCCCCCAAGCATGGCAAGGAAAGCGCGAAGAGAGGTATGGACGGGTTCGGTCGTCGAACAGGTCTTGTGGTGGAAGACGAGCGTCCCGGGGCTCTCGAACGTCCCCCGAGTCCCGCTGACGAGGTCATCCCAGACGTCCACAATTCTCTTCCCACAGACGTCGCAGATGATGACCGGGATGTCCCTCCCGCCGTCGTTCACGAGCTTCAGGCTCATGGAGTCGTCTCCCATCCGTGGATCCGGGCGCTCACCACATTGGCCGCGTCCGCCAGGGCCGAGATCTTCCGATTCGCGGTGATGATGACCGGCCCGTACTCAAAGGTGGACTTCCCCTGGATCGAGAACTGCTTGTACTCGGTCGTCGTGTCCCCGGCGGCTTCTCCGACCGTGTTGTAGTTGTAGATCGTCACCTGCCGGGGGTTGTTGCTGACGTTGCAGAACCGGATGGTTGAGATGTTCCACTCGGCCCCGACCGGGACCTGGCCGATCGTCGTCTCGGCCACCCCGAGGAGCACCGCGGCCTGGCTGATGGCGGCTGTCGGCATATCACTCTACTCCGTGAAGCATCGAGTAGACGTAGTGGCCGGAATCCCCGAGGCCGCCTCCAGCATCGGGGCCCTGAGGCCCTTGAAAACCGTCTTCGCCTTGGGGACCCTGAGGCCCTTGAGGACCCTGGAATCCGTCCGGTCCCTGCGAACCCTGCCAACCTTGGGGTCCCTGAAACCCTTGGGGTCCCTGAGGACCCTGGAAGCCATAAAAGCCCTGAAATCCCTGAGGACCCCCTCCGCCACCGCCCCCCGCAAATGAGTTGTCAATGACATTGGGCACCGGCATATAGACCTATTCTAGGACCTGTTTCCAGTATAGTCAAGCCTTGGGCCCCGAAGTTCCCGGGACCCTGGTTGCCCTGGAAACCTTGAGGACCTTGGGTTACCCTGATTGCCCTGAGGGCCTCGAGTCGTCGAGCCCAGTTTACGACCTGCGCCCTCCCCGAAG
>Ga0315297_10001879_pt1 | contig 13164 bp, 12 predicted proteins | sample YL17G15_0_MG_FD_203628 | JGI IMG/M metagenome (GOLD analysis project Ga0315297, IMG submission 203628) | Sediment microbial communities from Yellowstone Lake, YNP, Wyoming, USA - YL17G15_0 | ecosystem: Environmental > Aquatic > Freshwater > Lake > Sediment | place: USA: Wyoming | collected... | reverse complement strand
CCCGATGAGCGGCGGCGCGACGATCGCGACGAACCCGGCGGCGAGACCGACGACGAGGGAGACCGCCAGCAGCCCGGCGAGGAGCCGGGGCATGAAGCGATCGAGCCGGTCGACGAGCGGGAGCACCGCATAGGCGACGAGACCGCCGACGAGGAACGGGACGATCGCCGGCCACGTGAAGCCGACGAGCCACGCCGTGGCGAGGATCGTCGACGTGACGACGACGATGCGTCCGACCGCGGCCGGCGTGATCGTCCGGAGCCGCGCACCCAGTTGGCGCCAGGCGGCCGCGGCGCGCGCCTGCGCGTCCGCGTTGGTCGCCACCGGTTCCGCCACGCTCGCTCCTCCCCACACGCCGCTCGCCATGCGGCCTTACCGCTGCATCCTACGGTCGGGACCCGATCCGTGTGCGCCCGTCGAGCGCGTCCTCGCCTCGCCGGCCCGCGCGGTCTACGATGCGCTGGACGCGACCGAGCTGCGTACGGGGCCCGTCCGAGTCGCAACGCGCGCCGGATGCAAGGGCCCGCGACGGCACGACGCGTCGAATCGAGGAGCCCGCACATGGCGACCGTCACATTCGACCACGTCACGAAGAAGTACGGGGAGGTCACCGCAGTCGACGACCTGAGCCTGGAGATCCAGGACGCCGAGTTCATGGTCTTCGTGGGGCCGTCCGGGTGCGGCAAGACCACGAGCCTCCGGATGATCGCCGGACTCGAGGACATCAGCTCCGGGATCCTCCGGATCGGCGAGAAGGTCGTCAACGACGTGGCGCCGAAGGACCGCGACATCGCGATGGTCTTCCAGAGCTACGCGCTCTACCCGCACATGACCGTCCGCGACAACCTCGCGTTCGGGCTCAAGCTGCGGAAGGTCCCCAAGGCGGACATCGAGAAGCGGGTCGCGGAGGCAGCAGGGATCCTCGACCTCGGCAAGTACCTCGACCGCAAGCCGAAGGAGCTCTCGGGCGGCCAGCGCCAGCGGGTCGCGCTCGGCCGGGCGATCGTCCGCGAGCCTGCCGTCTTCCTCATGGATGAGCCGCTCTCCAACCTCGACGCGAAGCTCCGCGTCCAGACCCGCGCGGAGATCCTCCGGCTCCACCAGCGGCTCAACACGACGATGGTCTACGTCACGCACGACCAGACCGAGGCGATGACGATGGGCACGCGCATCGCCGTGATGAACGATGGCGAGCTCCAGCAGGTCGGCTCTCCGCAGGAGCTGTACGACCACCCCGTGAACAAGTTCGTCGCCGGCTTCATCGGGAGCCCGTCGATGAACTTCGCCGACATGACGACCGTCGCGACGCCGGACGGCGGTCTCACCCTGGAGGCCGCCGGCATCTCGCTCGCGGTCCCGCCGGGCCTCCGCGCGGTCGTCGGGACGGAGACCGGGAAGAAGATCATCGCGGGCTTCCGCCCGGAGCACTTCAGCGTCGCCGACGCGAGCGGTGACGGGGCGACGTTCGACGCGATCGCGGACGTCGTCGAGTACCTCGGCAACGAGGAGCTCATCCACGCGAACGTGCAGGGACGCGACGTGATCGCCATGCTCCCGGCCGAGATCCGCGTCCGCCCGGGCGACCCGCTCGCCCTGACCGTGCCGCTCTCGAAGGTCCACCTGTTCGACGCGGAGACGGACATCACGCTCCTCTCGTCGGACATGGTCGTGCCGACCTGACGCGAGCGGCATTCCGCCGCGGCCGCGCGATCGCTCGACGGGCGCCCTCGGGGGCGCCCGTCCCGTCCTTCCGGCGTCGCGCCGGCGTCTCTCCCGGCGCGCCCGTCTTCTCAGCGGCGCTCGTCGGCCACGACCCGCCCGTCGTGGAGCCGGATGATGCGGTCGGCGGCTGTCGCGACCTCGGGATCGTGCGTCACGATGACGATGGTCCGACCCTCCTCGCGGTTGAGGCGTCCGAGCATCGCCACCAGGGCCTCGCTCGTCTCGGAGTCGAGTTCGCCGGTCGGTTCGTCGGCGAGGATGATCGCCGGATCGTTGACGAGCGCCCGTGCGATCGCGACGCGCTGCTGCTCGCCGCCCGATAGCTGGCCCGGACGATGGCGCGCGCGGTGCGAGAGATCCACCGCAGCCAGCAGCGCCTCGGCCCGGGCGCGGTCATCGGGGCGGCGCGCCCCGTATCGCCGCGGGAGGAGGACGTTCTCGAGCGCGGTGAGTGTGGGCAGGAGGTTGAACTCCTGGAACACGAACCCGATCCGGTCGCGGCGGACGGCCGCCAGCCGCGCGTCGGGCAGCCCGGCGGTCGGCTCGCCACCCACGAGGACCTCGCCGCTCGTCGGCCGGAGGAGGCAGCCGAAGAGGTCGAGGAGGGTGGTCTTGCCGCTCCCCGAGCGGCCGACGATCGCGACGAGCTCACCGGCTTCGATCGCGAGGTCCACGCCGTCCACGGCATGGACGTCGACGGTCCCCTGTCGATACGTCTTGCGGAGCGCACGGGCCTCGAGTGCCGTGCGGGTCTCCGGTGCGCCGGTCACCCGGCGCTCCGGAGCGCGCTCACGGGGTCGAGCCGCGCCGCGCGGATCGCGGGGTAGAGGCCAGCGACGACCCCGAGCAGCCCGCTCGCGATCACGGCGCCGATCGCAAGCCGGGGCGTGAGAGCGAAGATCGTCGTCCCCTGCGCGGCGGTGAACGTGTTGACCGCGGACACGAAGGCGGCACCGGCCGCGACCCCGATGATGCCGCCGAGGAGCCCGATGATGGCGGCCTCGAGGAGGTATTCGCGCAGGATCGCGCCCGTCGTCGCCCCGACGGCCTTCTTGATCCCGATCTCCCGGACCCGCTCGGTCACCGCCATCACCATGGTGTTAACGACCGAGAGTCCGCCGACGAGGATCGCGATGAGCGCGGCCCCGAACGTCACGAGGCTGAAGAGGGCGCCCACCTGCGAGAGCTGCCCGAGGATCACGCTCGGCGGGATCGCCCGCAGCTCGGGGACCGCCGCGCTGATGCGGAGCGCGAGGAGATCAGCGGAGCGCGGGTCGGCGGGGATCGCCTCGATGCGCGTCGCGAGCTCGTCGACCTTCGCCTGGAGTGCCGTCGGCAGCGACGCGAGGTAGATCTCCTGCAGCGTGCCGAGCGGGACGAAGACGTACTTGTCGGTCACCGAAAGGACGCGGTCGAGGATGCCGACGACCGTGAACGCCCGTCCGCGGGCGGTGAACGTGCTGCCGACCGTGAGGTCCTTCTGCTCGGCGACATCCGCCCCGATGACGGCCGCATCGGCCTCTCCCGGTGCGAGGGGCCTGCCGGCCGCGAGCGAGAGGTGGAGGCTCTCCCAGCGGCCGTTCGCCGGGTCGATCCCGGAGAGGATCTGGGGGAAGTCGAGCGAGAACGAGACGTTCGGGTCGAGGAGGATCTCCAGCGCCGGATAGGCGGCGGTCACGCCCGGGACGGCGGCGACCGTGGCCGCGAGCGTGGCGTTCACCGGCTGGAAGGAGGTGAACGCACCGTTGGGCGCGCTCTTGTCCACGACGATGATCCGGCCCCGGAAGAGAGCGCCGGCTCCATCGGCGAGGAGGCTGAACTTCTCGGCCATCGACCCGAGCACCGTGAGCGCGAAGACGCCGATGACGATCCCGAGGACCGTGAGCGACGTGCGGAGGCGGCGCCGGGCGATGTTGCGGAGGATCTCGATCACATGATCCCGTTCGGGGGGCGCGAGTGCACGGATGCGACGCCCCGGGGCGGTCCCCGGAAGCCGCGGGTACTTCGGCGACGGCCTCCTGCGGCCTCCGATGGCCTCCTATAGTACGGCGGTGACCCCAGAGATCCCCGGCGCCGGACCCGATGAGGCCGCGGGAACGGCGGCGGACCCGATCGCCGGCCCGGTCGCCGACCCCGATGCGCACCTCCGCGAGCGGACCGTGGGCTCCGAGGTCATCTACCGCGGCCGGTACCTGACGTTCCGCATCGACACGATCGAGGATGCGAGCGGGACGCGGCACCAGCGGGAGATCGCCGGCCACCCCGGCGCGGTCGCGATCGTCGCGCTCGACGACCACGATCGTGTCCTGCTCGTCCGCCAGTTCCGCACCGCGGCCGGGCGCGCCCTGCTCGAGATCCCGGCCGGGACGCTTGATGCTGCCGAGGACGGGGCGATCGAGGACCCGGCGGTCGCCGCGCCTCGCGAGCTCGAGGAGGAGACCGGTCACCGCGCGGGCGGATGGCGGTTCCTCACGCGCTTCTACACGGCGCCGGGTTTCACGAACGAGCTCATGCACCTCTTCCTCGCCACGGACCTGCACCCGGCGGACGATGGACGGCTCGAGCCGGACGAGGACGAGCGCCTCGAGCTCATCCGTCTCCCCTGGGAGGAGGCGGTCGCGGCCGTCGAGCGCGGCGAGATCGCCGACGCGAAGTCGATCGTGGGGCTCCTCTGGCTCGCGCGCCTGAAGGCGGCCGGCGAGGCCTGATCCCCGGTCGCACGACCCGGCCGGCGGGGGCTCGCCAGCCGCATCCGTGTCGCCGGCGGCGGCTTGCCAGCCGCATCGGTCGCGCCGGCGACGGCGTCAGGCCGGAGGCGTCCCTTCGGCGCCCGCGAGGCGCCGGAGCGCCGACGCGTACAGGCGGCTGCCGGGCGACAGCGCGACCGCGATCCGGAGGTGGGTGCCCGCCTCCGCGGCCCGGCCCAGCTGCTTCAGGCTCTGGCCGAGCGCGTAGTGCGCGTAGTGCGACGACGGGTCGACGACGAGGACGTCCCCGAAGACTTCGGCCGCCCTGTCATGGTGACCCGCGTTGTACGACGCGCGGCCGAGCGCCTCGAGGATGGAGCCGCGGCCCGGTTCGAGCCGCGCGGCGCGTTCGAGGATGACCGCCGCCTGCGCGAAGTGTCGGCCGTGCATGAGCTCGCGGCCGCGGGCGAGCAGCGCGTACGGCGTCTCGCGCTCGTCGGTCTCTGCGCCCTGCTCGGCGCGCTCGGGGTCGAACGGCTCGTGCTCCTCCACGTCGCGATGGTCCCACGGAACGAGCCGCGGCGCCGCCGGGCGGCGTCTGTCGGGGCCGCGCCCGAAGTCACTCCGAGCCGATCTCGGCGATCCGGTCCGCGTACCGCGCGAACAGGGCAGCCTGGCGGCTGACGCGGTCCCCCGTGTCCGGGATCCGCCCGCCGATCCAGATCCATCCTGCGGATCCCTCGATGAGCAGGTCGCAGATCGCGAGCGCCCGCCCGATGGCCACGCCGAGCTCGTCGCGGTCGAGGAGCGCGATCGGCACCTCGAGCGTGAGGACGGGTCGGTCGTCGCTCGCGAGCGCGAACTTCGCGAACGCGATCTCGTCGTTCCAGCGGAGCAGCCGCCGGTACGACCTGATCCGCAGGTCGCCGATCGGCGGCGCGTAATGGACCCAGACGACGAGCCCCGCCCCCGGGTCGAGCATGAGCGTGACCCTGACGTCGAATCGGCGTCGGCCGTCGAGGACGAGGTCCCACGCGAAGGCCCCCTCCCGCTCGTGCCGGGATGGTGCCTCGATCCCGATCTCCGAGAGCCAGCCCTCGACGGTCTCCGGGTCGATCGGGGCAGCCCGCCGGAAGGACGTCACGTGTCAGGCGCGGGGAGGTCGACCGCCCGCGCCGCCCTCGCGCGCGGCCCGCGAGCCTGCGATCGGCGCGTCGTGCGCCGCCGGTCGGCCGGCGGCCGCCGCGGCCTCGAGGGCACTCGCCTCGGCGGCCTCGAGCTCCGCCACCCGGGCGGCTTCCGTCGCCTCGCGGGCGGCGCGGGCGACCGTGCGGCGTGACGGACGCGCTTCGCGGCGTTCGACCGTGGCGCCGGACTGGATGACGCGGGTCGCGTAATCGGCGATGCGGACCTCCGGGTCGATGCGGACGTTTCGCCCGATCCGCGCGCCGCGCGGGACGGCGGCGCGCTTGCCCACGACGGTGATGCCGGTCGTGAGCGCACCGGGCTCCATGCGATTCGGCGGCGCCGGGATCGGCCCGGTGCCCACGATCGCGCCGGGGCCGACGACGACCTCCTTGTCGAGGATCGCCTGGTCGACGACCGCTCCCGCACGGACCACACAGTCGAACATGACGATCGAATCGCGGACGATCGCTCCGGCCTCGACCCGGACGCCGGGCGAGAGGACGGAGTCCATCACCGTGCCGTCGATGACGCAGCCGTGGGAGACGAGGCTCCGGACGATCTGGGCCGACCGGCCGATCTTCGCCGGAGCGCGCTCCTCCGACCGCGTGTGGATGAGCCATTCGCGGTCGTACATGTCGAGCGCGGGGTTGTCATCGAGGAGCTCGAGGTTCGCCTGCCAGTAGCTCTGGATCGTCCCCACGTCCTGCCAGTAGCCATCGAAGCGGTACGTGTACGCGCGCCCGCCCCCCGCGAGCATGGCGGGGATGATGTCGCTCCCGAAGTCCGGCCGCGACTCGGAGAGCCAGCGCCGGAGCGCGCGCTTGGAGAACACGTAGATCCCCATGCTCGCGAGGTCGCTCTTGGGTTGCTTGGGCTTCTCCTGCCACTCGGTGACGCGGCCCTGCTCGTCGACCGCGAGGATCCCCATGCGGGGCGCCTCCGCCATGGGGACGCGCCGGACGGCGATCGTCACGTCGGCCCGCTTGCGGCGGTGGAAGTTGACGAACGGCTGGAAGTCCATCTTGTAGACGTGGTCGCCGGCAAGGACGAGGACGCAGTCGCCCGGCGCCTGCTCGATGGAGCTCAGGTTCTGGAAGACGGCGTCGGCCGTCCCGCGGTACCAGATCGCGATCCGGCCCTGCGCGATGTACGGCTGCAGGAGCCGGACGCCGCCGCTGGTCCGGTCGAGGTCCCACGCGCGCCCCATCCCGATGTGGTCGTTGAGCGAGCGGGGGTTGTACTGCGTCAGGACGACGACGTTGTCGCCGCCGGAGTTCACGACGTTGCTGAGCGCGAAGTCGATGATCCGGTACTTGCCGGCAAAGGGCACCGCGGGCTTGGCCCGCTGCGACGAGAGGATCGAGAGACGCGCGCCTTCGCCTCCCGCGAGGATCACCGCAAGCGTCCTCTTCACGTCGGGTCCTCCGTGGTCGGGCGGTCGTCCGGGGCAGGCCTGTACCCGAGAGCCGATGCTAGCACGGGCGGCGGCTCCGGCCATGAGCCCGAAGCGAGCCGGAGAGTGACGTGATGGTGACGTGGCGGCTGCGGGACGCTAGAGGAAGAGCCGAGGGTTGGCGAAGGAATCGTTGAGCACCACGGCCCAGTGGAGATGTGGGCCGCTCGTGCGCCCGGTCATGCCGACGTAGCCGACGACCTGCCCGGCGCCCACCCGCTGCCCTGCCCGGACCGGGATGTTCGTCTCGAGGTGTGCGTACCAGGTCTGGAGGTTCGTCGAGTGGGCGACGATGACGATCCAGGCCTTCGGGTAGGGGTCGTACGGGTTCGGCCCGGCGAAGACGACGATGCCGTCGCCGGCGGCGCGGATCGGCGTCCCCATCGGCGCGGCGATGTCGATCCCGTTGTGGAAATGGCCGCAGTTCCCGGCGGGGGGCTCCCAGTCGAACCCCGTGCATCCGTACTCCTGGGTCACGACCCCGCCCATCGGCCACCCGAGCGACCCGTTGTACTGCGACGGGATGTTCCCGCCGAGCTGCTGCGACGCGATGAGGTCGCGGATCCGCCGCTTGAGCGCGTTCTGGGCCGAGATCTCGCGGGCCATGGCCCGCTTGAGCTGGGCCGCGGTGTAGTTCCGCTTGACGAAGGCATTGCGCTGGATCGCGAGCTGGTTGGCGGTCGCCTTCTCGAGCTTCTTGATGTCATCGCGAGCCTTGCGGAGCTCGGTGAGCCGGTCGTTGAGCGCGAGCTTCTGCGCCCGCGCCTCCTGGCGTAGCTCGCGCGCCGTCTCGCGGGCTTCTGCGGACATCCGCCTGCTGACCTCCAGGAGCGAGCGGTCGCGGTCGATCTGCTCGGCAAGGGCCCGATCCTGGGCGGCGAAGTCCACGTACGACGAGACGTCCGAGACGACGTCCGTGAACGACTGGGCGGAGAGCAGCGTCTCGAGGAGGGAGACCCGGCCGGTCTGGTAGGCGGCTCGGATGCGCGTCGCGAGGAGCGCTTTGCGCACCGAGAGCAGCCGCTCCTGCTGCGCGACCTCGTCGTCGAGCTGCGCGACCGTCGCGTCCCACGTCTTCACCTGGGCGGCGAGGTCGAGGTAGTTCGCGCGCGCCTCATTGACGAGCGTCGTGGTCTTGGCGACGTGCTTCTTCGCGACGGCGAGGTCCGCGTTCACCGCAGCGAGCGTCTTCGACGTCACTGCCATGTCGGCGCTCAGGTCCTTCTGCAGCTCACGGAGGCGCGTGATCTGCTTCCTCTGCGCGTCGATCTTCGCCTGGAGCGCCTTCTGCTTCGCGTAGGCGTCCTGCAGCGGGTCGCCGGCGCGCACGGGCGCGACGAGCGTCCCCGTGAGCAGCGGGACGACCAGGGCGAGCAGCACCAGCCGGGCAAGCCCGCCGAAGTGGCGGCGACGGCCGGAAGGCGAGGGGTTCAGGTTCCGCATCGAGAGGGCGACGTCATCCTGCGAACGAGCTCCTTGGCCGCGTCTCTCGGCGCGGTCGGCGGCTACGCCCGCCGGTGGTGCGTCGTCCGAGGCTGGGCACGACCACGGGACGACCCCGGCTGTGGATAACTCTACCACCGCACCGCCGGAGGGCATCGGGTCGGGTCTCGGCTCGGGTCTCGGCTCGGGTCTCGGCGCTGCTCGGCTCGGGTCTCGGCGCTGGGGCTAGAAGACGAGGAGCGCGCCCCACATGGCCCCGATGATGAGGAACGGCCCGAACGGGACGTAGCTCTTCAGCGTCACGCGCCGCGCGACGAGGAGCACGAGGATGACGACCCCGCCGAGCATCGCACCGGCCACGATGCCGGCGAACGCCCGCGCAAGACCGAGGATGAGTCCGACGCTCACGAGCAGTTTCACGTCGCCGAGCCCGAGCGCGCCGGACCCGAAGGGGATGGAGAGAGCGAAGAGCACGGCGGGGATCGCGACCGCCGCGACGACCGCGAGCTCCTCCGCGCCGCGCACGAGCGGATCGAGCCCGAGGAGCATGACGACCGCCGCGATCGGGATGAGCGGGAGCGTGATGACGTCGGGGAGGAGCCGCTGGTCGAGGTCCGTGGCGAGCAGGAGCGTGAGAGCCGCGAACCACGCGCCGAAAAGGGCGAGGTCGCGAGGATCGGTCATGCGCAGGGCGAGCGCACCGAACGCGATGCCCGCGGTGAGGATGACCGCTGCGGTCCGCCAGTCGATGTCGCGGGTCGTCCCGTCCTCGTGGGCCGGCCAGCGTGCCCCGATCCGGTCCGAGGCGAGCCCCCACGCCGCGCCGCCGAGGGCGAACGCGACGACGAGCGGAGTCATCGCACGGTGCCGGGGGCCCGGCCCTCCGGGCTACCGAGCCCCTTCGAGGGCGAGCTCGACGAGCGTGGCGTGGGTCACGCCGGTCGCACCGCGTGCCGCCCACGGACGGGCCTTTCGGAAGTAGGCGGTCCCGCCGATGTCCATGTGGATCCACGGCTTCGTGACGAACTCGCGAAGGAAGAGCCCGCTCTTGATGAGCCCGCCGTCCGGGCCGCTGGAGTTGGACACGTCCGCGTACCAGCTCTCCATGTCCGGCAGGTAGTCGTCCACAAGAGGGATCTGCCAGAAGCGCTCGCCGGCGCGCGACGCGGCGCCGATCATGGTCTCCCACCACTCGCGGGGCGTCCCGAACGCGCCGGTGACGAGCTCGCCGTATGCGCGCGCGACGGCCCCGGTGAGCGTCGCGACGTCGACGAGGTGCGTGGCCCCGAGCCGCTCCGCGTAGGTCATCGCGTCACCGAGGATGAGGCGACCCTCCGCGTCGGTGTTGATGATGTCGACCGTCTTGCCGTTCATCGCGCGGACGATGTCGCCGGGCCGCGCCGAGTGCGGGCCGGGCATGTTCTCGACCGCGGGCGCGATCGCGAGGAGCGGCGTCCCGGGCGCGAGGCGCGCGACGGTCTCGATCGCGGCGATGACCGTGCACGCGCCGGTCTTGTCCATCTTCATCTCTTCCATCCGGTCGGCCGGCTTGATGCTGATGCCGCCGGAATCGAAGCAGACGCCCTTGCCGACGAGCGCGAGGAGCCGGCCCCGGGCATCCGTCGCCCCGTCCGGCCCGGACCGCATGACGATCATGCGCGGCGGGTTGTCGCTCCCCTGGCCCACCGCGAGGAACATCCCCATCCCGAGCTCCGCGGCACGCTCCGGGCCGATGACGTCGATGCTCAGCCCGCGCGCTTCTGCGATGGCACGCGCCTCGCCGGCGAGCACGTCAGGCGTGACGTCGTTGGCGGCGCGGTTCGCGAGCCGACGAGCGGTGTTGGCGCCCTCCCCGATGATCCGGCCTCGCTCTGCGGCGGCCGCGAGCGCCGCCCCATTCCCACCCGGGACGATGATCACGAGGTCGTCGAGCGTCGGCGGGGTGGCGTCGACCGTCTCCCGGTAGATCGTCGCCGGGTCGAACGATCCTTCGACGACGCCGCGCACGAGGAGCTCGACGACCGCAGGCGCACCGCCGTCGAGCGCCGCGGCGAGATCGCCGGCGTGGACCGCGAGGCTGCGCACCGCGCGCCCGGCGAGACGGCGCTCGATGGCCGCTCCGAGCTGGACGACCGTCCGTCTTTCGAGGTCGGCGGCCGGACCGGCGCCGATCGCAAGGACCCGGCCGGCGGGGAGGTCGCCGTTCGCGACCACCGCGGACGAGAAGCGCTTCGTCGAGAGCTCACCGAAGGCGTGCTGGGCGCGCAGCTCTCCGCCGCTCAGGCGGTCGAGCTCGCCGAGCGGGCCGTCCCACGCGGGGTCGTCGAGGATCGGGACGGCGAGGAGGTCGGCGGAGACCTGCCACGGCTGGTCGGCGGAGATGCGCAGCTGCATCGGATCGGGTCCTCCGGGTCTCGGCACGGGCACGGACGCCCGCGGATCGTGTGCGACGGCGCCGTCCGCGTGGCGCCGGACGGCCGCGGGCCGGAGCGGCCGCCGGTGGTGCGGCGGGGGGCGAGGCTACTGTACCGTCCCCGCCGCAGCCGCGAGCCGTCCCCGAGCCTGCTCGATCGATATGACCGCCCCGTTGAGGCCGCCGCGCGCGATGTCGGCGAGGATGACGACGAGTGCCCGCGTGTCGGGCGGGAGCAGCTTCCTCGCCTCCTCCACCCGTGTGAAGGCGTCCTTCACCGCCGGCGTCCCGCGACCGTTGGAGGCCTCGAGCAGCGTGTAGAGATCGCGGAGCGCCACGTCGATGGCGGCGTTTCGCGCGATCCATGCGTCGAGCGTCGCGACATCGACGCTCGACGCGAGGGTGTCGCGGACCCGGCGCGCCGCCGCGAGCTCGGCGGCCGCCGCCGCGAGCTGCTCGATCGCGTCGGCGTACTTCCCGTCGCTCCCCAGGCGGGCCGCCTCGCCAGCGAGCGCGTCGTGGGCGGAGAGGTGGGCGGCGACCTCGAGGGCGGGCACGCTCCCGGCGGTCAGGGTCGCCCAGTCATCGCGCAGCCCGGTCGTGGCGGAGAGCGCCGACACGAGGCGGTCGTAGCGGTCACGCGTCGCCGGCGAGTAGCGGATCTCCGCGTCCGGGGCGCCAAGCGGGATCGCGCGGAGCGCATCGCGGAGCGCGGCCTCGGCGATGTCGATCCGGTCGAGCGCGGCATCGCCGTCGGCGATGCCCGTCGCCACGGCCGTCGGATCCGCGGCGACGAGCGCCGCGAGCGCGCCGCGACCGGCGGCGCCCAGTTCCCCGGTCGCCGCCGCCACATCTGCGAGATCCGTCGCGGCGCGGTCGAGCCCGGCGGCCACGGACAGGTCCGCCTCGTACGTGAGCTCGGGACGCGCGCCCGAGGCCGGGAGGTGGTTCGCCCCGGCGACGATCCCGGCGCCGCCGAGCGCGATCGCGACGGCGACGACGAGCCACGCCGCGGCGGCCGCGATGCTTCGGACGACGTCGAGGGCCGTCATCGCGCGCGCCGCTACCGCTTCGCGGTGGCGGGGTCCTGGTCGCGCTTCTTCTGCTGGAGGTACCAGAGCTGGGCCTCCATGGAGCGCGGGACGAACCCGAATGCGGCGTGACAGGAGTCGAGCGGCCCGATGTTGTCCAGCCGGAGCTGCCGAAGCTGGTCGGTGGCGACGGGGAACGGGAGGTGGGCCGCCTCGGCGGTGCCGGCCACGAGCTTGATGACCGGCACCGGCATGGGGACGATCGCCCGCCGCTTGCGCATGCCCGTGAGCACTTCGCGCGTGACCTCCCGGTAGGTCCAGTACCTGGGCCCGCCGAGCTCGATGGACCGGCCCACGGTCGCCGACGACTCGACGGCGAGCCGGACGCACGTCGCGAGGTCGACCGCCGAGAGCGGCTGGAACCGGCTCTTCCCGTTCCCCGGGACCGGCACGATCCCCGGCGACATCCGGACGAGATCCGCGATGATGTTGAAGAACCCGTCGCGCGGTCCCCAGAGCAGCGACGGCTTGAGGATCGTCCAGTCGAGGTCGCTCGCCGCGACCGCCTGCTCGGCCTTCGCCTTCGACGACGAGTAATGGAGGTCGGGATCGTCGACCACGCCCATCGCGCCCACGTGGACGAACCGGCGGACGCGGGCCAGCTTCGAGGCCTCGAGCATCGTCGTCGTCCCGCCCAGGTTCACGCGGAGCAGGGACTTCCCGCCGTCGCGGTCGCGTGGGATCGCGAGGAGGTGCACGACGGCGTCGACCCCGGCGAGCGCCTCGGCGAGTCCGGTGCCGGCCACCGGGTCGCCCGTCCGGAGCTCGACCTTCGACCGCTGGTCGGGGTCGAGTCGCACCATGACGGCCTCGCCGGCCGGCGCCGACCTGACGAGCGCGACGACCCGGTGGCCACCGGAGACGAGCTCCGGCACGACATGGCTGCCGACGAAGCCGCTGGCTCCGGTGACGAGAACGATCGACATCACGAGTCCCTCGGGAGGCTTCGCGGCCGCAGCGCGGCCGTCCGATCATCGTTCGGGGCGGGAGCACGGGCGGATGCCCGGCATCGTAGCATCGAGCGATGACCGGCTCGCTCGATCCCATCCCGCTCCGGGCCCTCCTCCGCGCGATGCCCAAGGCGGAGCTCCACCTCCATCTCGACGGCTCGGTGCTCCCACACACGGCGCTCGAGATCGTCCGGACGCGGGGGATCGACGCGCCCCG